>OLPR01001061.1_pt1 | contig 23405 bp, 25 predicted proteins | sample 1672761 | NCBI WGS metagenome assembly OLPR01 (sample SAMEA3136721, study PRJEB25190) | human gut metagenome | biome: human gut; feature: human-associated habitat; material: faeces | place: Austria | collected 2013 | reverse complement strand
ACGGCAGCGCCGCAGGCGGGCTTACCCGGCTGACGGGACAGCCCTGCGTTTACCTGACCCCCTACCCCTGCTATGCGCTCTGCTATATCCGCGACCCGAACGTCAACTACGTCACCTGCGGCGTAGACAAGGACGGCGTCGTGCGGTACGACGAGAATTTTCCCGAACAGCTTCGGACGCTTTACGCCGGCCGCAGCGGATGGCTGTATCGCTGCGGCGAAGGGGACGGCGCGCCGATTCAAACGTCGCAGACGCCGGTGGACGTGCAGGCCGCGCAGTACATTCCCGACGTCTACGCCGCGCTTCTCCGCTTTGAGGAAGCGGGCGAACTGGCCGTCAACCGCTGGGAAGCGCGCAGCGAGGCCGACAGGCGCGCTTCTTGGTCTGCCAGGTGTTTATCAATATAAGATCGATCCTGATAATCCCAACAGCTATAGGGCGGGTAAGGTGTTTTTGAAAGACGTAAATAGACAAGTTGAGCGCTTTGAAAACCCAGTTCATTACAAACCCCATGGCCGCTATCTCCTGATCATCCCGCAAAATATACCGCGTGCGCTCTTGGGCGCAGATTTTTCGTTCTATCTCAAAGGAGAGGGTGGTCAGATGTTGAGGGCAGAACGTATTCAGACACCAAAGGAATTCTCGCTCGATGACTTCCTGCAATATTTTTGTAAGCGCATCAAGGAGGACGAAAGCGTATACCGTTTCCTTGGCGGGCCGAGGGAGATCTCGAGATTTCCTGCCCATCCATAACGAAAAGGGGGCTATGCTATGCCACGCTATACTGCCATTACCATTGGACCCATTGTTGACACACTAAGCCTGACGGACTCCCCCGCCGGAACCTGGGGCGCTAGTTATCTGTTTTCTTGGCTGGCTCGAGAACTGATCGCCGGACTGTTGCGTGAGGGAATCCCGGCGGAGCAGTTTGCCGCCCCATACTTTGAGTGGACAGATGGCGGACAAGTCGCCATTTCAGGTTGTGAAGATGTCATGGGCATGGGCGTTGGAATGTTTCATGACCATATTATTTTTCAGAATCGCATCAATAAAGAAAGCGAGTTTTCCAGCGTACACCATGCCATACAAGATGTCACACAAAGTTTGGCGAAAAAGCTGAAACGGGGGCTGGCGCAGGGACTGGTCTGCTCCCAGCTGGAGGAAGCTGAGCTTGCTGAATGGCTGGGCCGTTATCTGCGCATCTATGCTGTGGAGAGAGAAGTTCCCGCAGAAGAAGGCCCCATCACTGCCTTCGGCCCAATCTTGGATGGGCTGGAGCTGGAACCAAGCTACATCTGGGAAGAGCAGGAGAACCCACTTGTAACGCTCTTTGAAAGCCAAACAACCGGAGCTTCTACCTTTGGAAACCGCCTGCTGGCAGGCTCTTTTCTAACGCAGGAGCTTTCTGCGCAGTGGATGCTTCGCCGACCGGACGGAAATGGGATCCGCGACATCGTAAGCATCGCGGGAGACATGACACCAGGAAGGTGGAAATCGCGGAATTACTACTGCGTACTATGCTCCGACGGCGACAGCATGGGAAAAATGTATCGTCAGCTGACGAAAACGAGCACAGTCCAGGAGGCAAGCCGTCGTTGTATTGCGTTCTGTGCAGAAAGTGCGCGCTGTATCCGAGCCTATGACGGCATGCCGATATACGCCGGAGGTGACGATCTGCTGGCCATTCTTCCCGTGACAGGCAAAGACGGACAGTCAGTTCTCGGGCTAGTACAGGAATTAAACGATATCTTTAACAAACAGTTTGAAACAGAAAGAACACAATTTGATGGCTTTCCCTCCCTGTCGGTAGGAATCTCGATTCAATATGTAAAAAGCCCTCTTTATGAAGCGATGCAGCAGGCGCGGAATCTGCTCTATGAAGCCAAAAAAGGAACCTCAAAGAAAAACGGCCTTCGGATACAGCTGATCAAGCACAGTGGACAAAAGGTCGTCCTGTCGGTGGATCGAGTGAGCGGAGACCCTTTTCTCGGTCAGCTTGAAAAGATGATCCAAACGGTTCGGCTCGATCAGGTAGAGGAGTTTCTTGCCAGCGCGGGGTACCAGTTGGAGCTGTACCACGGTCTCTTTCTCCGTGTCTTAAAACGCTATCAAAACTGGCTGGAAGCACCAGGGGCAAAAGCTGACCCGATCACCGTTTTTTTCAAAAATCTGTTTGATGATGAGGGGCAGAAGCAATTCCAGCCATATCTGACCAAACTCTCAGGTCTGTGCCAGAATATCGTCAAAGGAAGGCCGGACCTACAGCCGGAAGACCTGGCAGAACGGCAGGCTGGCACCATTCGCTTCCTACACTTTATGGCAGAGGAGGGTACTGTATGATCTATTGGAAAATCCAGCTGACGCCTAAAACACCCTATTTTTTCGGCAATGAGCGGAGCCAAGCATATCAGGATAACAGAACCCAGAAAGGGCTGCTGAACCCCTACTATATCCCCTCCAACGAGATGCCTGCCCAGACTGCTCTGTTTGGGGTTTTACGGTATCTTGGCATTCATCACCCTACCCCGCAGTTCGATCTGACAACGGAAGACAAAGCGCGCATTGGCGGGCAAAGTTTTGACCTATACAACCCAAAAGAAAACTTTGGGATGATCAAACAAATCTCTCCGCTGATGATCTATGATCAGACAAATCACCGGCACTGCCTCCCGGCCCCTGGCATTCTCTCTGCCGCAGTCCATATGGAGAAGCAAAACCAATATACTTCGGTGCAGACACTGGATGGAGAACGCTGGCTGCCGGACAGCTATGACAGCAAGGATTCCCGCTTTGGACGCTTCCTGTGCCCGGAAGACCACACTTTGATCGAGGCCCCCTTTCACAAGATCGTCCGTGTAGGCATTGGCCGCCGAGCGCAGGACTACTTTAAAAGAGAATATGTTATCCTGGGAGATGAGAACGATCCCAAGCGCGTCTTTTCCTTTTTATTTTACGCTGCCACAGAGGACAGCTTTCGGCCCTCTCAGGAGAAGATCGTGTTCCTGGGCCGTAGAAAGGCACCGTTCTCTGTTCAAATGACCCGGACGGAAGAGCCTCTGACCGAGAAGGAATTGCTCCCTGTCCCCGTGGCAGAGGGCATCAAGAAGGCGCTTCCCTCCGAGGTGATTGTGGATGGGAAGAAACGCGCAGCTTGCTATGGCCATGTCTGCTCCGATATGCTGTATGAGGGGGACGTGGCCGAGCTTCGGCGCTCCTGCTGTCTGCTGATGGGCACCACCCGAGATTACCGGGTATTTACGACCAACTATCAAGCCAGACGCTTTATCGGGAGCGACCACCCGGGAGACAGAGGCCGGTATATCAAACGGGAAGAAGTGCTGCGGCTCCTGCCTGCCGGAACGGTTTTGGTGTTTCGTGACAGGGCCCAGCAGGAAGCGTGTAAAAAGCTGTTATCCCGTTCGCCGCGCTTTCAACATGGAGAAATTGCAGGGTTCAACTGCATCCTCTACACGTAAAGGAGGCATATATACATGGAAATCATCGCATATAAACTGACCTGCCTAACCAACCTTCACATGGGCGGCAGCGGCACAAATCTTGGTATCATCGACCTTGAAGTGGAACGGGACCCGATTTTGGGGGAGCCCACCATGAATGCCAGCGGTGTAAAGGGGGCCTTACGGGACCACTGTGAAGCCCTGATGGACTGTCAGGATAACCCGGACAAGGATAAGGACATCCGTAACATTTTTGGAACCTCTTCCAGCGGGGAGACTTCCGGGAGCTACGCTTTTTTTCAGGGGGATTTGCTGGCGCGGCCGGTGCGCATCTCTCGAGGAACGGGGAGCTACCTGCTGGCCACCACGCCGGAGCTGATCCAAAATTTTGTAGAAAAGCTTCGGGAGTTCGGCTGGGACCAATGGAGCGATGATCCCTGGAACGAACCGCTGCCGGACACGCCCACCAAGGACTATGTCATTACGAATTGTACCGGCTGTCATGGGGTAGAGGGCTTTTCAACGCAGTCCGGGGAGTCGAAACTTCTGGACCACTTACTGGGAGCAGGAAAGTGGGCATTCATGTCTTCGGAGCAGCTCAGAAGCATTGACCTTCCCGTCATGACCCACAATGTCCTACAAAACGGTACCTCTAAAAACCTCTGGTTTGAAGAATATGTCCCGCACCACAGCGTCTTTGGGCTGCTGATCGGCCGTCCTACCGGGGACACGGCCTTTCAGGAAATTCTTACCTGCATGGAGGACAGAAACGTGGTTCAGTTCGGGGCAGAGGCATCTACGGGCTGCGGCTATGTCAGGATGGAGGTCCTTGAATGAACAAACAAGAAATCGCGGCCCTGTATGACTCCGCAGAGCGGCAATGGCAGAGCCGCAAGTTTCTCAATCAAGACATCGGCATGATCGACAAAACCTTCCAGGGTTATATTGCAGCGTTTGCAGGCAATGTTGCGGCAGGCGGCCTGCTGATGGCCGCAGCGGTCTTCCACAGCCAAAAGGAAGCCGTAAAAGACCGGCGGCTTCTGGCGGACGCCATCAATGAGATGCTGAAGGAAAACCAGCTGTTAGGAGAAAAACAAAATCGCTATGGTAAATCGCTGCTGGATACGGTGCGTCTTACTGGCCCGAACTGGAGGCATCAAGCCGCGCTGAAAGAAAAGGTCTTGGGCTGTGCCCTGGCACTGAAGCACACGTTGAGAGAGTTTGAAGTCGGCCAAATATCCAAGCAAAAGGAGGGCAACGAATGAATCTCCACTATATCTTTTGGACCGAGTACTACATGCCCATCTGGAACAAAGATCTGCACACGGAAACGGAACTCATCTCCGCGGAGGAGGCGGACAAAAACAACGCTTTTTTTACGGTTAAATGGGAGGACAGCGGAGAGGTGATCCCCTTCCAGAAAAATGCCATTTACATGAAGGTGCAGTATCCCGGTCTGCTGACTGGTCTGGGCTACACCCATGAGAGCGGATTGGGTGAGAAGAAAGCGACGGAGATCAAGCTGGGGATTTCTCTGGATCCGGTAACAGGGCTTCCCTACCTCCCCGGAAGCGCCGTAAAAGGCCTACTGCGCACGCCTTTTTTGGAGAATCCAAGCTATATCCTCGCCTGCCTAGGCCGAGACCCGGAAGAATTGGACCTGGCCTATGGGCTGGAGGCGCAGATTTTCGGCAAAAAACACCCCTGGGATAAAAAAATGGGTCTTCCAACCAAGGACTTTCCTCAGGGAGGGGATGTCTTTCTGGATGCCTATCCGGTGGCAGCAAACAGAGACGGGCGGCTGCTGGGCTTGGATAACCTGACCCCTCACAGGCCACGGCACCCCGAAGGACTGAAAAACCCGATCCCGCTATCTTTTCTCAAGCTGGTCCCTGATGTGGTGCTGCAATTCCGCTTCCGGCTGGCAAAGAGTGTAGTGGGAGATACTGAGATCACACCGGAGGAAAAGCTGGGCTTGTTCACCACGATCCTGGAAGACCTGGGTGCCGGTGCCAAAACAAACACAGGCTTTGGTTTGCTGGAACAGACGGAAGCCCCTAAAACAGTGTGCACCTACCTGATTCCTTCGACACCTAAAGCACCAAAATAACACAGGTGCGAACCCCAACTAAACGATGAACGTTCCCCTTGCAAACAGGTGGGTTCGCACCTGCCTGAACAAAGAAACAAACCTATTTTTCAATTTTTCTTTCCTGTAGGCTTGCAAAACTGTGGGTGTTTGTGCTATATTATTGGCATAGGCTACAACAAGTAATCGAAACAGGCTACAATCATGATTGATTTTGCCGCCTGTCCCCTCATGGGGATTGCGACTCAAGCGCCAGCATCAGGACCGCCAACGAGGACGAGGGCCACGCCTGTCCCCTCACGGGGATTGCGACTCTTGCATGCCACAAGATCAATGATACCAACAACAACACGAACGCCTGTCCCCTCACGGGGATTGCGATGTTCTATGTAGGCATCACCCAACGTACAAAAAGGACCTCCTGATTTGGAGGTCCTTTTGCTACATACATAATGATTCAACACATTGGAGGACACCTATGCTGACGCAGTATCGTCTGACACTCCAAGCAAATCACCCTGGGCGGTCATCTTGGGCTTATCCGTTGTATGCCTCCCTGCTTCGCAGGGTCCCCAACGGAATTGCTCAAAGCTGGCACCAAAACGGGTGGACCCCGCTCAGCCAGCACCTTACAGCAGAGGGCACTACCTGCCACTGGACCATAAACCTGCTCAACAACGAGAGCGAAGCGGCGTTATCGGACCTTTTGGCTCAGACAGACACCTTTTCCCTGCACCGAAACACCGTTCTCTCGGTGCAGGCGCGGCAGAGGACCGTGTTTTCTGGGATAGAAGCATTTTGGGCAGAGTCATCTGATGGTTCAGATCGGCACCGATTGACCTTCTGCACGCCAACGGCCTTTAAAAGCCAGGGGAGCTATCGCAATTTTCCGACCATTCGATTTCTGTTGCAAAGTTTGATCCGCTCCTGGAATCTCTGTGGGTTTCCCTGCATCCCGGAAACATCCCTTGATGCGCTTTCTGAGGGACTGCTCCTCCGTCATTTCACGCTGACCGACCGGAGCTTCCCCCTGAAGGGCCACCGTATTCCCGGCTTTGTTGGAACATGGGACCTGGAAAACGGCTTATCCGGTGAGGCGCGGCAGCTTCTGAACGCCCTGCTCTATTTCTCTCAGTTTTCCGGGCTTGGCATCAAGACAACGCTGGGTATGGGCGGTGTAGAGCATGCGTTTCTTTCCCCTGCCTAATGTGCAATACGATTCAGCAAACAAAACGGCGCTTCCTGCGGTCCGAATGGGACGGTAGAAAGCGCCATTTTCTATTTATGGGCGGGGATACACCGCATGGGTTTCTTCCATGTACTGACGAATCCTTGCTATTCTGCGTTCCTTGGGTGGGTGGCTGTTATACAGGAGCTCCCGCAGGGTTTGCCCCCCTGTGCCTTCCTCTGCAAATCTGCTGAGAAAGTAGAGCAGTCCGTTGCCTCCCCCGGCATCCACCACAAACCGGTCGGCACGGTATTCTGCGCTGCGGCTGAGCATCCCGTTGGCGGCCTGGTAAAGCAGCAGAACCGCTCGTTGGCAGAGGGAAAAGAAGCCCTTTACCCCTTTGCTCACCCCGTGCATCACCAGCAGGGAGAGCATCCCCTTACCGCATATACCAACCACCGCAAGAAGCAGAAAAATGAGCCACAAGGAAGCGACTGTTACCAGGGAGCAAAGCGTCAGAGCGGCCATCGCCGCCCCAACGGTCACGAATGTCACCCGCTTAAAAAAGGGATCCCCACAAATGCTGTGATAGAGCGCATGGCAGAGAAGCGCCCGGAGAACACCCTGATCGCCAGAAAGAACGTCGCGGGTCACTGCAATCCGACCCATGCCGTAGGGTCTTGCCAGGATGCGGCCTTCGTCCGGAAGCAGGTATAACCGGAGCCAATGCAGTTGCATCCCTGTGTCTTCTTCCAGGCCACGGCGGGCCTGCGCAAGTCTTGCCTGCTCAGCCGGAGAGAGGCATTGTTCAGAAATGCCGCGAGCCTGATATACTGCGAGCCACTCCCCCGCACAGGAGAAGAGCAGGACTCCCAGCACGATCGCGCCAGCGATACTCGCTGAGAGATGCAGCCCATACCGGCACAGCATAAAAAAAGCCAGCAGGACACCGCAGGTCTTTCCCATTCCATAGAGCCGCAGAGCGGCAGCTTTCTCGGTTTTCATCTCTCTACGTCCTCCTATCTGTCCCCTCAAACGGCAGTGATCATACTATCGCCACCACATTTTAACAGAACCGTTCCGGCGGGAAAGGACATAATGTCTTCTTTGCGGTAACGTGGCTCCTCCATCGGAGCTGCTGCCCCATAGTCTTCCGATTTATTGTTGCCTAGAAAAACATCCCAGGGCGAGTTTGCCTTCCAGCGCCTGTCGTAGTGGACTGTATAGGTACTGTGGCGGACGGGGATGGTGCCGAACCTCTTTTCGATGGCCTGGCAGCTCTCCATAGACGTGTGGCGGGAGAAAATTTCCGCCGAAAATGCGCCCTTTAAGCATCGGAGCGCTGACTCTTCTGCGGCAAAGACATCTTCGGTCACATAGTACAGCTCCATAGAACGCGGCAGACAAGAGATCATCTCCGCCATAGGAAACGCGGCCTCACAGCCATCATCCAGAACAACCACTGCCGCAGGTGCAGTAAAATCTTCCAGAGCGAAACGAAGGAGAAGGCCGACCAGCCTCTGTAAGTAGGGGTCTCCTCTGAATGAGTCCATTCTATAGAGAAGAAGACTGTGGTTTTGGCTTGGAAGCGTCTCTGTCCCCGTTGTCATCGGAGCCAGCAGGAGCATGGCATGTCCAAACTCAGCCGCAGCCTGACACACCTCATAGTAGATGGAGCGAAACAGCTTTCTTTCCCGCTCGGATAAAGAGAGCGCATCCAACCGCTCTTCAAACAGAAAGGCAGCCTGATAGCTTTGGAAGGCTTCCAAGGTGAGTGGAGTCTGGATGCCTGTACGCAGGGATTCCATTTTCTGCAGCAGCTGAAAGTAGATCGGCAGCTTGTCCCCGGAAGACAAATTCAAAACAGAGACGATCTGCCGCAAACGAGAAAGTGCCTTCAAATCTCCGTCTACAGCCTGAAACGGATCATAATGAAAAAAACGTCCACAGAGGCCATCCTGAATCGAGAAGCCGGTTCCTTGCAGATCGATCCCGATCGATGTATGGTCATACACGATCACAGTGCTGTTGGACTGAAAAAGTCGGTGCAAGATCCTCTCCATCACCCGCTGCTGCACAAGCTGGTCATTGCCAGAAACTAAGATTCGAGGGACTTTGCTGCGGTTGATCCACTGTCGAAATGCAAGATTGTTCATAACGATCCTCCTAATTCACACGATGGTTTGGAATTTGATCGGCAGGCTTCCCCCTCGCTTGAGGTAAAATTCACCAACCCCCATCCGGGCAAATTCCCCGGGCGTGACCACAGCTTCCAGGGCAGCACCCGGGGAATCATAGCGAGACAAAGGAATCGCTGTCCGAGAGCCAAACAGTCGATTCAGGGTATCCAGCGAAGCATCGCCAGGTGGATGGAACGCAGCAACAACCGGGAAACCAGCCAAACAAGCGTGCATCAGCGCCTCGCCATGCCGTTCCGGAGCCAGACAAACCATCTTTTCCAGTGATTGTGTCGCAAGCAGAATTTGCATACCATTTCCTCGTCCTACCGTTGCCGCGTGGAGCAGACCAAAGTCTCCCTCAAGCACAGGTGCCTCATCCAGAACCAACAGGACGGATTTGGCACGATCTACCGTCTGACTCAGCCGCTCTTGAATGATTAGTCCAAGTAAAATTCGGAAAAATGTACTGGAAGCTGCGGACTGAGCGATATCATACGCCAGCAGAAGCCGGGTCCCATGCTGTCCCGCGAGATAATCGTGAATGGTATCGGTTCCATTCTCCGAGCAAAAGGGACCTACAAACTTTTGAAGAGCAGCTGCAACAAAAGCGAGGATGTCACTGGCCAGCCTGGTCCCATTTTCCAGATAATAACTGATGATCCAACGGTTTGGCCCATATTTTCCCAAGTGTTCTATCAGCGCCTGCCGGTTCATTCCGCGCAGAGAACGGACCAGAACCCCATTAGAGGGGTTGTTGGTATAGCAATACAGGATGGTTCTCACATGCCCCATAAAAACAGCTTTGGCCGCTTCCGTCCAGAAGGCATTCTGTCGGTCCTTGGAAAGATCTGTAAAGAGACGATCTGCCATCTGGGATAGCGCTGCTTCAGGGTCGGAACTTTGCCGCAGTTCTTTGATCAGATTCCATTGAAACTGCGTGTGGCCCGACAAGGGAGAAAAAGAGACCATCTGTTCTCCGGGACGAAGATAGCGGCGAAAGTCCTGCTTTACGTCCAAAAATACAGTGAATGGCGGGCTTTCCTGTTGGAGGCGAACCTCCAAATACTGCTGGATCAGCGTGGTTTTGGCATACCCTGTTTGACCTACAAGAAGCATGCTCTCTCTGAATACAGGAAGATGTACCCGTTGTCCGCTTTCTGCATGTCGAACAGGTATCCCCTCTTCTCCTACCAACCAGTCCGGTAAAACAACAGGGGGTAAATGGAAGAGTTGCATATCATTTCTCCTTCTATAGGGATAGGTCAGCTTCCGATGCCGTGGCTTCTGCTTCCACTGGCTCTAAATCATCTGCTGTAGGATCCGATGGACTAAAAGCGCTAGTCTCCTCTGAGAAATCGATCTGAGTCCAAGCATCGTCCAACTCATCCTTGATACTGAACTCAAGTTCTGTCTCTTCCATCAGCTCAGCATATTCTAAGGGATCCATGGATTCCCGGAGCCCATCCCCCGGGTTAGGGGTATCAGGAATATCAAACTGGGCAACTTCTTCTTGCAGCGATTCCTGCTGTGAATTGGGTAAATTCTCAAAGGAGAAGTGCGTGTCCAAAACACGGCCATTCTCAAACGTAATCGTGTCATTAAACAGAAAAGCGTCTGGGACCTCACCTGTAGGCGTTCGCTGGTTGGAAATAAACGCTGTGCGCTCCGTGTAGAGCGAAACAACATCTGGGTCCACAGCGGAGCGATACTCAGCATTTTCTAGCTTTTTCACACTGGAAAGGTTGAGATCCCTCTCCTGTGCAAAATGGTTCTCAGGAATGGCAGGACCATTTGCCCGAGCTGGCACAAGATGCCCGCCTTGGTGGGTTGGCCCCCGCAAGGTCCCGCCTGCTTCTCGCTGTAATGTTAGGCTGCGCTCTCCCGGCGTTGGATCGTAAAAGCCTGATGCCACTGTAGTCCCGGTCTCTACATCTTGAGTAAATGTATAGTGACTGGCTTCACTTACTTTATTCATATTTATGTACCTACATGTGCTGACGATTACTTAAAAAACTTGATGGTCGATGATGGATCTTGCCGTTTCAGACTCTTTGTCCAGTAAAACCACCTTGCGGTTGCTTGAGGCCACGGCTCCTCCATCACACCCTGCGCCATAGATGTGCCAGGGATCGTTTACAGAGCCAAGGCCAACCGAAAAGAGGTTCTCTTCATTGACTCCAAGGTCCACAAGCGTTTCCTTAACCGCCTCCGCTCTGGCGAGCGAGAGCGCCATGGTATGCTCTGAATCCTTGTCTCCGGCTGTCGTACCAGCGAGCAGGATGGACATAGAAGGATGCTGAATCAAGTATTCTGCGATTGGCTGGAGGGTCTGTATTGCCTCTTCCGGATACAGATACTCCGCTTTATCCCCGGCAAAAGCCACCTGTTCCTCGGTGAGGATCATAGGCTCTTCAAAAACAGTTTCATCCGTTGCCGGTTCTTCCAGCGCAGCGGAATCAAATGTTATCGGAGTATCTTCAGGGAGTTGCACAGGGGTAACAGCAGGAAGCTGCACTGTGTTATCTACGGGATTCGCAATCATCTCATTGTAGACAAAGACACCGCCGCCGGATTCAATAAGCGTTCTGTAAATCTCCTGTAGTTTGGTCCTCTGTGCCGAAGTCAGCTCTTTCTGCGGTGCTGCCACATCTCCCATTTGCTGCCAGTAGACAGTAAGCCCAGAAAAATCAGGGATCTCTGCCTTCTCCTTGAGCAAATCTACCACAACATCGGGTTCTGCCGAGATGATATTGTTGTTAAAGTTGAGTACCCCCGTGGTGCTGAGACCCGTTCCAAGGACCACAATCTTCTTGGAATCGTATCCTTCCAGCGAAGAAAGCATCCTTACAGCCAAACGAAGTGCCTCAAGATAATCCACATCTACGTCATTTGCAACAATGCTCTGCATACTTACAATAATGTTGGTGGCCTTGGTGCGAGCCTCCATATCGAGCTTCTCTTTGGATGCATGCTTATATTTGCCATCAATGTCATAGTTTGCTGCGTGAATAACCTCTGGTTGCCCGTCAGCGCAGACAACAGAAATGAATCCATAGCCTCTGACGGTGGAATAAATCGTATCCTGGACCAAAGGGCTGTTCATATTCAGTCCCTTAGAATTGGCATGTCTCCCCACAATAAAGCAGACAGCAGTCCGCTCGTCGGAAGCATCATTCGTTGCCCCTCCAGAACAGCCAGCAAGAACACTCATAAGACAAATGATACCTAACAAAATCAAACACAACTTCTTTTTCATACCAAATTCTCCTTTACGCAATGACTTTACTGGAAATGATAGACATCTCTTTGGCCCTAGAGCCGGTACATTCCTCGGAACCCCCTACCTGGTCGAGAGCGGAAAGCTCCTGATCCAGGCGTTCTAGAAGGGCAATGCTGTTCTCCTCAGAGAGGGCACTGATAGAAGATGGAGTGGCTAAGTGCTCCTTGAGTCGCTGCCTCACATACGCACAGTAGTTGATAAGCACCGCTCGCTGCATTTTCTTCATCGCTTCATACTTCCCTTTGTCATCTTCGAGCAGATGCTCGGCAAACGCAGCGTCTGCGTCATATTCGCGCAAGATAGCGTCGAGACGCCGAATCTCATCCTTCTTCTCGGCCAGCATCTCCTCCGCCGAACGCTTGCGTGCCTTCAAGGGATCATACAGCATATAGGAGATAAAAAAGGAACCAGTAGAGGTCAGCATCGGAAGCCCGATTCCAAAGATGGTCAATGCAACAGCCGTTGAATTAACGCTTGCGGAATCATCCTCTGCAACAACCGTTCCGAAATAACCAGTGGATTCATCGGAACGATTCGGGGAGATTTGATCCATGGTTGTGATTCTGAGCGAGACATTTATTACACACGCCAAGACACACACACCGAGCGCCAGCCAGATAATAAAGCGATCCCTGCTGATACCCTGCTTTAAACGACGGAGCTGGATACCCATGTAGAGAGGAACAACATCAAATCCAAAGAGAAAACCGCCCACTTGAACCCCGATCATAAACGGGTCGTCAAAAGAAATCATTTTGAAGAGGCTGATGAAGACGAACGCATCCACAGCAGCGCAGAAGAACATAATCAGGTACGGAACAAAGGACTTGTCCAGAGGAGTGTCTGCTTTATATTTCTTGTTCATATACGTATTCAGTCCAGTGTAGATAACTTCGCCATTTCTAGCTTTCCTCAAAAGGCCATTGCTTCTTTTCATCGTTAGATCTCCTCCTCACAGTTTTCCAGTGCATGGCAAATATTCTCGTAATCAGACTGTATCCTATTCATCTCGTCCCTTCGTTCATCCCTGATTCTGCGAATGTCGTCACGGTCAGCGATCCGACGGATGGTGAGGCGCCGGATCATATCAATATGATCGTGGTGTTGGTGTTCGAGATCGGGAACCGCCTCTCGAACCGCTCCGAAGAGAATAGAATCAAGCATATCTCCATTCCCGTCGTCAACCTCGCCAGCAAAGAGCTTTGTAAGATGTTCATCCAGCAAAGGAAGCATCTCAGATTCCTCAAGCTTATGGTAGAGACGGTACTCGACAGTTCGGTACGACTCGAACCCAGTCACACTAGACCGCAAGCGGAAATCATAGACAACCGACTTGCTGTCATCGACCTCATGAAACAGTGCTCTTTTCCTCTTTTTACCAAACATTATGCTACCTCCTTTTCGTCATTTTCATTAGAGAGCATTTGGCTGAGCAAGTCAGCCCTACGTATAAGGTGCTTGTGCAACTCCATATAGACTCCCTCTGCACGGGATGCTAGTTCTACGCAGGGGATAACAGGCATCTGGGGAGTATCAGGATGCCTCCACAACGCAGCATTCCAGTAGACATCCAGCCTTTGATGAAGATGATCTTTGACCCGATTGCAAATCATTCTCGTGGAGTTGTTGTCTTCCAGGATCCGGTTGCGAAGTTTCAAAAACTCGCCGGTATCGGATGCAATTCTTCCCTCAAGCGAACTGACACGTCCCCTGAGTACTGCCAGCCTTTTAGCTCTTTCGTTCGCCCGCCTTACAATAACCTGTGACTCGGTCAGTCTGCTCTCACCATGCTTACGGAAAGGGTTCCTAGACTTCTCATCCTCGGTAGCCATCTTAAGATCAGCCCTTGCTTCCTCAAGCATAGCCTTTGTGTACAGGAGCGAATCCATGAGTTCGCCAAGACGGGCATAAGCAGCCTCCTCCTCAATCTGGAGGTACCCCCACATACGCGAGGCAAACTCGTCGTAAGAACGAACCTCTCTATCGAGGTGAGGAGAAACCCAGTCTCCTTTGTCTTCACGCGGAAGACCTCTCTTACCATCGACGAAACCTCTGACCTTTAGAGTGATTTTCTCAAAAAAACTAATGTCTTTGAGTTTTCCTTTATTCAGATTAGCGACTCGAACCTTCTTCATCTGATTGCTGTTCATTTGTGCTCCTCCATTAATTCTACAATTGGGTACAAATCATTTCGGCAAGGACAAATCAACTGTAGTGATAATAGCTTGTAGTTTTATTATCACTGAGTCTCTGAGAAAATTCCATCACTCTTTTTATACTTTCTCAATTCAAATGATAAATTTTCGATAAAGAACGCCAGTGGCCAAAAGCGCAGTTGACAAATTTTCTTTAGTAAAAGTAAAGTTTTAGAATTATATATTGTATCCTTGATCTCCCTATTTAGGGAAGTTTAAGGAGGACAATACCATGAAAGAACACGAAATCCCCTGCGAGCTCTGCGGCGAAGTCTACGACCCTGATGAGCTCATCCCATTCGACGACCGGCTCATCTGCCCGGAGTGTCTGGAGAATGAAACCACCCTCTGCGCCTGCTGTGGTCAGCGAATCTGGCTCACTGACAACGCCGGAAATGACAACACCCCACTCTGCCAAACTTGCTATGACCAGAGCTACATGACCTGCTCCGAGTGTGGCCGCCTCATCCACTGTGAGGACAGTTACTATCTGGACGACAGCGATGAGCCCCTCTGCCTGACCTGCCTGGAGGAAGCAAACCGGGACGTGATCCAGGGCTACTACTACAAGCCAGAACCCATCTTCTATGGCAGCGGTCCAAGGTACTTCGGAGTCGAGCTGGAGATCGACGAAGGCGGCGAGCGGGGTGACTACGCCAGCAAGATTTTGACGCAAGCCAATGTCGGTTTCACCGAGCGGCTCTACTGTAAGCACGACGGTTCCCTCGGCAATGGTTTCGAGTTGGTCACGCATCCCATGAGTCTGGAGTACCACCAGGAAGAGATGCCCTGGCCGGAAGTCCTGCACACAGCCCGCTCGCTGGGCTACCGTTCCCACCAAACCCAAACCTGCGGCCTCCACGTCCACGTTAGCCGAAAAGCCTTCTGGGAAACGGAGGCAGAACAAGAACCCGCCATCGCCAGGATCCTCTACTTTGTGGAAAAGCATTGGGAGGAGCTTCTCAAGTTCAGCCGCAGGACCCCACGACAACTGGAACGCTGGGCCGCTCGCTATGGCTACAAAGACCGGCCCCAAGAGATCCTGGAGCACGCCAAGAAGGGCAGTCATGCCGGACGCTACTCCTGCGTCAATCTGGAGAACCGCGCGACGATTGAATTCCGTATGTTCCGGGGGACATTAAAACTGAACAGCCTCCTTGCCACGCTGCAGATGGTCGATCATATCTGCAGCGTGGCTTTGCATTTTTCCGACGGAGCCTGCAAGGACCTGTCCTGGACAACCTTTGTCACAGGCTGCCACGAGCCGGAGCTGGTGCAGTATTTGAAGGAACGCCGACTGTATGTGAACGAGCCCGTCGAGGGCGGAGAGGAAATTTGACCATGTGCTGCTTATTTGGATTCATCGACTACAACCACAATCTGAGCGGGAAGCAAAAGAACCGCCTGCTCCGCTCACTGGCCTCTGCCGCAGAAGAACGCGGCACGGATGCTGCGGGAATCGCCTACCATGCAGGCGGCAAGCTCCACATTATGAAAAAGGCAAAACCTGCCCATGTACTGCGGTTCCGGGTTTCGGCAGAAACTTCTGTGGTTATGGGACACACACGATACGCCACACAGGGAGACGCCAAGAAAGCGTACAACGCGCATCCCTTCCAAGGCCAGATCGGGAACAAGAAGTTTGCGCTGGCCCACAACGGCGTGCTTTTGAATGACCGGCTTCTGCAGCAGGCGGAAGACCTCCCCAAGACGCACATTGGAACCGACAGCTACGTCGCAGTCCAACTCCTGGAAAAGCAAAATGCCCTGAACTTCAACAGCCTCCGAAAGGTGGCGGAACAAGTTCAGGGCACTTTTGTGTTTACCGTCTTGGATGCGCAGGACAATCTTTACTTTGTCCACGGAGATAACCCCCTCTGCCTGTATCACTTCCCCAAGCAGAGCATCTATGTTTATGCTTCTACCCAATCCATCTTAGAGCAGGGCTTGACTGCTTCCGGCCTTTCCTTCTTGAAGAAGCCCGTTGAAGTGAAGACGGACGAGGGCGATATTCTCCGTATCGATCGACACGGAGAGCGGAAATTGCAGCACTTCTGTATCAGCTCCTTCTGCCCGTCCTGTTACTCAGATGCGATCGAGTGGTGTCCCAAACCGCTGTCCGCTGGACACCGGAACCCGGATGCCTATTGGGAAGGTTTGGTCTCCGTTGCAGCGTCGTTTGGCTACACGCCAAAGGACATCCACACACTTCGGGAGTGCGGCTTCACCTCAGATGAGATCGAAGACTTCCTCTACTGTGGAGAAATCTAAAGGAGAGAACCATGCGTATTCTAAAAATCGAACCGGAGCGCAAACCAGAACGGGCGGACATTCCAAATACTCTGGAGGCCATGCAGGAGGTCGTTGACGGTTACATACAAGCCGTCTATCCCTTTGAGGAACCTGTTGCTTTGATCTGCAACGAAGAGGGAAAACTGAATGGCCTTCCGCTCAACCGGGCGCTCTGGGATGAAGATGGAAATCTCTACGACATCATCTCCGGCACGTTCTTCCTCTGCGCCGCTCCGCCGGATGCAGAAAACTTCCAGAGCCTGAGCGAGGAACAGCTGCTCTACTACGAGGAGCGCTTCCGCTGCCCGGAGATGTTTCTAAAGGTCAATGGCAAACTGGTCTGTCTGCCGATCCTGTCCCAATAGGGTATACCCTAACGGGAGAGTCAAACCATGTCCCAATAGGGTCGAAAATCGAGTTTTAGCATGTGCCATCTTTGACGGGGACCCTATTGGGACAAATCCACTGGAGAGAAAGGGGATGCCTATGAAAATTGGTTACATCCGGGTCAGTACCCAAGAACAAAATACCGTTCGTCAGGAAGACCTCATGGAACGGCTTGGCGTTGAACTTGTCTACATGGGCAAGATGAGCGGCAAGGCGAGGGATCGTCCGGCCCTGCAAACCATGATGGACTTCGTTCGAGCGGGAGACACCGTTGTGGTAGAATCCATCAGTCGTTTTGCCAGGAACACCCGCGACCTGCTGGAGCTGATCGAACAGCTCCGAGAGAAAGGGGTGGAGTTTCAGTCGCAGAAAGAAGCCATCGACACCACAACGCCGAGCGGCAAATTCATGCTGACCGTCTTCGGTGCAGTGGCTGAGTTGGAGCGGGAATATATCCTTCAACGTCAGCGGGAAGGGATTGCGATCGCCAAAGCAAACCAGGTCTACAAAGGCCGAAAGCCCATCGAACGAGCGGAGTTCTCTGCCGTGGTCCGGCAATGGCGGGCGGGAGAGATCACGGCCACAGAAGCCATGAAGCGGCTGGACATGAAGTCCAGTACATTTTATCGGAAAGTGCAGAAAGGGGGGATTTGAATGCCTTGGAAGCTGTTAGGTGCAGCGTTGGCCTTTGCTATTATGCAGGTCATTCGTGAAGACTATTAAGGAACACCAAGGGGTGGATGCGGCTGCATCCACCCCGTTTATTTTTTATATTAATGCAAAATAATGACAATTAATTTTAAATAAAAACGAACAATGTATTAGGACCCTAAGGGGATAGCAGATTTGGTACCAAACTGCTTCCCCTAGCGATTAGCTGTAGAAGATAGATATAAAAGCGTGAAGTAAAGTGTTATATACTTTATTACATCTATCTATACAAGTCAATAAATCTATATTACAAAGGAGAACTACATGTATGGTAGAAAAAACAATTAAATCCCGTGTGGCATCTGAGGAATATGATGCCTTAAAATCCGAGGCCAAAGAGAAGAACGTAAGCATGAGCCACTTGGTTCGGGTGAAGGTGACGGACACGCAGGATGGTGTTCAAGCACTTAGTGACGAGATTATGAAATTGATACCTCGCTTCTACTACTTAGTGGAGCAGATAGAGGATGAAACTGTACGCAAGGGGTTAATGGAGATCGGAGGTCAAATATGCCAACGCTTAAAGTGAAATACAAACAGGATGAGTTCTATCTCAATCAGAGTGACCAAAGAAAGTATTACGATGCTAAGGCGAGAGAAAATGTAATCAAGTACATATTCAGACCGGATAAAACCCCTCATAGATTGATCGGCGGATGGGCTGTTGACCCTATGTATGCAGCAAGCCAGATGAATTATCTGTCCAAAGCCTATGGAAAAGAGTATGGCTTGCAATTACGCCACTTTATTCTGAGCTTCTCAGAGAAAGAGGTTCAGCGAATGGGACAATATGCACTGATGAGGATCTATGAGTATGCCCAATATGCTGCGCTCTATTATGGGCGGGAATATCAGATTGTCTATGCTGTCCATGAAGACAGTCGTCATCTGCATGTTCACTTCGTCCTAAATACCCTGAACTATCGAACCGGGAAAAAATATCCGGGAGATAAAGAGGACTACTACAACTTCCAGGGGTATCTCAAGGATCATCCACACTATTCTATGTATAGAATGAAGCTGATAGCAGTTTCTGATACAGGAGATGACGGTGAAGAGGAGTATGAATAAAAATCATGCTTATTACTTTTTTAAAATTTAATATCAGCTAACATAAAGTTAAAGGTGAATTCCGGTATGTCGGTAACGCCAAATAAATTCAAAAAGCAAAGGAGATATTGTAATGGATTACAACTACGAAAAAGAAACGCTGCAAGCCTTCCGGGAGGGCCGTTTGATCCCGGAGAAAGACGGAAAGCCCTGGGAAAAAGAGGACCTGGAAACGCTGCAGGACATGTATTACAGTGGAGCCGATCTCTCCCGCATTGCCATTGAACTGAGCCGAGCGGAACATGGTATTGTGGCCAAGCTCCTGGAAATGGGTCTGCTCATTCCAGAGCATGCCAAACGGAACCGATCCGCTCGGAAGAAGAAAGAAGGAAAATGCGCCGGTTGTCCCTATTAGTGTCCCAGGAAAAAATGCTTGAAGGAGGACTAAACATGCTGAACCAAAGCGACGACTTCCTGACGGTAGATGAAGTCTGTGAACTGCTGAAGATTGGCCATAACGCTGCCTACAGAATGCTCAACACAGGAGAGCTGAAGGCAATCCGGAATGGTCGGGTCTGGAGAATTCCTAAGCAGGCAATCATTGAATTTACCAAGGAGCAGACAAAACTGAGCTGGCCTTACCATGAATGCTAGGGGAGTGGCCAATGAAGGTTCTTCATTCAAGAAAAAATCCACCTGGGAAATACAGCCCAGGTGGATTTTGATGAGGAATACCATGCCCTCAATAAAATTCTCATCCTTGCGGCGCAGGATATTCCTTGTTCCTTATTGTATTTTCACCGAACGCAAATGCCGTGGCAGCGAGCCAACCACGATGCACTGCTTCTTATCGTCATGCAGGAAGTAGATCCTGAGCAGATTCTCCGGATCATTTCCCACTCTCAAGTGATAATCCAAGGCACTCTCAACAGGCTTCCCATTTCTGCCTGGAAAGTATTTGATCTTGTACTGGCCTGGCGTATACTCAATCGTTGTGACACCAGTTGGTTTTACCTCAAAGGGACGACCATACTTCTCTGAGCAGCGTGTCAGCATTTCCTCCGTTGGGAGACGATCATAGCGAGCGGACCAATAGTCCGTCGCCAGAAAATCCAACGCATCACAGATCAAATGCAGATCGACGCCCGCAGCATCCCGCTCGGTCAGCAAATCGATTGCCTTCTTGTGCAGGAGCAAGCGTCCTTGAAACTGCTGCTCCACCCAAGCTGCTATCTCACCGTGCTTGGCCGGTCGCGCCAGCCGTCGTTCCAAATAAGAAGTGTACGCCTCCCGTGCGTCGCTTTGACGCATCACTTTCTCCACCTCTTGTTGGCAATCCAGCCGTATGGAACGCTTCTCCTCCTCCAGCTGATCTATGTAAATTTTCTGGTGTTTGATTTGTTTCGTCAGTTCTTCCTGGTCAAATCGGAGTAGCGCCAGCTCATGGGCATATCGTTCCTCCAATTCTGTTTTCTGCTGACTCCACTGTGCAGCGACATGGTCCACCTGTTGGTACACTTGCCGGCTATTTTCCAAAAGGCCGCTGCGTGCAGCCCCTAAAAACCAAACTCGCCCAAATTCTACCCTTCGTTCTCTGGGATAGTTTAAGATGAGAGAGGTCAGTTGCTCGATGGTCTCTTCTTGAGACTGCATGGACGCTTTTAACGGCAGCAAAGTGAACTTCCCGCCAAAGCACATGGGTTCTGCAAAGAGAATATCTCCCGCGGTTACCTTCTGCTCGATGCGCCCTTGGAGCTTGTCCAGCAGCTCATCGGCCAGAAGGTAGGTTCGGCAAAATCCCAGCCCATGTCGTGCAAAGTCACAGATCGGATACGGCGGCCCCTGTACTTCTGTCCGGACCATCGGCTTTAGTGCCGGCATCATAACGTCAAAGGAAAAGGCACCTGTTCCGGACAAAGAAATCTCCCGTCGTCTCCGAACGTGCGTAAACACGACGGTGGGTAGCTGATTTTCTTCTGAGCGGAGTACGGAAACCAATCGTTTCAGCTGTTCCCCTGTCGAGATTTCCATCACCTTTGGCAATAAAGGGGTCAGTTGCTGCAGGCCAAAGTCCGGGTTGTTCGCCAGCCGCTTCACGACAGCCAGACGATAAACTTCTGCCAACGCATTGCCCCCGGCAACATCTGAAACAACCGTTTGAAATCCACATTGCAGCTGATGGCCAACAATCCGGAAGCCTATGTTCGTCTCGATGATCCGCCCTGGAACAGCTTGGCGGGCCTGTTTCGGATTTCCTGGATCAGAGCCAAGGTCTGGCTCTGTAATCTGTAAACTCCAGACCCCCTGTTCCGGCAAAGATACAATGTCAATGACAAAGCCAGCGTTTAAATGAAGGGACTGCAAGGCTTCCTCAGAACAACTACGGAATTCTTCCGGGCCAGGCAGCAGCAGTTCTTTGGGCACTGCGTCCCCAAGACGCAGCCGAAGCCACTCCATGGTGGTCAGAGCAGCCAGGCGCAGTCCATCCTGAGGCGTCGTCTTCTTGCTGGCCATGTGTGCGAAAAGCTGATACGTTGGATACAAGTGATTCCTCTGTAATCTGACCACACGATATGGCGTGTCCATCGTAGCACCCCCTCATTTTCTAAAACTCGGAAAAGTACAGCAGGCAGTCTTCGTTGAGATGACGGTAGATGCCCTCCAGCTCTGCTGCTGGAATGGCGAGTTCCGCTGCGATCTCTGATACGGTCCGTCTGCCATCGGCATACAGCCAGGCCCTTGCCGTGTTGCCGGATAGGGTTCGGTCTGCTGTCTGAATGTCCTGTTCCGTTGTCTGGTGAAAGTCGATCCCAACCCGGATCGGATACTTCTCTTCCGAGAAGATTTGCTCCGTTTCGGTGAGGTGCTTCACGAAGTCGGCCAGATGTGGAAACTCATTCCAGGCGTATCGCCAATGCCAGTTATTCGCGTCCGTTCCCCTCTTTGCGCGGTAGATGTCAGTTTTCTTGCACTGTTTAGCTTCCTGGAAATAGGCTTGTTTCAATTCCTGATCGAACCAGGTTTTCGCCTGCATAATATCGTCAGTAGACAATGCTTCCGTCTCCAGGACAACGCCCTGCATGGAAGCCAGTGCATGGTCCATGCGTTCCCGGCACAGTTTTAAGCCGTATTGTTCCGGTGCCTTTGCAATCGGCGTTCCGTGATAGGGTGCCAAGTAGATTGTGTTCAGTTCCATGATCCCGCGTCCCACTTCTAAGAGCTTCTTGGCGTGTGATAGACTTTCCTGTAATGTCTCCCAGCTCTCTCGCGCTCCGCCGATAATATAATTACCCTCCACGCTCATGATCCCAGCTTCTTTACACTGGCGAACCACTTCCAGGCTCATCTCCGGTGTAATGGTCTTGTGGTAGGCATTCAGAACACGTTGGCTTCCGCTCTCGATCCCAAGCTGAATGGCGATCAACCCGGACTCTATCATCATCGGGATCAACTCCGGATCCTGATAAAGGCAAGAGACATGACCCTCACAGGTCCAGGTAAGCTCCCGTTTCCGCATCTCCCGGCAGAAACGCAGGAGGCGTTCTTTATTTAATGTAAAGGTATCGTCAAAGATATTCACATGCTGTAGTCCATGGTTGAAGGAACGAACGTAGTCGATCTCCTCCATCACATGTTCCACACTGCGGAAACGGACATTCTTGGACGCGGCCCCCTCATAGCAGAACGCACAGTGAAAGGGACAGCCCCGTCCCGTCAGGATGCCAATCGACCTTCTCATCCGATAGTCCATTCGCAGGCTGTTTTCCCTTTTGGGGTACGGCAGGCTGTCCAGATCCATAATCAAAGGAGCCAAAGGATTCGTATGATAAGTATCTTTCTCCAGGTAACGCAGGCTGGGGACGTCAGCCAGGGTTCCGATTCCATCTTCTAGATAAGAGAGAAGCTGAAGCATAGGCACTTCTCCCTCTCCCACGATGATGTAGTCACAGCCTGTTCGTTGCAGAAACGTTTTCTCCAAAGCAGCTGCCTCCGGCCCGCCAACCACAACTTTGACAGGATATTGCTTCTTGATCCAGCGGATCAGGTTTCCGATCATCACAACGTTGTCTGAACCAACATAAAACCCAACCACCGTGACACCGTGATGCTTCACCTCAAAGTCGATCACCTGCTTTGCGGCAGAACTATCCCCGGAATACACCCTGGCCCGAAAGTGATGCTGCTGTAAATAGGCCGCGATGATATGCTGACCAAGGCACTCCTCCACATGGGGCATCTTCTCTGTAACGCCCCGCATGAGGTTCATCATCAGCAGCTCATATTCCATGGGAAGTCTCCTGTTCACATTGCCTCTGCAAGCGTGCTTTTTCTGCCAGCAGCTGTTTACGCAGCAAGTCCAACCCCTCTGTCCTCAGAAAGTTCATCAGCTGCTTGGTATCCTGGCACAAGGGGTTACGGCCCGATGCCTCGGTCAATACACTGGCACTGCATCCACCGTGGCAGAACTGTTTTTCTTTACAGGTTTGGCATTCCTCCGGCAGCTTGCTCGTCCGGCAGGCCAATAGTTCCGCCATGTGCTTCTGACCTGCTTCCGTGATCCCCTCCTCCACCGTGCCGAGCGGGAAGAGATCGCT
>OLPR01001053.1_pt1 | contig 23533 bp, 21 predicted proteins | sample 1672761 | NCBI WGS metagenome assembly OLPR01 (sample SAMEA3136721, study PRJEB25190) | human gut metagenome | biome: human gut; feature: human-associated habitat; material: faeces | place: Austria | collected 2013 | reverse complement strand
ACTTGCATGTGTTAGGCACGCCGCCAGCGTTCATCCTGAGCCAGGATCAAACTCTTATTTAAGTGGTATCTAAAGTTTCCTAAGAAACATTTAAATCATCTGACTCGATAAACGCGTTTGCGTTCTCGCTATTGTTTGTTTTTTCAAAAGAATCGTACGTGAATCCATCTAGAATTCTTACCAATCTGATGATTGATTGTACTGTTTAATCATATTGGAAAACCGTAGTTTTCCTGACTAAATCTTTACACTATGAAGTTTTCAATGTTCTCGTTCGCGTTTGCTGCGAACATTTAATATTCTATCTCAACTGCTCTGTTTTGTCAAGAAGTTTTTTCAACTTTTTTCGACTTTTTTCAGAAGCTGTTTATTTAGAATACCGCTGTCTGCCTCTCGGCGACAGCTAGATTATCTTATCAAATCCACTCCCTTTTGTCAATCCCTTTTTTGAAATTCTTTTCAAAAGTTTTTGCCTGCTGTCCAGCGACTTTCATTCCCTCTGTTATGCGCGTTTGTGGAGACCGAAGCCTATGTATAATATGACTCCTATAAGGTTGTATAAGGCAAAGAACATATACACTCCGCCTCCGCCCCAATTGTCAAGTATAACTCCGCCTATCATCTGGCATACTATAGTGCTGGCGTTTGAGCTTATGGCATAGTATCCCGACACAGCAAGACCGGTAAGTCCCGCCGGGACCACTTTACCTATATATCTGATTACTTCGACAAGAACAATGCCGTTTACCATTCCCTGCAGGAAGAACAGTGCTGTTATTGCCGCCGCCGGCGGACATGTCGCATACCAGCTGTATCTGATTACCGATATTATCATTCCCGCCAGAATCATTTTTTCGAGGGTAAAGCGGTCGGACAGTTTTTTGGACCACGCCATAAACGGCGCTTCACTTCCCACCATAAGAAGCATGGCCGCCGCCATTCCCGCCATACTGCCTCCGCAGTCACTGTAGAGAAATGTAAAATATGTATTATTGGCAACGTTGGTGCCGCCCACAAAGAATACGGCGGCAATCAGTTTGAGATATTTTTTGTTATGAAGCAGCGCCCCGAAGCCTGTTTTTTCTTCCGAGGCTATCTCCACTATCTGCGCTTCGCATTCATCAATCAGCACATTCTGCTCTTTTTTCATTGAGGCTGTAAATACCGCAGAAAGTATATAGCTTGCCGCGTACATAAAGAATATGACTCTCAAATCCACAGCACCTGCAATCCTGCCCGAGATGAAAACTCCCAGCGCATAGCCTACAGCTCCCCACATTCTGGCAGAGCCCAATGCCTTGCCGTCTTCAAGACACATTGCATCAACAAGTCCCATGACAGGCGCCTGGAAGAAATACATTACCGCATATATAATAAGGAATATACCATATATATGTACCGTCGAAAGACCGAGCGCTATGGCAGCAGCGCAGATGCACAGCGTTCTTACCACCTTTCGGCCGTTTTGGCATCTGTCAAACACACCGCCCCAGAATGCAGAGGCAAAGATTGCGACAAGCGTTCCCGCGGCAGTGACCGTACCTATCTGAGCCCCTGTGAAGCCCTCCTGCGCAAGATATCTGCCTATGAGGGGCATCATCGAACCTATTGCCATATATGAAAATGTGTATATAAAAATGTATCTGATGTGCGTTCTGTCCATAAAAACCTCTCAAAAAATATTACCAGACAAGTATATCACAAAGGCTGTCTGCAAACAATATCACTATATATTTCTGAACTTACGGAGGTTTGTATGTCCATTGTACTGATAAGAACTTTTATTTTGTATTTCATAGTTCTGTTTGCCATAAGGATTATGGGCAAATCCGAGCTGTCAAAAATGTCACCGTTTCAGATGGTAGTTATATTTATGATAGCGGAGCTTGCCGCCATTCCCATAGAGTCACCTACGGTTTCATTTATAAGCGGGGTTATCGCCATTTTCACGCTGCTGTTTTTACAGGTGCTCATATCATATATTTCAATCAAAAGCGAGAAGTTCAAAAACTTCATAAACGGCAGGCCGAGTGTAATCATTGAAAACGGTCAGATAAATCAGGAGGAGATGCGCAGACTTCGAATTTCCATTAACGACCTTATGGAGCAGCTCCGTTTGGGGAACACTCCGAATGTTGCAGATGTTAATTATGCCGTGCTTGAGTCAAACGGAAGTCTTTCCATTGTTCCAAAGCCGGATAAAAAAACCGTAACCTTAAAGGATATGGGTATTCCTCCCAAAGATGAAATTCTGCCGTCGGTTATAATATCGGACGGTACTTTATACGAAGAAAATCTTGCAAAGTCAGGTCTTGATACGGACATCCTGAAAGCTCAGCTTGCAGCCTGCAATATGGGAGGCTTTGAAGATGTGTTTCTGGCAGTCTGCGATGAAAACCGCAGGCTTCATATATATGCCGCCGATGCAGACGCCAAAAAGGCAAGGGAGGTGAGCATATGAGGTCTCTGGTTGTTTCAAGTCTGTGTCTTGCGGTTCTGCTTGCAGGCTGGGGCGCTTTTCATTATGTTTCCGCGGAGAAATCAGACGAGTATATTACGGAAATAAGGGAAGTGATGATCCCGGCGGTTCAGGCAGAAGACTGGGAAACCGCGCAGAAAAGTTTTAAAGAATTCGGCCGGGACTGGCACAGATATAAAAAAGCCGCCGCATATTTTTTTGATACGACAGCTTTAAATGAAGCCGATTATTCCATATCCCGCGCCGAAGAGTTCATAAAGGCAAAGGACCCGTCCAACTCGGCGGGTGAGCTGGCCGCATTAAGGGAGCAGTTTAAGTTCCTCCACCGGAACGAAAGTATATCCATGGGAAACATATTCTGATATATCAGGCATCAGCGCCGCTCTGATACCTGCCGCATCTGTCCTGAAAACACCCAAGCTGCGTCTCTCCCTCCATAAGTCTTATCACCTGACAGCTGTTGCCGCAGCCGCTGCAGGTGAATTCATCCGTATGAACTTCACCGAAATCCGCATCAAAGCCTCTGAAGCGGCTTTTGTTTTTTGCGGCAGACTCTCTTGCAATTATTGCAGCTCCCACAGCGCCCATTACAGCATTGTGCTCAGGTATCGCAACTTCTGCTCCGATTTCCTCTTCAAAGGCTTTTTTAATTCCACCATTGCAGGATACTCCGCCCTGGAAGCAGAAGCCAGGCTCAAGTTTTTTGCCCTTTGCCACATTGCTCATATAGTTTCGCACAAGAGCTCTGCACATTCCTGCAAGTATATTTTCCATAGATACGCCCATCTGCTGCTTGTGAATTATATCGGACTCCGCAAATACCGCGCATCTTCCCGCTATGGAAGCCGGCATATCAGCTCTGAGGGCAAGCTCCCCGATATCCGATGTTTTAATGCCCATACGCTCTGCTTGTCTATCGAGAAATGAGCCGGTCCCTGCCGCGCACACCGTATTCATCGCAAAGTCCCTGACATATCCGTCTTTAATAAGTATTATCTTGGAGTCTTGTCCGCCGATTTCAAATACAGTCCTCACTTCCGGGTAGAGCTCCGCTACTGCTCTGCCGTGAGCCGTTATTTCGTTCTTAACGGCATCCGCTCCTATCATCATAGCGGCTATGGCTCTGCCGCTTCCCGTTGTTCCCGCTCCCGCTATATCTCCTGCCTGAAATTCCTGCCCCAGAATCTTCATTCCCTGTTCTACCGCTCTGATTGGATTTCCCTCTGTTTTGAGATAAAGCTTTTTCAGGACATTGTTTTTTTCATCGATTACTACAAGGTCGGTGCTCACCGAACCTACATCTATACCAAGCCAGTTCATTTTTTCCCCTTTCTTTTTCTTGCCGCAAGCATATCCGCAAAGGATTCCAGTCTGGTCAGATATCCCGCATCTCCTGTCATTTCATCAAACACCAGATGAAGCACCTCAAGGTTTTTCCCGTCCGCATTGTTTTCAAATACGGTTTTGGCTACTATCTCAGGCATACACCCTGCCGGCATAAGCTGCACTATTCCGTCAAAGCCCAGAGATTTGTAATCATCTATCGCCTTTACCGTTTCGTGGGCATAGCCGCCTATGGCATACGGCATATAACCGCTGTGCTTTTTCTTTATTAACGCCGATTTGGCTGTATATCCTGCCCACCAGCTGAGAGTCATTGTTTTCTGAAAGGATACTCCCATATTCATAAGGGTTTCTTCGATATTATGGTTTGCAAAGGGTTCTATGCAGGTATATATTTCTCCTGTAAGAGCCAGTCTTACAGGGTCTGCCTTTCTTCTTGTTCTGACTCTGTCTGTCAGGGCCTCATAGCAGTCCATAATTCTGAATGCTTCTTTAAAGCTTCCGGCTTCTCCGAGTTCTTTAAAAAGATTTCTTCTGAGAGCCACAATCTCCGCCGGATTTCTGACGTAGCCTGCCATAAAAAAGCACTGCTCCTCCAGCAGGTCCATTCTGAGCATCAGTTTTCTTGCTTTTCGCACCATACGGATTGTTTTTGCAGCGCTTAAGTTTCTGCTTCCTTTCAGAGCTTTCAGTCTTGTCATAAATTCTTTTTTGCCTATTACTGCCGGCGAGTCGAGCACAATCCAGTTCATACTGCATTTCTGTCCGTCCATTGCATCCGACAGCAGCTGGCAGTACTGCCCGAGTCTGCATGGTCCCCCAGTTGCCACCATAACTGCCGTATCTGCTCCTTTTTTATATCCGTCGGTCAGGTTGCCCGCCATAAGTTTAAAGGGCAGGCATATTTCATCAGGTGAAATTCTGCTGCCCTGCTCAAGTGTCTTTGCACTGTTTATCTCCGGCACCGCCGTTTGTGTTCCCATTGACTCAAGCAGGAGTCTGACAGGTATATAGGCCTTGCCTATATGAGGGAATGTTACTTTCATATTGCCGCCTCCCTTACTATATCGCCGAAAGCCTCAAGTCTTGTTTCAAAGCCCGCATCAGCTCTGTGTTCATCAATTTTAAGGTTGAAAACCGGTATGTCGGTGACATATTTGTATATAAGGGCTGTAAGTATGCTGTCTATGCCGCAGTTAAACGATGACATGCAGATAACTGCATCTACGGTTTTCTGCTCTGAAAGTATGACGGCTCTTGCCAGTATATCCGTAAGGGCGTCCCAGTACGGCCGCTTTATAAGGTGAAGTTTTTCGATTCTCGTTATTTTTTCGTATCTTGAAATATCCCTGCCCTGTATTACGCCTATTCCCATTCTGTGAAGCCTGTCTGCAAGGTTCATATTGGAATAGGTGTTGTTAAGGTTGTATTCGTGAGCGGCTATAAAGACATTGTATTCATAACCCTCATCGTCGCTGTACCTGTATTCCCTTTGAGCTTTTGAGGCCTTGTCTATTGCCTTTGCAAGTCCTCTCCTTTTTATTTTCATTTTTTTGAGCTGGCGCTTCAGGTATTTGTGAAGCTGTTTTCTGTCATTTATGCAGACTGCCTCATTAAATACCAGCTTGTCCGAGGCTGCCATATCAGGCATACCGCAGATTTTAGGGCACAGGGTTTCTCCGAATTCCGTTTTCATAATTCTGGGCACGCACACATACCTGCATTCTTCAGAGAGTTTATCTATCTGACCTCTCATAACCTTTACAGGCAGGCACGCTTCGTCAGCACAGAGTCTGCTGCCTCTGTCTATGATGTCCTGATTTATTTCATCGACGTATTTAAGCTCTACTCCTATCTCCTCCGCAAAGGCCGTTATAAAGGGGCGGTATCTGTAGTATACATAGCCCTTGGGCATTCCTATAATCAAAATAAAAGACCTCCTGAACAATATATAAATATTGTTGACAGGAGGTTTCCTTATTATACCTACTGAATTACTTCATACATATCTGCCGCATCTTCCTTGCGGACAGTTTCGAGGATCTTGGTTATTCTGACTTTAATTGTGTTGTTTCCGAATTTTATTTCGACTATATCGCCCTCTTTTACCTCTGTACCCGGTTTGGCCACCTTGTCGTTTACTGTTATTCTCTCCTGCTCGCAGGCTTCCTTGGCAACGGTACGCCTTTTGATAAGTCTGGAGTTTTTAAGGTATTTGTCTATTCTCATATTGTCTCCTAATCAAACTGAACATCTTTTACCGTAAACTTCTGCCAGTCGTGCTTTGCAAATGGATGGTAGGTCATAAACCGAAAAATTGCACTCTCGCTAAAGCTCGGCAATTTCTGTATTTGACCTACCGGCAGTTCGCTTCGCTCACTGGGTTAGGTCATAAAAACAGGGCAGCATATCGCTACCCTGAAATCAGCATTCATTTATTTGTTAACTGAATCCTTTAAAGCCTTGCCTGCTTTGAATACAGGAGCTTTTGAAGCTGCAATCTTGATAATTTCGCCAGGCTTTCTAGGGTTTCTTCCCTGTCTTGCTTTTCTTTCTCTGGTTTCAAAAGTACCAAATCCGATTAACTGTACTTTTTCGCCTTTTGTAAGTGCATCTTCCACACAGCTAACGAAAGCGTTAACAGCTACTTCTGCGTCCTTCTTTGTAAATCCAGTTTTCTCTGCTACTGCAGCAACTAATTCAGCTTTATTCATGAATAAATCCTCCTCACATTATATATACATCATAATTATTATATCATATTATTTCCTCGGGATAAAGCTCTTATCCGTTGAAATCTTCAAATCAGTGACACTATTTTCTCATTTTTAACCTTGTTTGTCAACACATTTGTGAGTATACATTTAAAAAAATGCGATTTGCTTTTGCAGCAACAGTTTTATTTTATAAATTTGCCCATAATTTTTACCAGTTTGTTTCCTCCCGGTATCATCGCAGCCTCTTCAGCCGTTATGGTTTTAGTTGCAAACAGCATTACGGCATACACTGCGGCCGACAGTATTATCGAAACTAAAACTGCCATGCTGTTGCCAAGAACCTTCGCCGCCAGATTATACGAAACAATAGCCATAACAGACATGACCAGAGTAGCTATTATCGGTTTGATAAATGTCTGCATTATGTTAAATCTGACACCCGTATATTTTTTTATCGCCATTATATCAAGCACCGCAGCAATCATATATGCAATGCAGGTTCCTATGGCTGCGCCTATGACATTTAGGCTTTCAACGCCTACAAGCATATACGTTATTATTGTCTTGAACACTGCCCCGATTATGAGGTTTCTTACAGGTATAAGCTGCTTGCCTATTCCCTGAAGCGCTCCTGTAAGGGTCTGCGCTATGGCAAGGAATATAAAGCCGAAAGCAAGCATCATAAGGCTTCCTGCCGCATCAACGGCCATATCATACTGACTTCTGTACAACAGCACAAGCACCGGTTCCGCCAGAATTATAAGTCCTGCGGCGCACGGAAAGCTGAGTATGTTTGCCATTCTCATTCCCATCTGTACATTGGTTCTGAGTCCGTTTCCGTCTTTTTCTCTGAATGCCATACTTATTGCAGGCACCAGACTTATGGCTATGGACTGCACTATTATCTGAGGGAAGTTGACGATTGTACCTGCCATACTCGAAAGCTCTGTAAACAGGTTCTTTGCCTCACTGTAGCTGTAGCCTATATCCTGAAGCCTGTTGGATACTATTGAAGCATCAATCAGGTTCATAAACGGCATTATGCACGCTCCCAGCGTTATAGGTATTGCAATTATGAGGATTTTCTTAGTTATATCTCCCGATTTTTCTCTGGTTTTGAGTCTGCCGCGATTTATTTTTTTGAGAATGACTTTCCTGTTTGCCATATAGATAAGCCCTACAACAAGAAGTCCTCCTATTGCTCCGGCGCTTGCGCCAAAGGTTGCTCCCGCTGCCGCATACTCAGGGTTTTCGGCAAACCTGTCAAGCAGTATCTTTGTAAGGGCAAGACCTATACCCACTCTGAAAACCTGCTCTATAATCTGCGAAACCGCCGTCGGATTCATATTCTGCATTCCCTGGAAGTATCCCCTGTATGCAGACATTATAGGGATAAGCACCAGCGCCGGAATAAGCGCTCTGAGCGCATATGCCGTCTCCGGCAGCCCTATCTGGCTGGCATACCAGTTGGCGCCTACAAGACAGAGAAGGCCTGTTCCAAGACCTATGCCTCCCAGAAGCCTGAACGATACTTTAAAAACATTGTTGGCTGCATAGTGGTCTCCCACAACTGTCCTTTCTGCAACCATTCTCGATATTGCAACAGGTATTCCTGCCGTTGCCAGCGTAAGCAGTATGTTGTATATAGGGTATGCCGCCTGATAGTACGCCATGCCGCCGCCCAACCAGTTGGTTACAGGTATTCTGAAAACTGCACCCATAAGTTTTACAACAAGGCCTGCGACACCAAGTATAACCGCTCCGCCTACAAATGATTTTTTACTCATAAAATCCTCTCTATAAGCTTGATAATATATTTTTTGTACATCTCTGTGCTTCAAAAACTGTTTTTTCTATATCTATTGTCATATATTCTCCATCTCTGTAAAGGATTTTTCCATCACACATAGTAAGCACAACATCGTTTCCCGATGCAGAATATACAATATTATTTAATATGTTATGAACAGGATACATATACGGTTTATCTGTATCAACTACAACTATATCCGCCTTAAAGCCTTCTTTAATAAGACCTGTATCCGCTCTGCCCTGTGCTTTTGCTCCCGCAAGTGTCGCTGCCCTCAGCACCTCTTTTGGAGAAATGACAGCGGGATTTCCTGTAATGCCTTTGGTTGCAAGCGCAAAGAATTTCATTTCTTCTATAAAGTTAAGACTGTTGTTGCTTGCTACGCTGTCTGTACCGATTGCAACATTTATTCCTTTGCGAAGCAGCTTATCAGCATTGCATACTCCGCTTGCCAGCTTCAGATTGCTTACAGGGTTTACTGCCGCAGTAACGCCTTTATCCTTAAGGATATCGTAATCTTCTCCCTCAATCCATACGCAGTGCGCTGCAACGCATGAAGTTTCAAATATTCCCAGACTGTTGAAGTACTGCGCCGGTGTCATGCCGTTATGCCTCTGCTTGCATTCCTCGTGTTCCGATTTGGTTTCCGAAAGATGAACGTGCATATTGGCACCTATCTCTTTAGTGTACTCTGCAAGCTGCGCAACGGCCACAGGGGTTGTCGTGTATTCTGCATGAATACTCATATCCGTTTTGATCCTGCCGTCTGCCGCACCGTTATAGTCCTTGTAGAAAGTAACTGCTTCGATAAATCTGCTGGTGCCCCATAAGTCTTCATCGCTGAAATGCGATATTGCTCTTGATATGTTTGCTTTGGCTCCCGCCTCAATCACCGCTTTCGCAACCTGATCGCAGAAGTAATACATATCGGTGCTTGACACTATGCCAAATCTCACAGACTCGGCCATTGCCAGCATAGTAGCCCAGTATACAGCTTCATCTGAAAGCTTATCTTCAAACGGGAATATTTTTTTGTTGAGCCAGTCGGAAAGCGCCATATTCTCGCCGTAGCCTCTCATAAGGCACATTGCGCTGTGGCTGTGGGAATTGACAAAGCCCGGAAGCATAACCTTGTTTGTGCCGTCATAAACCTCGCCGTAGTCCGCCTGCGGCATAACATCTGAAATATATTCGATATATTTATCTCTGACGCCCACATACATATTGCTTCGTGCATCAAAATTCTCATCTATAACAGTTATATTTTTAAAAAGCATATATTCACTCCCTTGCTTATTTCCCGGCACTAACAGTTGATTATATCATATTTTTTACCTGTTTTACTACAGAAATTGCTTTATCACAGTTTTTTCACACAAAAAACAAATACTTAAAAATCAGCCAAACAGTTTTAATTATTTTTATGCAGAATTTCTTTAACGTTTTCGTATAATTACTGAACATTTCCACATAATAACTGAACAGCTTAATATTACAGGCTTAATCAATAAGGAGGGCTATATGAAAGCTACAGGAATTGTAAGAAGAATTGACGACCTCGGCAGAGTTGTCATTCCAAAGGAAATAAGGAGAGTGCTCAGGATACGCGAGGGCGACCCGCTTGAGATTTACACCAGCAGCAGCGGCGAGGTTATTCTGAAAAAATACTCCCCTATAAACGAGCTGGGACAGTTTGCATCTGAATTTGCAGAAGCCGCTGCCGGCACTCTGGGAAGTACTGTTATCGTTTCGGACACCGACCAGATTATAGCTGCGGCAGGAGCAGGCAAAAAGGAATATATAGACAGCAAAATCGACTACGAGCTGGATAAAATAATCCAAAGCAAAAACAAACATCTCAACGACTCTAAAATAGTTGTACCCATACTTTCACAGGGCGATGCCATAGGTGCCATCACCATAATACCAAAGGACAAACACATCCTTGGCGACACAGAGCTTAAAGCAGCTGAAATCGGCGCAGGCTTTCTGGCAAGACAGATGGAAAGTTAAGAAATACCGGCAGAGGAGCAATCCCCGCCGGCATTTTACTAGTCATCGTATTCAGTTTCAAAGTCTGTTATTGTCCCTGTTACAGCATTTATATCCATACTGTACTCCATACCGTTATACTTGAATTCTATCTCGTATACCCCGTCATCAAGCTCTATCTCAAATCCATAAATCTGTGAAGCTGCAAGGCCTGCTTTGGCAAGGGCTATTTCCTTGGCTTTTGCCTCTCCGATATACTTTGAAAAATCATCAGGATTTCCGTCCTTTTCAAATTTAAGCACAGTTCCCTTTACTGCATCTATTTCAAAGTCGTACTCTACATTACCAGCATAGAATTCAACATCGTAAACCTTAATTCCGTCTTCTGTATCAAGCTTTACTTTTTCAAGTGCAATCTGTGATTTGACAAGACCTGCCTTGGCAAGAGCTGTCTCAAGAGCCTTATCCTTGCCTATATACTTATCATTAGTATTCACCGTATTTTTTTCAGGACTGTATTCCCTGCTGTATTCTACGATTTTACCTGTTCTGGCATTAACATCGTACTCATACTTCCAGCTGCCTTTTCTGAATTTCACTTCATATACAGCCTTACCATCATCATAATCATATCTGCATACAAGGTTTGTAACCGATGCTTTTGATATTCCGGAAAATGCAAACGCCTTATCAATCGCTGCAGTCTGTCCTATCAGCTTCCCTGATAGATACCTGTACCCATACTCTACACTTTTTTCTCTGACAGCGCCGGTCTTAGCATTAATCTTATAGCTGTATTCCGTACTGCCTTTTTTGAATTCCACCTCATATACGGTAACGCCGTCATCTTTGTCTTTCTCACATTCAAGATCCCATACTGCCGATCTTGTTGTACCCGCATTTTTGAGCGCTTTTGATACTGCCGCGCTTTCTCCTATATATGAAGCTCCGAATGCGGTAACTCCCATTGATAAAACCATTGCCGCCGAAACTGCAAACGCTATCGCTTTTCCAATTATTTCTTTTTTCATATTCTTTCTCCTCTAATCATCATACTCTTTATCAAATTTAAGAATTTTGCCTGATTTTGCGTCAATATCAACCTCATACTCCATATTCTGATACTTGAAATCTATTTCATATTCCCCGTCATCAAGCTCTATTTCATAGTCATGTATCTGCGAAGCTGTCAGACCTGCTTTGGCAAGGGCTATTTCCTTAGCTCTGGATCTGCCTATATATTTACTTCCGCTGTTATCTGCGCTGTTTTTGTGATGACTGCCTTCATATCCGTCACCATCGGTTTCGTATTCAATGATATTGCCTGTGGTTGCATCTATCTCAAACTCATACTCGGCGCTTCCGCAGTAGAACTCAATATCGTAGGTTATATTTCCGTCATCACATTCAAACTCAACCGCACAGCCGGAAATCTGTGATTTTTTAAGGCCTGCTTTGGCAAGAGCTATGTTTAAGGCTTTGTCCTTGCCTATATACTGGCTTTTGTTTACCTCTCCGTATGATACTGCAGGTGTCTTGTCACTGCTTTTTTCTGATGCCAGAAGTATCAGCTCCTGCGTTGAAAGCTTGAGCAGTCCCGCCTCTGTCAGTCTGGAATCTGATGCTGCCAGAGTTTTAATCAGATATGCCTTGCCCTCTGAAATACCGTTTTCGGCCGCAAACGCAGTGATTTCACTGTCATCGGTTATGCATTGGCCCATAACTGCCGCAGACAGAGCATAGCTTCCCAGATACTGATTGAGACTTGAGGAAAGCTCCTCCTGCAGGCTTGTACCTTTGGCGCTGTCCTTTGCCTGAACAGATACCAGAATCGAATTCGATATATCGTTCAGGAAACCCTGCTGAAGCATGGATCCGACTATGGCATTGGCTGCAACCTTCATATCAGTTCCCGCAAGACTCATATCATCAAGAATCTTCTCACCGTCTTTGTTTACGGCGGAAGCCTCGATTACTTTGCCGTTATCATCTACAGAAAGCTGTATGCTCGGGTTGACATCAAGACCGATTATTGCTGCCGCCTCTGATGCGCCGCCTTTCCCGAATGCAAGAACTCCTGCTATACATATGATGAGAGCCGCTGCAACAGAGCCGAAGACTTTATATGCAGGTTTTTTCTTTTTGGGTTTTAAATATACTGTTTTTCTTTCTGGCTGCTGCTCCGTCTGTTCTCTAATACCGCAGGCTTTCATTATATCGTCTAATTTATCAGGCGTAGCGCTGCATACTGCGGCATGAATTCTTTTTTCTATTTCTCTGTTATCCATAAGCTACACCTCCTTGACTTCGAGTGCCTGTCTCAGTTTTTTTAGACTTCTGTTATATTTGGAAAGTACAGTCGAGACAGGCATATCAACTATTTCTGCAATCTCCCGGTGCTTCATTCCCGCCATTGAATGAAGCATTACAATCTGTCTTTCGTCTTCGTTGAGTACATTCATTGCTTCTTCCAGTATGATGGCATTTATGTCATTTTCGTGTCCGTTATCAGAGATACTGTAGGTGTAATCTGCAATATCCTCGTGCTGTTTTGTGTCACGGATTCTGTTGTAGCACATATTTCTCACTATCGTAAGTATCCATGCCATCGGCTTGCCCTGCTTCTGGTATGTATCCGCAGAATTGTATATTTTTACAAATACCTCCTGCATTATATCTTCCGCATCGTGACTGTTTTTAAGTATTGACAGCGCAAAACCGTAAACAGTATCCGAGGTGAGCACATACAGCTCTTTAAATGCCGATGCGTTGCCCGCCGCTATATCTGATAAAATTTTCTCATCTACATAAACTGCCATAATCTGTTTCCCTGTAACTTTTAGTAGGCTTTTTTGTACTCCTTACTGTACTCTACGATTTTGCCCGATCTGGCATTAACATCGTATTCGTACCTGTAATTGCCTTTTCTGAATTTAACTTCGTATATTTCCTTGCCGTCATCATAGTCATAATAGCATACAAGACCTGAAACTTTGTTTCTGTTTATTCCTGAAAAGCTGAACACCTTGTTCTTAGCTGCCGTCTTGCCTATTCTGGCTTTTGAGGACGGCACATATCTGTACTCTACGCTTTTCTCTCTGATATTGCCTGTTTTTGCATTGATGGTGTAGCTGTACTCTGTGCTGCCCTTAATAAATTCAACCTCATAAACGGTAATACCGTCATCGCTGTCACGTTCACATTCAAGCTCCCACACTGCTGATCTTGTTGTTCCTGCATTCTTGAGCGCCTTTGAGACAGCAGCGTCCTTGCCTATATATGAAGCTCCGAATACTGCCGCCCCTGAAGATACTACCATTACCGCCGCAAGTGTCAGCGTCACAACTTTTCTTATTAACTTATTTCTCATAATCTTTTCCTCCATATTTGCTTATTTATATATACAACACAGGAGAATTAGATTTTATTGCATCATTTTTAAAAAAATTTATTTTTTCTCCGAAAGAGTCATAAGAAGCTCAAGAGCCTCGTCAAGCCACCTGCTTTTTTCGGCTGTAAGCCTCATAAACGGCTTTACTCCTCCGTGGAAGAAAATACGCATGCCGTATTTCTCCGAAAGCGCCGCAAGCACCGGTCCTCTCAATCTGTTTTTTTCTCCGAAATAGAATACCAGTCTGCCGTTTTCAATGCAGACCTTAGATACAAATTCGTCTGCCGCAAGCTTTCGTATTCTGGATATTCTGATAAGGTTCATAACCTGCTTCGGAACATCTCCGAAGCGATCTATGAGTTCTTCTATGACATCCTCTTCATTTTCTTCTGTTTCAACCTCTGCGATTTTTTTGTACATATGAAGCTTGAGGGTTTCATCCTCGATATATCTGTCAGGAATATATGCCCCCACAGGAATTTCAACAAGGGTTTCCTCTTTGTTGTCGTTTACAATCTCTCCCTGCAGCGCCTTAACTGCGTCTGCAACGAATTTACAGTAAAGCTCATACCCTATATTCATCATATGTCCGTGCTGCGCAGTACCTAATATATTGCCTGCGCCTCTGATTTCAAGATCCCGCATTGCAACCTTGAAGCCCGAGCCAAATTCGGTAAATTCCCTGATTGCCCTCAGGCGTTTTTCGGCAACCTCATTTAGCACCTTGCCCGGCTGATACATCAGATAGGCGTATGCCATTTTATCGGAACGGCCGACTCTGCCCCTCAGCTGGTGAAGCTGTGAAAGCCCGAACCTGTCCGCATCAAGCACAATTATAGTGTTTACATTTGATATGTCAAGCCCCGACTCGATTATTGTGGTGGCAACCAGCACATTGGTCTTACCCTCTATGAAGCCCAGCATAACTTTTTCGAGCTGTACCTCGTTCATCTGTCCGTGACCCGTCGCAACGCTTGCCTCCGGTACCAGCGATGAAATTTTTGAGGCAACCATATCTATGCCCTGAACTCTGTTGAACACAACGTATACCTGTCCGCCTCTGCCAAGTTCTCTTTCGATAACATCGCGTATAATATCGTCCTCCTGCTCAACAACGTAGGTCTGTACAGGGAGTCTGTCCTCCGGCGGCTCCTCTATAAGGCTCATATCTCTGATACCTGTCAGCGACATATGAAGCGTTCTCGGTATAGGGGTTGCCGAAAGCGTCAGCACATCTACGTTTTTTCTCAGTTTTTTGATAGCCTCCTTGTGTTTGACACCAAACCTCTGCTCCTCGTCTATTACAAGAAGTCCTAAATCTTTAAAGGATACATCCTTTGACAGAAGTCTGTGGGTGCCTATCACCAGATCCACCTGCCCGTTTTTGAGTTTTTCTATGGTTTTTTCCTGCTCCTTGTCGGACTTAAATCTGGACAGCACATCTACTTTAAAAGGAAACTTTTCAAATCTGTCCTTGAGCGTATAGTAATGCTGGTTTGCAAGTATTGTCGTAGGAACTAAAACCGCGGCCTGCTTGCCGTCTGCAACGCATTTAAACAGAGCCCTTGCCGCAACCTCCGTCTTGCCGAAGCCCACATCTCCGCACAGAAGTCTTTCCATTGCAACCGGTTTTTCCATATCCGCCTTTATCTCCGCAATGCATCTGAGCTGGTCGTCTGTTTCGACATATGGAAAGCTGTCTTCAAATTCTCTCTGCCATGGGGTGTCCGGTCCGAAAGCATAGCCCTTTTCAAGCTGTCTTGCGGCGGTAAGCTCTATAAGGTCTGCCGCCATTTCGGCAACAGCCGCCTTTGCCTTTGCCTTTGTTTTTTTCCATTCGCCGCCCGAAAGGCTGTTTATCTTGGGAACCGCGCTGTCTGAGCCTGTATATTTCTGAACTATATCCATCTGCTCTACAGGTACATACAGCATATCCTCTCCGGCATATTTGATATGCAGGTAGTCTTTTTTCTCACCGTTTACAGTCAGCTGCTTAATTCCCATAAACCTGCCTATACCGTGATTTTCGTGAACGATATAGTCGCCTTTTTTGATGTCGGCAAAGCTTTTTATCTGCTGAGTGTTCTCACTCTTTATTCTCTTTTTTCTTTTTTTGTGTCTGCTTCCGGTAAATATATCCGCATCCGAGATCCATACCTTCCGGCTTTCGGGGAAGTCAATGCCGGAGGTCAGCTCGCCCGGCTTTACAGATACCTTTCTTTCAAGTCCCTCTCTTGAAAGAAACTCCCTCATATTGTTTACACGCTCGGAAGATGAGCAGACAATCGTTATCTCATAGTCTTTTTTGATGTAGGATTTAAGTTCCGTAACAAGCATATCCAGCCTGCCGTTAAACACCACCGGCTGACGGCTTACTACATTGTGAAGCTCTGCAAAGGTTTCAATGCCTTTGATTTTCTTGGCAAAAGGAGTCAGGACATATACATTTTCTCTCTCATATATTCTGTACAGGTCCTCCTTGTGTGAAAATATCCTGTAGTCATAAGGAACAGCCTGCCCTCTTTCAAGCAGAACTCTGAAATCCTCCCTGCGCTCCGCATCCCTTAAATCAAGAGCCTCGTAAATCCTGTCGGGGTCATCGGCTATAATACGGCCGTCTGTCATATAGTCCCACAGATACTGCATATCGTCATAGAAATAGTGGAGATAGTTTTCCAGCATCTGAACGTTGTTTACCTTCTCTATATACTCTGTAATATATCCGAGTCTTTTTTCAAGGTTTTCTTTTTTGTCTGTTTCTCCGGCCTTATCGTATTTTTTTATCTGCCTGCCGTATTCCTTTCGGATTTTGTCCGCGGCCCGGCTGAATATATCTCTGTCGTTTACAAACTGGCTTGCAGGATATATTTCCACAGACTCGATATTGTTTAATGACCTCTGTGTATCGGGGTCAAAGGCTCTGATAGCGTCCACTTCATTTCCAAACAGCTCTATACGATACGGAAGCGCTCCGTCAGGCGTATATATGTCTATAATATCTCCGCGCACCGCAAACTGTCCCTGCGCATCAATTATGTTGTATCTCTCATAGCCCATATCAGAAAGCTGTTTCTTTACCTCTGCCGTATCCAGCTCTGTACCCACCTGTATTTTCAGCACCTTTTCCTCATATATACGGCGCGGCGGAAGCTTTTTAACCGCAGCCAAAGCAGGGGCTATGACTATGCAGTCTTCCCCTGAACATAACGCTTTTAATATCCGCAGGCGCTCCACCAGCACATCGTGGTTCTTGGCCTCATATCTGAAAAAAGTTTCCTCCTCCTGCGGCATCACATATATTTTTTTGTCAATAAAAAAAGAAAGATCACCTGCAAGTCTTGCTGCTCTCACAGGAGATGCTGCAATTATGAGGGTCTGTCCTTTGCTGCTTTCGGAAATGCGGGCGGCAACCGGTGCCACCCTGCTTTCCGATATTCCCGATATATTGACTATACCTTTAGTGGTCATTATTTTAGTTTTTAATGGTATCTTCTCCCACTTTTTTGTTTCTGCTATTATATTCGTTCATAGCCCTGTCTATGCCTTTCTGCACAAAACAGCAGCAGGCATCGGCGCAGGTGTTAAGCACCGGAGCAAGCTCTTCCGCTTCTTTTTTGCCCAGCGAGCCTATGACATAGTCTTTGAGATCTCCTTTTCGTTTATCTCCTATTCCAACTCTTATCCGAGGGAACTCATCGGAGCCCAGCTGATATATTATCGACTTCATACCGTTGTGGGTCCCTGCGCTGCCTTTTTTGCGTATACGCAAAGTCCCCGCCTCAATATCTATATCATCATATATAACGAGGAGATTTTCAACAGGCACCTTGTAGTATCTCATAATTTCTCTGATTGACTCACCGCTCAGGTTCATATAGGTCTGCGGCTTTACCAGCATAACCTTGTGTCCGTCTATGGTACCGGTGCCGTACAGAGCCTTGTGCTTGAGGTTCTTAACGTCAATACCTGTCTTGTCAGCCAGAATGTCTATTACCATAAAGCCCATATTGTGCCTTGTGGTTTCATATTCTCTGCCGGGGTTTCCAAGACCTGCTATAACGAACTCTATTCCGTTGTCGTTTTGTTTTTTTCTGTTCCAGAACATATTAGTCAAAAAGTTTACTGATTGAGTTGTTTGTGAATACTCTTGTCATCGCTTCCGCAAACAGCGGCGCAACTGACAGATGAGTCATTTTTTCTATTTTCTTTTCTTCAGGAATAGGAACTGTGTTTAATAAAACGAGTTCGCTTATAGCTGAATTTTCAATTCTTTCGATTGCAGGTCCCGATAATACCGCATGAGTTGCGCAGGCAAATACGTCCTTTGCGCCTAAGTCCTTGAGTGCATTTGCAGCATTTGTAATTGTTCCCGCTGTATCTATCATATCGTCGATGAGTATGCAGTTTTTGCCTTCGATGTTACCGATTATGTTCATAATCTCGCTCTTGTTAGGCTCCGGTCTTCTCTTGTCAACTATTGCAATAGGTACATTGAGAGGCTCTGCCATATTTCTTGCTCTTGTAACCGAGCCGTGGTCAGGTGATACCACTACGATATCATCAAGGTCTTTTTCTTTGAAGTATTTTACAAGTATTGGAAGTCCAACCAGGTGGTCTACCGGAATATCAAAGTATCCCTGTATCTGCGCTGCGTGAAGATCCATAGTCAGAACTCTGTCTGCTCCCGCTGCAATAATAAGGTCTGCAACAAGCTTTGCTGTGATAGGATCTCTTGCCTTTGCTTTTCTGTCCTGTCTTGCATATCCGTAATACGGGATAACCGCGTTAATTCTGCCTGCTGAGGCTCTCTTCATTGCATCTATCATTATAAGGAGCTCCATTAGGTTGTCGTTTACAGGGTCGCAGGTTGACTGTACGATATAGCAGTCAACGCCTCTTACTGTTTCCCACAGGTTAACGGATATTTCACCGTCACTGAATTTTGTTACTGTTGCTCTGCCTAAAGGTTTGCCCATTATTGAGGCGATTTCCTCTGCCAGCTCTAAATGTGAGTTTCCTGCAAAAACTTTGTACTCTGAGAATGCACCTGATTTCATTTCTTCTGTTACCTCATCTTTCGTTTTGTAGTTAGCAATATTATTTATTTTTCTTAAGCAGTCCGCTGCGTGAAGCCCAGCCTTCTTTGATTTCTTCTCTGGCTCTTGCAATCAGAAGCGAGTCCGCCGGAACTTTTCTGGTTACCGTGCTTCCTGCTGCAATGTATGCGCCCTTTTCCACTGTAACAGGGGATACCAGATTGGTATTGCAGCCGATAAAAGCTCCGTCCTCCACAACAGACCTGTGTTTATTAGTACCGTCATAATTTACAAAAACAACACCGCAGCCTAAGTTTACATCCCTGCCCACATCGCTGTCACCTATGTATGTAAGGTGAGCGGCCTTGGTGCCGTCCCCCATTGACGAGTTCTTAACCTCAACAAAATCCCCCACTTTGCATTTACTGCCTATATTGCTGTCAGGCCTTATGTATGCAAAAGGTCCGACCTTGGTATCATTTCCTATGCTGCTCTCAAGTACAACCGAGTTCTGCACTTCAGTTCTGTCGCCTATGTTGGAATCCTTAATTCTGGTTGAGGGTCCTATGCGGCAGTCTTTGCCTATGCTTACATTGCCCTCGAGAATAACGTCAGGGTATATGAAAGTGCCTTCACCTATGCGTGTGCCCTCTTCAATGTATGCCCTTCTGATATCCATAAAGATGACGCCCTGATTTGCATATCCGATGTTTCTTTCGATACGCTCTTTTTCGAGCTTCTCATAATCCTTGTAATTCATATTAAAACTTCCTGTCCAGTTTGAGTATCATTTCGCCCGCCTTGTATATGTCCCCTGCGCCCATTGTCATAATAAGGTCTCCTGCCGAGGAGTTGTTGTAGACAAAGCTTGCGATGTCCTCTAATTTATCAAAGTAATATACCTCTTTGTCGGGATACTGTTTTCTGATTTCCTGCACCAGTCCCTTGGAACTTATATTATACACATTCTGTTCTCTGGCCGCATAAATCTCCGCAAGCACAACCTTGTCCGCATTCTCAAAGGAGGCTGCAAACTGGTCAAACAGCGCAAGAGTTCTGGTATATGTGTGCGGCTGGAACAGGCACCACAGGCTGTTGTGCGGAATTTTAACCGCCGCCGCAAGAGTTGCCTTTATCTCTGTAGGGTGGTGCGCATAGTCGTCTATTATCTTCCTGCCGTCTGCAGTCTGTCCCTTGATATCAAATCTGCGCTGCGTACCGCTGAAATTTTCAAGGGTTGAAACAATGTCCTCAACATCAACGCCCAGCATATGACAGCATGCAAAGGAAGCGAGAGAATTGAGTATGTTGTGTTCTCCCGGAATTGCAAGCTGTATTGATGCCAGCGCTCTGCCCTCGTGGTTTACTGTAAATTTCGGCAGTCCGCTGTTGAATTCTATGTCTGTCACATAATATGTGCAGTTTTCTGAAAATCCGAAAGTTATAACGTTGTCAAGATCCTTGACCACGCTGTTTACAAACGGATTGGCATTGTAGGCTATAATGGTGCCGTCCTCAGGCACAAGCTTTGAAAATCTGTCAAAGGATTTGACGATATGGTCTATATCCTTGAAGTAGTCAAGATGGTCTGAGTCTATGTTTAAAATAATCTCGATTTTAGGACAAAGGCTCAAAAAGCTGTCTCTGTACTCGCAGGCCTCTGTTACAAAATACTGCCCTGAGCCGACCTCTACATTGCCGCCTATCTCTGCGAGATTACCGCCTACAAGTATTGTAGGCGCCTTGTTTGCGTGTTTTAAAATCAAAGAAACCATAGAGGTTGTCGTTGTCTTGCCGTGAGTTCCCGATACAGCAATGCTGTAATCGTATTCGCTCATCAGTCTGCCGAGCATCTGCGCCCTTGTAACTGCGGGTATGCCAAGCTCTCTGGCTCTGGCTATTTCGAGATTGTCATCCGAAACTGCCGCCGTATAAACCACAAGGTCTGCTCCTTCAACGTTTTTTGCTCTATGGCCTAAGAAAATTTCTGCGCCGCTTGCTATAAGTTTGTCTACCATTTCGCTTTCTTTCATATCGGAACCGCTTACCTGAAAGCCTCTCTCAAGAAGGATTTCAGCAATGGCAGACATTCCTATTCCTCCGATTCCGATACAGTGTATTCTCTTGCAATCTGACAAATTTATCATATAAACATCCTCCAGATGTGTATCTCCGTATTTTAATCAATTTACCTTGAATTATAATTGCAGAACCATTACACCCTCAAAAACTTGAGAGGTATGTGTTGTGCATCGCTTCTGACTTCATACTTCGTCAATCAGCGTGTACAGACATTATAATATGCGAGCTGTGTCGAGCATATTTCAACGCTTTGCTCCAACAGGCTCTGCCTGCTGCTGTCCGTTTCGCCAGCAAATCGTTAGCACTCTTTGGGCGAAAAGGCAACGCTGAATTATAATCGCAGAACCATTATACCATAAACGCAGTGAAAAAATGCTGTATTTTTAAGTTTTTTTATTTAAAAGAATACTGTCTAATTTGAATTGTCAGATTTTTGCGAGAAAAAGCTTGTAATTCCAGTATTTATAGTGGTATAATATATCATCAACTAATCTCTTGTCGTGAAAGGATGGAAATAGGAATGAACATAACAGATGTAAGAGTTCGCAAGGTAAATGACGAAGGAAAAATGAAAGCGGTTGTTTCTATCACTTTTGATGATGAATTCGTAGTACACGACATAAAAATTATCGAAGGACAGAACGGCCTGTTTATTGCAATGCCTAGCAAGAAAATGGGAGAAGGCGATTTCAGAGATATCGCACACCCTCTTCTTTCTGAAACACGCAACAGAATCAAGGATGCAATATTTGCAGAGTACGAAAAGGTTCTTGCCGAAAAGGAAGAAGAAGCAGAATAAAACTGTTTCCACACAAAAAAGTTGTTGCACAGGTTATTAATCGCTGGTGATTATCTGTGCAGCAACTCTTTTGTTTTAGTCTACAAAAATGCTGCCTCCTATGAACTCTCTGATTATAGAGTTATTAACTATAATCGAGTCATCTTCAATGGTTCTGAAAAATCTCAGAAACTTAAGCATTCGCACTGCTTCAGAGTACTCCGGCTCATCTTCCTTTATGTCTTTGAGCAGAGGCTCCGCATATTTCTTGAGCACGGCAAGCTCATATATATGAACTGAATTAAACAGTACATCCGCCTGATCATTATACGGAAAGATGTTTTTGTCCTCGCCCGCTCTGACCTTAGGCCACGAGTTTATGGTTGACTGGGCGCTGTGTCCTCTGTACTGATAATCTCTGACCATTCTTCTGAGCATTCTCGCGTCTGTTGTCGGTATCCTGTTGTGTCTGTCAATGTTAAGCTGAGTAAACGGACTTATATAAATTCTGAATTTCTCACCGTCATCTATATACGGTGTAAGGTCACCGTTCAGTGCGTGAATACCCTCAATTACAATTGGCTGGGTCTGCTTTATTTTTGTAATCCTTTTGCCGAATGTCTTTTTGCCCTCCATAAAGTCAAACTCCGGCAGGTCAACCTCTCTGCCCGCAAGTAAATCATTCATATTGCTGTTAAACAGCTCTATGTCTACCGCTCCCAGATTTTCATAATCGGGTTCTCCGTACTCATCAAGCGGTGTGTTGACTCTCTCTACAAAATAGTCGTCGGTTCCGAGATAAAGAGGGTTTAATCCGTTTACCTTGAGCTGTATGCACAGCCTTCTTGCAAATGTGGTCTTGCCCGATGACGACGGTCCTGCAATCAGGACTATTCGTTTTTTACGCTTTGTAATCATATCGGCTATTTCTGCGATTTTTTTCTCGTGCAGTGCCTCCGAAAGCTGAATAAGTTCTTTGTATTCGCCGTTCTCAACCTTTCTGTTTAAATCCGAAACAAACGAAACGCCCATTATTCTGCCTCTTATCGTAGCTTCTCCAAAGGCATCATACATTTTGGCTTCTTCTTTGTATTCCGGAATAACATCAGGCATAGTCGGGTGCGGAAACCTGACGATGACACCTCTCCTGTATTTTTTAAGTTCAAAGTACCTGATATATCTCGTCGAAGGCACCATAAGCCCGTAAAAGAAGTTACTGTAGCCATCAAGTGAATAAAATCTTACCTTATCTGCTTTTTTATGAAGAAGTGCAAGTTTTTCAGGCTGATCAAGCTCTATAAATCTTCTCTCCGCCTCACTTACGGAAACCTCCTCTTTAACAAAAGGTAAATCCGCCTCTACAATTTCTCTCATTCTGTTTTCGACATCAGCAACCTGCTCATCCGTTAAAGCAGATTCAAGCGCTATTGTTGTAAAAATACCTTTACTCAGTGAATTCTGTATATCAACATTCACATCACCTAAAATATCCTTTACAGCCTTAAGGTAAATAATCGACAGACTGTACTGATAAATCAGATTGGCAGCCTGCGTGCGTATATCAAGAAATTCTATACTGCAGGGACTGTCTATAACTTCCGTGAGGTCCACAAGGTCATTGTCTTTTTTAGCCGCAACCACAGTATACGGCAGCTCATCAGCATAATTTAAGACAAGTTCCTCAATAGTTATACCCTTATTTATATCTATTGTATCAAACACATCTCTGAGTTTTTTTCGTATTTTAATTTCCATAACAATCCCTTTTTGACATTCTCCCTTTATATCATATTTTAATTTAATTTAACATTCTGTTTTAATAATGGCAATATCTTTTTCTTTGACTTTTTTACGTTGTCCCAGTTCTTCCACAATTTTTTGATACATTTCTGTATTAAACAGCT
>OLPR01001042.1_pt1 | contig 23669 bp, 19 predicted proteins | sample 1672761 | NCBI WGS metagenome assembly OLPR01 (sample SAMEA3136721, study PRJEB25190) | human gut metagenome | biome: human gut; feature: human-associated habitat; material: faeces | place: Austria | collected 2013 | reverse complement strand
GGGTTGTCGCAGAGGTCCAGCCATAGTTTTCCTCCAGCATATAGCCTTCACGATACCAGCGGTTCAGTGTCATCAAGGCGTTTTTTAATTCTGGCTGGTTGATCCACAGCTGCGCTTTGCCGTCATTATCCACAAAGCCGCTGTTGGCCGCACCGTAGAGAGCGTATACCCAGTTGTTCCACTGGGGATTAAAGGTGTAGGGGACCACGTCGGGATACAGCTCCTTGCATGCGGCAAAGCAGGCCTCCAGCTCTTCTACGGTGGTGATCTTCTCAATGCCGACCTTGGCGAGCACTGCTTCCAGGATGTCGGTGCGAGCAGTGGCACACTCACCTTCAGGGTTGATGCCGGGATACAGCTCGTACTCGTAGTCGGCGGACCAGCCCACCATAATGGTGTATTGCTTGCCATCCACGCCTTGGTTTACGAACTTGTACGCGGGGTGCACCTGCCAGTCCGGTTCGTATTGCTCGATCAATGTATCCCAGTCGTAGCATACATAATCACTGCTCATCAGGTTGAACTGTGAAGTTACAACGATGTCAGGGCAGGTACCGGAGGCAACCATCATGTCTAGCTCGTTTGTATCGGCGGCAACAGTCACATCAAAGGTGATACCGGTTTGCTCAGTAAACCACTGCGGCATCGTGCCGGACCAATCTTTATACATCCACCAAGGCTCGTCCACAAACATGGTCAATGTTACGAGCTCTTCCTCAGCCATGGCTGGGAGGTACAGGCTCAGAGACAACGCCAGACACAGAGCCAAGCACAGGGAAACGAGTTTCTTCATGGGATTCCATCTCCTTTTTTCTTTTTGATAAGGATTACTCCTTAACAGATCCAATCATCATGCCCTGTACAAAATATTTCTGCAGGAAAGGATATACCACCATAATTGGCAGCACAGTCGCCACCACTGCGGTCGCCTGAGAAGTCAGTGCTGTCAGGTTAACGGCAGCGGATACATCCTGGCTGGTGGTGGAGCGCGTGCTGTTAATCATCGAGATCATCCAGTAGGCCATAGGACGCAGGCGCTTATTGCTGACGTAATAAACACTGTCCAACCAAGAATTCCATTGGTTAACCGCGGAGAACAACGCAAGGGTCGCAATATACGCAGTTGATAGAGGCAGCACGATGGATATGAAAATTCGGTTGTCCGATGCGCCATCTAGGTACGCCGATTCAATCAAAGCGTCAGGGATGGATCGGAAGAAGTTCATGCCGATCATGACAAAGAACAGATTCAGCATTGTGGGGATGACATACACCCAGAAGGTATTGATCATCCCAAGAAAACGCAACACCAGATAGAAGGGAATCAGGCCACCAGAAACATACATACAAAAGATGAATAGAAAACGGTAGGCATTACCATGCACTAGGTTTCGCCTGGATAGCGAGTAGGATACCATACAGGTAAACAGTGTGCTCAACAGTGTTCCGACTAACGTGCGCATCACCGATACTTTGATGGCGTCCAGCCAATTTGACTGGGAGAAGAAGGAGGTATAATTTCCCAGCGTGAAAACTCGCGGCCAGAAGTACACCCCACCGCGCATCATGTCGTAGCCATCGTTGAAGGAGGCAACAACGACGTACCAGAAGGGATATACACACATTAGGCAGAAAATGATCAGGATTACATGAACTACACTGCTGACACAGATGTCACCTTTTTCGCGGCGGGAATGATGCTTGCGAACGATGTTTGTGCTCATGGCGCTTTCCTTTTCCTTTCTTACATTAGGCCGATGCCCGAAACTTTCTTCGCAATCTTGTTGCTTGTGATCACCAGGAGGACGGAAATGATCGACTGACACAGATCTACAGCGGTAGCGAAGGCGAACCGTCCCTGGCTCAGGCCCATCGTAAAGGAATAGGTTTGGATGATGTCTGCAGCGCTCGAGTTCTTCGCATTGCCAAACAGGTAGCTTAGTTCAAAATTGGAGCCGCCCATGCCGCCGCCCAGCAGCGAGCCGATGTTAATGATCAGTACCGTCACTACAGATGGCAGAATGCTTGGTAGCGTGATATGCCAGATCCGGTGCAGACGATTGGCTCCGTCTACGGCAGCAGCTTCGTAAAGACCAGGGTCAATGCCAGATATGGCAGCTAGAAAGATGATGGCTGACCAGCCGGTTGTTTTCCACACTGAAAGAAATACAGCGAAACCGTAGAAGTAGTCAGGATCAGTCATGAAAGGAATGGATTCATGGGCAAGCCCGGTGGCTTTCAAAAGTTCATTCACAATACCCATGTTCTCACTAAACATATTGTACGCAATGGTGTATACCAGTGCCCACGAGATAAAATGCGGCAGGTACGAAATGGTTTGATACAAGCGCTTAAGCCGCTTTCCGCGTACCTCCGAGATAAGTACCGCTAGAAAAACCGATGCGGCAAAGGTTGCCACTAACTTCAATACGCTGAGGATTACCGTATTCCGTAAAAGCTCTGGAAAACGGTAGTTACTAAAGAACTCTTTGAAATGGGCGAAATTGTTCCAGGGGCTTGTAAAGATGCCTGCAACGCCAGTACGGATAGAATAATCTTTGAATGCCAGGGTGATGCCGAACAGGGGAGCAAAGGAAAATACGCATAAAAACAGAATACCCAACCACACATTCAATTGTAACTGCCATTGCCGACGGAGAAGCTTGCGGTTTATTTTCCGCTGGATCGCACGCTGGTTCACGCTGATTCCATTCATCCTATGCACCTCGTATCTTTGCTTATTCGATTAAGCTAAGCGCATTATAACACGCATTCCGTATGATGTCAACAATAAATTAAATATTTATTCGATATGGTTAGTTTTTATGGATATTTTTTTAATATTTTACAAATATAATCGTTTTAATTCGCCTAAAAACTTGTGGATACTTGCTAAATTTCACCGGTTATGATATGATGTTAATATAGCTTAAAAATTGAGCTATTGTGTGGAATTGCTTGGAAAAGGAGGATGTTTCCATGGCGAAGCGCAGTACGGTTACCATGAAGGACATTGCAGCATCGCTCAATGTCTCAACTGGTCTTGTCTCCTATGTGTTAAACGGTCGGGGAGACGAAATGCGCATTTCAAAGGAGATGCAGCGGCGCGTTCACGAGAAGGCCACAGAGATGAACTACCGGCCCAATTTGTACGCAAAACGCGTGCGTCAAAGCGTAGCGTACTGCCCCACATTTTCCATCTTCTGGCCTTATCAGTCGGACGCTGAACTACTCAACGCTGTGTTCAGCGGTATTCATGATCTAATGATCTATAACCCGGTTGAGTTTGACATCATGCTACATCTCTATGAACGTCACAGGCTTTCACAATATGGCCGCTATTTCAATGGCGCACGCTCTGATGGCGCACTAATTTGCAACTTTCCCACCAATGATGGTGACTTTATTGAAAACAACCAGTTTCCAATACCAATCGTCCTGATGAATCGTCATTCAACCGTGCATAGTTGTGCCTATGTAAATCCAGAAATCTATATCCAGCAAACAGCAGAACTTGCTTTCCAGGCTGGCATTACCACTATTGGCCTTTTATATGCAGATAACAATACTAGTCATCATACACAGGCGGAACTTTGGCGAGAATGCTGCGCCAAGGCTGGCATTCTGCTACGCACCTACTCGGCGCAGTATCCCATCAGCGAGGATGGCGGCGCGCGCGCAACCGCAGAAATGCTGCGCAATAACAATCAGCCGCCGGAGCTGCTCATCGCTCTTTCCAAGCGTCTTGCTCGCGGCGCACAGTATCTGCTGCGCAAAGCCGGCATCACCGAGAGCGCCTTCCCTAAGCTCCTGGTGGTGACTAACCAGCTTCAGCGACAGGATCCCACCCTCGCTGCCTGGTCGGCAATTCAGCTCCCTATTGACAAGATGTGCAACTGGTGTATCTCACATCTGCTGACCACGATGCCGAATCAAGCACCAGAAGCGCGTGAGTTCCAGGCGGAATGGTTTCTGAATGACGATTTTTTCTATAAGAAGGCATAGCCCTGTATTCCTTCTCCACCCCGTATAAGAGCAAATTCAACGTCATCTGCGCGGGTATGCAGCTCGCATTTTACTCACGAACATATTGTTTCATAAGCTATGTATGAAAGCAAGAGGATGCTTAACCGAGCTTGCTTAAAAGTAGCTTATGTTTCTTAAGCGCTTTCATGTTGACGATCTCCTTTTACAGCTATTTTCGGCAAGGCCTTCTTTGAGTCTGTCCCATCCTTCCGTAACAGCGAACCGGAAAGAAGCCGCAGGGAGTCGTTCATGGGGTTCAGGTAGTCAATTGGTAGTCAAAATGGTTTTTTTGAGATTTTCAGGTCCGCAAACCCTTGTAAATCAAGGCTTCCAGCCGCCTGGCTGAATTGGCTACGAATCAAAAGGTCGTGGGTTCGAATCCCGCCGGGCTCACCAAGGAAGCAGTTGCAAAGCTGCTTCTTTTTTTGCGTTTTGGAAAATCCGGTTCTATTTAGCTATTATTTTATATGCTTTACCTTATTTTCTCATCTTCTGTGCCTTTCCCTTTAAAAAACCTCCCTTGGCACGATAAGCAACCTTTTGCATTACGTTTTACAACTTGCAAGTGGTCCAACCAGTCCCCGCAAAGCAGCGTAGAACCTTTCTCCCGCAAGGGTTTGACGATTCCCCCCTTCAGCTGCTTCCTGCCCTTGGATAGTCAGCGGAGCCTCCCGTTTCCGGGGTCAGGTAAACTCGTACCCGCTCTCGAACTTAATTGCCGCACCCTTTCATTGCAACTCAACTCCCTTGTGTGCTGGCGTGTATCGCTTGGTATCCCCTTTTGCATAGCAAAGCACCCCGTTTGTTTTCAGTACGCCATACTGTCCAGCAATTGGGGTGCAGTTCACCTTGGAAAAGTGGCAAGTACCACTTTTTCCATACGCAAAATGGGGAGGCAGATGTGCCGCCTCCCCATGGGTTTGCATGCTGAGCTTACAGGAGATCAGCATCCTCCAGCTGTGCCTGAATCTCATCCAGCGCCTCTTGCGCAGTCATGTCATTGGTTTCCAGGGTGCTCAGGACGTTGTCGATGATTTCCACCACGGCGCCCTGCTCTTCCAGCGCGGGGGGCGCGGCGGCATAGTCCATGCTGTCAAACACGGCCTTGCGGTTGGCGGGCGGGGTCATTTCGATGTACTGGCTCAGCTTGCTCTGGTCGGCGATGGTGGGCAGCTCCCAGTTGGCATCCAGGCGCAGCTGCACGATGTCGGGGTCGGAGCCCATGGCGTCGACGAACTTGGCGGCGGCTTCCTGCTTGTCGCTGGAAGGAGAGACGCAGTTCACATTGGCAAAGAAGAAGGTGCTGGGGGTCTTGTAGCCGGGTTCCACCACGATGTCCCAGTCAAAGGTGCACTTCTCGGCAAAGGTGGGGAAACCCCAGATGCCGGTGATAATCATGCCCAGCTTGCCCTCGGTGAACAGATCCCAGTCGCCGCGGCCGGCCAGCTCTTCCTTGGTGGGCATCACGTGGTTTTCACCCCGCACGCGGGCGATCATGGCATCCAGCACAGCCACATTCTCGGGGGTGTTCATGGTGAACTGGCTGTAATCCTCGCTGAGCACGCTGCCGCCGTTGCCCTTGATGGACTTGTAGAACTCGTTGTAGGTGATGGGCTGATAGTAGCCCCAGATGTCGTCGCCCAGGGCCTTGATCTTTTCAGCGGCAGCCTGCGCGTCCGCCCAGGTCCACTCGTCCGTGGGATAAGCCACGCCGGCTTGGTCGAACAGGTCCTTGTTGTAGAACAGCACGCAGGTGGAGAAGCTCATGGGCACAGCGTAGATCTTGCCCTCGGAGCTCACCGCCGCCAGGGTGCCTTCGCTGTAATTGGCGGTGTCAATCTTGCCCGTCAGGTCGGCGCAGGCGCCGCGGAGCATGTAGGACAGGAAGTTTTCCATGTTCATTTCAAACACGTCCGGGGGATTGCCGCCGCCAACGGTGGTGGCCAGCTTGGTGAAGTAATCCTCATAGCCGGTGATCTGCACGTCCACCTTGATGTCGGGGTTTTTGCTTTCGAATATCTCGATCATCTTTTTGAGGGTTTCTTCCTGGGCGCCGGAACCGGAGAAGTGCGCATAGGTGATGGTGACGGGTTCTGCATACGCAAGCGACAGGGACAGGATCATTACCAGTGCCAGCACAAGAGCAAGCAGTTTCTTCATGGATGGGGTCCCTCCTTCTTATTTTGCAAACGCTATCCTCTGCGTTTACATTCCATTACTTGAGTCCGCCCAGGCTGATGCCCTGATCCACATACTTCTGGGAAATCAGGTACACCACCAGGATCGGAAGAATCGTGAGCACCGCGCCGGCCATCAGCACATGCTCGTTGTTTTTGTACATGCCGTTCATGTTGCCAAGCACCACCTGCAAGGTTTGCTTGTCGGTGGAGGTAAGCACAATCAGCGGCCAGAGATAACTGTTCCAGCTGCCCATGAAGGAGAGCAGCGTCATGGTGGCCAGGGTGGGCACCACCATGGGCAGCATGATGGAGCGGAAGATCCGCGCCAAGGTCGCGCCGTCCAGGAAGGCGGACTCCATGTAGGCGTCATTCACCGCCAGCATGCTTTGCCGCATCAGGAATACCCCAAAGGCATAGGCCAGCTTGGGCAGCACCAGGCCCGTGTAGGTATCCAGCAGGCCCAATACCAGCAGGATGATGTAGTTGGGCACCATGGTCACCGTGCCGGGGATCATCATGGTGGCCAGGTACAGGCCAAACAGCTTCCCGGAGCCGCGGAAGGGCAGCTTGGCAAACACAAAGGCCGCCATGGTGGCCGATCCCACCTCCACCGCCGTGCTCGCCACCGCCAGGAACAGGCTGTTCAGGCTGGCACGGGTAAAGGAGAACCCCTGCATGTTGAACACCCGCTGGTAGCCCTCCAGGGTGGGACGCTCCGGAATCCAGCGAATGGGGATGGTGCGGATGGCTTCCTCGCCCTTGAAGGAGGAGGAGATCATCCACAGAAAGGGCATGATGGTCATCAGGATGATGAGGGCGATCATGCCGTAAAAGAGCACGCCCCTGACAGCTTTACGCATCATAGTTCACCCACTTCTTTTGCAGCCAGAATTGCACGGCGGTAAAGAGGAGAATCAGCACAAACAGGATGCACGAATACGCGCTGGCCAGCCCCATCTTGTACTGCACGAAGGCGTACTTGTAGATACGCTCCAGGAACACGGTGGTCGCGCCGCCGGGGCCGCCGTCGGTCATGATGAGCACGGAATCGAACACCTGCAGGCCGTAGATGATGTTGATGACGATGAGCAGAAACAGCGTGGGGGAAATCAGCGGCAGGGTAATGGCGGTGAGCTTTTTCAGGCCACTGGCGCCGTCTATGGAAGCCGCCTCATAGTAGGTGGGGTCGATGGACTTGAGCGCTGCCAGCACCATCAGCGCGTAGTAGCCCGTGTCCTTCCATACGGCGGCGATAACGATACCCGGCATGGCCCACTTGGTACTGGACAGCCACGCTGGCCCCGTAATGCCAAGGTTGGCCAGCAGCTGGTTGAGCAGGCCATATTTGCCGCTGAGCACCCAGGTCCATACCACCGCGGCCGCCACCCAGGAGGTAATCACCGGCGTGTAGCACACCGTGCGGAAGAACCTGTGCCCACGGAATTTCTTGTTCAGGATCAGCGCCTGGGTGACCGACGTAAACAGAATCAGCGGCAAATACATGCCCAGATAGCTGAAGGTGTGGGCCACCACCTGGGGAAACTCCCGCCCCGTCAGAATGCGCTTGAAGTTCTGGAAGCCCACAAACTCCATGTCGCTCCAGGGGCGCAGCAAGTCATAATCCATGACGCTGAAAAAGATGGATGCGCCAATGGGCAGCAGGCAGAACACCGTGATGCCGATGAGCGACGGCAGCAGGAACAGCACGGTGGTGCGCCGGCGCTTTGCGGTTCTGGGAATATACATGGTTACGCCTCCTCCTCCATGACGGCCCCTGCTGCGTCAGCCGTAATGCGCAGCCGCCGGCCGCGATGGTATACGCAAAGGGACAATCTTTTGATCTGCTGGGGCAGCCGGGGTTCCACGGTCAATGTGTCGCCCTCCGCCCACAGGCCCAGCATGCCGTACACCACCGCCTGCCAGCTGACCCCCATGGCGGCCATGTGCAGCCCCTCGTTGCCCTCATGGTGGAGTTCGTCCCGCAGGTCCAGCATCAGCGAGCGCTCAAAGTACCGCCACGCCTCCTCCATCAGCCCCAGGCGGAAGCCCAGCAGCGCGTGGGCGCCAAAGCTCAGGGAACTGTCATGCACCGTCAAGGGCTCATACGTCTCCCACACCGCGCGTTTCTGCGCCAGGGTAAAATCATTGGGCAGGAGGGTCATCAGCTGCACCAGGTCCGCCTGCTTCAGAGCGCGGTACCGCTGCATGCGGTCAAAGCAGATGGTGCGGTAGAGGGGCTCCCCGGCCTCCCGCTGCCTGGGCAGGGGTTCCAGCCGTTCAAACAGCTCATCCTGCAAAAACAGTTGGCGACCTTCATCATAGAGGATGGCAATGTGCTGGGCAAAGTGGGTAAGGTCCCGCCGCTCCTCCTCCGAAAGACGGCTGTTGGCCAGCGCCAGGCGCACATTGTGCCTGGCCAGGTAGTTGGTGTAGGTGTTGTTGACGGCGGCGCCGCAGTATTCGTCGGGGCCCTTGACAAAGAAGGTGGAATACTGCTGCTTGGCCTCCTCCCAGGTGAAACGGCTGCGCCAGTAGCGCGCGGTTTCCGCATACAGCTCGGAGAAATCCAGGCTCTCGTCCCCGGTAATGGTCTGGTAACGCCACAGGGCATAGGGCACGTCGGCGGTGATGTGGGTTTCGCACAGCCCGATGTCCCAGCTTTCGCACTGCTCCTTGCCATCGGTGGCGCACATCCACGGATATCTGGCCCCGGCAAGGTTCTGCTTTTTCGCCAGCGCCCGGGCCGCATCCAGGCCGTTCAGGCGGAAGCGGGCCAGCGCCTGCGCCGCCTTGGGCCGCTGCCAGCAGAAGAAGGGAAACAGAAAGATGTCCGTATCCCAGAAGGCATTGCCCTTGTATCTTCCATGGGTAATGCCTCGCGCACCGATGGACACTCCCGCGTCCCCGGCGGCATTGGCGCACAGCAGCTGGAAGATGTTGTAGCGAATGCCCCCCTGTATGCCCTCGTCGCCCTCCAGCTGGATATCGCAGTCCCGCCACAGGGCGGCCCACGCGTCCTCGTTCTCCGCCCAGGGGTCGGCGGCTTCCGCCCGGGGGGATTCCTCATCCACCAGCACGCGCACGCGTTTTTCCACCGTCAGGCTTTCCCCGGCCTCCAAATGGGCCTGCATGCGGCCCATGAGCGTGATGAGGAACCTCACCCTGCGGTGGCTGTGCACCGTCTGCATCATCAGTTCGTTGCCCTGGTGGCGCACCGTTTCCAGCAGGCGCACGGATTCCCTGTCGGTGACCATCTGGTCGTCATGGATGGGCAGGTTGGCTACCCGGTCATCCACCACGCTTTCCATTTGCACATCGCAGCCCTCTTGGGCCGTCAGGGTGAGCCGCACGCAGATAAGCTGCGGGTCGGCCATGCTGGCCATGCGCTGGGCGGTCACCTGCACATGGCTGTCCTGCCAGCTTTGGGTATACACCCCGGTGCGCAGGTCCAGCTCGTGGCGGACGTTTTCCTCCTGATGCCCGGTCAGGCGCAGGCCCAGCACATCGGGCAGCTGCACCAGGTCGGTAATCCCCGGCTTGATGTACTCGTACAGCCCGGCGCGGAACATGGCGTGATCGTACAGCAGACCCTTGGGCTGCTGCAGGGAAAAGCCGCGAAGGCCCAGGAAACCATTGCCAATGGAAAAGATACTCTGGGTAAATTCCGTTACAGCACCTTGCGCCGTGATGCGCCATGGTTGGATGTGCAGCTCGTTCATCATGCATCCAGCCTTTCAAATACAGCGATCTGATCCAGGGGAACGTTTATATTGCAGGTTTGTTGCCCGTAAAAGATTTCCTGGGTGAAGTAGTGCCGCCAGCGGCCTGCGGGCAGATACACCGCTCTTTCCGTTTGGCCCTCCCGGGTGATAGGCGCCACCAGCAGCTTGCGGCCCAGCATGTAGGCATCCTCGCAGGCGCAGGCCACGGGGTCGTCCCCAAAGTCCATGCATAGATGGGCCATGAGCGGACGGTTGGCCGCTACGCAATGCCGGGCTTCCTCATACAGGTAGGGGCGCAAGCGCTGCCGGAGCCTGGCAAAGGCGGTGGCTAGGGTGAGCACGCGCTCATCCTTCAGCTGACGCGCCAGGTTCCAGGGGCTGCGGTCGTTGACAAAGCCCGCCCCGTGGGTGGCGAAGAACTGCCCGCTGCGGGGTTCGGCATGCCATTGCATCACGGGGCAGAAGCAGGCCATGGCCGTTGCGCGCAGGTAGAGCTCCGCGCTGGGCAATTCCCCCGCAAAGCCGCCAATATCGAATCCCCAGAAGAGCACGCCGCTCAGCCCCGCTGAAATGCCCGCAGTGAGCTGCGCGGAAAGCTCGGACCACTGGCTCAGCTGGTCCCCCGCCCAGTGCATGGGACGCGTTTGCGCCCCCGCGTAGTCGGCGCGGCTGAAGGTAAGTCCGTCCACGCCGTTCTGGGCCAGGAATGCATGATAGGCGCCGATATACTGCCCGGGGTAAAGGTTGTGCGCTTCCAGGCCGCTTTGCCCGTTGTGCAGCTTGGCGTCGTAGTCAAACAGGAACTCCCCGCCGTCGGTCTTGAAGCCTTCCACGCCCATGTCCAGCAGGTACTTGCGCTTGTCAAACCACCACTTCACCGCCTGGGGGTTGGTGAAGTCCAATAGGAGGCTATGGTGGAACCAGTTTTCCGTAATGCGGTAGGGCGTACCGTCGTCCAGGCAGACGCAGTATTTGTTCCGGATGGCTTCTTCGATATCGCGCTGGAGCCATTCGTTGGGTTCACCATCCCATTCGTATTTCACAATGGGAATCTGCCATAGGATCAGGTGCAGGCCGTGCTCCCGGATGCGCTTGACCGTTTGCGCCGGGTCCTGCCAATGCTGGGCGTCATTCCAGCGGTAAAAGGTCATTTCGTCGCTCCAGGCTTCCAGTACCATCACATCGGCGGGGTAATCGTACTCCCGCAGCGCTTGGAGCTGCTGGTCCACCTCAGCGTCGCTGTTCCAGCCGTTGGCGCTGATCCAAACCCCAAACGCCCATTCGGGTGGCAGGACAGGCTGGCCTGTGCGGCCCAGGAACTGCGCAAGCAGCGCCTTGCTGTCGCCGAAGAACAGCATATCCTGGGACAGCGTCTCCCCGGATGTTGCCCGGCACAGAGTGAAGCCATTGTGGAAATCCATCTCCGTGCTGATGCTGCCTTCGCACCACCAGCCCAGATGCTGTTCCGTCATGAAAAACGGCATGGGCAGATAGGTCTGATCCCCCTGCTGGGTGAACTTCTCCACCACGCGGCCGTTGCTGCCATGGCCCTGCTGGTTCACGTGGTCAAAGCGTTCGCCTGTGCCCCAAACGTACTGCGTATGCAGCGTGCCGTGCTGGGTAATGCGGGTGATCCGGCCATCGGAAGTCTTGCGAACCGTGAAGCCATGAACCGCGCAAACGCAATCACTGAAACGTTTCAGCTCCCAAAGAGAATCCGTTCCGCCCACGTGCAATGCAAAATGATCGGGCAAGGGGAGAACCGCGTCCTGGCAGCGCTGGCCTGCGGGCGCCGGTGCCTGGCAGGCCGTTTGCACCAGCGCAGAGCCCTGCTGTTCCAGCAGCAGTACAAACCCTTCCATTTCCAGGCATACTCCCCGGGCCGTGCGCACAACGGCCAGCGGCCTATCCGCCGTTGCTTCTTCCTCCACCTGGAAGGAAAAGCGGCGGTTGGTTTCGCACCCGGTGCTGATCTGATAATCAATACAATCAAAAGTTGCAAAAGCCCCAAGGTCAAAGCGGAAATGCCGCTCATCCCGCCGCAGGGCCGCCGGAGCTTCCGCCTCGCGGCCATTGACCCACAGCCGCAGCCTGGGCAGGCCGTCCCCCGCATCCACGCGGCAATCCACCTGTACCTGTTCTCCCGCCAACGGCCTGAAGGGATGGCGGGCAAAACCGCAATCCTCAAAGGGGGTAAGCCCCTCCGGCAAATGCTTCAGCACGCTCCCGCGCTCCTTTCCTTCACCGAATCACGCTCTGTAAGCGTCAGCGGCAAAATATGCTCAATGCGCCCGATGCCGGGATTCTCCACCGTATCCAGAATGCATTGCACCGCCAGCTGCCCCTTGCGCGCAATATCCTGATTCACTGTGGTCAGGGACGGGTAACACATCTGCGCCAGATACACATCATCAAAGCCCACAATGGACATTTCCTCCGGGACGCGCACGTTGTGTTCCATCAATCCCTTGATAAAGCCCATGGCCAGGATGTCCGCTGTCACGAAGGCTGCGGTTTGCCGCTTGCCGCGCCGCACATAGCTTTCGGCCGCCTGCTGCCCATACTCATGGTCCACGGTGCCCAGATACAGCGCGTCCTTGGAAACGCACAGCCCCGCCGCCTGCATGGCTTCGCAGTATCCCTGATAGCGCTTGCTGTTCACACCGTGTTCGCGGATGGAACCGCTGATGAAGGCAATGTCGCGATGCCCCTTGTCAATCAGGTATTGGGTGGCCATACGCGCGCCTTCACGATCCTTGATGCCAATGGTGTGGAAGCCGCTGTCCGTCACATAGCTGTCCACCAGCACGATGGGAACGCCGATGGTGCGCAGGGCATCCAGGTTTTCCCCCGGATAGGTGCCCACGATGATGATGCCGTCCACGCCCCGGTTCTGCGCGATGCTCGCATAGTTCTGATCCTCCCGGGTGCCGGACAGGAGCAAATGATAGCCGTTTTTACGGGCAGTATATTCGATGGCGGACAACAGCTCCCCATAAAACGGGTTGGAGAACATGAACTCCTTCCCCGGTTCCGTTTGCGGAATCACCACACCGATCAGATTGGTGTGACGGCTGGAGAGGCTCCGGGCGTTGAGGTTGGGCACATAGTTAAGCCTTTTGGCGGCGTCCAGCACCCGCTGGGTTGTCTCGGCGCTGATGGTTTCCCCCGGATGGCGGTTGAGCACATAGGACACCGTGGTGGTAGAGACACCGGCTTCCTTCGCCACATCCTTGATGCTCACACGCTTCATTTACTTTGTCCCCCAACAACAACTTGAACGTTTCAGTTTCTCAACAAAAACAGACAAACTATTTACATAAACGTTTCAGTAGCTTTATTCTACTACGAAACGCAATGCCTGTCAATCCTTTTTTGGAATTACTTTTACTGCAATGTAGAGCTACCAAACATATTAAGCAGAAGAGGAAAGAAAGGACCGGAGTGTTCACAGGAAATCGTTGAGTTGCGGCAGCAACTAGGGAAGAACCCCAAGTCCCATGAGCACACATGGGACTTGCGGTCCTTGTCTACCTATGTCCGGAAGTGCGGCGTAAGCTACGCCAGCTATAAGTGTGTTCCAAGATGATTCCATCCTTATTCCTGGCAGACGGGCTACGATGCCCGCACGGCCGTCCCACGATGGTGCACTGCGGATCGGCAACTGCAACTGTGTCAGTACGCCTATGAGATGAACGGTTCCGCCATCGGGGGCGGTTCGTGCATCCATCCGTAGGCATCATGTCATCATGGAAGGGTAGAGCGCAGCGCCCCGGCTGTGGCTGATTTGCCAAGCGCCCTTAGAACCCTTTGCTTTGGAGTGCGCAGATTCGTTCCTCAATGTCTGAAATGACACAAGTACCAAAGCATGCTACCCCGGACCGGATGGTATTATTCAGCGGCTGAATCCAGCGTGCATCTATTCTGTCAATACCCACTGCGGCCCCCACAATACTGCCAGCGGTCCCAGCGTTGCAGTCGGTATCCATGCCGCACATCACTGCTGTAGTAATCGTTTTTGAATAGTCCAAGCCACCTTCCAGCAACGCCAGGGTCACCATGCAAAGGTTATTGATGGTTGCGGCAAAAGGCAAGTGACCGTACTTCAGCTCGATCTGCTTGCATACCGCAATCCAATCATGCGTTGCCCCATACCACTGCATTACCTGGTGTATGGCCTCTGCCAGACGGGAATGAGCCGGAACTACACCCAAGCCCCCTGCCAAGATTCTCTCCAGGGAAGGGTTTTCCGTGAGTGCCGCTGCCAGGCAACCTGCTACGAACATGCCACCATAGCACCCGTTCTTTACCAGGCTAAAGGAACAGTCACGATAGGCCAGTTCTGCCGCCCGCCGTGGATTGCCGGGTTCCAGATATCCCCACAAATCACAGCGGATCTGACCATCAATGCACTCCCTCCATGGATTCAATGTAGTGGGAATCCGTGCAATTTGTGCGGAACGCGCTTCGGTATCTGTCAAATTCACCATGTGGAAGTATGCCTGGCGGGAGGAGCACCAGAACCAATGGTAGGGCACATTATCCAGCCAGTTTTGTCCCACATCCTCAGCGGTAAAATCTGCTCCTTTTGTTTCCGCCAGATTCAGCGCGAGCAGTGTGTAGTGCACATCATCATCCGGCTGTACATAGTGCACGTTTCCCCGTGTACTGGGAATGCAATCCTCGCGCAGGGTCAGATTCAGCTTTTCCGAGCGCTGTGGGACAAAGTCTTTCAGCGGATAAGCATCAACACTGCGCAGATACTGTTCAATGCTTTCACGATCCATGCCCATTTCCAGGGGCTTGCCCAAAACCACTGCCGCGCAGCGCCCCCTAAAGGCTCCGGCAATGCGCTGGCGGTAGGTTTTCCCTGAAACGGTGGGGCCCAATTCAGGCAAGGCCGCTGCTTGGGAAAGAATGTCAGTCAAAGCTTCTGGCTCTTTATAAGGAAAATCTGGAGCAACTCCCTTTGCATGCCGTGCCCAAAGGTGGTGATACGCCCTTTCATATTCCTTTTCATTTTCCGCAATGGATGCCGTATTTTGCAGTTTCTCCGGCAGCGGAAGCTGTTCCAGCAAGTTCTCCGGTGCAGGCAGGCCGGTTAAGTCGAAGCCTTCTTCTTTCATTTGGAAAAACTCTTCCTGATACAACTGTTTCCATGTAGCGTATCCCGGCATGCTTACCCCTCGCTTTTTTCACAATCCATTAAATATAGCAGCAGTTCTGCCGCATGCCAGGTATGTGGTGCACCGACCCGATGCCGGGCATACCACGGTAAATACGGCAGGTTATTTTCATACACTGCTTCAGAAGCATCTTTCTCCCAGGAGACAGGATACTGCAAGGCGTCCGGGAGTTCCTTCAGCGGCGCATGCGCAGTATGCGCCTTGGCAACTTCCAGATAAGGATAAGGTGATTGACCAAAGGAAACAGGCTCTCCCTGGGCAACAAACTTTTCATTGCCCATCCAGAACAATTCAGCATAGCTGTCCTCCACCTCCGGAACCGTCCAACTATCCTCGAGGCCAAGCCGGGCAAGACCCAGCTTCAGCCACTTGGTTTGATATACCGGGTGTGGTGCATAATCTGTTAAGCCGGTCAGACTTCCATTTCCTGTTCGTAGTCTCGCTTCAGACAAGATTTTCTGTACCAATGGATGATGCCGGTCGCTTACCAAGGAAATAAGGTACAGTGCCTGGCCCAGGTTATCGGTTTCCATTTCGCCCTTATTGTTCCGGTCGTATGGATCATCCAACGACAAAATCCAGTCACGCATAAGGTCCAGATTTCCCGTGCGTTGGAGGGCCATGGCCATCATGGCCGCGTCCCGGTACCACGGAGCTTGATATACCAGCGGATTAGGCACTGGCCTGCCATCTACCAGGGAAACCAATAGGTCGTGATGCAAAACCCGCATCAAGGCCGCATGGGGGTGGGGCTCAAAGGCTGGCAAATGTACATTTTCCCTGCTGAGCGTACGCACCTGATTCCCCTGGCAAAGATACAATCCGTGTGCGTCTTCCCATACCGCGTCTTTTCCGATATCAACGCGGTAGTCAGCCGGATGGATTTCAGCGCGTTGCCTCTCGTCGAAGCAAGCCAATACCGTTTGATGTTGTATATCAAAGAGGCAATGATTTTTGAATATCAGTTTAGGCCGATTTCCCATTCCAAACAGGAAAAAATTTTCCTGAAATATCCAATCATTCATGTGTCTATTTCCCCTTGCGGAAAGATTTGAATGCCTGCGCCTTTGCCATAGTGGAGTCCATCCCTGTCAAACTGTACTATCCAGCGTTTCCCACCGGTAAAGATGCCTGTAACGCGGAAATAGGACCAACTTGCCGGAATAAGCGGATGAACCGTCAGGCTTCCGTTCTCATCCGTATCAATGCCCAGCAGTCCGCCCAGGACTAAATCACAAAAGGTAGAGTGATTGTAATCCTTTCCTCTTTCATAGCCTCCCCGCTTTGGATTCCAATGATCTGCCATCAACTGGGAACGTGCAATCCAATTTCCGGTGTAGGGGTCCATATCCTCATCAATCCAAGGCCGTTCATGGCCATGCTCGTCCCGAAGACAGTGCGACAAAGCATATTGACGCAGCAGTACCCAGTAGTCTTCCTTTGTAAAAGCGTCCGTGGCCGGGTAGCGCCGAAGCAATGCTGCGGCAGCAGTCAACGTCTGTGACGTCGCAAAAGGCCAAACAGGCCCGTTCCACAGGCATTCGTGGGGGTAGGCATCATTGAATCGCGGATGCCGCTGTTCTGCTGTGGTCAATCCCCACGGAGCCAAAAAACCTCTGGGGTCCATTAGCTGAGAAAAGGCGGATTCCTTGCCGGCCTCCGGCATCGCAAAGTACCACGGCAGGTAGCCAATGAGCTCCCGAACCCGGTGCGCGGGTTTCACAGGAGGGCGGTGTGTGTCCGGAAGGGCAGCACCTTTACGGCAAGGCAGTGTACGGTAAAAGTCTCCATCCCACAGCAGACGATCCATGGCACAACGTATTGCTTCCGCTTTGTGGCGGAATTGTTCCGACAGGGTCAGATCTCCTGCCCGCTTAGCCATGCGGGAAATAGCCATAGCATCACCGTACAGGTAGGAGTTGAGCGTAGGACGCAGGCCTGGCCCACTGATCGAATATTCCATGCCGTCACGATCATCGTCGGACCAGAATAGACCGCAGGGTTCGAGCGCCTTTTGCTCCCAGCCTTGGTACAATCTCACCAGATACTCCAGGCATTCCTGCTCAAAGCGCTGGTCTGACCGCAGGCAGCAATAGTTCTCTACCGTAGAGGCAAGCCACATGCTATATGAAAACGCATCACCTTTTTGGGTCAACCAGAAACGGATATATTCTTTCAGCCAGCCTTTGGGGTCAGCAAGCCAGCGCCCTTCGCGAATATGATGGCAGCAGGCGCAGTTGATGGAGTTATAGGGCCCTGCCCAGGGCACACTAGGCAGGAATTCCGTAATAATATGGCCAGCCGGAGTCGCTTTCCAATGCTTGCGAAACGTCCACCAGCGAAAATAATATGTCTCTTCCAGCACTTCGTCCGGGCATTCCAGGAAGGGAATCTCATTCTTCAGCCAGGTATACGCCTCATCGTTAGGTATAGCCTGCCGGTAGCACTCTTCATCCACTGCCTGAAAGCGATCCACATATTCTTTCAGTTTCCTCTGCAAGTCCTCCACAGTTCTTTCTCCTCTTTAGAATGTGAGCTCCGGACGATCCAGTACAGCCGCACCAATCTGTTCCTTGGACCCGCGGCGGCCGTTGTACCAAAGCATCCAGTGTGAACCAATTTGTAGCACAAAGGGCTTGTAGCAGGCCTCTCCGTCCCATGCGTTTTCATCGGGCGCAATGATGGGGTTTAAGGACGAACGCTCCCAGTTTGTGATCCCATCTTTTGAACGTGCCAGGCCGATTTGCGCATAGTGCTCATTATGATAGCCAATATAAAACATCCAGTACCATCCTTCGCACCAAAGAACCTGACAGCCGGCTGCCTTATGCTGCTCCCATGTGTGAGAAGGTTCTGCCTGAAAAATAGGATTTTGCGGAAACTTTGTCCACACCAGTCCGTCGGAGCTCTCTGCATAGCCAATAGCCGTGGGCTCATACTGTTCTCCACCCGAGTACCACATTCGGAATCGTTTGCTTTCTGCGTCCCAGAGCACACTGGGGCACATTACCGCCTGCTTCTCCCAGGGCTGGTCCGCTTGCAGCACAGGATCATCCCCTGTACGCACAAAATGCACACCATCCTCGCTGACCGCATGGAAAATATCCGAGGTTCCATCGGCTTGACCGGGCTTGAACTGCCCTGTATACCACATATGATAGATGCTGCCGGTTTTCACCACCGATGGCCGGTTTAGCGCGTTCTCCCGCCCGCTTGCTGTAGGCCGGGGCTCAATGCAGGTCTGGGGCGTATCCCAATGAATGCCATCTTCACTGGTGCACAGTGAAATATTGTCCTTATCTCGCCATGAAAAATAGAGCAATATCTTTCCAGCTTCCTGCATCATAGCAATATCAAAACATGTTCCAAGTTCTCCACCCAGCAGCGGGTTTTCGGGTAATTTCTTCCATCCGCCTTGGGTTCCATGGCAAAAGTTTTCCATAAAATAATTCTCGTCCTTTCTACCGACAGGTGCTGTTTACTCTTTCACTGCGCCGATGGTTACACTGGACATAAACTGCTCCTGGAATATGAGAAAGACCACAATGAGCGGCAGCGTAACGACCGTGCATCCTGAAAGAACCAATTCCCAGGGAATGGAATAAGTGCTTGTGGATGTATTCAGCGTAGGAAGCACCACCATGATTGGCATAACTTCTATTTTGGTAAGCAGTGTATGTGGCCACAGATAATCATTCCATTTTCCCAGAAAAGTTAGAATGGTCAGCGCGCCAATGGCAGGCTTGGCAAGGGGCAATACAATCTTGCGGAAGACATAGAAGTGACCCGCCCCGTCTATGCGTGCTGCTTCCAGCAGGGAGTCAGGCAAGGACTCAATGTACTGCTTCAGCATAAACAGGCAAAAGGAATTTGCAATGCCCGGGAAAATTTGGATGGCATAGGTGTTGAGCATTTTCATCTTGGAAAACATGAGGAAAATCGCTGGCATCGTCAGCTCACCGGGAACCATCATGGTAGCTACCAGCCCAAAGAAAATGGCGTTGCGGCCCCGGAAACGATATTTGGCGAATGAAAAAGCAGCCAGGCAGGAGAGCAGTATCGTTAGCACAGTGTATGTCATGCTAATAAAAACACTGTTCATAAACGTTCGCACCATAATGCCGCTGTTGTAGCTTACCAGGTCGGAATAATTTTCCAACGTGGGGTTTTGCGGTATACCCCAGGAATTTATGGACAGTTCGGACCCCGTCTTTAGAGAATCACAAATCATGATCCAAATCGGTAAAAGTGTCAGGATAGAAGCCAGCGCCAGTATTACAATCCCCATTGCATTTTTCCTTTGTCGCACGGCTCAAGCCTCCTTCTCACGCATCATGAGCAGCTCAATCAGCGAAACAAACATGATCATAATGAACAGCATCCATCCAGCGGCGGAGGACATTCCAAAGTTGCCATTTGCCATATTGGTTGTTACCAGGTTCATGATGGGTGCTGCGTGTGTAGGAGCGTTTCCCACGCCAGCCAGCAGCACATTTACTTCTGTATATATTTTGAAGGAACTAATGGCATCCATGATAAAGGCAAAGATAAAAATGGAACGCAGCAAAGGAATCGTAATATATCTGACGCGTTGATAAGCAGAAGCACCATCCAAAATAGCTGCTTCATACATGGAAGGATTGATGGTGGTTAATCCGGCCAGATAAATGATCATGAACCAACCTGTGGAACGCCATATGGTGTAGACCACCACAGTCCAGCGCATAATGTCGGGATCATCCAACCAGCTGACATTCAGTCCGAACAGCTGGTTAATTGCACCTGTATATGTGGAAAAGATCACGCGAAAAGTGAGCACTGAAGCCATAACCGGTACCACCTGGGGAAGAAAAAGAATAGGCTTGAACACATTCCTTATTTTCCCGATACGTTCAGACTGAAGCAGCAGTGCAAACAAAAAAGCAAATCCCATTACCGGTATAAGATGCGCCAGAAAATAAAACAGCGTATTCTGAATAGCCTTCCAAAACGCGGAATAATTTAGCAGAGAACGATAATTGTTCAGCCCTACAAAGGTTGCCGCTCCATAGCCTTTGTATTTAAAAAAGCTTAACACCAAGGAATACCCTGCCGGAAACACAAAAAAAAGGAAATTAAAAATGGCAAGATAAACAGGTAAGGGACCAGCTTTTCATGTCGCCGGGAGCGCGCAATGTCTGGAGGCAGACGCTTTTGCATGAAATAAACACCTCATTTCTTGCCCTCTTCATGGAAGGAGGAATGCAGGAACATCGTTTGAAAGCCGTGGCGTCCGCAGCACAGCGCAGGCGGACGCCACGGATAAAAAGGGTAGCCTTACTCAAATGCATTACCAATGGTAATCTGCAAATCTTCCTGCGCAGCATTCAGCGCATCGTCTATGCTCATGTGTCCATTGACCGCCTGGGAGAAGTATTCGCAAACAATAGTCTGTTCGGCGCTGGCATTGGGAGAGTAGTTGAAAATAGCAAACTTATCCAGCGCAGCCTTCTGTGCGTCCACGAAAGTGGTACCAAAATATCCGTCAGCCTGGTCTGCAAAGAGGCTATCATCCTCCAGCGCTTTGGTGTTCTGCGGCAATGAGCCCGTCATATGGAACACACACTTGCTGCCCTCTTCGCTCAGGCAGATATAAGAGATCAGTTCCGCAGCTTCCTGTGGATGCGCAGAAAAGGTAGGAACTGCCATCACCGAACCACCTGCGTCCGAACCCGCATCCGTACCGCCGATAACCGGCCATGTGGTAACTTTCCATTCATTTTCCGGGCCAGAGTAAGTCGGAAGGAAAATGTCCTGTCCCAGCCATCCAGCGCAGGGCTGACTTACAATGGTACCATCCGCCAAGGCGTTCTCCCAGTCAGGCGTCCAGTCCGCAATGTTTGCAATGATGCCGGCGTCCACCATTTTTTTATAATCTTCCAGCATCTTGCGAGTGCCTTCATCCGAAGCAATGTTGTAGTTCCCGTCTGCATCGAAGAAGGAAGCTCCATTGCCCGACAGCGTCAGATAGAAAGTATAACCGGATACATTGCTGCCAAAGTTCCACATATAGCTATTGGGATACTTTTCCTGGATCTTCTTTCCCGCAGCTATAAAAGAGTCCGTGTCCACAACGTCTTCCACGTTGACACCGCATTCCTCAAAAATATCTGAGCGGTAGAACCAGACCTTTGTCTTGACCTCAAAGGGAACCGCAATGGTCTTGCCTTCATACTGGGTAAGCGTCCGCGCGGATTCAGTCATGGTCTCTTCATAGGGGGCAATCGCGCCAGAGATATCTACCAAAGCGTCTGCGCGTGCAAATTCCGGAATCTGCGTATAGTTAAGCACTACAAAGTCGCAGAGGTTCTCATTGGCGGAAAGGGCAAGCCGCATTTTCTCGGCCGAATCACTATCGCCTTCACCACCCAGTACCCAAGAAACTTCATATTTCTCGGCCAGCTCAGGGTTGGTTGCCAATACATCTGCAACAAGCTGCTCATACTGCGCAGTGCTGCCCCAGCACATACCTGTCAGATGGATTTTTTCCTCTGCAACTGCACAGGATCCCGTTAGCGTCAGCAGCATTGCCAGAGCAAGGAGCATTGCAAGCATTTTCTTCATTGAAATACCCTCCATTTGCATATTATTACCGGTACCAATACAAAAAGGCGCTGCATTCATACACTGTACGAATCTTTTTGCTTGCGTTCCGGCTTTGTTAATGCTATTATAAGAAAAAATGTTGCATAATTCTACGCAAAAAGGATGAAAACTATGCTAAATCGCTCCAATATGCCCATTGAGGAAGAAGAACGTTATTTTGATTCCGACTTTCGTGCCTCCTGTGAATATTATACACAGAACTACCGCGCAGTGAATTTGCTTCATTATCACAATTGCCTGGAGCTGGGACGATGCTTCGATGGCAGCGGCGTGCAGTTCATGGGCGGTGAAGTCTATTCCTTTAACGCTAGCAGTGTGAGCATTGTACAGAAGGGATGCATACATGACTCACACATTATCATGCTGGATTCAGGTGAAAAACCCAGTGAGTGGAAATATATTTTTGTTGATCTGGATGCACTGGGCATTCCTTGCACCATGGATCGGAGCTTTGTTTCCGGGGACAAAGAACTGCTCTTTTTATATGATTTGCTTTTTAATGAATTGGAGATGCGCCCTGCGGGGTGGCAGGAACAGTTCCGCTTGCTGCTACCTGCGTTTCTGCGTATTGCCCAACGCCTGGAGCCCAACACTCGCCCCATGCGCCATACGGCACTGGCGGATCAGATTGCTTCCCTGCTGCACTGGATTGCCCTTGAATATGCAAGCGATCTTAGCGTCGAGCAACTGGCCAATCACTGCAATATGAGCGTAAGCTATTTTCGAAAGGTATTCTGTGAAAATGTAGGAATGGGCCCGCAACAGTATGTACTTCACGTACGCCTTTCCATGGCGAAGCATCTTTTGCTCACAACATCCAAACCCATTCTGGAAATATCCGAGGAAGTAGGCTTCCACTCCGTTTCTTCCTTTAACCGTCAATTTTTACGGGCCTACAAATGCTCTCCTCGTGTACTGCGCCGGGAAGGTTAGTGCACATATATCCAGGCAGCGGCACAGCTGCCTGGAACGGCACTGCTGGCGGCTAAAGCTGCAAAGGAAACCTCTTGCGGAAAAGCAGACACACAATTTTCTGGGAAGAAACGGCACAGATGGCATGGCTTTTATTCCACGGTGCTGTTCTTTGACTCGCCGCTCTGCTGGTATTGCTTGGGTGGCATACCCACCAGGCGCTTAAAAATGCGGCTGAAATGCGCTATGTTTGCGTAGCCTACCTGAGAAGCAACCTCGCCCACAGAAGTGCCTTGTACCAGAAGCGCTTTTGCAGCCATCATACGTTTATGTGTAATGTAATCTTGCAAGGCCAGGCCTGTTTCCTGCTTGAATATCTGTGACAAATAATTGGGATGATAATTTAATTGCAAAGCCAGAAACGTAACGGTAATTGGTTCACTAAGATGCTCATGAACCAGATGTTTTACTTGCATGACAATTTGCTTCGCCTTGGTTAAGTGCGTGGACTGAACATAATCCATGTAGGCGATGATAGCGTCGCTTGCTTGCTGATGAAACTGTTCCAGTGTGATGGAGGGAGAAAAGCGCTCGAGAAAAGCCATCTGCTTTTTTGCCCATTCCATCAGTGACATGCCACGGGCCAGAGAATCGTTGATTAGCGCACCTGTAATTTCATGATAGACCTGAAGCAAATAGAGATTGATGTTGGGCGTATGCGCCAATTCGTTAAAAATCACATGTAAGCGTTCCAAGGTTTCTTCTTTTTGTAAGCCCGCAATCAGCTCATTTAAATAAGGTCGTTGTATCATGCTCTGCAAGAATGGCAATTTGTTTTCCGTTGGAAAGTCTGGAGCAATGATGACGTTGGGAATCAAAACAAGCTGATGACGTATCTGCTGCTTGAGTGCAGTATAGGTTGCGGGAAGCATTTTTACAGGAGTAGCTGAAGTCCAGAAAATGGTGGAAGCTGTTTGAAGGGCGTCCTGTATGGCGTG
>OLPR01001041.1_pt1 | contig 23686 bp, 24 predicted proteins | sample 1672761 | NCBI WGS metagenome assembly OLPR01 (sample SAMEA3136721, study PRJEB25190) | human gut metagenome | biome: human gut; feature: human-associated habitat; material: faeces | place: Austria | collected 2013 | reverse complement strand
AACCTGTGACCCTCTGCTTGTAAGGCAGATGCTCTCCCAGCTGAGCTATGCTCCCCAACCATCGAACCGCTAACCGCGGCGACATGAAATATAATACACTATTACAACCCGTTTGTCAATACCCCTTGGCAATTTTTTTCAAATTTTCTTTTTCGACCGAAATTGGTGCATTATGTACCTCTTACGCAATGAAAATGTCCGGGCAATACTGTCCGGACATTTCTGGCTAATCTGGTGAACTGTGATACAAGGGACGATGCACCCTGCACGGTGCAACAGAGGGTGCATTTGCACCCGACGCTTACAGAGCAATTATGACTCTGCTATTAGTCTAATCGACTTGCGAATGAGTTACAATCATACCGCAGGTGAAAACCGCTGAAATTACAGGCTTTCCCGAGAAATTGTATCAAAATCTACCATAGTCTAATCAGAATGGCTAATCTGGTGAACTATGATACAGGGGACGATGCACCTTGCCGGGCGCAACAGCGGGTGCATTTGCACCCGGGCGCTTGCAGAGTAATCACGGCTCTACCATTAGTCTAATCGACTTACGAAGGAGCTGCCATTTCACAGTGTGCGAAAATTCATGGAATTACATAGCTCGCCGAGAAACTGTGTCAAAAGCGGAGGTCATCCAGCCCGACCTCAATGAGATGTTCTCGGATGACAAATACAGGGACGTCAACGCGGAGATCCTGTCCGCAGGCGGCATCTCGGGCATCATCGTCTCCGGCCGCGCCGAGGATGGTAGCAACTTTGCCTCTGCCCAGGTGTCCATGCAGACGGCGGCGATCCGCATCAAGCAGGCGCGCGATAACTTTTGCGAGCTGATGGACAAGATCAATCTGCGGCTCAACGGTCACGGTCGAAGCGGCGTTACCCACAGCCGGCCTGAAAATGTGCCGCGCTTTACCTATCCGCCTGTGGATCTGGCCAACAGCCAGAAGTTCCAGGAGGTATGCCTGAAGCTGTGGGAAGCCGGCGTCGTCTCCACCAAAACGATGCTGCAGACCCACGGTTACGACATGGATCAGGAGGTCGAGCGCATGAAGCACGATCCACCCAGGGAAAAGGCTGCGGCTGACACTCAGTCCTTCGAAGGCGCCGGCAGCGGCAAGGTCGGACGGCCGGAGATGGATACTTCGGAGCGGACTTCGGATCCCCTGAAGGCCGCAACAGGCAAGCAGCCAAAGCCATCCAATCCCGAGGGAAGTCTGTAATGGAGGTATGAGATGCAGAAAGTGATCTTCGAAGCGCTGCATGTTGAGCTGGCGGAGGCGCGGCAGAACGACATCTACATGACGGTGCTCATGCGGATGTTCTCGACGCGGCCCAATCGCAACGGTTTTGCAGTGAGCGCGGCGTTCATCGACAACATCGTCGCCAACGCCGCGAAATACACCTGTCTGCCCTAGTGCGCCGACGCCAACCGGCTGCGGCGCGGCGACACACAGGGATAGACCCACATGCTGGACGCGCAGTCCGGCAGATTTGAAAGCGAGCAGATCGGCTCGTTTTTTGCTTTCTACCGCGTAGTGGATGCAGAAGGCGTCGTCAGCCTGATCGGCGAGGCGCGCATTCCCAAGCGGCAGCCCGAGCTGTGCGAAACGCTCTGCCGCCTGTATCATGCAGGGGCGCTGAACTTCTCCTTTGAGATTTCGGTCGCGCTGCTGACAGAGCAGGACGGCGTGCGGGTGATCGACGCAGCGGAGGGCAACGAGCTGATTGGCATGGCGGTGGTGACTCACCCCGCCTGTCCGGAGGCCACTGCGCTCAGGCTGGTGGCCGAAGAACAAAACGATAGCGGAAGGGATGAAACGGATATGGACGAGAAGGAAAAACGCATTGCCGAGCTGGAGAGCAAGCTTCAGCAGGCGGAACAAAAGTCGGAGTGCGACGAGGAGCTGCGCAAGAAGGACGAGGAGCTGGAGGAGTCTGAAAAGAAGCGCAGCCGCTGCGAAGCGGAGCTTGCCGAGTGCCGGGCGCAGCTCGCGGAAAGGAACGAGCGCATTGCCGGCCTTGAGACGCAGGTTGCCGAGCTGACGCCCTTCAAGGCGGAAGCGGAACAGCTCCGGGCAGAAAAGGCCGCTGCAGAGCTGGCCGCCAGGCAGCAGGAGCTGACGCGCTTTGCCGAGACCCAGGGTCTGGACCTCAAGGCGGACGTCATTGCCGAGGCCATCCGGAAGGCGGATTATGCCACGCTGGTTGCTGAGGTTGTCAAGGCGGAAAAGCCCGCTGTGAGGCCGGTGGTCGCATCCTACGCCATGGGCGGCGGCATCGCTGCCATGGGCGAATACGATGACCTGCTGGGCAAGGACGCGATGAAATCTGTGTCCGATTCGCTCAGCAGCGTAAAGTATACATCTACCTCATCCAAGGCAAGCGGCAGCTCCGGCAGCTCCTCCAAAAGCGGCGGCAGTTCGGGAAGCGTGGCAAAGGTCACCCTCTACCAGGCAACCTATCCCGCCATCGGCTCTGCCAAAGGTGGAACGCTGAAGGGCTATGCGACGGCGGAGGAGGCGCAGAAGGCGGCGCAGTCCAAGATCAATTCCATCTGTCGAGAGCAAAGCGGCAGCAGCTCCAGCATGATCGGCGAATGGGCGCGCAGCCTGTACAGCCAGATCAAGGTGACGGCGTACGCCCAGGGCGGCCTCGCCAGCACAACCGGCCTGGCTTGGCTGGACGGTACAAAACAAAAGCCTGAGCGGATTCTGTCTCCCTATCAGACGGAACTGTTTGAAGATCTGCTCCATACGCTCCACGCCATTCGCACCTATCAGGCGCCGGCCGCTGCGGTACAGCCCCGGCTTCCGGAGCCTCAGCAGAGCGTTCTCCACATCGACAGCATCACCGTGCAGGTTCAAAGGCTGGAACGCGAGCAGGACTACGAGGAGATGGCCGAGCGCGTCGGGGAACAGATCATGGAAAGGGTGTCCAGGGGCATGGCTGTGGGCGGCGTCCGGCTGGGATGACCGCCCGGCCATATGCCGGAAAGGAGGACGATGGAGGGATTTTCATTTGCGGGCGTTCATTCGGGCGCCTTTGGCTGTTGGCACATCCCGGATGCAAAGGAGCGCGGCGGCGGTATGGAGGATTACGAACTTAGCGAGCTGGTTCCGGAAAACCGCGACGGCGGCTACTATCTCGGCGTGCGCGCGAAGCCACGGGATTTTGAACTGAAGTGCTATTTTGAAGAAATCACAGAGGCCCAGTAGGAAGGCGTGTACCGCTGGCTGCGGCGCGGCACACAGGGAGAGCTGGTTTTCGACGCGAGGCCCTATGTCTGCTATGATGCTGTGACCAGCAAGCGGATTGCCATCAGCCTGTACGATTCAGAGGCGGCGGACGGTCTAATCCGCTATAGCGGCACCTTTTCCGCATACTTCCGGTGCCACAATCCCTTTGGAAGGCTGAAAAGAATCTGGCATGACAGCGACGTGAGCGAAAGCGAGCTGATTCACACCGGCGTGATCTCTGCAGGCATGAAGCCTGACATCCCGTCTACGGAAAGCCGGAACCTACTGTTGTACAATCCCGGTACGGAGCGGGCGCAGACCGTGATCCGGATCGCCGGAGACGTCGGCAGCGGCCTGCTGATCCGCAATTTCACCACCGGCCAGCGCTGCAGCGTGGTTGGACTGACCCCTGACAGTCTGCCGCCCGGAGCAGTGCTGGAGCTGGACAGCGCCATGGGCCAGACGCGGATTGCCCTGGGCGAAGATACGTCGCTGGCCTTTGCCCTGCACGACGAGGGGTACATTGAGCTAGCTCCCTGTACGCCCTTTGTTCGCTCCGTGAGGATTCGTCATACAGCCGGGAGCAATGTGATTGCATCGGAGGGATGCTTCGCGGCGCACATGTCCGGACAGTTTCTGTATCTCGACGGCTGGAAAAAGCTCCGGCAGATTACCAGCGCCGACATGGCGATCCTTTCCGAACCCGCCGATCGCGACGGTGAAACGGATTCGCCCATCGTGACCATGAACGAAATCGAACTGAGCGGCGATGGGCTTGCGCTCACCCGGCTGGAAATCGACTGCGTTCCCCGAATTCGCTGACGAAGGAGGTGTTTCCATTGGCGACCACGAGGTAGTCCATCCACGATATGAACCGGCAGAAGCTGTGCGAGTAGTATGACTCGGAGCTCCGGCCGGAGGGGCAGGCCTACGACCTGACCATTACCACGGAGATCAGCGGCTGGAAGGAGCTGACGTTTTCACTCCCTCAGACCGTCAATGGGAAGCGGAACTTCCGCTGGGACTACATCCGCAGCGGCTATCTGGTGCGTCTGGAGCGGGACGGCGCGTATGACTGGTTCCTGCTCAACGCGCCGAAGCGATCCCACAAGGGTCTGGCCGTCAGCGCGACCATCACCTGTCAGCACATCTGCGCGCAGCTCTCGAAGAAGAACCTGTACCTCAGCTTCGACGACGGGAACGGCGTCGGTACCGCACAATTTCTTTTGGAACAGATTCTCCGGAACACCGGCTGGCGGCTGGACTTCTGCGAGACCTTCTACGAGCAGGACGGCGAAACCGAAAAGGTGCGCTCAACCAAGTCGGAGGGAAAGCGCGGCGCGTATCTTTTGATCTCCGATGTGTGCAAGCTGTTCGGCGCGCGTCCGGTGTTCGACGGCGATTCCCGAAGCGTGCGCGTCTGTTCGCTCAACCGCTATGAGGATCTGCTGGAGCTCAGCTTCGGAAAGAACCTGACGGCAATCGACCGCAAGGAGGACGCCGAAAACATCGTCACCCGGCTGTACGTCGAGGGCGAATACAGCGATTCCGGCTATGTGGGCATTGACGAGGTCAATCCTACAGGGCTTCCGTTTCTGCTGGATTTCTCCTATTTCAGGGAGCTGGGCGTATTCACGGACGCGCATCAAGCCGCGCTGGACGCATACCTGAGGGACGTCCGCACGGCCAAGGCCGACAGCTCGGAAACCGCCGCGCAGCTGATTGAAATGGACGGACAGCTCAACAGCCTGTGGGGCCAAACGGACTATGTGCTGTATGTTCTGGAGGACGGAGCCGCCAAACGCATCATTTCCGGCGGCGGTGCAACGGATGCGCAGACAGAAATCGGTGACGAGGACGTCGTAACCGTGCTGCTCTTCGACGGCACGCACCGGGAGCAGACCGGGCCCACCTTTGAAGCGGACGCGCAGTATGCGGTCAAATGGATTCAGCGGGCGTCCGGCGTCATTGGCGGCAGGGAGGTCGCCATTGAAGCGAAGCGCTCCAGCATTCAGAGCCTGTACCGTCAGTATGAAAAGGAGACGGATGAAACCAAACGGCAAAGTCTGCTGGATCAGATTGCAGCGTTGGAGGATGGGATTGCGCAGCTTTATGCGGGAACGGAAGACGACGAGGGCCTCTATGCGCTGATGCGAAGGGCTGTTCTGCTGGCAATAGATCGCGACGATCTGCGACAGTTCTACGAAGCCTCCCTCTCCGGACAGGAGGCGATCGAAAACCGTTTTGCGGAAGCCATGGGCGACATGCTGATCGACGGCTACTGGAGCAATACCAGCTACGCGCCCGGCCAGGAGGAGCTGCTGTACCGCGAGGCGTGCGAGGTTATGGAGCATCTGGCGAAGCCCACCGTCTCCTACACGGCGAGCATTCAGAACCTATCGGGCGTCAGCGGCTATGAACAGGAGCGCTTCACACTGGATGCCGCGCTGCGGATCCGGGACGAGGCGCTGTCGCTCAACGACATGGCCTACATTACCAAGCTGGTTGAGCACCCTGAAGAGCCGGAGAAGGACGCGGTCACCATTTCAAATGATCTGACGCAGATCGGCGGCGTGTCGCTGGACAGCATCATCAGCCGGATCACGGGAATCGCGGAACTCATCAATCAAAAGAAGGCGCTCTACGATCGGTCCCGGGCGATTACCGGCGAGGGCTCCATTCCCGCACAGAGGCTGGAGGGCATGATCGACGTGTAGAAGACGCGGCTCACCTCCAGCGTCTCCAACTGGTACACCGATGAAAACGGCAATCTGATTCTGGAGGCGGTGAACGGGACTAGCGCCATGCAGCTGTGCGGCGAGGGCTTTATGATCGCCAGCAGCAGAAACGACGACGGCAGCTGGGACTGGCGCACCTTCGGCACCGGCGAGGGCTTTACTGCCGACCTGATCGTGACCGGCTTTCTCTCCGCCGACCGCATTCAGGCCCACTCCATCACGGCCAACCATCTCTCGGCAGACGTGGGACAATCGCTGGATCTCTCCAGCAACACCTCGATCCGGATGACCGTGGAGAGCGCGGCGCTGAAGGCCGTTGGCTATCGGGTGGAGATATGTTCCGAGCACGGCGACGTGCTCTCCGAAAGGGTGCCCTCCACGACGCTGCGTGCCCGGGTCTGGCAGGGCGGCACGGAGGTTACGGACAGTATCGACGCCTCGCGCTTTGTCTGGACGCGCCAGAGCAGCGACGAAACCGCAGACCGGGTGTGGAATGCAGCGCATACAGGCGTGAAGGAAATCACGCTCACCACAGCGGACGTTCTCTACAGCGCAAATTATTCCTGCGATCTCCTCGAAGCATGATCATCATGATTCGTGTTGCGGATCCTTGACGCGGTGAATATCACAGGATAGAATATGACTGAACAGAGATGCAGTGGAGGTGTTTTGCATGGAAATGATTCGGCCATCGGCGGATCTTCGCAACCATTACAGCGAGATTTCCAAGACCTGCCGTGAGAGTCGTCAGCTGGTGTACATTACGGTCAACGGCCGCGGCGATACGGTACTGCTGGGACTTACAGAGTATGAACAGATGCGCGCAGAGCTTGAACTGCTGCGCACGCTTTCCGAGGCGGAGGAGGATGTGCGCGCCGTTCGCGTTGCACCCATCGAGGACACGTTTGGCGGCATCCGCCAGACACTGGTTGATCGGGTGTGAGATAATAGATGTGTCTGGAGTGAAAGCGCTGTCATACGCGAATATCCTTGCTTGAAATTGCAGATATTTAGCAGTATAATAGCAGTAGAATTGCAGGGAGGACAGCGAAATGCAGCAGTTGATTGAGCAATTTATAGCGCGGTATCTGAGCCGTAAGGAGATCATACATCGTCTGCCGGTGTCTGTGCCGATTACGAAATTCTGGCCTGCGCTTCAGCAGGAGCGCAGAAAGCGGGCAATTCAGCTTCCGCTGCTCGACCAGAACGGCGCCCCGTTCTGGTTTGTGGTGAACGCATCCATCGAGCAGCAGTGCGACAGCGTCGCGGAGCTTGCGCGCAGGGACGCTGTCTTCGATATGCCAGTGTTCGCAGATATGATGGACGACGCCGTGATTGACGAGGCGGTCTTTTCGAGCATGATCGAAGGCGCCTTCACCTCCCGCGAGGCGGCGGTTGGTTTCCTGAGGAAACACAGAGAGCCTGCCAACAAATCCGAGCAGATGGTGAAGAACAACTATGACGCGCTGACCTATGTGCTGGAGCATCTTGAGGAACCGATCACAGAGGACATGATCGTCGGCATTGCCCGGATCGTCACACGCAATGCCGCTGAGGATCGTGTGGAAGGCTATCGCGCGGGGAAAGTGGTGGTCATGGGACGGGACGACGTGGTATACACGCCGCCTGAGGCAAGTGCGGTTCCCCGGATGATGGCTTCATTGATCCGGTTTATCCATGAAAGTGAATTGCACCCTGTACTCAAGGCCTGCATTGCACACTTCTATTTTGTATATGTCCATCCCTTCGGCGATGGCAACGGCAGAACAGCGAGAGCATTGAGCTACATGATGCTGCTCCAGTCCGGCTATGAGTTTTTTCGCTATTTTTCCATTTCCTCGATGGTCGCAAAGGAACGCGGCAGGTATTACAAAGCGATCCTGAATGTAGAGGAATCGGATGGCGATATGACCTATTTTGTTGATTTCTACAGCGATATGCTGTCTCGAAGCGTTGCGGAGATGGAGAAGCATCTGACGCACCATGTGCTGGCAGGTCAGCGGATCCGAGAGCTGGAGAACACTGGCGCTCTGAACACCCGTCAGCTGACCGGCGCCAAGTGGCTGCTTGAGGGAGAAGGCACGCAGGTTACAGTGGAAATCTGGCGAAAAAAGTACAAGGTGACGACTGAAACCGCCCGGCGCGATTTGCTGGCGCTTTGCACACAGGGAATTGTTGAACGGCATATGGACGGGCGAAAGGCAGTATTTCAGATTATTCGATAATCAGGCGGGCGCTCAGCGCCCGCTCTTTTCACAAGGAGGCGAATCTATGGCAATTATCGCAACGGGCAGCAAGACGATCATCGACCTGACGGACGGAAAATCCTAGTCCGTTCATCTGGGGAGCAATCAGCCGCGAACGCAGATCCGCGACGTCAACACCGGGACCTTTGTGCCGGACTGGACGAGCACAGCGGGCAAGCTGGTCATCACTCCCGTCATCTATGCCAACCAGATGGCGATTCCCCTGACGAGCGCCGCGCTGTCGATCACATGGAAGCGCCGGGAGGGATCGGCCAATGAAGCAGCGCTGACTTCGGGCGAAACGGTGAGCGGCAACATTCTGACCGTATCGGCCAATCAGCTTTCCGCAATTTCCAGTGGTCTGCTCACCTACATCGCATATGTGACCTGGACTGATCCCGACAACGGCGTTCCGGTCAACGCCACCGCGGACATCAGCTTTGCGCTGGTATCCACCGGCGAAAATGCGAAAACCGCGTGGATCGGCGGAGAGCAGGTGTTCAAGTATGCTGCGGGCAGTACGACCTCAGTGCCGGCGCAGATCGAACTCACCGCCAATCTGCAGAATGTCACCATGAGCAGGTGGCAGTACAGAGCAGCAGATGGTACCTGGACGGACTATCCCACCACCAGCGACAATTCGAGCATCACCGGAACCACGCTGATCGTCAAGCCGACGCACGGAATCTGGGTTGGCGACGCTGGAACCCTCCGCATCGTTACGAGCGACGCCAACATTGGCGATACGACCAGCATCTACAAGGTTTCCGATGGTGCGGATGGCAGCACAGGCGCAGCGGGACAGAATGCGCCGGTTGCCTTTCTCTCCAATGAGAACATCACCTTTGCGGGCAATGTCTCCGGCCAGGTCGCTGCGATTACCAAGACCTGCAATGTCGTGGCCTATCGGGGAACGACCAAGGTCACGCCCACAGTGGGCTCCGTGACGGGCGCGCCGACCGGAATGACGGTCACCGTGGGCAGTGCGACGGCAAACGAGATTCCGATCTCGATCGCCATTGCCGCGAACGCAACGCTCGGCGGCAGCGGTTCTCAGCAGGGAACGCTGTCCGTTCCCGTCACCGCGCCGGTCAGCACCACGCTGACAATCGCCTGGAGCAAGGTCAACACGGGTGCGACCGGGGCAGCCGGGCAGAATGCGGTGGTGTTTTCTCTGTATGCCCCGTCGGGCACGGTGTTTGTCAACGGCGAGGGCAGCCTTGTCATTCAGACGGTAGCCTATGACGGTTCCACGCCCATTTCCAGCGGCGCAACCTACGCCTGGGCAAAGTATGCCAGCGGTAGCTGGACGATCATCTCCGGACAGACCGGCAGCAGCCTTACGGTTGCAGGCGCTGACGTCGCCGGCACGGCCAGCTACCGCTGCACCATGACCTACGGCGGCAAAACCTATCAGGACATTATCACGCTGATTGACAAAACGGACAACTACCAGCTGGACGTCGATTCCACGGCGGGAGACATATTCAAAAACAGCGTAGGGGAGAGCGTGCTCATCGCCCGCCTCTGGCAGAACGGCGCAGAGGTGGATACATTGAAGAGCACGACCTATGCCACTGCCGCGCCTGCGAGCCCTGCGACGGGTGATTTCTACTACCGGATCACCAAGTCCACGCCGCAGATGGCACTGATGCGCTACTCCGGCTCCGCCTGGACTGACGTTACGAGCAACGCCACTTACGGTCATGCCCGAACCTATACCTGGTACCGCCGGGACAAGGACGGCAATCCGCTGGATGGCGGCAAGGCCTTTGCCACGGGAAAGACCATCTATATCGATGGCGACGACGTGGACAATTGGTGTACATATCCCGTGGAAGAATGGCATTTAGGCGCATACACACGAATTAATCAAATCAGAAAGATGGCCTTGGAAATTACTATCTGACAAATTATCTTGTAACTGTAAATTCGATAATTGCTCAAAAAGTCTAGGGAACCTCTGAATTAATCCGCACTACCATAGAGGTACCAGATATGGTATAATAGCACCATCAAAGCAATCTGCAGGCAGCGCAAGATGTCGTGTATAGAAAGATTGAACGCGTGATCCATGAAAATGCTCAGGCGGCGCAGGATCAGGAAGAGTACAATCGGCGCATTGAAGCACTGTATGGCCGGTGTGATGAACTGAAAAGCGGCATTGCAAAGATCAGGAGCCAGATCATGGATAAGGTCGGTCGCAGACGGAATGTAGAAGCATATCTCCAGAAGGTCAGCAGGAGAGAGTCCCTGACGGTATTTGATGAAAGCGTGTTCACGGGAGCGGTGGACTGCGTGATCGACCGCAAGGGACAGAGGAAAACTGAAAAGCAGCTGATATTCCGTCTCAAAGATGGAACGGAAGTGTCGATTACAATTTAATCAATGCAAATAACCCGCAGGCAAAGCAAGTGGCGAGCGATTCGCCGGAAGCTGGGCTTGCGGGTTTTTTGCATATTCTGAGGATGTTCGCAAAAATATAGAGTTTGCGAACATCCTCAAAGCCCTTGATATTTCGCGCTTTTTGACCTGCCGTGGACGCATTTAGACGGCTTAAATTTTCAGCATGTCGCCAACAGTGCCACAGCTGAGCGCTGTTGTTCAATCAGACTATGGGCATAAAAGTCCAGCGTCGTCCGCGCAGAGCCGTGGCCCAACAGCGCGCTGACTGTCTTGATGTCCACGCCCAATTCCAGCAGCCGCGTGGCGAAGCTGTGCCGAAGCGTATGGAAGTGCGCGCCTGCGATACCTAAGCGGTCTGTCATACGATGAAACCGACGCTGAATTGTGCGGGGATCCACAGCACGACCAGCTATGCCGAACACATAATCCGATTGCGCAGATTGGCACAGCTTTTCCTTCAGCAGGTCAAAGATGAATTCCGGCACCGGAAGCACACGATGGGAGCGTATTGATTTTGGCGCACCAATCATCAACATGGTCTTGCCTCCACCACCAGAGCCATCTGTCCTTGCCATCCGCTGTACCGTCCGGCGTACAGTAATCGTGCCCTTTTCCCAGTCGATATCTGACCATTTCAATGCGCAGATCTCACCCAAACGCATTCCTGTGTACAAGCTGAGCAGCGCAGGCAAATCCCTGCTTCCAACTGCCGTTTTGCGCAGCTTATCTTGCTCCGACCGGCTCAAAACGCGCTGTTCAATGCTTTCTTTTCTCTGAACCCGGATTCTACGGCATGGATTCTTACGGATAACGCCTTCATCCAGCGCAAACCGCATCGCTGCCGCCAGCAACCGGTAAATACCCTGGATTGTGCCGGATGCCAGCCCGGAGGCCTCCAGATTTTCCACGAAATCATGAATCACCTTCGGTGTCAGCTGAGTCAGCATGAAGTCTCCTAGCACGGGCAGAATGTGCCTGTCCAGCTGGTTGCGGTAAGCCTGCCAGGAGGATTCTTTGATGCTGCCAAGCAGCTCGCTTTCCATCCAGTGGTCCATCCACTCGGCCAGCGTTCCCTGCCGTAGCGGTGAGGATGGATCTGTGCAACGAATCTGTTCTGCCTTCTTCTCAAGTAGCAGTCTGCGCACTTCGGAATACTGATGGGCATAGACGTAGCCAAAGCGGGTCCTTCCCTTCAGGTTTTTTCCGATCACATAGCGGCCTTCATATCGTCCATCCCTGCACTTATAGATGTTTTCTCCATGTCTTGCCATGTTTATGACCTCCTTTTCATATCCGGCACTCTATTGACGGCTTCTCTGACGGCTGAAAAAATTGCTTCTGTTGGCTGTCGTGTTTTGTTTCTTCATCGTGAATTTGCAGTCTTTCATTAATATAAAATAAAGTTTTTGTTATTATTTGGTCGGGAGTCATTGACATTGATACACATCGTTTTGATACACATCGTTCGTATAATATAAGCGCGGTCATTCAAAGTGGGTTTTCATAAGTAAACGTTGAATGATCTTTTGTCGCATACTCTATAATTTTGCGAACGTTCCGTACCTTCACTTGGCGCACTTGTTCCTGAGGCGATTGAGATGAGCATCAGAACGACAAACGCCGATGAATATGTTGTATGACTGATATTTTAACATGATATTCAGAGGGATAAAGTCATATCTTCCAGCTGGACAGGTATGGGATGTTAAAGAAGAGAGAAAACATCGGTTACTGTGCAAGGCGTAGCGATGTTGTATCTCGGTCATAGGTTGGACGGGATGCCGCGCTTGGTTCGCGGAGGGCGGAGCTATGCCCTGATGGCGTGAAAAATGGACGGTGCTGGTCTTGGTGGAATACAGACGCGTTCGTTGCTTGTTTTGCAACACGGGTAAAGAAGAACAGATTGTTCGCCTCATTCAGATAAAGGGATGGGGCAAAGCGCTTTTTCCTCAGAGAATCAAGACAATGTTCAAGAACGGCGCTTGGACGGAGGTCGTATTTCCATTGCTGCCCGGATATGTGTTCGTCTTTTCGGATGGGGGAGAGGATCGATCTGCGGAGTTTCTAAGCTTGGGTTATGTCATTCGTGTTCTAACCTATGGAGACGGATCGGATACGTTGATGGGGCGTGATTTGGAATTTGCAGACTGGCTTTGGAGCTTGAATGGAAGAATCGAGGTCATGCAGGCAGTACAAATTGGCGATCGGATTGAGATCGTTGATGGAGTGTTCAAGCGGCTGCACGGCACCATAACCAAAATGGACAGAAGGCGAAGAACGGTCCGCGTTTCACTGGAGACGGAGGGAACGCCGAAACAGATCTGGCTGGCTTATGAAATCGTAGAAAAAACAGACGGATGAGGTTGAGATAGCGCATTGGGGATTGAACGGGTAATGCCTGTCCTGTGGAATGACTATACTTTCTCTTTTCAAGGAACACATCGACAGGGGAAATACAGTGGACAGGCGGTTCCGGAGTATAACGGCAAGTCTGTTTCTGTGTGACCATGCGTTGTTCTTTTGGATGCATTTCCAGCTTCATGAGTCTTTATTACACTCGGTTTGGAGAAAAACAAATGCAAACTCATCATCATAGACATCGAAAACGGCCATCCGGCATTAGGTTGGTCATCTTGCTTCTGTGTATCGTATTGGTTTATGCGGGCGTTTTGCTGGGTGTGCAAGTCATTGGAAATCGGCTGGAAAACCCCGAAAACGTGGAAACAGTCGGCTCGCTGGAGGGCAGGTTCTCTTCAGATGACCTAACGCTGGACTATGGCGGCCGGACATGGGTGTACAGAGAGCGTGATCTGACCAACATTCTGCTGATTGGTGTGGACTGGGCGGACATGGAGGAGGGCAGTTCTTCGGTACGGTACAGCGGACAGGCAGATTACCTGCTGCTGCTGACCATCGACCGGGGAAATAAGGCCCTTTCCACAATCCAGATCGACCGCGACACCATGACGCCCGTAAAGATCTACGGTCCCTTTGGCGATTATACGGGACAGCGGACGGAGCAGATTTGCCTGTCCCACGCCTACGGTGATTCCGACGCGGAGAACTGTCAAAATGCGGTCTGGGCGGTCAGCACCCTGCTGGGCGGCATTCCAATCGACTCGTACATCTCGCTGGATATGGAGAGCATTACAGTGCTCAACGATGCGTTGGGCGGAATCACTGTGACGCTGGAGGACGACTTCACGCAGATGGATCCGGCGATGGCACAGGGAAGCACGCTGACTCTTCAGGGGAAGCAGGCGGAGTACTACGTTCGCGGGCGCATGGGCATTGGCGCGGGTACCAATCTCTCCCGTATGCAGCGCCAACGGGTATTCATGCAGGCGGTCGGAGATCGGATTGTCGAGGGCATGGCGAAGGATATGGACTATGTTGGAACGCTGTTTGATCAACTTTCCGGCCACATGACGACAGACGTCGACAGGGGCTGGCTGATCAATAAGGCTTATGAGAGCCGTGCGTATCAGCGACTCGATACAAAGACCCTCGCAGGAAATCACCGCGTTGGCGAGGATGGCTTTATGGAATTTTGGTTGGATGAAGATGCACTCGGCAGTCTGCTGACCAACACCTTCTACGAATAAGAACAGGCATCAATTACTTTTCTTGAGAGGAGCATATCATCATGAAACGTTTCTTGGGCATTCTGCTGGCGCTGACCCTCCTTTTGACCGGAACGGCTTTCGCTGCGGAAGCGACCGACGCGCCGGGTACGCCCACGCATGACGTGGTGCTGTCGCTGACGGCGAACTGGCTGGATGAGGAAAATACGCCCTACGATCTGCAGGTCATGGAGCCGGATCAGCTGACCATGGACACCGTGACCGAGATCTATCAATTTGTGTACGAACAGGACAACCGCCCCGTGCGCTATTTCCCCGAGGAAACCCAGAGGCAGATCGAGGAGATGCTGGCGGGTGTTGTGGATCCCGACGTGCTGTACATGACTGAGTTCATGCGCCTGCACGCGGCGCAGGCCGATCCGGAAGCCGATCTGCTGGCGGAGATGCTGGTGGACGTGGATTATCAGCCCGATCAGCTGATCCTGGTGGTGCTGGGCGACACGACCGATCCGGAGAATCTGGTCTGGACGCCGGTGGAGTCGAAGGTCGTCGAGCTGGGCAAGGTGCAGTTCATCGTGCCACAGGCGTTGATGGAGGAGCTGCAGGGCGAGGACGTGCTGTTCAGTCTGCTGACGGTTCGCAAGGGCGCCCGCGGCGGCGTGGTTTCCGCGCAGACCCAGGAAGTGGAACACGTTTCGCTGCCCAGCAAGACCGCGTATGACACCGTGAAGGTGACGAAGGTTGCGGCGGCAGACGGCACGCAGATCGAGGACGACTTCGAGCTGCTGGTCGTTGAGGAGAGCGAGATCATTACCCGCGAGCTGGCGCTGATCCGTGAGCACGTGAAGACGGAGGAGCAGCCGGTGTGCACTTGGCTGCCGGAAGAGGATCGCGACGAGATCCAGCTGCTGCTGACCGACGGCCTTGACCGGGACGAACTGGTGGTGTACGACTATCTGCCGCTGATTACAAAGAATTACAAGGAGACCTACGGCGACGTGATTTCCGCCTTTACTTTTGCGACACCCTATGAGCCGGGCCAGCAGGTGGTGACGGTGCTGGGGTTGCCCAGGGAAGAGCCCGTGGAGGGCGTGACGCTGATGGACTGGGCGGTGCAGCGCGCGCAGGTGAACGAGAACGGCGAGGTCGAGATCGTGTTCGACCAGCTGATGCTGATTGGCATGGGCGAGGAGACCGGCCTGCTGTTGTTGCTGTGCGAGCCGATCGCCGAGTGACCGCACAGAAAATATACAGGAAGGCTGTTGAAGCGTGAGAAATGAACGAACCGAACCGGGAAGAATCCCGGAAGATGAGAGACGTTCGGCGGAGGCGCAGCTGTTTGCAGAGATCCTGAGCCGGATGGACGACAAATCCAGACAGGGGCAACAACCTGGTCAGAGACCGGGAAATCCTCAACGCACAGCGCAGACCATTGATCTGGTGGAGCTGTTCTATTATTTGCTGTCGAAGCTGCATTTTATCATTCTGGGAATGGTCATCGGCGCGCTGCTGCTGGGAACGTACGCGTCCTCTCGCGTAGTGCCGATCTATACAGCGACCTCGAAGCTGTACATCATGGGCCAGACGGGCACAAACATCATCGCAGACCTGCAGATTGGTTCCGTACTGACGATGGACTATCAGGAGGTTTTTAAAACCTGGGAAGTTCATCAGATGGTCAACGAGCAACTGGGGCTGAATTACGGCTATTCCCAGCTTCAAGGCATGCTGAGTGTTGAGAACCCTGAGGACACGCGCGTACTTTACATCACCATCCGCGATACGGATGCGCAGCGTGCGGCTGACATTGCCAATGCTTACGCTGCGGCGGCAAAGAAGTTCATTACACAAACGATGGACACTGACGAACCGAGTACCTTTTCCATTGCTCTGGTGCCTAGCGTTGCCGGCGGAACCAGCATTACCGGATATATTATTCGTGGTATTCTGCTGGGCACTGTGCTGGCAGGCGGCATCCTGGTGCTGATCTTCCTGTTGGACAACCGGCCGAAATCGCCGGAGGACATCATGCGCTATGCCAACATTCCGACACTGGCGGTCATTCCCAATCATCCGGAGCTGTCCGGTGACAAGCAGCACAGAAGGAAGGCGGTGAAATCATGAACCAAATGAAGATTTCACGCTTTCCCAAGCTGGATTATGCCTGCAACGAGGCGATCAACACGCTGTGTACCAACCTGTTCTATTGTGGTGATGACATCCGCACTGTGCTGTTCACGAGCCGCTATGAGCAGGAAGGAAAATCGAGCATTGCCATGAATGTGATGCGTACGCTGGCCGGCTTCGGCAAGCGTGTCGTACTGATCGATGCGGACCTGCGCTGCTCTTCCCTGGCCAGAAGGTATCGATTCGTGTTTACTCGCCGAGAAGCGGTAGGCCTTGCGCAGTATCTCGCCGGCATGTGCGAATTGGAAGATGCGGTATATGAAACCGATCTGCCCAACGCCTATATTCTGCCAGCAGGACGCGAAGTGCTCAGTTCTCTTCAGCTGTTGGCGTCTCCTCGCTACAAGGAGATGATGGAAACCCTCAAAGAGAACTTTGATGTGATTCTGGTGGACACTCCTCCGGCGGGCGTGATCGTGGACGCGGTGGAGATTGCCAAGTACTGCGACGGCGCGATCATCGTCGTGGCGTACAACACCGGGCGCAAGCAGGATATCGCCGAGGTGGCGGCGAGCATTGCCAAGACGGGTTGTCAGGTGCTGGGCGCTGTGATGAACGGCGTCGAACTGGGAACCTTCCGGAACCGCAAGTATTACTATCGCTCTGGACGCTATTCCTCGTACTATCGCTATGGCAAGAGCTATGGCAAGAGCGAGGGCCGCGAGGATGGAAAAACGGCGAAGAAATGAGCGCAAAGGGCTTTACGGATCTGCATCACCATATCCTGTGGGGTATGGACGACGGGCCGAAGACCCCGGAGCAGATGCATGCGATGCTGGCAATGGCGGTCAGGGACGGCATATTCAGCATCGCTGCGACCTCACATGCGTATCCCGGCACACATCCGTTCAACATGGACAAATATCTTGCCAGACTGGACGAAGCAAACCAATACTGTCGGCAGCAGGGATGGGCGCTTCAGCTGTTCAAGGGCTGCGAGATTCACTACTGCGACAGCGTGCCGGACTTGCTGACGGCCGGAAAGCTGCCCACGCTGGGCAAATCCTGCATGGTGCTCATCGAGTTTGATCCGGATGAGTCCGCAGAGACGATCTGCAAGGCATCGGACAGGCTATACTGCGCAGGTTATCAGCCGATTGTCGCACACGTGGAACGCTGTCGCGGTCTGGTGCGTTCACCGAGGAATGCTATGGAAATCCGCGAGGAATACGGCCTGTTCTTCCAGATGAACTGTGCGACAGTGCTGCATCCGCGCGGGATTCGGGAGCGCATTTTTGTGAAGAAGATGCTCTCGGCGCAGGCGATTGACCTGATCGCCACGGATGCCCATGATACGCAAAGGCGTCCCGTTTGCATGAAGGCGGCCTACGAAAAACTACTTGATCAGTACGGAAAGCGCTATACGCGTCGGCTGGTTCAGTTTGGGCAAAGGATCGGAGACCGGAAGGAAACATAGGGTGAATGAGCATGGAAAGCTCTGCGGTTGAGCTGCGGCGCATGTCAATTGCGCAGTGGCACGCGCTGGCGAGGGACGGCCCTGTCCCGCCCATGCGCATCTTCCTGGAAGGCGACAGCATGCGGCCGCTGATCCGGCGAGGGCGGGATCGGGTGACGATTGTGCCCCTGACGCGCCCGCTCAAGCGCGGAGATGTGGTGCTGTTTGAATTTCCGCCGGGAAGATATGTGGTGCACCGGGTATACCGGCTGCGGGATGGCTTCGTGCAGACACTGGGCGATCACTGCTGGAATCCTGATCCTTGGATGCCGGAACGGCAGGTGCTGGGGCAGGTGGTGCAGGCGGAACGCGACAGACTGCGGATTCCGCTGGACAGCACAGCTGCGAGTGCTTTCGGTAGGTTCTGGATGGCTTTGCTGCCGGGAAGAAGGGCGTATTTCACGTTCAGACACTGGTGCGGAGTTGCGCTGAGAAGGATGGGATTGAGAGGAGGTGAAGGGACGTGAGCATATCAAAAGAAGCGGTGTCATTGGCTGAGGTTATGGACGACTTGGATGCAAGAAACATTCAAGGTGTATATCGCTATCGAGCAGTCAACGGGTATATCTCCTTGAAGGCGCGATACAAAGATATCCCTGTCAGTGGGACCTTTGAGCTTACACCACTTTGCAATCTGGATTGCAAAATGTGCTATGTTCACCTCAATTCTAATCAGATACAGCTCAATGAGCGGCTTTGTACCGTCGAAGAATGGAAAAGTATCATTGATCAGGCGATTGAAGCGGGGATGCTCTTTGCCGACCTGACAGGAGGAGAGTGCCTAACTTATCCGGGGTTTAGAGAGGTTTATCTGCATCTGTTTTCTCGGGGGATTCATCCTGGAATTCTGACAAACGGGCGGTTACTCACAGAAGAGATGATCGCGTTTCTTGCGGAATATCCACCGGCCGTTTTGCAAATTACTTTGTACGGAAGCAATGATGATGCATATGAGAAGGTGTGTGGACACCGTGCTTTCAGCGAAGTGATGGGCGGAATTAACCGGGCCAAGAAGGCAGGATTGCCGGTATATGTTTCCGTAACACCGAACAGGTTTATGCAGGAAGACATCTCAAGTCTTCTCGATCTCGTCCATTCACTTGGTGTGCCCTATACGATAGGCGGCGTAACCATTCCCGCGCGGCCGGAAACCGGGCGGAACATTGAGCAATTCGCTATTGAGCTGGATGCAGCAGTCAGAATCAATCGTGAAGAGAATCAATATCTCTCTTCAATTTCTGGAGATTCAGTTTCACAGCCGGTACCACAATACCTTCCCTCACATGATCATCCACTTCAGGGTTTGCCCTGTGGAGGCGGTCACAGTTCCTTCCATGTGAACTGGAGAGGAGAACTGTGTCCCTGCATTGCGTTTTCAGCGACGGTACATTACGAGATTCTGAAGTGCGGTTTCTGGGCAGCTTGGAATGCGATCAGGCAGGAGATGCTGACTTATAAGCCTCCGGATCAATGTTCAGATTGCCATTTGAAGCGTTACTGTATTACCTGCCCCGGAGAGAAATCCAATTGTGTTGTTGGCGGCAGTGTAAATCCATTGGTATGTATGAAACTTCAACGACATGTTGATGAAGGATTAATTCAGATTGACGGCGTGATATAATTATTATGTCCCACTGGGAAAAAGGAGGAAATATCATGAAAAGGAACTATGTAACACCGACTGCGAATAAGGTTGCGTTTTCATATCAAGAGCATGTTGTTGCCGAGGGTTCGTTTCCGATAAGCAATTATGCAGATCCATGGCATGCTGACAAGTGTACATGGGGCGGTGGTGGTTGCAGTGCTATTTATAACGTAAAGGCGAGAGGTACAGATGACTGCCAGATTCAAGGTAACTAAAATAATGAGGTGTTTACATGTGGGATTTCTTCCAGAATGCAAAATTACTCATGGATTCAACCATTCGGTGTGATGAAATTCCACTTCCAGAAGACACTGCATTTCCTAGCTACAGAGTTAACGAATTAAACATAGGCAATATGGGTGGAGCGGGGTGGTTATTCCGATTATCAAGTGGGCAAGAATTCCCTTACTTGCTAACAGATACTTGTTATCTGCATCCAAGGATATATGCTTGCACAGAAGCAAGGCTGGGTACAGAAGTGCGTTTCCTCGTACGTAGCGCTTTCGAATGTCGCTTTGTTTACGAAAGAATCGTCTCCTTCCACGCCTCCTGCGTCGAGCTTTCCGGCGAAGCGATCTGCTTCACCGGCGATTCTGGCGCGGGCAAGTCCACCCGGGCTAAAGCCTGGGTGGACGGCCTTGGCGCGGAGTTCATCAGCGGCGATCGCCCGGCCATTCGGTTAGAGGAGGGCGGCAACATTGCCTGCGGCGTGCCGTGGGACGGCAAGGAGCAGATCTTCCGCAACGTGGAGCGCCCGCTCAAGGCCATTCTGGAGGTTCGTCGCGCGCCGTTCACCCGGCTGCGCCGCCTTTCCTACGATCAGGCTTGCAGCATGGCTATCCGGCAGGCGTTCATCCCCATGTGGGATCCCGACACCGCCGCGTTGGCCATCGCCAACGTCCATCGACTTTGCCGCACCACGCCCGTCTACCGGCTGTTCTGCGGCCCCGATGTGGACAGCGCAAAGGCGGTGCATCGCATTCTCTTTGAACACCCCGAGGAAATACAGGAGGAATTGCCTGAAATGAAGATCAAACCGGGCTTTACGCTGCGCAACGTCGTGGATGAATTCATGGTGATGCCTACGGGCGAGAACATCAAGAACTTTGGTGGCACCGTGATTCTCAACGAGGTCTCAGCCTTCATCTATAAGCAGCTTGAGCAACCCACCTCCCGGGAGGATCTGCTGGCGCAGATTCTCGCGGAATTCGACGTGGATGAAGCCACTGCCGCCGCCGATCTGGACGCATTGCTGGAGCAGTTCCGCCAGATGGAGTTGCTGGAGGAATAAGGCGCGTCATGGGCGTGCTGGTTCGCGAAATCTGGACGAGCGACCGCCGGGCTTTTCTGCGAATCCTTGCGCTGAATATCCTCGCTTCGCTGCTGGGCGGAATTGGCATCGTCATGCTGATTCCCCTTTTGCATTTGCTGAATATCGGCGCAGAGGACGGGAGCCTTCTGTCTCGTCTGGCTGCGCCGGTGCTGAATGCGCTGCCCTACGCGGGTCAGGTGGCGCTGCTGCTGGGCGCATACATCCTGCTGGTCACTGTCAAGGCACTGGTGAATCGCACGTTGAGCATTCGCGAGACGGCATTCACCGAGAATACCAGTCTGCGTCTGCGGACACAGCTGTATGAGGCCATGTCTGTTGCCGGCTGGGAGACGCTCGCCGCCCGCAGAAGCGCGGATTCCATCAACCTGTTTGTCAACCAGTGCAACCAGGTCAGCTATGGCATCGACGCAATCATTCATCTGATTTCGTCGCTGGTCTCGGCGGCAATTCAGCTGAGCATCGCGTTGTGGCTGAACATGCCGATGACCGTGTGCATCTGTGTGCTGGGCTGCGGGATGATGGGCATTTTTCTGCCGCTGCGGAAGAAATCGAGAGCCTATGGCGACGAGATGATCCGCATCAATCGAGAATTTTTCGCTGAGCTGGAAAATCAGCTGGCAAGTGTCAGAGAGGTTCGCGCCTATGGCGTGGAACGTGAACACGCCGCGCGGTTCCATGATACCAGCGAGGCGTTCAGGAACGCCCGGCTCAGGTATGTACGCATGTGCAGCGTGCCGCAGGTGGTGTATTCCATGGCGGCGGCGTGCATCATCGCGGGCGTGTATCTGCTCTCGACGCTGGTGCTGCATGTTTCAACGGACCGGCTTGTGGTGCTGGTCTATATTTTTGCGCGTCTGTGGCCGGTGTTCTCCGGCTTGCAGGGGCAGGTGCAGGGGATTTACAGCTGTGTTCCGGCCTATGAAAAGCTCAGCGCGGAGATTTGCGCCATGCGCGCGAAGCCGGAACAATCGTCCGGCGTCACGGCAGACGAAACGGCTTTCGACCGGTGGCGCAACTTCCGGTTTGCGGATGTGTCGTTTACCTACCATGATGCGGATGAGGAGACGCTGAGTCATGTGAGTTTCTCCATTGAGAGCGGCAGTGTGACGGCGCTGTTGGGGCGCAACGGCTCCGGCAAGACGACGGCAGTGAACCTTCTGCTGGGCTTTCTCCGGCCCGGGGAAGGGCGTATCACGGTGGATGGCGTGGCGCTGTCGCCGGCAAACATCCGCGCATGGCGGCAACAGGTGGGTTATGTGCCGCAGGATCCGATCATCCTGAATGCTTCTGTGCGGGAAAACCTGACGCGTTTCCATCCGCAGGCCACGGATGAAGAGCTGATTGCCGCGCTGAAGACGGCAATGGCGTGGGATTTCGTTCGTGAGATGCCAAACGGTTTGGATACGACGCTGGGCGACCGGGGGGTGCGGTTGTCCGGCGGGGAGCGTCAGCGGATTGTGCTGGCCCGGGTGCTGATCGGCAAGCCGCGGCTGATCATCCTGGACGAGGCTACCAGCGCGCTGGACTATGAGAGCGAAAACGCGTTCCGGGAGGTCGTTCGATCGATGGGGCGTGACATCGCAGTGATCGTCATCGCCCACCGCCTGGCGACGATCCGCACAGCGGATCAGGCCATCGTACTGGAGGGCGGAAGGGTTGTTGAACAGGGAACAGTCGAGGCTCTGATCCGGAAGAAGGATGGATTTCTGGCCGGAATGGTCAGCATGGAATGATCTTTCTGATCGGATATGGATGGATACAACAGAAAGAGGGAAAAGAATGAACGGTGTACCGGCGCATCAGAGTGTGCATCAGACGAGAAACAGCCTTCAGCATGATCTGGGCATTCGCATCGTGAAGGGGCTGAATGTGATGCTCATCGCATTGCCGTTCGCGCTGTGTTGGTTTGGGTATTACGCGAAGCATGTGGTGCTGTTCCCGTCTTCGTACAGGAGCATCGGGATGATTCTGATGTTTGTCCTTCTTTACTTTTTCTTCGGCCGCGTGTATGACGCTTTTCTTGTTTCGATTAAGCGCATTTCGGAGATGTTTTATGGGCAGGTTCTGGGCATTCTCATGGCCGATGCCTTCATGTTCTTGATCCTATGGTTTATGAGCGGCGAATTTCCGAACCTGATTCCTGCACTGGCGGCACTGGCAGGACAACTGACACTGAGCTATCTCTGGTGCTGGCAGGCACATCTCTGGTATTTCAACAGGTTTGCGGGCAAGAAGACGGCGATTGTCTATGATGTGCGCCGTGGCATGGAGGATCTCTTTGGCGAATACGGGCTCGATAAAAAGTTCAATGTCCAGTCTGTCTGCAGCGTCGAGGAATGCCTGGCACAGGAGATGCGGATGCTGCGGAACATGGACTCAGTCTTCCTGTGCGGCGTGCATAGTCACGACCGGAACATCATTCTAAAATACTGTGTTTTTAACAATATCAATGTATACATGATTCCCCGAATCGGCGATGTGATCATGAGCGGCGCGAAACGGACGCACATGTTCCATCTGCCGATTCTGCGTGTCGGGCGCTATAATCCACCGATCGAATTTGCGATTTTGAAGCGCCTGTTTGACATTGTGAGCAGCGCGCTGGTGATTATGGTCACCAGCCCGATTATGATCGGCGTAGCCATTGCGATTAAGGCCTATGACGGTGGCCCGGTGTTTTATAAACAGACCCGTCTGACGAAGGACGGGAAGAAATTCAAGATACTCAATGTCCGGTGCATGAGAATAGCGGGGCATTCTGCACGAAAATCCTGTGCGATTGCGGCGTAAATGGCAGCAGTTTGCACAACGACCGGACACATTTCGGACATCAGACATCAAAATCGCTG
>OLPR01001026.1_pt1 | contig 23893 bp, 20 predicted proteins | sample 1672761 | NCBI WGS metagenome assembly OLPR01 (sample SAMEA3136721, study PRJEB25190) | human gut metagenome | biome: human gut; feature: human-associated habitat; material: faeces | place: Austria | collected 2013 | reverse complement strand
GCATTCTGTCCCGAAAGACGAAGAACAACCCTGTGCTCATCGGCGAACCCGGCGTCGGCAAGACGGCTGTCGTCGAGGGCATTGCGCAGCGTATCGTGCGCGGCGATGTGCCGGACGGTCTGCTTGACAAGACGATCTTCTCGCTCGACATGGGCGCGCTCGTTGCGGGCGCGAAATACCGCGGCGAATTTGAAGAGCGTTTAAAGGCCGTTTTGGAGGAGATCGGCAATTCCGATGGCAAGATCCTTCTTTTCATCGACGAACTGCACACGATTGTCGGCGCGGGCGCGACCGAGGGCGCGATGGACGCGGGCAATTTGCTCAAACCCATGCTTGCGCGCGGCCAGCTGCACATGATCGGCGCGACGACGCTTGACGAATACCGCAAACATATCGAAAAGGATGCGGCGCTGGAACGTCGTTTCCAGACCGTCATCGTCGAACCGCCTACGGTGGAGGACACCATCTCCATCCTGCGCGGCATCAAAGAGAAATTCGAGATTCATCACGGCGTCCGCATCACCGACGGTGCGCTGATCGCCGCGGCGACGCTGTCCGATCGCTATATCACCGAACGCTTCCTGCCCGACAAGGCCATCGACCTGATGGACGAAGCGGCGGCGATGACATATCTGCGGAAGAACAGCAATTACTTTAAAGTGGCGAGCTATCGTAAAAATTATCAGCAGCATCCAGGCGGTCCGAAAATGGGCCAGTATGTGCGGCTGGAATTTGCTTATCTCGTTGACTTAGCGAAGATCGATAGGACATTGCGCTACCAGATTGTACAAATGTCGCTGGATATTGAGCATCATGTGAAGCTGCAGATTTTGCGGCTGGTAGATGAAAGCGCTGAAGACGGTTATGCGATCATTCGGGATTTTGAAGCGCAGCTGAATGACAACCAGCGCGACATTTTGTGCAACGAGATTGAACGTAACCGTAACAATCCTTATTGCGGCGATCTTGTGCGAAAATATGGGGAGGATATGCCTGTCTGGGTTTTTGTTGAGCTTATCCCTTTTGGACGCTTGATCTCGCTATATAAATTCTGTGGTGAGCGTTTTGGTATTCGCGAAATGCAGCGCAACTATTACCGCCTGCGTGACTGTCGAGAATTGCGTAATGCAGCTGCTCATAGCAATTGCGTACTTAACGAATTGAGAAGCGGGCGATCGCGAAAGACAAATGAAGCTGTATCAGAAGCACTGGATCAAATTGAAGAATTGCCATTATCATTAAAACGGTCCAGAATGAGTAACGAGAGAATACGACAGGTAATTACCCTGCTCTATGTTTATAAGTCACAGGTGACAAGTATTAGCATGCAAGAACGCGCTTCCAGGCGACTGCAAGATTTGATAGCGAGAATATACAAGCACGAGAACTACTATAAAGATAATCCTTTGATTGGACATTCGTTTGCTTTCTTCAAAATTGTTATTGACAATTGGTTTGGAATAAAGTAAACTAACTCTACACGGAAAAAGAGTTTAGCTCTTTTTGCGGGGAGGTATTGCGAAAGTGATACTATCCCCGCTTTTTCTATTTACCGGAAAAGTTGGGACGAGGGTATATATTAATGAAGGAAAGCTCCCTATTCGACAGAAAGAATCCCCGCACGAACGTAATTTTCCTGCCCTAACCCATCGCGAATCCTACTAGAGTATGGTATAATAAATTGATACGTTGCATTACGACCTGAAGGAGGCCGTTTTATTATGTCCATGACTGCTCTTATTATCTTATCGGCGATAGTGCTCTTATCCTGCACGATCCTCAAGCGGGTATCGGCGCGGATCGGGGTGCCGACGTTGCTCTTATTTATTTTGCTGGGGATGGTCTTCGGCTCAGACGGACTGGTGAACATTCCCTTCGACGACTACGCCTTCGCGGAAAAGCTGAGCATGGTGGCGCTGGCGATCATCATGTTCTACGGCGGCTTCGGCACCAGCTGGAAAGCTGCAAAGCCTGTCGCTGTCGTGTCGATCGTGCTCTCCAGCCTCGGCACCATCGCGACAGCGGCGATAGTCGGCCTGTTTTGCTATGTTGTGCTCGGCATGCCGCTGTTGGAAGGGATGCTCTGCGGCGCGCTGCTCTCGTCCACGGATGCAGCGTCCGTGTTCTCGATCCTGCGCTCGCGCAATCTGGCGCTGAAGGAAAACACCGACTCCCTGCTCGAAGTCGAGAGCGGCTCCAACGACCCGTTCGCGTACATGCTCTGCGTCGTGCTTCTGGCAGCGATGCAGGCCGGCATCACGCCGGGCGAGGTGAGCCTCCTGCTTATCAAGCAGCTGGCGTTCGGGCTCGTTTTCGGTTTTGGCATCGGATTTCTGGCGCGTTGGGTGCTCGCAAAAGCGCCGTTTGACTGCGCCGAATCAGAATCTGTTTTCGCCGTCGCCGTGGCGCTCTTTGGCTACGGGCTGCCGATGCTCGTGGATGGCAATGGACTCTTGAGCGTGTACATCGTCGGCATCGTGCTCGGCAACAGCACCCTGCCAGACAAGCGCACCCTCGTGCCGTTTTTCGATGGCGTTACCGGCATCATGCAGGCAGTGCTCTTTTTCCTGCTGGGGCTGCTTTCGTTTCCATCGCATATGCTCGATGTGCTCGCACCAGCGCTGGCCATCGCTGTTTTTCTCACCCTTGTCGCGCGTCCGCTGGCAACCTTTCTGCTCATGGCGCCCTTTGGCGGAAGCCTGGCGCGCAGAGTGCTCGTATCCTTCGCCGGGCTGCGCGGCGCCGCGTCCGTCGTGTTCGCCATCATGGCCGTGATCGCGCCAGTGAATATGGAAAACGATCTTTTCCACATCGTCTTTGTCGTCGTGCTCTTTTCCATCGCTGTGCAGGGCTCGCTCTTGCCATTCGTTGCGCAAAAGCTTGCCATGATCGACGAAGGCGGGAACGTTTTCAAAACCTTCACCGACTATGTCGACGAATCGCCTGTCAATTTTATCCAGTTCCGCATCGAGCCGGATCATGACTGGTGTGGCAAGCGCGTCATGGACATCACCTTGCCGCCGGGCTCGCTCCTTGTGAGCCTGTCGCGCGGCGAAGAGGAAATGCTGCCAAAGGGCGGCACCGTGCTCCAGGAGGGAGATGTGCTCGTGCTCTGCGCGCTGGAAGAAGGCGACACACCAAATCTTTCCCTCGTCGAGACTGTGCTCGAAAAGGAAGATTTCACCCCGGGCATGACCCTCGGCGATCTGCCGCCGCGTCCGCATTCGCTCATCGTGCTCATCCAGCGCGACCATCGCTACATCATCCCCGACGGCGGTACGCGCCTGCAGGAAGGGGATAAGCTCCTCATCGCCGTCAACGAAGACGCCCTCCACCCAGGGCGCAAAGCCGCCAAGCACGCCGTGTTTGGCTGAGCGATATTTGCATGAATTTTTGGCTTGCGACCAATGCCTCGGTCGCAAGCCTTTTGTATTTATAAGGAAGAAACTTTTCGTTTTCAACCGGGGGATGATCCAAATGAGACGCGGGCTTTTCTGTTGCGAGAACAAAATCTACTATGCCATCAATCCGCGCGTCAAGAGTGCGCAGGGCTTTTTGACGCTCGTCATTGACAACTGGTTTGAAATGGCGTAGTATTATAAATGGAAGACAAAAGGTTCGACCTTTTCCGGAGCGGCATTGCGAAAGCGATGTTAGCTCCGGTTTTTTATTTGACCGTGGATAGATCTTGATTTTTTTCGGGGGGCTTTCTCGTAAAGCACCGTCAAACGCCAGGGGGGATTTTTGTTTGGCTTTTTCCGCCCACCACGGAGGGGGCGGCGAGGATAGTAACATTTTGGCGACAACTTAGATTCTGTGCGGGTTTTCCCTTGATTTTGACCGAAAACCATTGTATAATGAGTGAGCAATTAGATAATGAGTAATGGTAGATTAGCGCTTTGCGACCATCTTACATTTCACATCGTCTGATTGCAAGTACCCATATGCTCCCGCACGCTCACCGGTCCTGGGATTGGGGAGGGGGAGTGGGGATGTATGATCCATAGCTACGTTATCGGAAGGGGGAATACAGCCACAGCATATCTCCAAGCCGGGATGATTCGACCAGTCCCGGGCGCAACCGCTGACGCGGTCGTGGACGTACAGGGCGGAAGCGGGCGGCGAGTCCCGCAGAAGCCGAAGGGTTTCTTGTTTTCTCCTGCGGAGAAAACGCGGACAACGAAGAGTCTGCGTTGGCACGAAGGAGGAGAGGGAAACGCTCCAGGCTGGGTGGAGAGAAATGCCCAGCGCCCCATTGCGGAGGGGCAAGGTTCCGCAGAAAATTTATTGGGAGGGAATATAATTGAATAAGATCTCTAAGAAGATTGTGTCGTTGGTAACGATGGCAGCGTTCGCGCTCACTCTCGTTCCAGCGGCTGCTTTCGCTACTCCTGGTCAAGCAGACGCAGATACTACAGCAACTGTTACTGCTGTTGATTACGATACCGCGAAAGTTGAAGTTAAAGTAGGTCAGACTGACCTTGGTGAACTTCAGGATAAAACAGGGAGCAATATTGTCGTCTGGGCAACAGATAGTAATAATGATGTTGTTCCTGCTGAAGATGTAACTTATACACTTCCAGATGGTAAAGCAGCCGCTCCATGGGCTGATGCGGCTGGTAACGATTTTGCAGTACTGGACAATCCAACAAGCGTCAGTGATGTAGTTACTGTTGAAGCGACTTTTGCAAATCCTGGCACGTACACTCTGCACGCAGCAGTGAACGATCTGACGGGTCAGAATCTTGCAGATATGGAAACTCAGGAAATCGGTGAAGGGACTCCATTCACCCGTGCAAATTTTGCTGATCGTTCCAAGTCTGAATATGGCGTATTCAAAGACAACAAACTCCAGGATACGGCCGCTGTAAATATTAACAAGAATCTGACTACCACCTTCAAGATCAATGACTGGAGAGGACAGGATACCACTTCCCCTCTTCAGAACGTGAGAGTCTGGGCTGAAGATTCCCGTACAGATGCTCCTACCAGCTATTTAACTGTTAATGGTCAGACTGTTGGTACTGATTACATGTTTAACCTCACCAACGTTGTTAACGAGCAGACTATCAATGTACAGTTTTCTGCCGGTGGCACATATACTCTTTATGCCGAAGCTCAGGAAGAAAATGGCAACTGGTATAGATTGATTGGTAAAACGGTCGTTACTGTTACCGATACCACCGAAATCGATGAAATCGAACTGATTGGACGCAACAATCAGGTACTGCCTTATGATGAACAAAATGAAACCTTCACTCTTGATCTTACCGATAATCGTGTAAGAGGCGGGTTTGTCTATGGTGGTTCTGATGTTTACACCCTCGATGGCACTGCCTTTGATAACGGCGTTGAAGCGCTGAATCAGGAACTGACCTTCAGCACTGAAAACACGGATGTTATCGAATTTGTGGATGCTGACAAGACTGTCAACACCGGCAACACTGGTACTTTTGAACTCGCATTCAGCATGCAGAGCCAGAAGAATGCTGTGATCACTATCACTGATACAAAGACTGGCAACGAATACAATGTTCGCATTAAGGCTGTTGAAAATGGCGCAGCTAACATCAACAGAACTGTTAATGGCGGTTATGTAATTGCCAGCACCGATGATAACTTTGCAGCTAACATTGACAACAACTTGAACAAAGCAGTTCAGTTTGCTATCACTGATGAAAAAGGCGATCCAATGACTGGCTGGGATGCTATCGCTGATCAGCCAGCTGCGCATAGTGAATGGGGCAATCACAGTGATTATGTGAGAGTTCTGGTTAAGGAACCTGGTTCCACTGTAACCGCTGATGATTTCGAACTTGTAAACCGTGGCGATCATTATACACTCGATTATGTTGGCGACAACAGCGAAAATGATCTGATTCCTGGTAACTACAGCGTACGTGTTACTCTGCGCAATGGTGGCGCTAACGATAATGCTACTGTAGATTTTACTGCTGCTGAATTTGGCAAAGTTGAAGACATCAACATCTCCATGGATGCTTGGAACAATCCAGACCTCCAGCAGAAACCAACCGATGGCGGTTATGATGTTGACGATGAAATCACCCTCGGTCAGACCATTTTTGCTAGTGCTACTTATGTAGATGGCAATGGTATTGAAATCGCTGCTCCAAAAGATGCAGATATCGTTTGGGGCTTCGACGGTAAGGCTGTTCGTGAATTTAACACCCAAAATGGCGTCTTCACCACTGCTTATGACACCCCAGCTAACGAATCTCTGCTGGGCACTCAGATTATTGTAACTGCTTTCGACCAGAAGAACAAAAACTACGATGAAAAGGTAGTTACTGTTGTTGATTCTTACAGCACCTATGATCTCGAATTTGATCCAACCAATGGTCCAATTAACGAAGATAATAAGGTTACTGTAAGCATTGTTGATCCAAATGGTGACGTTGCTACCAAGATTAACAATGGTACCATCAGCGCTTATGTTGCAAATTCCAGCGATCCTGATGCTAAGGTGAGCGTTAAAGAAGGTAGCTTCTCTCAGGGCAAAGGTACTCTTACCCTTTATTCTGACAGAGAAACCACTGTTGACGTTGTCGTAGCTGTAAAAGCTGGTAGCGCAAACTATTATGAAACACTCGAATACACCTTCGGTCAGGAAGATCCTCTCGCAGATCAGACTGTCGTTATGACCATCGGCTCTACTGAATATGTTGTGAACAACAATGTTATCACCGGTGATGCTGCTCCATACGTAGACAGCAACTGGAGAACCATGGTTCCTATCCGCGCACTGATGGAAGCTTTCGATGCTGAAGTTGTTTGGGATGAAGCAAATCCAGATGTTGTTACCGTTAACTACGATGGTGGTACTCAGATCATCATGAATGTTGGCGACGAAACTTATACCATCAATGGTGAAGAAGGCGAAATGGATACTGTACCTGTTAACAACAACGGTCGTGTTTATGTACCAATCCGCTTTGTTGCTGAAGGTATTGGCTTCCATGTCACCCCACTCTACGATGCAAACGGCCTGACTGCTTCTGTTGTATTCCAGCGCTAAGCTTTGAGCGATAAACGCTTGATTGAGTGACCACAACCCTCGTCTCATTTCTGGGACGAGGGTTTTTTAATTGACAAAATTGGACGCTGGGTGGAAAATGATGGCGAAGGAGCGTGATCGCATGGAAAATTTTTTGAAAGCGGTGCTGGCTGATGGCGCGCAGGAGCGGCTGCGTTATGCAGAACGCACGCGGACGGCGATGGAAGAAGCGCGGCGAATTTCTCGCGATCCGGATGTGCCGGCGTATGAGGATATGGAAGCGCTGAAACGGGCGCTGGAGGACTGAGCGAGATCGTTGTTAAAAACACGATGATTTTCAATCGACGAGGTTAACATTGCGCGGAAAAATGCTGAATTTCCCCCGATTTTCCGGCGGAAAACGCAAGAGAAACATTGACATTAACCACATAATATGGTACGATATCAAACGATGCAACAAGCAGAAACCATCCGTTTCTCACCCTCCGCCGTTCGTGGCTGTTGGTCGCAGTGATATGAAAATAACAACGCGCGCATTTTTGCGCGGCGAATTATTTTGCGCTGTCAACGGGTGGATGTCACCCGTTTTTTTATTGGGAAAAATTGATGGAGGTGATAACGATCAGCAAGGAATTGCGCGTTAATGAACAGATCCGCTGCCGTGAGATCCGTGTGATCGACGAGCAGGGATCGCAGATCGGTGTGATGAACCCTCGCGATGCGATGAAGCTGGCGGATGAAAAGGGTCTGGACCTGGTTGAGGTTTCTCCGGGTGCGAAGCCACCGGTTTGCCGCATTATGGATTATGGCAAATATCGCTATGAACAGAACAAGAAAGAGCGCGAGACCCGCAAAAACCAGAAGGTGATCTCGATCAAGGAGGTTAAGCTCCGTCCAAACATTGAGGATCACGATTTCAACACGAAGGTGCGCAACGCTGCGAAATTCCTGGCGGCTGGGGACAAGGTCAAGGTTACGATCATGTTCCGTGGTCGCGAGGTGACGCGTCCGGAAGCCGGCAAGGAGCTGTGCGACCGCGTGGCCCAGAAAGTGGCAGATGTTGCCAAGGTTGAAAAGGAAGCGAAGGTCGAAGGCCGCAACATGACGATGATGTTGGTGCCTTTACGCGAAAAAGATAAAGAAAAAACAAAGTGATTGAGAGGAGACATTCTAATGCCTAAGATGAAAACCCACAGAGGTGCCGCTAAGCGTTTTTCCAAGACCGGTACCGGTAAGATTAAAAGAAATCATGGCTACACCAGCCACATTCTCGAAAAGAAATCCCCAAAGCGTAAACGCAATCTGCGCAAGAGCGCTATCATGGCTAAGGGCGATTCCAAGCGTCTCAACAAAATGATCTAAGGATATCGGAGGTACATATAAATGGCAAGAGTAAAACGCGGTGTAAACACCCATAAGAGACATAAAAGAGTATTAAAGCAGGCTAAGGGTTACTACGGCAACCGTTCCAAGGTTTTCCGTGTTGCTCATGAAGCTGTTATGAAATCCGGCCAGTATGCATACGAACACAGAAGACTGCGCAAGCGCGACTTCCGCAAGCTTTGGATCGCTCGTATCAACGCTGGTGCGCGTCAGAATGGTCTCAGCTACAGCACCCTGATCCACGGCCTGAAGGTCGCTGGCATCGACATCAACAGAAAGATGCTGTCTGAGCTCGCTGTGAGCGACGCTGCTGCTTTCGCAGATCTCTGCAAGATCGCGAAGGAAAACGCGTAAGTGTTATAAGGCCTTCTATACCCATAGAAGGCCTTTTTTGCTATTTTCCGGGAAGGAGGGGCGCGATGGGTGTGAAGGAAGAGGTGCTGCGCACGCTGCGAACGAGCTCTGAGGAATATATCTCGGGGCAGGCGCTGGCAGATGGGCTCGGTGTGTCGCGGCACGCTGTTTGGAAGGCGATCGATGGCTTGCGCGCGGAGGGCTACGAGATCGAAGCGCGCACGAAGCGTGGCTACCGCCTGGTGGCTGCGGCGGACGGGCTGAGCGCGGAGGGCGTGGCGGCGTTTTTGCCGCAGCATGCGCCGTTTGCGCTGGAATACCACGATGTCATCGATTCGACGAACAATCGCGCCAGACAGCTTGCTGAAGACGGCGCTCCGGCCTGGACGGTGGTGCTGGCGAATGCGCAGACTGCCGGACGCGGCCGCATGGGTAAGAGCTTCTATTCGCCGGAGGCGAGCGGGATCTATATGAGCATGGTGGTGCGGCCGGATTGCGATGTGCGCGATGCGAACCCCTTGACGATCGCTGCTGCGGCTGCGGTGGCGGAATCGATCGAGCTGGTCTGCGATGTGAAGGTTGGGATCAAATGGGTCAACGATCTTTTCGTGGAGCAGCGCAAGGTCTGCGGCATTCTCACAGAAGCGGCGGTCGGTATGGAGGAGCAGCGGCTGCGCTATGCAGTCGTGGGTATCGGCATCAATGTGGCGCCGCCGGCAGGTGGTTATCCTGCGGAGATCGCGGATGTGGCAACGAGCATCTACACCCAGCCGCCGCAGACGGAGATCCGCAACCGCCTGGCGGCGGAGGTGCTGCGCCGCTTCCAACCCTATGCGGAAGCGCTGCCGCTGAAGGCGTATTTTTCGAGCTATCGCAAGCGGTTGTTTGTGATCGGGCGCGAGGTTGCGCTGGTGCGCGGCGGTGCGCGGGAAATGGTGCAGGTGTTGGCGCTGAACGACGACGGCAGTTTGCATGTGCGCCGCGCAGACGGCAGCACGAAGGATGTGGCATCGGGCGAGGTCAGCCTGCGCTTTTGATGCGTGGAAGGAGAAGTCATTATGAACGAAAATACAGAACGTGTGAAAGCTTATCTCGATCAGTTCGGCTATGGCGAGCGTGTCCACGAGTTTGAGCCGGGCGCAACGGCCACGGTGCCGCTGGCGGCAGCTGCGATCGGTTGTCAGGAAGCGCAGATCGCCAAGAGCATGAGCTTCAAAACACCAGACGGCGGCGCGCTGATCATCGTCACCGCTGGCGATGGCAAAGTCAACAGTGGCAAGTTCAAGCATCGTTTCGGTTTCAAAGCAAGCATGCTCAAGGGCGACGATGTACTGAACCTGACGGGCCATCCGATCGGTGGCGTTTGTCCGTTTGCCCTGCCGGAGGATGTGCCGGTGTATCTCGATGTGTCGATGCAGCGCTTTGAAACGATCTACCCAGCCTGCGGCAGTCCAGCGAGCATGGTGCCGCTGACGCCGGACGAGCTCGCGGAATCTTCCCGCGCTGTGGAATGGGTGGATGTCTGCAAAGGCTGGCAGGAGGAGGAAGAAGCATGAAAACAGGACTCGTGATCGAAGGCGGAAGCCTGCGCAGTGCGTTCAGCTTCGGTGTGCTCAAAACCTGGGCCGATGCCGGCGTGGCCTTTCCGTTCACAGCGGCAGTCGGCCTCGGTGGGCTGGCGGCGGCGTATTTCCGCGCTGGTCAGAGCGACGCGCTGGAAGAAGCCTACGGCAATTATTTCGAAGCCACCGGCGAGATCGGCCGCCTGCAGGCGCTCAAAGGCGAGCGCGCGATCGACGGCGCAACGTTTCTTGACACCGTGCTCGAAAAAGAGCCCGTCGATATGGACGCTTTCGCTGCCGCAAGCGGCGCGTTGCGCTATGCCACGACGCGCTCGGACAACGGCGACGGCGTGTTCTGGCCGCTGGAACGTGTCGGCGAAGCGAAGCATCTGCGTCAATTTTTGCGCGCTGGGCTCGTTGTGCCTGGCGCTGGCGAACCGGTGCAGCTCGTGGAGCGCAGCTATTACGACGGCAGCATCGCCGAACCGCTGCCTGTGCAGGCCGCCCTCGATGCTGGCTGTGATCGCGTGGTCGTGATCCGCACGCATCCAAGCGATTTTACCATGCCGCGCCAGCGCCTGACGCCAGCGCTCGCCCTAGCGCTGAACGCCGTGCCGATGACGAAGAACGCCTATCTGCTCAGCCATCTCCACTACAATCGTGAGCTCAAGCTCCTCGACCAGCTCCAGCGCGACGGGCGCGCGTTCGTCGTTGCGCCTGTCGTCGAAAGCACCGACCTGCATCGCTACGGCGTCAGCCGCTCCGCAGCCAGCGAATTTTACAGCGAAGGGCTGCGTCTTGGCGGCGAAGCCGTGGCAAAACTTGCGCAGTTTCTTACGGAGGACGCGCGATGAGCAAGGATAAGGAAAAAAAGACCAACGCCATGCGCATGGTCGAGCGCGCAAAGGTGCCGTACAACGTTTACCACTACGCCTGGAAGGAAGATGCCCTCGACGCCGTGCACGCTGCCGCTGAGCTTCAGCGCCCAACCGATCAGGTGTTCAAAACCCTCGTCGCCATCGGCGACAAAACCGGGCCCGTCGTTGGCGTCATCCCGAGCGACCAGGAGCTCGATCTCAAAAAATTCGCCCGCGCCAGCGGCAACAAACGTGTTGAAATGCTGCATCTCAAGGATCTGGAAAAAACCACTGGCTATATTCGCGGTGGCTGCTCGCCGATCGGCATGAAAAAAGAGTATCCAACCTACGTCGGCGCCGAGATCGAAAAGATCGACGAGATTCTTTTCTCTGCTGGACGCCGCGGCACCCAGATGGGGCTCGCTGTGGCCGATTTTCTCAGCGTCACCGGCGCCCATGTTGCAGATATCACCAAAGACCATGATTAAAAGGGAGAGATGATTCATAGCTAACATTCTCATCACCGGCGGTTCTCGCGGGATCGGCGCTGCCAATGTTTGCAGACTTGCCCGCGAAGGACACCGCGTCTGCTTCATTTATAAGGAAAGTATTGAAACCGCCCACAGCCTCACCCGCGTGCTCCAGGCTGAAGGCTGCGATGTCATCGGTGTGCAGTGCGACGTGCGCCAGCCATCGCAGGTGCAGAAGGTTGTCGACACGATGAACAACAACTGGGGCGGCGTCGATGTGCTGATCAACGGCGCTGGCATCAGCTGGACAGGACTCCTGCAGGACATGCTCGACGCCGAATGGCTCGATCTGTTTGACACCAACGTCAACGGCACCTTCTACTGCACGCGCGCCGTGTTGCCGCACATGCTCGCCCAGCAAAAAGGCGTCATCATCAACATCAGCTCCATCTGGGGCAGCCATCCCGGCAGCTGCGAAGTCGCCTACAGCGCCACCAAAGGCGCCGTCGATGCGTTCACGCGCTCCCTTGCGCAGGAAGTCGCCTACAGCGGCATCCGCGTCAACGCCATCGCGCCTGGTGTTGTGCACACAGACATGGTCGAAAAGCTCGGCGAAGAGACCAACGCCGTGCTCCACGCCGACATGCCGATGCACCGCTACGCCAACCCCGAAGAAATCGCCGGCCTCATCAGCTACCTCATCAGCGACGAAGCCAGCTATATCACTGGACAGGTCATCACCATCGCCGGCGGATTTGTGATCTGAAAACAGCATAGAAATGGATTGGAAATTTGCGTTTCCAATCCATTTTTTTCGTGAAAAATTTTGCAAAAATTCCAAAATGAGCAAAACTGGTCGATTTTACGCAAAACTGGTAAGATTTTTTGCTTGCAATCGTGGTAAAATAAAGACAAAGTTATTATTTTGTTTTAGAAAGGAAGGATTCATCATGAAAAGAAAAATGTTAAGTGCTGCGCTGATCGGCGCCATGCTCGTGACCAGCGTACCGGCTTTCGCAGCCAACGAAAACACCGGCGGAACCTTTCTGCCATTCACAGACATTGCCGCTGGCGCCTGGTACTATGACGCCGTTGCCTATGCGTACGACAAAGGGCTCATGACTGGCTACAGCCAGACAACCTTCGGTCCGAACGACACTATCACCCGCGAACAGCTCGCCGCCACCCTCTACAACTACACCGCGTATAAAGGCGGCGACGTTTCCGCGCGTGCCGATCTCAGCAAATATGCCGATGCCGCAAGCATCAGCAGTTGGGCAGAAGACGTTCTCTCCTGGGCCAATGCCGAAGGCCTCGTGGGTGGCATGACCACCACCACCATCGATCCGCAGTCCGGCGCCACCCGCGCACAGGTAGCAGCCATCATGCAGCGCTACCTCAGTGACACCGAAGAGCCAGAAGAACCACAGGGTCAGACCGTGCAGCTCGTTATCGGCCAGCCTGACAGCCTGCAGCGCGTCACCGCCACCGTCGATGAGCTCACACCAGATGCCGTCATCGCAGCCCTCGCTGAAGAAACCGGCTGGAACCTCGATCTTGCTAAGCCAGTCAGCGTCGATGACGACGGCCTCGCCACCGTCACCCTCGCCGCAGACGGTAGCATTTACGGCAACCCACCAGAACCACAGAAAGATCAGTATTTCGTCTACGATGTCGAAAGCTGGATCTATGGCGTGCTCAACAGCATTGCCGAATCCCTCCATGCCAACGGCTGGAACTGGGTCACCTTCGCCGCCGCTGACGGCAACGCCATCGTGCGTCCGTTTGGCGACGATCAGTTCGTGCTCATGCCTGGCTTCGTCTGGGATTACGACGTCGCTTATGAAAGCAACCATGAAAACATCGGTCAGATCGATTCCATTTATGTAGATCCTTACGGTGAAAATAATCTGCTGGGCTATGACGCTCTCCTTGTCAGGGTCGGCATCGACGATGTTACCATCCAGGAAGGCAGCTATGTTACCATCTACAACAGCGATGGCAGTGTTTACAAGCGCGTCGACCTTGCTGAAAACGCCAAAGTATTTGGTTACCTGGATGCCGACGACCAGGCCTATTGGCAGAGCAATGTAAATATGCAGGGCTTCAGCCGCGTGGAGATCTACCTCGGCGAACCATTGCCAGCCGGCAGCTATAACATAGAGCTCGACGCTGGCGCCCTCGTTGCGCCGGACGGCCGCACCTCTGTTGCTATCCCGGCTGACTTCTGGACATTGAACATCGCCGACTACGGCATTAGCGGCAGTACCATTCCGGGCGGCGTGCCAACCGTCATTCAGCTTGGCACCGAGTATACCATCGATATCGCCCTTGATGGCGAAACCGTTGACCGTGCCGTTTTCACCTGCGAGGATGGCCTCATTTCCAGCGACGACACCACCATCACCCTCACCGAGAGCGGCAGCATCACCTTCACACCGGAGAAAATCACCGATGGCGAGCTGCGCTCAATATATACCGTTTATTTCTACAAAGGTGACGAGTTTGTCGCCGGCGTGGATATGAGCGCAGTCATTGCAGAATGACCCTGCGTGCAAAAGATCGGAACCACCGCGTTCCGATCTTTTTTTGTGCGCATTTTGCGCCATACTGGGGGGCTTTATCGTAAAGCCCCGTCAAACGCCAGGGGGGATGATCCATTTTTGGGGGGATTTTTCTTTGGCTTTTTCCGCCACGCACGGAGGGGGCGGTCCCGCAACCTGGCTTTACACCGGCCTTCGCAGGCATTTTGCTTTCTGCGAGGGCCGGCTTTTTTTATTTTGCGGGAACTTGCTGAGTTTGGATAGGGGAAACGATTGTGCGCGGCCTTTCATCTTTCCCAGTTGGTGTGTCCCCTCTGGTTCCCGATCCGATCGGGCCGGTCCTGGGATTGGGGAGGGGGGAGTGGAGTGTATGATCCATAGCTACGTTATCGGAAGGGGGAATACAGCCACAGCATATCTCCAAGCCGGGATGATTCGACCAGTCCCGGGCGCAACCGCTGACGCGGTCGTGGACGTACAGGGCGGAAGCGGGCGGCGAGTCCCGCAGAAGCCGAACTGGGCCGGACAGAAATCCGGCGCCTGAATGCGGACAGGCAAAGCTCCGTGTAAAATTTATTGGGAGGGAATATAATTGAATAAGATCTCTAAGAAGATTGTTTCGCTGGTAACGATGGCAGCGTTCGCGCTCACTCTCGTTCCAGCGGCTGCTTTTGCAGCGCCAGTCAAAGACACAACGTATAGTGTTACTGACTCTACTGCTGCAAATTACAACAAAACTACTGTGAATATTACACTTAGTGATGCTGATTATGCTGCAGTAACGGCAGATGAAAAAAATAATGTTGTCGTTTGGGCTGAAGATGCATCTGGTGTAGTAGTTGACTACACGAACACCTATAGCAATGCAAAAGATGCTGAACTCAGCGAATGGCCAGGTGAAGATGTTGCTATTCTGAATGAATTAAAAGACAACACCATCAGCGTTGATCTTACCTTTGCGAATGCTGGTTCTTATAGCATTTATGTAGCAGTGAATGACGCTGCTCCAGCTGCAACTAACTTTGCCGACCGTGCAGCTGCTAAAGCTGCTGCTGTGAAAGATGTAAAAACCTTCACTACCAAGCATGCTGACGTTGATTACTCCGGCTTTGGTGTTGTTACCAACGGCGTAGTTGATGAAACTGCAGAAGTTGCTCTTGGCGATTCTCTGGATCTGGCTTTCGTTGTTAACTATGGCTTCAACAAAGGTACTGATGATAGCTTTGACTATGTAACTCTTGCCGTTGAAGATGAAGATGGTAATCCGCTTACTGGTGTAACTTTTGACAATGCAACTCTGACCGATGTTGCTAATGGTGACAAAGTAAAAGCTACCTTCACTAAGCCTGGCACCTATGTGTTGAAAGCAAATGCTGATGGTAAGGACCTGAAGTACACCACCACTGTTACTGTTAAGGCTGAACCAGTTGATCTTGAAAAGATTGATGATGTAAACGCCAAGGTTGACAATGGCACTACCGTTCCAGCAAATGTTCCTATCACATTTGACGCAAATGGTATTGGCGATCTGGATCTGACCCAGGTTACCGGTTTTGATTATGATGGTATCGACACTGTTACTCTGACTGGTGTTGCATATGATGAAAATGGCGAAACCGTTCAGGGCAAAACCATCACTGCTACCACCAACAAAAATACTGTTGTTGAATTCGACAAGGCTGAAAACAACACTGTAAGTGTTGTAACTGATAACAATGGTAAATTCACCATTAGCTTTAAGATGAAAAATCAGGAAAATGCTACCGTTACCCTCGTTAACGAAGAAGCAGATCTTTCCTACACCATTCAGATTTGGGCTGCTAAATCTACCGCTAAGGATATCGACAGAACTCTGACCGATGGCTATGTACTGGCTGGTAACGACAGCAAATATGGCGATGCTGTTTATGGCAATAACGCCGTTGTAAGCTTCGCAGATGCTGTACAGTTCAAAGTTACTGATCAGCAGGGTGAAGAACTCACTGGTAACTTTGATGGCATTAATGACGTTAAGATTGATGTAAGAGGTAAAGGTTCGAAATCTACTCTCGCAAATGGCGATCTGAAGTTCATCTGGGATGCAGATGCTGGCGTTTACACCCTTGCTTACACTGGTAAAGATACTGTAGATGGCAACTATGCTAAGGATCTTGTCCCTGGCAAGTACGAAGTTCGCGTTGCTCTTCCTAGCCAGGATGACGCTACTGTAACCTTCAACGTTGCTAAGTTTGGCAAGGTTCAGGATACTGTTCTCACAGTTACCGCTCGTGATTACGATCAGTCCCCAGCTAACCCTAACGAAGAAGTTATGACCGTTGATGACACCATCACCCTCGGTCAGCAGATCACTGTTACCGCTAAATATGTTGACGAAAACGGCCTCAAAGTTAAAGCCAACAACGTAAGCTTCAACTTCAATGGTAAAGCTGTTTCCGACTGGAACAAGTGGAACAACGTTTTCGCTACCGAACCTGATATCGCAGCAAATGACAGCCTCATCGGTACCACCGTTAAGGTTGTTGCATTCAATACTGCCAACAAGCAGCTCGTTGAAAAGACCCTGACTGTTGCTGATTCCTACACCGACAAGTCCCTCGAATTCAGCTCCGACAATGGCGCTGTCAGCAAGGACAACAAGGTGAATGTTTCTGTCGTTAACGAAGACGGTAAGGTTCAGCAGGTAGAAGGTTACATGACCGCTTGGGTTGCTGACCAGAGCAACGAAGATGCTAAGATCTCCGTTGATGTCAACAAGAATGGCGCTCATGACGTTCAGAACGGTAAGGGCAGCCTGACTGTATATGCTGATCAGGAAACCACCGCTGACATCGTTGTCGTTGTCAAGGCTGGTACTGAAGCATACTATGGCACCCTCGAATACACCTTCGGTTCTGAAGATGCTCTCGCAAACCGCACTGTTGTTATGACCATCGATTCTACCGAATACGTTGTCAACAACAAGATCATCACTGGCGACGCTGCTCCATACATCGACAGCAACTGGAGAACTATGGTTCCTATCCGCGCACTGGCTGAATCCTTCGACGCTGAAGTTATCTGGAACCAGGATGACAGCACTGTAACCATCAACTTCGACGGCGACACCCAGATCGTTATGACTGTTGGTGAAACCGCCTACACTGTTGACGGTGCAGAAGCTACCATGGACACTGAACCAGTGAATGCTGGTGATCGCGTCTATGTACCAGTACGTTTCGCAGCCGAAGGCCTTGGCTTCAGCGTACTCCCACTCTACAACGAAGCTGGTCTGACCGCTTCTGTTGTATTCCAGAAGTAATCGTTGCTTAACGATCACACTCTGACGGAGTGAATCACAACCCTCGTCTCAGAAATGGGACGGGGGTTTTTTGTTGGTGGTCATGAGTGGAACGTGGTATGATTGAATCATACAAGGAGGGCGATAATAATGGACGCGAAAGAAAAATTGTTGCATGAAAATGAAGTGGATGCAGCGATTCGCGAGGCGGAGCTGGAATTCGCAGAGAATGGTGAGCTGATCGCTGCAACGGAAGCACTGAAGAATTTGCGAAAAGAACATTTTGGCGTTCAATGATTGTGACGGGGCTTGCATTAAAAACATAGCGCAGTGGTCGTAAAACACCTGCTGTCGTACAACAGAAATAAATCGCTGTGCTATTTGATATATCAAAAGAGAATTGTTAAACGATTATTGCACATTCATCGGAAAACAGTTATAATAAGGATACAGTAAAACGTATGTTTCATACTAAGACTAAGGAGTGAACGACTATGACTCAGCGTGTTGATTTACGTGATTTTATCGAAGATGAATATTGTGAAGACGTTAAGGAAGTTGCTTCCAAGGTTGGCGTTCAGGTTGTTTGCAACGACGAAGATTCCGAAGCTGCAGATGATAAGAGTGCGATCCATGTTCAGGACTTCGACGGTTGCGACAATGTTGTTGAAACTGCATCCAAGTTTGGTGTGCAGGTTGTTTGCGACGACGAAGAATAATGACAAACGTCCAATGAAAAGGCTCCGAGGGTTCGGGGCCTTTTTTCGTTTATGAGGAGGGTGTATCATGTTAAAAACGAGAGAATTGTTCGCGGGGCTGTATGCGCTGGAGGATGAGCGAGTGCGGCAGTTTCTGGTTATCGGCGAGGAGCGGGCGCTGCTTTTTGATGCGGGATTTGCGGACAGTGGTGTGCTGGAAACGGTGCGCGCGCTGACGGATCTGCCGATCGATGTGGTGATGACGCACGGCGACCTGGACCACAGCGGCGGGCTGGCGGATTTTGGCAGCTGCCGCATGAACGCTGGCGATTGGCTGCTGGTGAAGGATGGCTCGATCGCGCTTGCGCCGCTGGACGAAGGGGAGATTGTGGCGTGCGGGGACTATCGTTTTCGTGTGATCGCGATCCCTGGACATTCGGCGGGGAGTCTGGCGTTTTACGATGAAGCGAAGGGGATTTTGCTGGCGGGGGACAGTGTGCAGAGCGGTGGACCGATCTTTATATTCGGCGGGCATCGCGATCTGGATGCGTACATTGCGAGCCTGGAAAAGCTGGAGCGGCTGATCCCGGCGGATGTGACGGTGCTGCCGTGCCACAGTGCATGCCCGATCGATGCGGGCTTTATCGCGCGGGATCTGGCGGATGCACGGGCGCTGCGCGATGGAAAGCTCACGAGCGATGCGCACCCGGCGCTGCCTTGTCGGGTGTATCATGGAGAAGCGACGGATTTCCTCTTCTGAGCAGGGAATCGTTACTGAATCATGATGTCTCAGAAGGGTCGAGATATGCTATACTAATCATATCATCATTGCACTGGAGGATGCACAATGCTGCAACTGAGAAATATCCGCAAGACCTACACGACGGGCGATTTCACGCAGGTTGCTCTGAACGGGGTCTCGCTTGATCTGCGTGACAACGAGTTTGTGGCGATTCTGGGGCCGAGTGGTTCGGGCAAGACGACGCTGCTCAATATCGTTGGCGGGCTGGACCGCTACGAGGACGGCGATCTGATCATCAATGGAACGTCCACGAAAAAATATCGCGATCGCGATTGGGACGCGTATCGCAATCACACGATCGGGTTTGTGTTCCAAAGCTACAACCTGATCCCGCACCAGAGTGTGCTGGCGAATGTGGAGCTGGCGCTGACGATCAGCGGGGTTTCCAAGCGGGAGCGCCGCCGTCGCGCAAAGGAAGCGCTGGAAAAGGTGGGGCTGGCGGAGCATATCCATAAGCGTCCGAACCAGCTTTCCGGCGGGCAGATGCAGCGTGTGGCGATCGCTCGCGCGCTGGTAAACGATCCGCACATTGTGCTGGCGGACGAGCCGACGGGCGCGCTGGACAGCGAAACGAGCGTGCAGATCATGGAGCTGCTCAAGGAGGTGGCGCGTGATCGCTTGGTCGTTATGGTCACGCACAATCCTGAGCTGGCGGAGCAATACGCGACGCGCATTGTGCGCCTGAAAGACGGGGTCATCACAGACGATACGCGCCCTGTCGAGCCGGACGAGGTGGACACGCAGATGCCGGTGGATCGCAGCATGGGCCGGGCGTCGATGAGCTTTTTCACGTCGCTGAGTTTGAGCTTTAAGAATCTCTGGACGAAAAAAGCGCGCACGATCCTGACGGCGTTTGCCGGATCGATCGGGATCATCGGGATCGCGCTGATCCTGTCGCTGTCGAACGGGGTCAACACGTATATCACGGATCTGCAGCAGGATGCGATGAACGCGTACCCTATCATCATCAATGCGGAGACGGTGGATATGTCGAGCCTGATGAGCTCAGCGGGGCTGATGGCCAGCGACGCGGCGGAGGTCACAGAGGAAGATGGCAAGGTCCACGCGGACAACGGCCTGCTGGAGATGGATGCGAACATGAACGCATCCATCACGGAAAACGACCTCACGGCGTTCAAAAATTATCTCGACGATCCGGACAGCGACATTCACCAATACTTGGGCAGCAATGGCGTTGTTTACACGTATAATGTGGATTTCGATGTGCTGACCACGGATACCGACGGCAGCCTCATCAACACCAACCGCGACACGAACACCTCCATGGACGAGATGGAAGAAAGTCAGGAGAGCATGGAGGATTACGACATCGCTGTCAATATGAATCCGATGCTCGCCGGCAGCACCGTTGGCGCGGAGAATTTTGACGAGATCATCCCGGGCGCGGACGATGCGCTGATCAGCCCGCTCGTGACGGATAGCTACGATGTTGTCGCCGGGCGTTGGCCGGAAGCGTACAATGAGATCGTGCTCGTGCTCGACGACAAGAACAGCGTTCCGAGCACGGTGCTCTATCAGCTTGGCGTGCTCTCGGATGAGGAGTATAAGGAGATCCAGGATGCCCTCGAAGCTGGCGAAGAAGCGCCAGAACCATCCTGGAGCTACGACGATCTCATGGGCAAGACGTTCCAGCTTGTGCCGGCGTGCAATTATTATGTGGATAATGGCGACGGCACCTTCACCGATGTGCACGATGACCCATCCTATCAGCAGGAGCTTTACGACGGCGGCATTCCGCTCACGGTGAGCGGGATCATCCGTCCGCAGGACGGCAGCGAGAATGCGTCCATCCAGACCAACCTCGCCTACACCCGCGCGCTGACGGATTATCTCATCGATCTCACCGATCAGAGCGCCGTTGTCAAAGCGCAGGAAGCCAGCCCTGAGACGAACGTGCTCACCGGCGTGGAATTCACAGCGTCCGACGATGCTGCGAAGGCTGCTGACGCCACAGCGTATATGCAGAATCTCGGCGTCAGCGAAAAAGCCTCGCTCTACGCCATGTTCATGGTCGCAGCTTCACAGCAATCTGGCGGCGAAGCAGATGCGAGCGCCATGGCAGCGATGGGCGGCATGAGCGGCGATGAGAGCACAATGGCTGCTGCGCTCGATGCCTGGCTCGCCAGCGAACCAGATCAGGCCGTGCTCGTCGATTTCTACGATCAGTATCTCGGCGATGTCACCTACGAAGACAACCTCACCGAATTTGGCAAGGTCAGCCTCGACGCGCCATATTCCATCAGCATCTATACCGACACCTTTGAAGACAAGGAAGGCGTCACCGATTGCATCGAAGCGTATAACGCCGACCGCGCCGACGACGAGCAGATCACCTACACCGACTACGTCGCGCTGCTCACCAGCTCCCTCACGAGTATGGTCAACGTCGTCACCTATGTGCTGATCGCATTTGTGGCCGTGTCGCTCGTCGTCAGCTGCATTATGATCGGCATCATCACGCACATTTCTGTGCTCGAGCGCACCAAGGAGATCGGCATCCTGCGTGCCATCGGCGCATCCAAGCGCAATATTTCGCAGGTGTTCAACGCCGAAACGCTCATCATCGGGCTGTGCAGCGGCGCCCTCGGCGTCGGCATTTCCGTCGCGCTGACCTATCCGATCAACGCCATCCTGCACCACCTGATCGAAAACACCAGCGTTACCGTCTTCCTGCCACCAGTCGCCGGCGGCGTCCTCGTCGTCATCAGTGTCTTTATCACCATGATCGGCGGCATGATCCCAGCGCGCAAAGCAGCGAAGAAAGATCCAGTCATCGCCCTGCGCACAGAATAACGTTTGCAAAAAAACACGTCTGTTATCTGGCAGACGTGTTTTTCTTTTGCGCGCGTGGGGAGGTATGTGCGACAAATTGAGAAATTTTCGCGATTTGTCGCACATTGTTGAAAAGAACGTGCGACAAATCTTGATTTTTTCGTGATTTGTCGCATATAATGAAAGAAATGGAGGTGCGACCATGTATATTAAACGCGAACGTTATCTGGAAAAAATCCGTCCGTTTTATAAGCTTGATCTGATCAAGGTGTTGACTGGGGTTCGTCGCTGTGGGAAATCTGTGTTGCTTTCCCAGATTGAGGAAGAGATCGTGAAGAGCGGCGTTGCGAGCGATCATATTGTCCGCGTGAATTTCGAAGACATTCAGTTTGAACACATTCGCAAGGCGGAAAAGCTCAACGAATTTGTATTGGCGCATATCGCAGACAGTGAGAAATATTATATTTTCCTGGATGAGATTCAGCACGTGCGCCAGTTTGAAAAGGTGCTGGCTTCGTTGCGCGCAACACAAAATTGCTCAATCTTTGTCACAGGGAGTAATTCCAAGCTGCTGTCTGGCAAGATGGCAACGCTTCTTGTCGGTCGCTGCATCGAATTTCGCATTATGCCGTTTTCTTTCAGCGAAGCGTGTGACTATCTCGCGCAGACAGGCAAGTCAGTGACGCCTGACGCATTCATTGTTGATTACATCCAATGGGGCGGTATGCCACAGCGTTTTGCTTTTGAGGGCGAGCGCGAGATTAAAACCTATCTGGAGCAGACCTATCGCGGCATTATTGACAAGGATATTGTCACCGATCCCAAGCGAACAAATCGCGAAAATCTCCTAAAGATCGCTGGTTATGTTATGGCGAATGCGGGCAAGGAGTTTTCTGCACGAAATATTTGCGAGTATTTCAAAGTGCAGAACAATGAAAGAATCGACCGCTCTGCGATCTATCGCTATCTGGACCGCATGGAGAAAGCCTGTCTTATCACGCGCGTGAAACGATTTAATATCGTGGGCAAACAGGCGATGAGCTATGTGGAAAAGCAGTATGCCGTTGATACAGGTTTTCGCATGATCAATACCAACCTTGTGAATTTTGAAGACACTTTCTTTTTGGAAAATGTTGTCTATAACGAGCTTGTGAGCCGTGGTTACGAAGTGTTTGTCGGCAAAACCTATAAGGGCGAGATTGACTTTGTTGTGATCGATGGCCGACGAAAATGCTTTGTTCAGGTGGCGTATTATTTGAACGCTCGAGAAACGATCGCGCGCGAATTTGGCGCTTTTGCACCGATCACTGATGCATCGCCGAAGTATGTGCTTTCGCTAGACCGCTTTGATTTTTCGCGAGATGGGATCAGCCACATAAATATCGTGGATTTCCTGCTCGGCAAAAAAGACATCACCTTGACCTGAAGCGATGTGTGCTTTTTGTCGCAGATCGCCGGCAGATATGTGCGACAAATTGAGAAATTTTTGCGATTTGTCGCACATTGTTTTCATCCCCTGCGAAAATGCGGCATTAGGTCATTAAAATTCGCTATAGCCTGGCGTATGTTCGTGGCGCGGGCGGCGTGGTACAATGGTAGAATAATTGCGCGGAAGGAGCGGGGACGATGATCGAACTGATTTTATACGGCGTGGTGATGGTGATCGCGATGACAATGGCGGGGATCATTGGCTTTGCGGCAAACGTGATCGCGCTGCCGCTTTTGAGCATGTTCCTGCCGCTCAATCTCGTCGTGTCGATGCTGGTGCTGATCGCGGCGCTGCAGTCTGGCGTGCAGGCGTTTCGCGTGCGCGACCGCATTCATTGGAAAGAACTGGCGCATATTGTGCTCTATCTCGTCATCGGGATGCCGTTTGGGCTGATCATGCTGAACTATCTGCCAGAGCTGGCGCTAAAAGCGATCCTCAGCGTGTTCATCGCGGCCACCGCTGTGAAGGGATTGGTGGAAACCTCGCGCGGCAAAAAACGCGACACCTTTCAGGAGCGTCCATGGCACAAGCTGCTGCTTGTCTGCTCCGGGTTTATTTCCGGCGCATTTGGCTGCGGCGGTCCGTTGACCGTTATCTACACGCGCAACCGTTACCGCGATAAAGATATGTTCCGCGTCATGCAGTTTGGT
>OLPR01001023.1_pt1 | contig 23924 bp, 23 predicted proteins | sample 1672761 | NCBI WGS metagenome assembly OLPR01 (sample SAMEA3136721, study PRJEB25190) | human gut metagenome | biome: human gut; feature: human-associated habitat; material: faeces | place: Austria | collected 2013 | reverse complement strand
CTTATTTATTTTTTATCATATACTCGAATTCTACAGTTGGCCAACTATTAACTTAAAATTTAATACCATCCTCCAGAAAAAGTAACAATCTGACCAGTCATATAACCTGGTGCTTCTGCCACATGATAAACCATTTGTGCCGCCTCTTTCGGGCTGGCAATATAATCTGCCGGAATCTCATCTTTGATCATAGCCAGATCTTCTTCATCAAATTCTGCATTCATTTCCGTATCGATCATTCCAAAAGCAATGGCGTTCACCTGAATATTACTAGCAGCAACTTCTTTTGCTAAAGCCTTTGTAAATGCATTGATTCCACCTTTTGTAGTAGAATATAAAACTTCGCAGGATGCACCTGCTTCGCCCCAGATGGAAGAAATATTGATGATTTTTCCTTTATGATAATGAAGCATGTGTGGAATGATATTTTTACAAGTTGTAAATACGGAAGTTAAATTTGTGTTGATCATTAAATTCCAGTCATCGATGGTTGCATCTGTGAACAGTCCAACTTGGGAAATGCCAGCATTGTTTACAAGACAGTCAATTTTTGGAAAGACTTTCAGAGATTCCGTGATCATTTTATCAACAAACAAAGGATTGCTGATATCACCGCAAAAAGACAGGCAGGATACAGAATGAGAAAGGATTTCTGTTTTTAATGAATCAAGTTTTTCAGGGTGACGGAATCCATGGATAATGACATTCCAGCCCTGAGATGCAAAATATAAGGCGGTTTCACGGCCGATTCCGCGGGAACTTCCGGTGATCAGTACAGTTTTCATTGGTATACCTCGTTTCATTTATAAATCTAGTGTTTTAAGAAAATATTAAGACGATTATAACATAGAGGATTGTTGAAATAAATCGAATAATTTGATATACTTAACGAAGTTTATACACGGAAGGAGCAGAAAGATGGCGAAGAAGAAAAAGAAGAATAAGCTTGGTGCGAAAGCGATATTTGCCAGAATTCTTGTAGTGATACTGGTGACAGCCATCGGTGGAGTTGCAAGTTTTTTTGGGTTTAAGACATATTTTGCAAGTAAATTCAAAAAAGATAAGAAAGCTGAGATTGCAAAGCAGTTAAAAGAAGAAAGTAAAGAAAAGGTAGACGTTGGAATGATCCAGACAGGAAATTCCATCGTGATCCGAATTTATCATAATAGAAACCAAGAGATGATTTTTGTTCCATTACGTCAGGATATGACATTAAAACTTACAAAGAGCGGTAAGAAGGCGGTAAAGGAAACTCTTGGAACAAATGTAAGCGAGGCGACGGTTGCAGATGTTATCAAAGCAACGAAGGAAGACGGAGCTTTAATGAAAAAACAGGTGGAGAATACACTTGGAATTACAATTAATTCTTATGAATTGTTATCACGCAAGAAGTTTGTAACATTGATAAATAAGGCGGGGGACATTAAAGTAGAATTTGATCAGGCAATGTCTTATACTGATTCCACAGACAAATATGTTACATTGAATGAGGGTGAGAACAGTCTGAATGGAACAGCTGTTTATTCACTGATGAGTGAAACTGATATTTTTGAAGACAAGAACCAGCAGGCAGAACTTACAGGTGAGATTTGTGTAGCTGTTGCTGCTGCATTGAACGATAAATCGTTATCTGAATATAAAGAATATGCACAGGAATATTTTGATGCAGTTGATTCTGATGGGTCTTATGAAAATGTAGAAAGCTATCTTAAGAGAATTCGCCAGATTAAAGATAAGAATCTAAACTTCAAAGTGTTAGATGGAACAGAAAGTAATGGAAAGTTCAAACTGGATACAGATGAAGCCAAGAGAGTTTTTGATGAGATGTTATCTGAAGATGGAGATTTAAGTTCTGCATTAAGTTCAAGTACAACAGAAGCAAAGAAAACAACAGAAAGTTCGTCATCATCCAAGAATATTTCTATTGAGATCCAAAATTCAACATCAATTTCCGGATTAGCTGGAAGATGGAAAGATAAACTGTCAAGTGATGGATATACAGTGGGTTCTGTTAAAACATACAGAGAGGGATCACTGACACATACGAAGATCATTGTTGAAGACAAGTCTTTAGGACAGGATTTAAAGAGTTATTTTAAGAATCCAGAATATACAGTTGGAACAGTAAGCAGCGGTGCAAGAATCTGTATTATTGTTGGAACGGAAGATGAAATTTAGTAAATAAGGTATAATATAAAAGAGATGTTTTGAAGAAAGATAGCTTCGAAACATCTCTTTTTTACGATAAAACAGGAATTTACTGCAATGAGACACAGGAGTTTGCTTAAAGTTTGTATGTTTTTTGCTAAAAATTTGTATAAAATCCACAATATCATGTAAAAATTACTAAATTTTTCTTTTTTTTTTGGTTAAAATGCTGTATAGTAAAAGAAAAGGTTGAACGGCAAATATGAAAGGTTGATAAAAGGATGATTTCAAATCAGATATTAAAAGAGACAATTAGTGGAATGAAAGAAGTGACTGGAATCGATCTGTGTATTTTAGATCTGTCCGGTCGTATCGTAGTAACAACAATGGAGGTTCAGGAATCTTTGACAGAACATGCTACAGAATTTGCAGAGTCTATGGCAGAGAGTCAGGTAATCGATGGTTTTCAGTATTTTAAGATCTTCGATGAACAGAGATTGGAATATATTCTTCTTGTGAATGGAATGAGCGAGAATGCGTATACGATTGGTAAACTGGCGGTGATGCAGATTCAGAACCTGTTGACAGCGTACAAAGAACGCCTGGATAAGGAGAACTTTGTAAAGAATTTGTTAAGAGATAATTTATTATTAGTTGATATTTATAATCGCTCTAAGAAGCTTCATATTGAAGTTGAGCAGAGAAGGGTAGCATTTCTGATTCAGGCAGAATATGAGAAGGATCAGAATCTGTTAGAAGCTATGAAAGAAGTTGAGACAGATGGAGATACTGATTTTATTACAGCAGTGGATGAGAAGAGTATTGTATATGTGACACCAGTCAATGGAGAAGAAGGCCAGACAGAATTCTTAGCACATGCCAGGGAGATTGTGAAGGGCTTGAATGAATATGGTATCAAGGAAGTGAAGATTGCTATTGGTAACATTGCAGAGACGATCAAAGATGTTTCAAGATCATATAAGGAAGCACAGATCGCACTGGAAGTCAGTAAGATTTTCTATGAAGATGCTCAGGTGATCGCATACAATCAGCTTGGAATTGGAAGACTGATTTATCAGCTGCCTCTTCCATTATGCAAGATGTTTATCAGGGAAGTTTTTGGAGATTATTCTCCAGATTCTATTGATGCAGAGACATTAACGACGATCGACAAATTTTTTGAGAATAACCTGAATGTATCCGAGACATCCAGACAGTTATTTATTCATCGTAATACATTAGTATATCGTCTGGACAAGATTCAGAAGAATACGAATCTGGACTTAAGAAACTTTGAAGATGCCATTGCATTTAAAATAGCACTGATGGTAGTCAAATATATGAAACATATGGACACAATGGATTAGAATTATGATGATCACATTAAAGAATGTAACGAAGGAATATGATAAAGGGAATACAGGACTTACCAATGTATCACTTGATGTAGAGAAGGGCGAGTTTGTATTTATCGTTGGCAAAAGTGGTTCAGGAAAGACGACACTTATGAAGCTTTTGCAGAAAGAACTTGAACCAACAAGTGGTCAGATCATAGTTAATGGACAGAATTATAAAGAATTAAAACGCAAGGAACTTCCGAAACTTCGAAGGCAGATGGGAATGGTATTTCAGGATTTCCGTTTGCTTAAGGATCGGACCATCTTTGAGAATGTGGCTTTTGCGCAGAAAGTTGTAGAGGCTCCAAACCGCTATATCAAGCGTCAAGTGGAGAATATGCTTGACATGGTAGGACTCAAAGATCGTATGAAAGCATTTCCGAATGAATTATCAGGAGGAGAACAACAAAGGGTAGCGATTGCCAGAGCACTTGTCAATCATCCGGTATTACTGCTGGCAGACGAACCAACAGGGAATCTTGACCCTGTGACGGCAAGGGAAATCATGGAACTTTTGTCAGAGATCAATAAGAAAGGAACAACAGTATTGGTTGTTACACATAATCGTGAACTTGTGAATGAGATGGGAAAACGAGTTATCCAGATCGAAGATGGACAGATACAGCAGGATGAAGCTAGGGGGTTCTATGATATTTAGAAGATTTTTGTATGGAATTAAGGAAGGCACAAGAAATATTTTCAGGAATAAGATGTTTTCACTGGCATCACTTGGAACGATCATTGCTTGTGTCTTTTTGCTTGGAACTTTTTTATCAGTTGCATTAAATGTCAGATCAACGATGCAGCAGATGGAACAATCGGTTGGAATTTCTGTTTTTTTTGATGAGGGAATTTCAAAAGAAAGAAAAAATGAGATTGGAAAAGAAATACGTCAAAAAGAAGATATTGCTACGATGAGGTATGTATCAGCAGAAGAAGCATGGGAAATCTATAAGAAGGATGTATTTCAGGGAAATGAAGAACTTTTAGAAGGATTTGAAGGAAACAACCCATTAAAAGAATCTGATTCCTATGAGATCACATTAAAGGAAGTAGAATCATATAAAATGGTGGTATCACATTTAGAGAAGATTGATGGTGTCAGAAAAGTCCGTTACTCTGAGGGAGCAGCAGAAGGAATGACAAAGATGAATACGATGGGGAGCTATATTGCAGGAGCAGTGATCGTGATACTGATGGCGGTTTCTATTTTCCTTGTGAGCAATACAGTTTCTGTCGGAGTAGCAGTAAGAGAAGAAGAGATAGCGATCATGAAACTTATAGGTGCAGCAAATGGATTCATTAAAGCACCATTTCGTGCAGAAGGAATCATTATTGGTGTGATCGGTTCGTTGATTCCGACAGCTGTGATCTTTGCAGGTTATGAGGGTATCATTTCATGGATGAATGATAAATTCCATGTAGTTACAGTATTTATGAAGTTTGTACCGATTCAGGAAATTATGATATACTATATGCAAAATTACCGTGAAAAGGAATGACCCGATCTATGAATCGCAAACTGCACCCCGAGGTCAAAAACGCGCTTCTGATTTTTATCGGATTGCTTTGCAGCGCTTCCGCGTATAACCTGTACCTGATTCCGAACAATATCGCCGCCGGCGGATTTACCGGAATCGGTCAGCTGGTTCATCAATTTTCAAGTATCAGCGTAGGTACGGTAAGCATCATTCTGAATGTGCCGCTGTTTCTTTTGTCGCTGAAATCGCTCGGGCTGCGGTTTGGCATTCGATCGCTGATCGCGATGTTTGGGCTTTCGCTGCTGATCGATCATCTGCCACTGCCCGCCGCAACGAACGACCTGCTGCTCGCATGCATCTTCGGCGGCGCGCTCGCAGGGCTCGGTTTCGGACTCGTGCTCCGCGGCAGCGCGACGACCGGCGGCACGGATATGCTCGCTTCGCTGATTCATCGTTATGTGCCGTTTATCCGCGTAAGCGTCGGAATCTTTGCTGTAGACGGATTGGTCATTCTCGCTTCCGCATTCGTGTTCGACCAGCAGGCAGCGATGTACGCATTGATCTGCACGTTTTTGATGAACGTTGTGGTCGATCTGGTGCTGGAAGGGCCGAACAGCGCGACTTCTTACTTCATCATCTCCTCGCAGTCCGATGAAGTTGCGCGCCGCGTAATGGAGCAGATGGATCGCGGCGTGACCGCCTTTTATGGGAAAGGAATGTACAGCGGCGATGAAAAACAGGTTCTGCTGTGCGTAGTAAACCGGTTTGAGTCGGTATTGCTCCGGAAAATCGTGTTTACCGTCGACCCGAAAGCGTTCGTAATCGCCAATAAGGTCCACGAAGTCATCGGCGAGGGCTTCAAAACGCAGGATTAAAAATTACACTCCGCGGAAGTCAAATCTCCGCGGAGCTTTTTGTATCAGAACAGCCGACTCAACCATTCGGCGATCGGCAGATACGCGCACGGAATCAGAATCGCGGGCAGCATATTGCCAACGCGGATGCGTTCGCGCGTCGCTTCGAGCATATTCAGGCTCAGCGCAATGATCAGAAGCGAACCGACGGCGGACATCTCCTGAATCAGCGCGTCGGTCATCACGGGCGCAAGTACATTCGCCAGCAGCGCGACGCCGCCCTGATAAAGTGTGAGCGGAATTGCCGAAAAAGCAACGCCGATACCGAGCGTCGATGCAAAAATCATCGCGGAAACGCCGTCGAGTACCGCTTTAGCGAGCAGCGTGTCCGATTTTCCGGTCAAACCCGCTTCCAGCGAGCCGACAACCGCCATCGCGCCGACGCAGAACAGCAGCGTGGCGTTCACAAATCCAGCCGCAAATCCGGTATCGCCCTTTGCAAAGCGCTTCTGCGCCCAGCCGCCCAGTTTGTCCAATCCGTCCTCGATGTGCGCAAGCTCGCCCAGCAGCGAGCCAATCACCATGCTGACGATCACGATCATCACATTCGAAGTCTTAATCGCGCCGCTGACGCCGATCAGCATTACGCACAGTGCCAGTCCCGCGTGAATCGTTTTGCGGTAGCGCTCCTGAATTCCGCCGCGCAGCAGCGTTCCGAGCACGCCACCGATCACAACGGTCGCGCAGTTTACCCATACGCCAATCATAATTTCGCCCCTTTGAAATGGTCGCTTAGGAAAACACCTTCGTATACAAAACGTATTGCCCGACGCATCTGAAGCCGAGCTCGCGGAGAACGTCCTTCTCCGCTTCGTCGCAAAGATAGGTCAGATATTTTGCGCCCATCTGCGCATATTCGTTCAGCAATGCGATCAGCAATTCGGAAATGATATGAGATTGCCGCGTTTCGCTCGTAAATTCGACCCCGTAGATTTCAAAATAGCCCGCCGAACCGGTTGAAAAGACGGCGGCAACCGGCGCGCTGCCCTGATTGTATACGAAAATCGTCCATTCGTCGATCGATTCGTAAATGCGTTCGCAATTCCAATACGCGTCAGGCGGCGCATGATACGCCGCGCGGAATCGATCGAAATTTGTGCGGGAAATCTTTTCGACATTCGGGCTGGTTTCTCGCCGCCGGTATTCGCCAAAGATAAACGAATGGTTCCACGTCCGTTCAGCACATTCGAAACCGTTTTGCTGTAAAAATCGAATTGCCTCGTGATTCTCGCCCGGATAGCCGAAATACGCCGTGTAGCCGGCAAACTTCGATTCAAGTGCGTCCAGCAGCTCGGCAAGCGCCCGTTCCGCTCCGGATTTTAAATTGCAGCCGTCGATTTGAAGATACTTATCCTCCGGAATCCAAAAATAGGAAATCCAGCCCTCGACGCGCCCGTCCAGCGCAAACAGCAAAAGCTCCGATGTTTTGCCTGCTCGAGCATTTTCCGCGGCGTTCAGGAAATCCGTCTTCGTCTTTATACCGTCACAATAGGTCGGATAGCATGATTTCGCCGGATTCAGCGCGAGCTCGTAAACCGAATCGCCATATTTCCGAATATCCTCAGCCGTCGCGCAGATCAGCATTCTCCCTCATTCCCGTCTTTCGATTTTTTCGAAATCTCGCCCATTCGCGCTGCGTGGAACAGAAACTGCTGCGCGATTCCGGCGTTTTTCCCGAGAATTTCCCTTGCGCGGCGCGCGAGACGCGCGCGATTTACTTCGCTTTCGCCGAGCCAATCCGCAATCAACCGCGCCATCCACACGTCGACCGGCAGCGCTTCCGAATGCCGGCAGCCAAACAGCAGCACGCAATCGGCGACCTTGTCACCTACGCCCGGCAGTTCGACCAGCTTTTCGTGCGCTTCCGCATATTCCATATCGGAAAGCTCCGCCAGCGGAAAGCCGTCAGCAACGCGTCGCGCGGTTTGAATCAGATACGGCGCGCGATAACCAACGCCAAGGTTTCGCAGCGATTCTTCCGAACAATTCGCGATTCGCTCCGGATCTGGCATTGCGTAAAGCGGACCGCGCGGCGTATCGAACCGCTCTCCGAGCGCCGTTTGCAGCGCATGGCAAAGTTTGCGGATACGTGAAACGTTGTTATTTGCTGACAAAATAAAACTGACGAGCGTTTCCCACGTTGGCTGATTCATCACGCGCAGCCCAGGATATGTTTCGATTGCGCTTCGAATGATTGGAATATGCGCATATTCACGCGCGATTTTCACATAATCGCGATTCAAATCGAGGTAATCGCGCAAAAATGTGTATGTTCCGCCTTCAGCGTTCACGCCGTCCAGCGTTTCCGTAAGCCAGATTGCATTTCTATCGACCACTGCGCCGAACGAATCGCCTTGCTGAGTCCAACGAAAGCACTGTGCACTGTCGATCAGCGTAAGCCCCAAATCAATTCTTTCGCTTCCGATAAGCATGAATGTCAAACTCCATTTTATGAAAAGAACGCGCCGCTTTCGCGACACGTTCTTTCATTATGCGCTTTTGCGCTTATTCTGCAGCAGCTTCCGTAGCCGGATAGATGCTGACCTGCTTGCGCTTCTTGTCGTAGCGCTCGAACTTCACAACGCCATCCATCTTTGCGTACAGAGTATCGTCATCACCGATGCCGACGTTCTTGCCCGGATGGAACTGCGTGCCACGCTGACGCACGAGAATGTTGCCCGCGAGGACGAACTGACCGTCATAGCGCTTTACGCCAAGGCGCTGCGCATGGCTGTCACGACCGTTACGGGAGGAGCCCATTCCCTTCTTGTGAGCGAAGAGCTGAAGATTCATCTTGAACATGTGCTTTACCTCCGTTCCTTGAAGATAATACGGACATAGCAGGGAAATTCCCTTTCAACTGCCTGAAGTCCTTCCAGCAGCGTAATCAGCAACAGCTGCGCCAATTCAAGCTGCTCGTCCGTAACCTCCGGCGTCAATCTTGCTTCAATGAACGCTCGAAAATCGTCCTGTTCAAACATCACCGGCGCTTTCAGGACATTTTTAAGTCCGTTCAGCGTCGATTGGGTCAATGCAGATACAGCCGCACAGACGATGTCCGCGCCTGCGTAACCATAGCCGCTATGTCCCTCTGCCTGATAACCGATCAGAGCGCCGTCTGACCGTCTGAAAAATGTGACGGTCGTTCCCTGAAAGGAATCAGGCGTTGATCGCCGTGATTTCAATCTTGGTGTAGGGCTGACGATGACCCTGCTTTTTGCGCTCATTCTTCTTGGCCTTGTACTTATAGACGACGATCTTGCGGCTCTTCACCTGCGCCAGAACCTTGCCCTCGACCTTCGCACCCGCCACCGTGGGAGCGCCGATCGTGGTCTTTTCGCCATCGCTTACGAGCAGCACCTCATCAAAAGTTACCGCTTCGTCCGCCTGAGAGTTGATCTTTTCGACAAAGATCACGTCGCCCTGCTGAACACGGTACTGCTTGCCACCGGTCTTAATGACTGCGTACACGCGTTGCACCTCCTATACAAAAATCTCGCCGGAACTAGGCAGCATTTTCATGCGTTTTATAGCCGATTCCGAGCGGCTTACCCAAGAATTATACCCTTTTCATGCTGAAATGTCAATATAAAAGCGAATTGAACCCGAAATATAACATTAACGATCGAAATACGCGCAAATTCCGTCCACCATTCCCTGAACGAGCTGATCCTGATACTCAGGATCGTTCAGTTTAACGTCCTCGTCGGGATTGCTCATATACCCCATTTCGACCATCACGCACGGAACCGTCGACCAGTTCTGTCCGGTATAGGTGTCGCGCTTATGAATGCCGTGGTCGCGCGCGCCGGTTGCGGCGATCAGTTCAGGCATCATCGCCTCGGCAGCCGCAAGCGATGATGCGGCAATATCGCCGGTTTTCGTGACGTAAAGCCCGATTCCCTGATCGGATTTCTTTTCCGAACCGTTGCAGTGAATGCGTAAAACGAGATCCACGCTGAGTTCGTTCATCATCTGTGCGCGTTCGAGGTTGGAGATGTCCACGTCGTTCGTTTCGCGCGTCATATAAACCTCGCACCCAAGTGCTTCAAGCGCGTCGCGCAATTTGAGCGATACGTCCAGGTTTACCTGATATTCGGGAATGCGTGTCTTCACGCCCTGCGTGCCGGACGCAACCTTGTCCTTCGTCTTCTTGGAATTCGGCGCAATCGGCTCCTGCTCGCGGTTCGCGTGCGCCTGATGACCGGGATCGATGCCGACTTTGATGCCGGCAAGCCGCTCGATTTCCGTCGGCTGCGTGCTGACGGCTGTTTCCGCGAATGCAAGAGAAGCCGACAGCAGCAGAATCCATGCGATTATGCACGGGAAAATGCGTTTTTTCATATTATTTGCCTCCGATTTCGCCCAGCGCGCTCATCACCCGGTGCAGATCGCCGACGAGCTTGGGCATATCATAGAGCCAAATCGATCCGAACGGCGCACCGAGCAACACCTCAATCGCATCGCGGTATGCGTGCACCCGATCGGTGATTTCGAGGATGGAATCGAGATTTTCCGGATCTTTCGAAAGCAGTGCGCACGCTTCATCATTCAAATCGTCCGCCATTCGCAGTATAATTTCGCCCGTGCGATTCGGATAGCGCGGACACATCTTGCCCGACGCAATTCCCTCGGCGATCGTTTCGTCCAAATACGGGCGGAGCTGGTCGCGCGCGCTTCGTCGAAGCGATTCGCGCAGCTGTGCATCGCCGCCGTTTTTGTAGCAAAGGCGGAGCATGATCGCGGCATACTGCGCATCGTTCCAATCAAAGATGCCCACCAGCTTCAACAATCGATTGAGCTTATCGATTGGACGTGCGCGGCAGACATAAAGTTCCGGCTCCGCGCGGCGAAGGCGTTCGGCAATGCGGCGCTCGCAGATCTCTCGCATGACCGATTCCTTTGAATTAAAATAATGATAGAATCCGCCCTTGGAAAGCTTCAACGCATCCAGAATGTCCTGAACGCCGGTGTCTTCATATCCGTTTGTAAAAAACAGTTTTTCCGCCGCCGCGAGGATCTCATCGCGCATCAAATCGCCTTTTTTCATGCGTATCCGCACCGCCTTTCGGCTGTATTATACCAAAACAGACTTAGGTCTGTCAACGTTTTGCAGTTTTTCTTTTACCGCCGCGTTCAGATTTGCTTCGCGTTTCAGCGCGTTTATTCACAGCTTTGGTCTGTTTTACACCGTCTTTAGTCTGTTTTGCACCATTTTTCGTCGATTTTTGCGGCGCGTTCGGTTTGTTTTTGATATACGGCGGCACGAGACAATCGTGATCCCAGCCGATCAAATCCTCGCGATGCGCCTTGCGAAGCACTTTTACGACCAGATCGTGATTGTATGGCTTGTTGTACTGCATCAACGCACGCTGCATCGCCTTTTCGTTCGGATCACGCGGAACATAAACCTCCGTCATATCGCGCGGATCAAGTCCTGTATAGAACATTGCTGTCGAAAGCGTTCCGGGGGTGGGATAAAAATCCTGAACCTGATCGGGATGCTGACCTGTTTTCTTCATATACAGCGCAAGCAGAATCGCATCGTCGAGTGTACAGCCAGGATGACTGGACATGAAATACGGCACGAGATACTGCTTCATACCGAGCTTTTCATTCGCCTGCTGATAGCGGCGGACAAATTCGTTGTAAACCTCGACCTTCGGTTTGCCCATATACTTCAGCACGTTCGGGCTGACGTGTTCCGGTGCGACCTTGAGCTGGCCGGACACGTGATGCCGGACGAGTTCGTTCAAAAACCCGCTCTTTTTATCGGCGAGCAGGTAATCAAAGCGAATGCCAGAGCGGATGAACACCTTTTTCACGCCCGGAAGCGCGCGCAATGCACGCAAAATGTCAATATACTCCGTGTGATCGGCGCGCATATTCGGGCACGGCTCCGGAAACAGGCACTGCCGACCCTTGCATGCGCCGGATTTCAGCTGCTTTGTGCAGGCGGGCTTGCGGAAATTTGCCGTCGGGCCGCCAACGTCGTGAATATAGCCCTTGAAGTCGGGATCCTTCGCGAGAATTTTCCCCTCTTCAAGGATGGATTTCTTGCTGCGCGAAGTCACGATTCTTCCCTGATGGAACGTCAGCGCGCAGAAATTGCACGCGCCAAAGCATCCGCGGACGGACGCGATGGAAAACTTCACCTCTTCAATCGCCGGAATGCCGCCCTGCGCGGCGTACATCGGATGATACGTCCGCTGATACGGCAGCGCATAAACGCGATCGAGCTCTTCTTCAGTCAACGGAAGATCCGGGACGTTTTGCAGCAGTACCTTCCTGCCATGGCGCTGCGCGACAGGCTTTCCGCGAACGGGATCCTGCTGGTCGTACTGCGTTTTGAACGCTTCCGCATAGGCGCGCTTGTCCTGTGCGACGGTTTCCTCGGACGCGATTTCGATAAATCCTTCCGGAACGTCCGGCGCCATGACGCAGGTGCCCGGAATGCGCATTTCGGCATAATCGCGTCCTTCCTTCATCCATTCGGCAACGCGGAGAATTGATCGCTCGCCCATGCCGAACATCAGCACGTTCGCGCCGCTGTCGACCAGAATGGAATTGCGCACGCGATCGTCCCAATAATCGTAATGCGCGAATCGCCGCAGCGACGCTTCCACGCCGCCGATCGCAATCGGGATCGAGCCGTACGCCTGGCGAATTCGATTGCAATAGACGATCGTCGCACGGTCGGGGCGATAGCCCGCCCTGCCGCCGGGCGCATACGCGTCCTCGCTGCGCTTTTTCTTCGCGGCGGTATAGTGATTGACCATTGAATCGATCACGCCGGCAGTCACAAGAAAGCCGATCTTCGGCTTTCCAAAGCGCTTGAACGGCTCACAATCATGCCAGTCCGGCTGCGGAAGAATCGCGATGCGATAGCCTGCGGCTTCCAGCACGCGCGAGATGATCGCCAGCCCGAACGACGGATGATCGACATACGCATCGCCCGTGACGTATACGAAATCCGGCGCGTCCCAGCCACGCGCGCGTACCTCCTCCGGCGTTACCGGCAGAAATCCATGCTTCATGCGTTCGCCTCCGGCAGTTTTTCTCCGTTCTTGCCCATTTCAAGAAACTCCTTTTGTACCGTGCGCATCACGGCGATCGCTTCCTGCAGAAGCGCCTCGGGCGCGGCGCTCTTTCCGGTAAACCGCAGAATCGGCGGATTGCCGCCGAGCACCGTGATTTCCGGATGCCGGCGCACGGCGGTCAGCACGCGCAGCATATCGATCTCCGCGGAAATCGAGAAGCGCATCGAAAGCGTGTTCTCCTTCTGCGTAACATAATCGATTCCGAAGCTGGAGCAGACCGCGCGCAGGCTCGAAATGTGAATCAGGTTCATCACCGGCTGGCTCAGATCGCCAAAGCGGTCGATCAGCTCGTCGACCAGATCGTCGCTGCTCTCCTCTGACTGAATCGACGCGATTTTCTTGTACATTTCCAGCCGCATCAGGTCGTCGGAGACATATTCCTTCGGCAGATACGCGTCTATCTTCACGTCCACGCGGGTATCAATATCGCCCATCGACACATCGCCGCGCATTTCGCGAACGGTTTCTTCGATCATTTTCACATACAAATCGTAGCCGACCGAAGCCATAAAGCCGCTCTGCTCCGACCCAAGCAGATTGCCCGCGCCGCGAATTTCCAGATCGCGCATCGCGATTCTGAATCCGGAGCCGAATTCAGTGAACTCCCGAATGGCGGCAAGGCGGCGATCCGCCGTTTCCGTCAGCACCTTGTTCGGATTGACCGTAAGATATGCATATGCGAGCCGATTGCTTCTTCCGACGCGTCCACGAAGCTGATACAGCTGCGCAAGTCCAAAGCGATCCGCGTCGCAAACGATCAGCGTATTCGCGCGCGGCACGTCGAGACCCGCTTCAATGATCGTCGTGCACAGCAGCACATCAAATTTTCCCTCGTAAAAGTCCATCATCACGTCCTCAAGCGCGTGCTCGCGCATCTGACCGTGACCGACTGCGATTCGTGCTTCGGGCACCAGCTTTTTCAGCCGCGCATACATGACCTCGATGCTCTGAACGCGATTGTGCAGCACATAGACCTGACCGCCGCGCGCGAGCTCGCGCATAATCGCGTCGCGCACCAGACCGTCCGAATACTCGACGACGTAAGTCTGAACCGGATAGCGCTCCTCCGGCGGCGACTGCAAAAGGCTCATATCGCGAATGCCGACCATCGACATATGCAGTGTGCGCGGAATTGGCGTTGCCGTAAGCGTCAGCACATCGACGGACTGCTTCATCTTTTTGATGGCTTCCTTATGGTTCACGCCAAAGCGCTGTTCCTCATCAACGACCAGGAGACCCAGATTTTTGAACTTTACATCCTTTGCGAGCAGGCGATGCGTGCCGACGACCACGTCGACCTCGCCTTCCTCGAACTTTTTCAGAATCTGTTTCTGCTCGGCGGCGGTTTTGAACCGGCTGATCATTTCGACTCGCACGGGAAAATTGCCGAATCGCGCCTTCATGGTATTGTAATGCTGCTGAACGAGGATCGTCGTCGGTGCGAGCATCGCCGCCTGTTTGCCACCCATGACCGCCTTGAAAATGGCGCGCAGCGCAACCTCTGTTTTGCCATAGCCGACGTCGCCGCAAAGCAGACGATCCATCGCGCGATTGGACTCCATATCGCGCTTGATATCCTCGATCGCCGCGAGCTGATCCGGCGTTTCCTCGTAAGGGAAGCTATCCTCGAATTCGCGCTGCCACGGCGTATCGGGCTCAAACGCATGACCGGGATTGGCTTCGCGCTGAGCATAAAGCTTCAGAAGATCGCCCGCGATTTCCTGAATGGACTGCTTGACCTTGCTCTTCTGGCGCTGCCATTCGCCGCCAGACAGACGATTGAGCTTCGGCGCGTTGCCCTCGGAACCGATGTATTTCTGAACGCGATCGAGCTGATCGGTCGGAACATAGAGCTTATCCGCCCCCTGATAGCTGATATGCAGAAAATCGCGGTAAGTCCCCTCGCTCGCAAGGCGGACAGTACCCATGTACTGACCAATGCCGTAATTCTCATGAACCACATAATCGCCGACGCGCAGATCAGTAAACGCGCTGATCTTCTCGCCGCTGGGCGCGCGCGTGCGGCTCTTCTGACGATTGATTCCGAAAATATCGGATTCGGCGATCACCGCCAGCTTGATTTCAGGGTACAAAAAGCCGCGCCCGAGCGTAATCGGCAGAATAACCGGCTTGCCGATTTCAAGCTCCGGCGGAATGTCCTCCGCAAACTTCGCAAACGCTTCCTGTTCTTCGAGCGCTTTCTCCAATCGTTCGCCGCGTGCCTTTCCGCCGGCAAGCAGCGCGATTCTCCAGCCGTCCGACGACCATTTTTTTACGTCGGCAGCAAGCTCATGAACATTAGACGCATACGCCATCGCATTGCGGGATTCGATTTTAATCAGCTTTTCGATCTGAAAATCGTTTTCCGTGCGCAGCATCATCGACGTAATCAGCACGCTCTTGTCCTTCAATCGCGCAAGCGCCGCGTCGTACGGCATCAGAAGCTCCGCCTGAATCGGCAGCGCCTCTTCGCGTTCGAGTGCCGCGCGATACGTTTCGCGGAACTCAAGATCGCGGTTTTCGCAGCGTTCGCGCAACTTTTCCGGCTGATCGAGAACGATGATCGGGTTCTCCAGATAATCCTGCGGCATTGCCGAATAATTCAGAAGCACTGGCAGCAGCGAATCCGCCGCGTCAAAATAACGTCCGGTTTCTAGCGCCTCGATCACGGAGGCGAAATTGCGCGTCAGCGGGCGCGACGGAACGGACTTGTCACGCGCGGTTTCCTCCTCGTCCTCGGTCTGCTTCATGAATTCGTCGAACGGCTGAAGATCGAACTGTTCTTCGATCTTTTTCTGGCGGCTCGGCTTTTTCGAATCCACACCCGCCTGAAGCTGGCGGCGCAGCGCATGCGCGGCGACCAGCGCATCGTCTCCCGTCAGCAGGATTTCCGCTGCGGGATACAGCCGCGCCGACGTGCGCTTTGAAATAGAGCGCTGGGTCATTACGTCGAAGCTGCGGATGGAATCGACTTCGTCGTCAAAGAATTCAATGCGCAGCGCGTTGACCTCGCCAACCGGATACACATCCAAAATACCGCCGCGCAGTGCGCACTGCCCCCTGCCTTCGACCATTTGAACGCGCTCGTAGCCCGCCTGAACGAGCTTGTCGATCAGTTCGGACGGCTCCATGCGCATCGTTTCATCGATATCGATCACGTATTCGGAGAATCGCTCCGGCGGCATCAGGCGATGCTGCAAGCAATCGGCGGATACAACCAGCGCGGCTGCCTTTCCGGACACGCAATCGCCCAGCGCTTCGATGCGCCGAATGGAAAGCTCGCGGCTGGACGCCGCCGTTTTCAGAAAGGAAATGTCCCGTGCGGGCAGGTTTCGCGCGCCGCCGTCGAGCAGAAGATTCAAATCCTCCGTCATGCGCTGCGCCGCGAGCTCGTTGGATTCGACGATCAGCGCCGGACGCTTCGCCGCGCGCACCAGCGCCGCGATCAAATGAGCGCGCTGCGCGTCGTCCGGACCATACATCATCCGAACGCCCGGGGTTTTTACGCTATTTTCCAGCTCGCAAAACGATTCAAGCCCGTAAAGCGGCTCAAACAGGCAGTTTAATCTGCCGGACAATTCCCGCATACTCCCTCCTGTTTCCCTAATCAAACGAGAAATTCAACGTTTTCAAGAATTGCATTTGGACACGAACTGCCTCGTCTTTTCAATGCCCTCGGAAATGAGCATCGCAATCGCGTCGGCAGCGTTCATGTACGCGTCGAACATCGTTTTGCGCAGCTCGGGCGTCGCATACGGAGCGAGCACCCAGTCCTTCATATCCCATCCCTCGGCGGGTCTGCCAATGCCGACGCGCACGCGCGGGAAATCGTCTCTCCCCAGAAGATAGACGATATTGCGCATTCCGTTATGCGTTCCGGCGCTGCCGCTCGGACGGAAGCGCAGCCTGCCCTCAGGCAGATCGACGTCATCGTACACCACAATCAGATGCGTCGGATCAACTTTGTACCAGTTCAGCAGCTGAACGACACTCTCGCCGGAGAGATTCATGAACGTCTGCGGCTGCGCGATCACGACGCGCTCGCCGCGAATCGTGCCCTCGCCGACCGCCGCCTTGCACATCAGTTTTCGAATCGGGATATCGTATTTCTGCGAAAGAATCTCCGTCACGTCGAAGCCGACGTTGTGCCGCGTGTGCTCGTATTTCCTTCCGGGATTTCCCAGACCAACCACGATATACATCCCTCTGAGCGCCTCCAGTTTTTCCAGTGTATCAGCTTATTGTAACAAGCGCCGCCGCACGTGTCAAGCATGATTTACTTAAAAACGCAGCTTCCAGTTTTTCGGTCTTTATGGTATAATGGGTTGGGGAAAGTTAAACAGAGCGGAGGTTTTTGAATGCATTCGTTTATTCTGTCCTGTGAATCCACGGTGGATATGCCGTTTTCTTATGTGCAGGAGCGCGGCATTCCGGTTCTCTTTTACGCTTACACGATGAACGGCGCGGAGCACGAAGACAATATGGGGCGCGATCCCGAGGCGCTCAAGGCGTTTTATCGCGACCTGAACGCCGGTCGCTTCTCGCAGACCTCGCAGATCAACGAATTCAGATATATCGAATTCTTCGATTCGCTGCTGCAGAAGGGCGATCTGCTGCATGTCGCTTTCGGTTCGGGCATGACCGCATCGGTACAGAACGCTTATCTCGCCGCGGATGAAATGCGCAAAAAATATCCGGAGCGTAAGATTATCGTGGTCGATTCGCTGTGCTCGTCGTCCGGCTATGGTCTGCTGGTGGATTACGCCGCCGATCTGCGCGATGCGGGGCGTTCAATGGAAGAAACCGAAAAATGGCTGCTCGAAAATCGGCAAAAGGTGCATCATCAGTTTTTCTCGACCGATCTTACGCATTATCGGCGCAGCGGGCGAATGTCCGGCGCGGCAGCAATGCTTGGCGCGATTCTGAATATCTGCCCGATCATGCGGCTGGACGACGCGGGGCGCATCATCGCTTACGACAAGGTGCGCGGCAAGAAAAACGCGATTCGCGAAACGATTCGTACAATGGAAGCGCACGCGCAGGACGGCGCGAATTACTCGGGCAAATGCTTCATTTGCCATTCCCAGTGTCCGGCTGAAGCAGAGGAAACGCGCGGCGCGGTTTGCGCGCATTTCCCGAATCTCGCGGGCAATGTGCGCATTTTCGATATTGGAACGATCATCGCCGGTCATTGCGGACCGGGCACGGTGGCTGTGTTCTTCCTGGGCGACGAACGCACGCCGGATGACAGCATGAAAAAATAGCGTTCAGGCGCGCAGCTCTTTGCATTCGAGCGGTGCGCCTGAATTTTTGCGCTTTGCAAGGATATTTCGCCGTTCCGGGAATATATAATTCCTGAACAAAATTTTGGGAGGCCGTGTCCTTGAAGCTATGCGCCACCCCGCGCGCCAAATCGCGCGCGATTCTCCTGATCGATGTAAAGCTGATTCAACCGAGCCCGTACCAGCCGCGGCGGGCGTTTTCCGATGCGTCGATTGCTGCGCTTGCCGAATCAATTCGCCTGCACGGATTGCTTACGCCGCTGCTGGTTCGCCGCATCGGTGCTGGACAATACGAGCTGATCGCAGGCGAACGGCGGCTGCGGGCGCTGAAAAAACTTGGGTGCGCGCAGGCGGAAGCGATCGTGCTCGCCGCCTACGATTCGGATTGTGCGCTGATTGCGCTGATTGAAAATCTTCAGCGCGAAAACCTGCATTTTCTCGACGAGGCGGAAGCGTATCGCGCCATTCTTTCCGGCAGGAGTATGACGCAGGATTCGCTCGCCGGCGCGCTCGGAATCAGTCCATCCGCGCTCGCAAACCGCTTGCGGCTGCTGAAACTGTCCGATGAGGTACGTTCGATTTTGCGCACATCCCCGCTGAGCGAACGCCACGCGAGGGCGCTTCTGGCACTGCGTTCATCGGATGCGCAAATCAAACTGGCGCGCGAAGCGATTGAGCAGCGGCTGAGCGTCAAACAGCTGGAATCGCGCATTGCAAGGCTGAATCGAACGCCGCCCGCCGCGCAGCACGTGAGCCGCGTCGTACGCGACAATCGAATATTCATCAACGCCGTTCTGGACACGGTCAAAGAACTCAACCGCATCGGCGTGCGCGCCGCGAGCCGCGTGGAAGAGCGCGACGGCGCAATCGACGTGATCGTAACCATTCGTCCGATTGCGGAATCATCGTAAAGCAGTAAACGGCGCGATTTGAACCGGTCGATTGCTATCAAAAAGCGGATTGAAGCGCCTGCTCCAATCCGCTTAATCATTTGTCCGCTCCCGCGATTTTTTCGCAGATGGCTTTTGCGGCGTCCTGCTCATCGTCGCCTTCCGCAATGACCTCGACCTTCACGCCCCGATGTAAATCCAGTGCGAGAATGCCGATCAGCGAATCCAGCCGCAGCTGCTTGCCCTCGCACGAAAGCTTTATATCCGCATGAAAGCGGGACGCCACCTGAGAAAGTTCCGCCGCAAATTCCGGCGTAAGTCCCAGCGCGGCGGAAAATACCGTCTCTAATCTGACCATCGTTCTTCTCCTTTACCGTCAATTTCCGAGGTGCGTATCCTCCCCGGAGCGGAGATTGCGCGCAATCTCCGATATTTTGCGCAGACGGGCGTTCACGCCGGACTTCCCAATCGGCGGCTCCAGCAGCTCGCCCAGCGAAACCAGAGACGCTTCCGGGTTTTCCAGCCGCAGCCGCGCCATGATTTCCAGATTTTTTGGCAGCTTTTCAAGCCCCATCTCTTTTTCGAGATAGCGAATGTCCTCGATCTGGGCGCTCGACGCCGCCATCACCCGATCGATATTCGAGCTGTCGCAGTTCATCTGGCGGTTGATTCGATTGCGAAAGTCCTTGCGAATTCGTGCTTCCTCCAGCTTCAGAACCGCGTTTCCCGCACCAATCAGGCTCAGCGCCGTAGAGATTTCCTCCGCGCTCTTTAAGTATACCACATATTTTGCTTTTCTGCACGCTTTTTTTGTCGCTATGTCATAATAATTCATTATTCCGATAACATAATTTGCAAGGTCTTCGTTCGGAAGCGCCAATTCGAAATGGTATTCGCGCTCCGGATTGTTCACCGCGCCGCAAAGCAGGAACGTGCCCAGCAAAAACGCGCGCTTGCAGCAATCGCCTTCGACCAGCTTCGACCGTGGTGCCATGCGCACGCCGAACAGCGCATCCGGATCCATCAGCTGCGTTTCCTCCAGCAAAAGCACCGATGCTTTCTCCGGAATGATCAGCTGATAGCGCACCTGACCGTTCAGCGCGTCGGTATGCAGCGTGCGGATTTCCGTCGTAACATTCCAGAACTGCTTCAGAATGCTGAAATAGCGGCGCGCAACCACGCCGTCCGTCGCCGTAATCGAAAGCGCGTAGCGCCCGAGTCCCTTAAACGAAATGCCGCCGGAACACAGCAAAGCCGCCGCCAGCTCGCTCCTTGCGCAGCAGCGCTCGCGGCAGGTTTCGCGGGCGAGCTCTCCGCGCGCGTCCGATGCAAACGACATTCCAATTCCTCCCAAATCTATTCGATTCGCCGGTGGGCTATTCCTCGCCGATCACGCGCACTTCCGTTTCCAGATGCACGCCTGAATGCTCAAAAACCGTTTTCTGCACCCTTTCAATCAGCGTTAGCACATCGCCCGCGGTAGCGTTTCCGATATTTACGATGAATCCCGCGTGTTTTTCGCTGACCTGTGCGCCGCCGATCTGCGCGCCCTTCAGTCCCGCCTGTTCGATCAGCGCGCCGGCAAAATAGCCTTCGGGACGCTTGAATACGCTGCCCGCGCTTGGGAAATTCAGCGGCTGCTTTTCGCGGCGGCGCGCGTTCAGTTCACGCATTCGCTCGCTGATGGCGTTCGGATCGCCGCTTTGCAGCCGGAACCGCGCGGAAAGCACGATCCCGCCCTCGCGCAGCGGCAATGTGGTTCGATAGCCCATTTGCATTTCATCGCGCATAAGCGTTCGGATTTCGCCGTCGATAAGTACGCGCGCGTCGATCAGCGCATCCGAAAGCTGACCGCCGTATGCGCCGGCGTTCATCGCGCAGCCGCCGCCGAGCGTCCCCGGAATGCCGGATGCGAATTCCAGCCCTGAAAGCCCCGCGCGCTGCGCTTCCGTGGCAACCTTGGAAAGCGTCGCGCCCGCTTCGGCGGTCAGAACGTTATTTTCAATCGAAATATGCGAGAACCGTTCGCCCAGTGCGATCACAAGCCCGATCACGCCACCGTCGCGCACGATCAGGTTGGAGCCGTTGCCGATCACGGTATACGGGATATGATAATCCAACGCGAGCCTGATTGCCAGTGCGATCTGCTGTTCCATTGCCGGAAAGAACATCATATCCGCCGGCCCTCCAATGCGGAAGGTGGTGTGGCGGCTCATTGGTTCGTCGCGCAGCAGCTGCCCGGGCTCAGACATATTCCAGAGCGTTTCCCACAGTCCGTTCACGTTCGATTCCTCCCAATCAGAAATTGAAATAGATGAAGGGGTTATAGTCCACGACCGCGACATAGCTGAGCGCGACTGCCATCAGGACGACCAGACCGGCTGCGCAAACGATTCGCAATGCGCCATCCGGAATATATAACTTTTCGCGCGCCCATTTTCCGATCGGCAATCCGAACACCACGCCCGCGAACAGGAACCAACCGTATTCGCGCAGGAACATTCTGGCAGTTGCGTCCCAGCCTGCCGCGCCGTTTACACCGAACATCGTTCCGTAAAAGCTCCATGCGACGCCGAGGTTATCCGAACGGATCATGACGGTAATCGCAACGACCATGAACATCGCGTAGATCGTTCCGAGCACGCCGCGTTTTTCCATCCATTTGCCGAGGCCGGTGAATCGCTCGAACGCCTGCATGACGAAGAATCCGATTCCCCAAAGGATATACGTCCACGCCGCGCCGTGCCAAAGGCCGGTCATGCTCCAGACCATGAACATATTGAACAGAAGCCGCCATTTGGATTTCACACGGCTGCCGCCCAGCGGAAAATACAGGTAGTCGCGGAACCATGTGCACATGGAAATGTGCCAGCGCCGCCAGAATTCGGTCACGGATTTGGAAATAAACGGGAAATTGAAGTTTTCCAGAAAGTGGAAACCGAACATTCTTCCGAGTCCGATCGCCATATCCGAATAGCCGGAGAAGTCGTAATAGACCTGCATGAGGTAGGCGCACGCCGCCATCCACGCGCTTGCAACCGAGAGGTTTGCGCCGTTTAAGTTAAACGCGGTATCGACAAGCAGACCGAGATTATTGGAAAGGATCAGTTTTTTGCAGAAGCCGACCATGAATCTCTGGCAGCCGAGGGTAAAATCCGGCAGATTCTCTTTACGGTGCTCGATTTCATCCGCAACGGTCTGATAGCGGACGATCGGTCCTGCGATCAGCTGCGGGAAGAATGATATGTAGAGGCAGACGTTGATAAAATTTTTCTGAACCTTGCCGTCGCCGCGATAGACGTCTATCACGTAGCTCATCGCCTGAAATGTAAAGAACGATATGCCGATCGGCAGCGCGATTTTCGGGATTGCAAACGTAAGTCCGAACCAGCTGCGGACGTTGGTCAGCATGAACGTAAGGTATTTGAACACGCCAAGCAGCGCGAGGTTAAAGACCACGGAGGCAATCAGCGCAGGTTTTGCGCTTTTTCCCTTTTGTTTCATTGAATCGACCCAGAGCCCGAACAGCCAGTTGGCGGCGATCGACGCGATCATGACGAACACAAATTTGGGTTCGCCCCAGGCATAGAAGAGCAGGCTCATCAGCGTCAGAAACAGATTCGACGCCTTTCGGTTACGCTTCAGCAGGTAATACCCGATCAACACGATGGGTAAAAAGTAAAACAAAAACACCTTACTGGAAAAAACCATGCAGCAAAACGCTCCTCACGCAAAAATTCACACTCATCTCTTTTATTATACCTCATTCTCCCCCATTTGTCCAGCGTGCGGGTGGGCGGTGCCGGGCGGGCGGTGCCCGCAGACATTTGCTGCCGCGCTTGGCGGGCAGTGCCCGCTGACGTTTGCTGCCGCGCTTGATCGCGGCGATTTTGAGTCGGGAAGCGACTCAAAATCTTATGCGGTTCGATTTAGAACTTTATTACCATTATGACGCGCGCTGCGCCGCCGGGCTGACGGCGCAGCACGCTTTGTTTGGTATTGGGTTTTGATTGGGGAACAAGGTGGATTTATTTCTTCTTTTTCTTTTCTTTAGCTTTGTAAATGGCGTAGAGCGCGACGGTGTTCACATCTTCCTGCTCCGTTGCCGGAAGCGCGGGCATCAGACCGGTGCATTCGCTGCTGGATGCAACCTTCATTGCTTCGTCAAATGGATCGTCTTTTCGCATTTCAAATTCACCTCCCGTTTTATTTTTCTTGTTTGCGCTCATTTCATTCCACAGCATATAATGCCAGCAAATCGTTTTTTCGCAAGCAATGCACGCAAATCTGCGACATAACGCAACTTCGCGCTCCAAATGCAAAACAATCCAATCGCCCAAATCATTTTTAATGCTCCAACAAAACCCTCTCCTCCTGCTGTATGTAAGCGCGCAAGCCGCCACCACGGCGCAGCGCACGTCGCTATGGGAACAAAGTCATGAATCGAACCCTGTCAGATTTTGAGTCGCCTCCCGACTCAAAATCGCTGTGATCAAGCGCGGCAGCAAATGTCTGCGGGCACCGCCCGCAAATGTCTGCGGGCGCCGCCCGCCGTCTTGACAGATGGGGAGGATATGTTATATTATATGGTAGATGAATTTTGTTTTCTGGAGGCAGCATTATGCAGTTTGATTTGAGAGCGTCCGCACGCGAAAAACGGCTGATCGTCGCGCATCGCGGCGCTTCGGGCGGCAATATTCCCTGTAATACCC
>OLPR01001013.1_pt1 | contig 24109 bp, 14 predicted proteins | sample 1672761 | NCBI WGS metagenome assembly OLPR01 (sample SAMEA3136721, study PRJEB25190) | human gut metagenome | biome: human gut; feature: human-associated habitat; material: faeces | place: Austria | collected 2013 | reverse complement strand
GGATGATATAAATGCAGCAGTAGATCAGGTATGCTCATCAGAGACAGCACCTGAGGATTGGAATCAGGTAGAGCTGGATGACATGATAAGGGGCATAGTTCCATTTGCTGAGCCGGTTACACTTACCGAAGAGGAGATCAAAAAGGCAGATATCAGCGAGCTGAAGGACAGACTGTACAATGAAGCTCTTGAGCTCTATGCTGCCAAGGAGGAAGAGATCGGTGATCCTGATCAGATGAGAGAGATCGAGCGAGTTATACTCCTCAAGACTATAGATAGAAAGTGGACAGATCATATCGACGACATGGATAATCTGAGACAGGGAATCGGACTTAGATCACTTGGCCAGAGAGATCCTGTTGTAGAATACAAATTCGCAGGATATGACATGTTCAATGACATGACAGCAGCGATCCGTGAGGATACTGTAAAGCTTCTTCTCAGAATAAAGGTTGAGCAGAAGATTGAGCGTGAAGAGGTGAATAAGGTTACAGGAACCAATAAGGATGACACAGTGTCAAGGGGACCTGTAAAGAAAGCCAAGAAGATAGGCAGAAATGATCTCTGTCCATGCGGAAGCGGTCTGAAGTATAAGAACTGCTGCGGTAAGAACGCATAAATACGTGATACAGGAGAAACCAAGTGATAGAATTGGATGAGTTCAGGGCGACGATGGCCTCCTATAGGGATCCCTTGGGGGAGGTCAAGTCATCCCTTGACATTGAAAACAAGACAGACAGAATAGCAAAGCTTAATTATGAGATGGAACAGCCGGATTTCTGGGATGATATCGACAGATCCCGTGAGGTATCGAAGGAACTGAAGGGACTTCAGGATCTGGTTGAAAACTATAAGAAGCTTGAAAATGACTATGTGGATATAGATACACTGATCCTGATGGCGGAGGAGGAGAATGATCCGAGTCTTGTGCCTGAGATAGGGGAGCAGATAGATATATTTACGAAGGAATTTGAGGAGTATAGGATAAATCTTCTCTTCACTGACGAGTTTGATGACTGTAATGCGGTACTCACACTCCATTCAGGAGAGGGCGGAACGGAGTCCTGCGACTGGGCGAGTATGTTGTACAGAATGTATACCAGATGGGCAGAAAAGCACGGCATGAGTGTTGAGGTGCTCGATTTCCTTGAGGGCGATGAGGCTGGTATAAAGTCTGTGACCATTCAGATAAATGGGCAGCATGCGTACGGATATCTCAAGTCAGAGAAGGGAGTGCACAGACTGGTAAGAATATCACCATTCAATTCGGCCGGCAAAAGAATGACTTCGTTTGCATCCTGTGATGTCATACCGGATATAGAGCAGGATTTGGAGATAGAGATCAGGGATGAAGATATAAGGATAGATACCTACAGATCGAGCGGCGCAGGTGGCCAGCATATCAATAAGACATCTTCAGCAATCCGGATTACCCATTTCCCGACGGGAATTGTAGTAACCTGCCAGAATGAGCGTTCCCAGCACATGAATAAAGACAAGGCTATGCAGATGCTGAAGGCCAAGCTTTATCTGCTGAAGCAGCAGGAAGCAGAAGCCAAGCTTTCCGGTATCCGTGGAGAAGTAACCGATATTGGATGGGGCAATCAGATCCGTTCCTATGTTATGCAGCCATATACCATGGTCAAGGATCACCGTACCAACGAAGAGACCGGTAATGTGGATGCAGTGATGGATGGCGGCATTGATATTTTCATCAATGCATACCTGAAATGGATCGCCCTTTCAAAATAACCTGAAAATACAAGAACCCTCTTGCGGCAGCCCCTGAGGCTGTGGTAATATATCCATTGTTAGAAAACAAATGTTTTTGTAATACGGACAGAGGGACATGCATGGATAGAACAAACGAGAAAAAGAAATATTATGTAGTGACAGAGCGGGCTGTTCCGGAGGTGCTTCAGAAAGTTGTGGAAGCAAAGAAACTTCTGGATTCAGGCCGCGTACTCACTGTACAGGAAGCTGCAGAGCAGACAGGGATCAGCCGCAGCTCTTTTTACAAATATAAAGATGATATTTTTCCTTTCCATGAACAGGCCAAAGGAAAGACAATTACCTTTATCATACAGATGGATGATGAACCTGGGATATTGTCAAATGTACTGAAGTCCGTTGCAGAGTTTCATGGGAACATACTGACCATTCATCAGAGTATTCCCATCAGTGGCGTGGCTACGTTGACCCTAAGCGTAGATATCCTTCCGGGGGCCGGTGATGCTGAGGCCATGGTAGAGAACATTGAACAGACGGAAGGGATTCATTATCTTAAAATATTAGGCAGGGAGTAAACAAATGATCAACATAGCAGTTTTAGGATACGGCACTGTAGGCAGCGGAGTAGTAGAGGTGATCAATACCAACCAGGACAGTATCAACAGGCGTGCAGGAGATGAGATCCGGATCAAATACGTGTTGGATCTTCGTGATTTTCCGGGGGATCCGGTACAGGAAGTGCTTGTACACGATTATGAGACCATCGTAAATGATCCGAAAGTAGACATTGTAGTAGAAGTGATGGGTGGCCTGGAGCCGGCACATACCTTTGTGAAAAGAGCATTAGAGGCAGGGAAAAGCGTGGCTACCTCCAATAAAGCATTGGTAGCAAAGTTTGGTCCTGAGCTGATGAACATCGCCAGGAATAAGAACATTAATTTCCTGTTTGAGGCAAGCTGCGGAGGCGGTATTCCCATTATCCGCGCACTGAACCAGTCTCTTACAGCAGACCAGATCGACGAAGTGACAGGTATCCTGAATGGCACCACCAATTATATGCTGACCAAGATGGATATGGAAGGCAGCCGTTTTGAAAGTGTTCTGATGGAAGCTCAGGAAAAAGGATATGCAGAGGCTGATCCTACCGCAGATGTGGAAGGATATGACGCATGCAGGAAGATCGCCATCCTGTCTTCCCTTGCATACGGGAAGTTTCTGAATTATGAAAAAATCCATACAGAAGGGATCACCAGGATCACTCCGGAAGATATGGAGTATGCCAGGGTTATGGGTATGTCCATTAAGCTTCTGGCTACAAGCAGGAAGCTGTCAGAGGATTCCTATTATGCAGTGGTTGCCCCCTTCCTTGTTGGTAAAAATAATCCGCTGTACAGTGTAAATGATGTGTACAACGGTATTTTTGTCCATGGAAATGTACTGGGAGATGCCATGTTCTACGGCAGCGGGGCAGGCAAGCTGCCTACCGCCAGTGCAGTAGTGGCAGATGTGGTGGATGAAGCCAAGCATCTTCATGAGAACATGCCAAATGAATGGAACGATCAGCCACTTCCCCTTGCAGATCCTGATCAGGTATCCGGACGGTTCTTTGTACGTGTGCAGACAACCGATCTTTCGCTGATCCGGAGTGTATTTGGGACTATAGAGCAGATACAGGTACCAAAGGCAGAAGGAGAGACAGGCTTTGTCACTGCACAGATGACACTTGGACAGTACAAAGCAAAAGCAGCAGAGATCAAAGCGGAGATCCTTTCCATGATCCGCATCAAGGACTGAGTGACCGGAGGCATATATGTTAATAGTTAAAAAATTTGGCGGTACATCTGTGGCAAATAAAGAACGGATCTTTCATGTGGCAGACCGGTGTATAGCAGAATACCAGAAAGGCAACGATGTAGTGGTTGTGCTTTCTGCAATGGGCAAATATACGGATGAGCTGATCAAAATGGCAAAGGACATCAATGAAAAGCCACCGAAAAGAGAATTGGATATGCTGCTGACCATTGGAGAGCAGATGTCTGTGGCGCTGATGGCCATGGCCATGAACCAGAGAAGGGTGCCGGCAGTATCCCTGAATGCATTTCAGGTGACTATGCATACCACCAGTGATCACGGCAATGCAAGACTGAAAAGGATCGATACCGAGCGGATCCGCAGGGAGCTGGAAAACCGCAGGATCGTCATCGTCACCGGATTTCAGGGCGTGAACAAATATGATGATTATACTACCCTTGGCAGAGGCGGCTCTGACACTACAGCAGTTGCACTGGCAGCAGCTCTTCATGCAGATGCCTGCGAGATCTATACAGATGTGGACGGAGTTTATACAGCAGACCCAAGGAAGGTGCCTGGAGCCCGCAAGCTGAAAGAGATCACCTATGATGAGATGCTGGATCTGGCTACTTTAGGAGCAGGTGTGCTTCACAACCGTTCTGTGGAAATGGCCAAGAAATACGGCGTGCCCCTTGTGGTGCGCTCCAGCCTGAACGACAGTGAGGGTACAGTAGTAAAGGAGGTAACAACCGTGGAGAGAATGCTGATCAGTGGTGTAGCCCTGGATACAGATGCAGTAAGGATCGCAGTGATCGGGATCAAGGATATGCCGGGTATGGCATTTAAGGTTTTTGATACACTTGCCAAAAAGAAGATCAATGTGGATGTGATCCTGCAGTCCATCGGACGGGCAGGCACCAAAGATATTTCCTTTACAGTAAATAAGGATGATCTTGAGGATGCAGTTGCCACTTTGGAAGAGAACCAGGCAAGACTGGGCTATAAAGAACTGCATTCAGAGAGAAACATTGCCAAGCTTTCCATTGTAGGGGCCGGCATGATGAGTAATCCGGGTGTGGCTGCTAAGATGTTCGAAAGTCTTTACAACGAAGGCGTTAATATCAATATGATCTCTACATCAGAGATCAGGGTAACGGTCCTGATCAATGAAAAGGATGGGATCCGTGCAATGAATGCAGTACACGATGCGTTTGGGCTTACCGACTAAAAGCCTGGAAGGGAGAAAACGATGAAAAGAAAAATGATGATTGCATTATTGATGGCAGCCAGCTTATGTACAGTATCTGTTCCTGTTATTGCACAGGAGACCGCAGGAACACAGGAAGCAGCGCAGACAGAGGAAACTGCTGAAGCACAGGAGACTGCAGTGGCAGAAAACACAGAAGAAGCACAGCCTGCAGACCCGCATGCTTCCACTACTTTATCGGACAACATTTATGATTTTCAGCTGAAAATGGGAGATGATATCTGCCAGTTCCCTATGACCTATGAGGCTTTTACAGCTCTTGGATGGCAGCTTTCCGGCGTGGAAGAGGACGAAAGCGTACCCTCTAATTCCTACTATATGATCGATTTTGAAAAAGAGGGACTGCGGATCGGAGCAGAGGCTATCAACCTGGGAATCAATCAGACATCTGTAAGCCAGTGCCTGATCGGTTCTGTGACTGTGGATGCAAGCAGCAGCTACGGAGTGGATCTTTCCAAAATGCCGGTAGAGCTTGCAGGCGGGATCCAGATGGGTACCTCCACAGTGGATGATATTAAGGCAGCTTATGGAGATCCTTCTGATGTGTATGAAGGAGATTATTATACACAGATGACATACTCCAAGGATACTTATGAACGTGTGGAACTGTATGTATATAAGGACGACAACACATTGAAAAAAGTAGATGTGCGTAATTTCTCAGAGCCGGAAGATTTTGAAAAAGGTGAAGTCGATACCTCCACACCAGACGTTGTATCTGAGTATCAGGCTCCCCAGGAACTGGGCAGTGATATGCTGGATCCGGTAGTAGAGTACTGTGGTGATCTTTACCAGCTACCTGCACCTGTAAGCGCTTTTGAGGCAAATGGCTGGGTGATCCAGGATGCAGCTGAGGACGCATATGTAGAAGGCGGCGGTCTGGAATTTATTGATATGATGAAGAATAACCAGAGCGTAAGATTTTCTATCTATAACAAAACATCCAATGCAGTTACACTGTCCAATTGCTTTGTAACAGAACTGGAGGTTGGAAATTATGACAGTGACAGCCTGAGCCTGAAGCTTTCAGGTGGATTTACATTAGGTGCATCCAAAAGTGATCTGATAGCAGCAGCACAGGAAAAAGGATATCTTTACGATGAAGAAAATGGTTATCTGACCATTTATGAGAGCGAGGATACCAAGATCGACACAAGAGCACAGTTCTGGTTCAATGAGGATAAGGATCCGGATACAGCTGCTGCAGTTACCTATAAGAATTATAACCTTCAGTAACACAAAAGGCAGCATGCCTGTGTCACTGGACCGGAGGAGAAGATGAGTGATTATATTCTGAGCTGCTGTTCAACAGCAGACCTTACCAAGGAACATTTTGAAAAACGTGGAATATCTTACATCTGTTTTCACTATCAGATGGATGGAAAACAGTATACAGATGATTTGGGACAGAGCATGCCTTTTGAGAAGTTTTATCAGGCAATGGCAGATGGGGCAGAAACAAAAACTTCCCAGGTTAATGCAGAAGAGTATCAGGCATATTTTGAAACATTCCTGAAGCAGGGAAAGGATGTGCTTCATGTATGCCTGTCCTCCGGGATTTCCGGAGCGATCAATTCTGCTATGATCGCCAAAGAAGAACTGTCTCAGAAGTATCCCAAAAGGCAGATCCTGGTGGTAGATTCTCTTGGAGCATCTTCCGGATACGGGCTTTTGATGGACCAGCTGGCAGATCTTCGGGATCAGGGACAAAGCCTTCAGCAGGTTTATGACTGGGCCGAGCAGCATAAGCTGGAGCTGAATCACTGGTTCTTTTCCACAGACCTTACCTTTTATATCAAGGGCGGCAGGATTTCCAAAACCGCCGGCTTTATCGGCGGCGTGCTGAATATCTGCCCGCTTCTGAACATGGATGACCAGGGCAGGCTGATCCCCAGATTTAAGATCCGCACCAAGAAAAAGGTGATCCGTACCATTGTGGACAAGATGGAAGAATATGCCAGAGATGGCAGAGATTATTCCGGGAAGTGTTATATTTCCCAGTCCGGCTGTTATGAGGATGCCAGGGCTGTGGCAGACCTGGTAGAGGCCAGATTTCCCCACCTAAACGGAAAAGTTCTGATCAATTATGTAGGTACTACCATTGGAAGCCATACAGGGCCTGGTACTGTGGCTCTTTTCTTCTGGGGGAAAAAACGCACAGAGTAAGAAGCTGTTGCCGAATCGAAGGAGATTTGATAATCTATGAAGAGAAGTTCAAAAGAACTGAAAAGATACGCAAAGCTGGCTTTAGAGGGCAGATATGGGATCGCTATCATGGGGGTGCTGGCAGCATTTGGCATCAACCTTCTGGGGAATCTTCTGGCAGGGAATCTTTTTACAGGCGAATTCCTGCCAACTATGATCATGAGCCAGATTTTTCTATTTATCCTGTCCCTTGTTACAGGGATCCTGTCTGCAGGATTGTATTACATGTTTCTGAATATGGCCAGAGACAGGGAGTTTGGTCTTGGCGATCTGCTGTACTTTTTCAGAAATCATCCGGATCGGGTGATCGTAGCCGGCTTTGTGCTGGCGCTGATCGATCTGGTGGTATCCATTCCCTACTACTGGTACAGCTATACTGTGATCCCTGGGAATACTCTGGAAGCACAGGTGGAGTGGATGAGCCGCTCTATGGAGCTGATGCTGTTATCCATTGTACTTAATGTGATCGTTACGCTGCCTTTTGTTATGACCTACTTTCTGATGGCAGATCACCTGGATATGGGCGGCATAGAGGCTTTAAAGGCCAGTGCAGCTATGATGAAAGGGCATAAAGGCAGATATCTGCTGATGCAGATCAGCTTTATCCCTTTACTGTTTCTTTCTATATTCACATTATATATAGCTCTTCTTTGGATCGTTCCCTATATGCAGATGACTGTGACTATGTTTTACAGGGATCTGTTAGGCGAACTGGATCAGGACATTTATGAGGATCACAGGGAAAATAAATCTGCCTGGGATCAGGATGACTTTAATTCCGAGGCATAAAATGTTATGTGCGGAACATAAGACTTTAATTCCCGGGCATAAGGAGATGATAGATTAACATGGATATTATACAGGTGATCACCCAGGAACTGGGTGTAAAAAAAGAACAGGTAGAAGCAGCGGTAAAGCTGATCGATGAAGGCAATACCATTCCGTTTATTTCCAGATATCGTAAGGAAGCAACCGGTGCCCTTAATGATGAACAGCTGCGTAATCTTTATGAGCGGCTGAATTACCTGCGTAACCTTGAAGATAAGAAGAAACAGGTGCTTGCCAGCATTGAAGAGCAGGGCAAGCTAAACGCTGAGCTGAAGAAACAAATCCTTGAAGCACAGACTCTGGTGGTGGTAGAGGATCTGTACCGCCCTTACAGGCCAAAACGCCGTACAAGGGCAACCATTGCCAAAGAAAAAGGACTGGAGCCCCTGGCAAATATTATCAGCCTTCAGATGACCAAAAAACCATTGGAAGAAGAAGCACAGGCTTTTCTTTCCGAAGAGAAGGAAGTGACTTCCGTGGAGGAGGCCATTGCAGGAGCAAAGGATATTCTGGCAGAACGAATTTCCGATGAGGCGGATTACCGTATCCGCATCAGGGATCTGACCACAAAGAAAGGAACTATCAGTTCTGTGGCAAAGGATCCAAAGGCTCAGTCTGTTTATGAAATGTATTATGAGTTTGAGGAGCCTATCAAGAAGCTGGCAGGTCATAGGATCCTGGCACTGAACAGAGGGGAAAAAGAGAAATTCCTCACTGTTAAAGTGAATGCACCGGAAGAAGAGATCCTCCGTTACCTGGAACATCAGGTGATCACAAAGGAGAATCCTGTTACCTCTCCTGTCTTAAAAGAAGTGGTGGATGACTGCTACAAACGACTGATCGCACCTGCCATTGAAAGGGAGATCCGCAGCAATCTTACCGATCAGGCAGAAGATGGCGCCATCAAGGTATTTGGAAAGAATCTGGAGCAGCTTCTTATGCAGCCTCCCATTGCAGGGAAGGTTGTGCTTGGATGGGATCCGGCATTCCGTACCGGATGTAAGCTGGCAGTGGTAGATGCCACAGGAAAGGTGCTGGATACCACAGTGGTTTATCCTACTGCACCTACCAATGAGACTAAGATCCGTGCTGCCAAGGATACTGTGGAGAAAATGATCCGAAAGTACAAGGTATCCCTGATCTCTGTTGGAAATGGTACTGCTTCCAGAGAGTCAGAGCAGGTGATCGTGGACATGCTGAAGGAGATCCCGGAAGCAGGCGTACAGTACGTGATCACCAATGAAGCTGGTGCTTCTGTATATTCTGCAAGCAAGCTGGCCACAGAAGAGTTCCCTAACTTTGATGTAGGACAGAGAAGCGCAGCTTCCATTGCAAGGCGTGTACAGGATCCGCTGGCAGAGCTGGTAAAGATCGATCCTAAGTCCATTGGTGTTGGTCAGTATCAGCATGATATGAACCAGAAAAAGCTGGGAGAAGCTTTGTCCGGAGTGGTTGAGGACTGTGTGAACAAGGTAGGTGTGGATCTGAATACTGCATCTGCCTCCCTGCTGGAATATATTTCAGGCATCAGTAAAGCCATTGCAAAAAACATTGTGACCTACAGAGAAGAAAATGGCCGTTTTACCAACCGGAAAGGTCTTCTGAAGGTGGCAAAGCTGGGCCCTAAGGCTTTTGAACAGTGTGCCGGATTTATGCGTATCACAGGAGGCGATGATCCATTGGATGCTACAAGCGTGCATCCGGAAAGCTATGAGGCAGCAAATGCCCTTCTTAAAAAGCTGGGACACACACCAAAAGATATTACATCCGGAGGTCTGGGCAGGATCTCTTCCCAGATCCATGACTACAAAAAGCTGGCCAAGGAACTGGAGATAGGCGAGATCACATTGAAAGACATTGTAAAGGAGCTGGAGAAACCGGCAAGAGATCCAAGGGATGAAATGCCCCGTCCGATCCTTCGCACAGATGTACTGAATATGGAGGACCTGAAAGAAGGGATGATCCTGAAAGGAACTGTGCGGAATGTGATCGATTTCGGAGCATTTGTGGATATCGGGGTTCATCAGGATGGGCTTGTACATATCTCCCAGATGAGCGAGAAGTTTATCAAACATCCCCTGGAAGCAGTCAGTGTAGGAGATGTTGTGGATGTACAGGTGATCGGCGTGGATCTTAAGAAGAAACGGATCAGCCTTTCCATGAAAGGATTTCAGAAATAACAAAAAAGTATTGTGATCCGGCGGGGAGGTGCAGGATTTTATGGAAGAAACCGCACAGGAGCTTACTGATCATGTAAGCCAGTTTCAGAAATATCTGGATGAACACACGCCCGAGCTGATCAGCTTTGGGATCAAAGTGGTTCTGTCCATTGTGGTTCTGTATATTGGAAGCCGCCTGATCCGGTGGGTGCTTGGTCTTGTGAGACGCTCCCTGGGACGGACCGGGATGGATAAAGGGGCGGTACAGTTTTTGTGTTCATTCCTGAAAGCCCTTTTATATATTCTGCTGATCTTCGGGATCGGGATGAATTTCGGTATCAAAGAATCGTCCGTAGCCGCCCTTTTAGGTACTGCAGGCGTTACCATCGGTCTTGCATTACAAGGTGGACTGTCCAACCTGGCAGGAGGGGTGATGCTTCTGATCTTCAAGCCCTTCCAGGTAGGAGACTACATTATTGTAGATAAGGCCAATGGCTGGGAAGGGACTGTGTATAAGATCGAGATCTGTTATACTACCCTGCTGTCTGTGGATTACAGGCATATTGTGATCCCGAATGGCACCCTGTCCGGGAATACAGTGGTCAATCTGACAGCAAGGGATATGAGGAAGCTGGAGCTGAAGATCGGGATTTCCTATGATTCAGATATGCACAAGGCAAAGCAGATACTGGAACAGATCATAAAAGATGATAAGGGCACCCGGGAAGATCAGGGAATGCTGGTATACGTAGATGAATTGGCAGAAAGTGCAGTGACCCTGGGGCTTCGTGTATGGGTACCTACAGAAGATTACTGGACGGTGCGATGGCGTTTGAACGAAACCATCAAAGATGAATTTGACCGTCAGGGTATCCGGATTCCATATCGTCAGTTGGATGTACATTTAATTTCCTAAATATGTTATATTTATCTTAGAATTTTTATATTTTCCAAAGACGTGTACTTGATTATACTATAATTAAAGTACCTGATAAAGCCAACCGGGTGCTTTGGAAGGAAAACGCCGGAGCAGAGGCGTATGAAAAAGTTACAATAAACTGACAGGGGAAAACCGGAGATTATGAATGAGAAAAAAAGACGGCTTTTTCTGCTGATTGGTGTGCTGTTGGTGCTGGCAGGAGTGGCTGTAAGAGCATATCCGACCGTAAGTAACTGGTATCGTGAATATACGGCCAGGTATGAAATCAAAGATTATTGCGATATTGTAGATGTAGAGAATAAGGATAGCCTTACCAAGATGAAGAACATGGCCACAAAGTATAATCAGGAGCTGGAGGAAGAAGGCGGGGACGTATCCGCTGTCAGCTATGATGACCTGCTTGCAGTAACAGATGCCATTGGTTTTCTGGAGATCCCGAAGCTGCAGGTTTATCTGCCTATTTATCACGGGGCGGGAGAGGATGTGCTTGAAAAAGGAATCGGACATATGCCCGGCACCTCCCTTCCTGTAGGCGGAGCTTCCACACATTGTGTGCTGTCAGGGCACACCGGGCTTCCATCAGCCAAGATGTTTACCCATCTGGATGATCTGGAAGAGGGGGACATGTTTTACATTCATGTATTGGACGAAGTATTGGCTTATCAGGTAGACCAGAAGAAGGTAGTCCTTCCTGATGAGACGGAAGATATAGAGATTATAGACGGCAAGGATTATGTCACACTTCTTACCTGTTTCCCTTACGGGGTGAACAGCCACAGGCTTCTGGTAAGAGGTGAGCGTACATCAAATGTTCCATCAGAGCTGTCCGTTCAGATGCCTGTGGAGCAAAATAACCAGGAGATGATGGCACCACGTACCGTGCTGATCATAGCAGGAGTATGCGTGGGGCTCTTCTGCATTTTCCTGATCTGGCTTGTGTGTCGGATCACCAGGGGAAAGAAGAAGGATGAGGACGTACGGGAGGAAGAGGAAAAGTGAAAAAAGGAAGAGTAAAGGCAGCAGTTATCTGTCTTGCGATTTGCTGCAGCATGCTGCTTGGCACAGTAAGTGCCAAAGCGGAACAAAAAGGCAGTATTACACTCAGGCTTGCCCAGACAGCGGCTGGCATTGAAGTGACTCTCTATCAGATAGCAGGGTATGAGAATGATGGATTTGTGTACAAGGATTCTTTTACAGGAAGCGGCATTAATGTATCCGGTCTGAAAACAGCCTCTGAATACGAAAAGGCAGCCGAAGGTTTGGCAGCTTTTGCCAAATCCAAGAAGCTTACAGGTACTGTGGCCCAGGCTGGTACAGATGGCACTGTTTCTTATAAGAATGTAGAGAACGGGATTTATCTGGCTGCACAGACCGGCGGTGAGGATATTATGGTAATGCAGCCGGTGATCATACCGGTTCCTTACAGTGAGAACAGTACAGAGAAGTACGATCCGGTACTGAATCCTAAGACCACCTTCCCAGGCGGTGCAGTGATCCTGAATAAGACAGATCCAGATGGGAAAACACTGGAAAAAGCAGTATTTGCTTTATGGCAGAAGGTTTACCCGGAGGCAGGAGAGACGATTCCCCAGGGAGCAGTTTCCGGATCTGATGAAGGAGGAAGCTTCTACTGGAAAGAGTTTAAGACTCAGCTTACAACAGACAGGAACGGACAGATCGTAGTTACCGATCTTCCTCTTGGTTCTTACCAGTTTACCGAGGAGAAAGCTCCTGACGGATTTGTAAAGCTTTCCCAGCCTGTAGCATTCAAGATCACACGGGCAGGACAGACAGCAGTGGTAAATGGAGTATATGTACAGGCTTCCGGAAATGTGCAGGTTTTAAGTGTGGTGAATCAGCCAGAAGAAGTGACACCTACACCGGAGGTTACCAATACACCAGCTCCGGAACCAACAGCTACACCTGTACCTGATACACCATCAGATAACACACCGCCATCCAGCGGCACAACCAATGTAAAGACCGGGGATAACACACCGATCCTTCCTATGATCGCAGTGCTTGTACTGGCAGTGATCGTTGCAGCTGTTGTGGTGATCCTTAAGAAGAAAAAGCATGATAAATAACTCTTTATATAAAAAAGCATGATAAATACCTTCTTATATAATGAAGCAAAAAGAAGTCCGCAAGGGCTTCTTTTTGTATGTAAAAGAGAAAAAAATAACATTTTCTTAAATAATTCGCAGAGAAAAAAATAACATTTTTTTTAAATAATCTACGAAAAGCTTGTCATAAGAGAAAAAAATAAATATAATAAAAAGGTACACTTATTGTTCAAAATACAGGGGGAGTAGAAATTGCGAAAGATCTTGATCGCAGATGATGAGAGAATCGAAAGACAAGGGATCAGAAGCCTTCTCGAAAGAAAAGACTATAACCTGGAGATCCTGGAAGCAAGCAATGGCAAAGAGGCGTTGGAGATTGCCAGGAGCCAGAAGCCGGATATTTTATTAAGTGATATAAAGATGCCATTTATGACCGGACTGGAGCTGATGGAGAAAGTGCGTCAGTTTGATTCTGAGATGGCCATCATTATTTTCAGCGGATACAGTGATTTTGAATATGCCAGACTGGCGATCAAGTACGGAGTGTTGGGCTATGTGCTGAAGCCAGTGAATCCGTCAGAATTTTATAATGTGATCGACAAGACGCTTATTGCCATTGATGAGAAGAAGCAGACAGAAGTACTGATGCAGAAGAATCAGGATTTTATGGAGCAGTTTTATCTCCAGAAATATTTGAATACAGGCAGACAGGATATTAAGGCGGAAGCTATGGCTACTCTGGATGTTTCCTGGTGGGAGCAGGTCCGTCAGATGATCCTGATAGAGACTGCCACAGACTTTTTTGAAGAGCATGCAGAGGATTTTGAGATGGAATTGGCCGCTGAACTGAAGCTTCCATTCCATTATCTGAATTTGAGTGCCACCAGTTCTCTTCTCTTTTTTGATGACAAGGTAAAGGTGGATTATTCTGTGCTGGGACAGCATATCCATGGATTCATGAGAGATCATATGAATGAAGAAGGCTATGTGGCTGTTTCCAGTACGATTACATCCGATTTCAATATGGCAGATGCCTATCAGGAAGTAGAGATTCTTATGGAGAATCGTTTTTACAAGTCGGATATGTGGGTTTATATGCCGGATATCAACTGGGAAGGCAAGGATAACTACGATGTGGTGGTTGATCTGCTGGAAAAGATGGAGAATGATGTGCGGCTTCGGGATCTGACCCATTTGTGGGAGCATTTCCGTAAGTTTGCCGCACAGAAGCAGCAGGGAGGGAAGTTTTCCCATATTTTTGTGAAGTTTTCCTGCTCAAATATTGTAAAGGAAATGTATAAGGATATGAATTTCTCTTCGGACAAATGTGCAGATGCCATTGAGAAGCTGTATCAGTGCACTACAGTTCAGGAGATCATCGATATCCTGGAGCAGAATATCCAGCTTTATGAGGATACCATGTTTTCTAATCAGAGTGGTGCCAGAAGCGATGTGGAAAAGGTTAAGAGCTATGTGTATGAGCATTATGCAGATGAGCTTAGTGTGGAGATTCTGGGGAAGGGCGTGTATCTTTCACCTGGGTATATGAGTTACATATTTAAGAAGGAGACAGGGGAAGGCCTGACTCATTTTATCAGGGAATTTCGTCTGGAGAAAGCCAAAGAGCTTCTTTGTACCACTAATAAGAAGATCGTACAGATCTGCAAGGAGACCGGATTTACCAATGCATCCTATTTCTGCAAAAGCTTTCGTGAATATTATGGATGCAGCCCTGAGAAGTTTCGCAAAACATCCGGATGATAGCTTTTTATATTTTACAAAAAGTTATATGTTTCTGGGAAATGTAATATTCCATTGCTGTAATTCTACAGCTATAATTAACAATAGAAGTCAGTGTGAATGCCGTCCGGCTTAGGACAGCGATTTTGGAAGGGTGAGGAACATGAAAAAGCGAACATGGCAGAAAGCAGCAGCGCTGATCGCTTGCGCTGCGATGATCATAACAACACCTGATATTTCAAATCTGGTAAATGTCAGCGGTTCATCCTATGAGGATGAGACCACAGGAGTTGAGTTCATCAGTAATGAGGCAGAGGATGTGGAAGCTGTTTCTGAGGATGATAATGGATTCTCCGGTACTGAGATTTCAGATGAGAACCAAACTACGGATACTGATTTTTCTGCATTTGATGCAGATACTGATACAGCCGAATTTGTTTCTGATTTTTCATCCGGTACGGATGAGGGAACAGATTCAGCAATGATTACCGACACAGAGACTGAAGTCCAGCCAGCTGCAGCGGTTATCCTTGAAAGTGCAGATGCCCCCCAAGCGTCAGCAGCAGTTCAGGGACAGCCAAGATGGGTACATATTACTTCCAACGCATCCAGTACCCGGCAGGGCAAAGCGAGAATCCGTCTGTATATGACGGATGATCAGGACGACAGTCCGGCCTATATATTGTATACATCCCTCTTTTCGCAGTGGCAGGAGACCGTTCCGGAACAAGAACCCTCATCCGGGGCGGTGACCCTTCCACCCACAAAGCTTGAAGGAGCTTTGAATGGAACGGATGTACTTAGCGTTTCCCGGGTACAGGAGTATCAGAAGGATGATAATGGGGAATACGTATTAGACGATAATGGAAATCTGATCACTACCGCATGCTATCTGGAGTATGAGCTTGCTTCAGGCAGCAGTGCGGATTTTTATGCAGCTTTTGTTTATAAGACACAGGATGAAAGCTATTCTTATAAAGCGGATCTGAAGGCCAGTGTTACCTGGGAAGAGGAAGAACAGTCTCAGGATGTGACCCTTCCGGACGATACAGGGAAGATCAAGCTTACCTGGGACAGCAGCGCAGAAACATCCGGGGATACCATCAGTGCAGATCCGGAAGTGCCGGACAACCAGGAGGACGAAACATCAGGAGAAGAAAGCCAGGAGCAGCCATCCCTGGTGCGTATTTCTATGACCAAAACTCTGGAAGCCGGGTGTCAGGATGTGACAGAGGACGATTCTGATACAGAGGTAGAGGATGTTTCAGATGAAAATACAGATTCTGCCGCAGAGGAAAATACAGCTTCTGCTTCAGATGAAAATACAGACGATACTTCTGCAAAGTCAGAGATTGCTTTATCCGGTCAGCTTTATGGTGTACATGTGACAGCACAGGATCTTCATACGGATGCTACAGCAGACAGTACCATTAAGCTGGATCTGAAAGACATGGGATCCGGACTTCCGGTTTCCGGCCTTTTCGTTTCTATGGGAAAGACAGAAGAGGAAGCATTAAGCAGCGAAGCCTGTGACAGCAGCGTGATCCCCAATGGACTGACAGATGGAGATCTGACAGTGACACGAGTGCAGAATGATTCAGAGGATTATCTTACCTTCCAGCTGCCGGCTGGGGATACTGCTGATTTTTATGTAGGTATTTCCTACCATGCACAGGAAGAAACATATCATAAGACTATTGGCATAGAGCCGGAGGCACTGCAGGAAACCAATCTTCAGGACGTAGATGCACAGCAGGAAGCTGATTCCCAGAACATAGAAGAACAGCATGAAGCTGATCCCCAGAACATAGAAGAACAGCAGTCAGCAACAAATGCAGAGCTGGATGTGCTGTCTGCGCTTCCGGGAGCTATTCCTGTGGAAAGCGAGACTGCAGCTGTCCCGGATGAAGCTTCTCAGGATCCGGAGCCCCAGGACGACACAGATGGTGATGCTGGAGAAGATACAGGAAAGCAGCTGATCAGCGTGCTGGAGAGCGGAGCTGCAGCTATTACCCTGGCCTGGGCAGATAATACAACACCATCCACCGGGATGGTATACTTTGCTGCACCAGCAGGCTGGATCAGTAATGGGTACACGGTGAAGGTTTGGACACAGGCAAATCAGAGTGACACCGCAGGTACACTTACAGTGATGACGGATACAAAAGCATCCTATGATGGGATGAAGGTATATGCTCTTGAAGTGACCAGTGCAATAAAACCATATGCAGGTCTTTACACCATGCTTTTTCAGGCATTTGCAGCTGATACCTGGAAGGCCGAGCTTATACCATTTAGAGAGAAATGGACGGATGAGAGTGTATTTCTGAATAAGCTGTATAATTCCTCAAATGGACAATGGGTGGATTATACCCCATTTGATCCGAATAATCACACTTCCTTTAAAGGAAAGACCATGTACTTTGAAAATAAGACAGAGCAGACTCTTTCTGGTGTAAAGGCAGTCTTTTATGAGAAGGACAGCAGTGGTACGCTGCAGCCGGTAAAGTCTGTTCCTATGACAGGAACTGCAAATGGCAAGGCAAACGGCTATTCTGTTACCATTCCAGATGCTCCGTGCTCTTATGTACGGTTTACAGACGCTTCAGGGAGTGTACTGGGCGACAACTATTCCAATTTTTATGGACAGGGTGTAGGTGAAGCTGGTGTAGAAAGCGTACTGTTTGCAGAAGGTTCTACAGATTGCTACAAATATGCAGGCACAGCCGACAATTCCACCTGGGGTGTACTGGGAAGCAGAACCGTTTATTTTGACGCTACATATTCCAAACTGTCATATAAGGGAAGTGCCGGTGGGGCATACAGCATACCTGGAGAGGACGGAACTTTCAAATACTACATCTCTGGAGAAGGCAAAACAGATATTGAAGGGAATATGACCCTTGTATCCTCTCATTCTGAAAATGGACATACCTGGAATGACGTGTACAGAGCAGAATTACCGGAAGGGTATACAAAAATTGCATTTTTTGGATTTACTCCCCAAAATGCAACGAATTACGGCGGGCATGGCGAGAGTACGAACACACAGGAAATTCCAACAGATCTGGTGAACCCCTGCTTTTATGCTGATGCAGGAGATACAGTAGTATATAACGGTGGCCAGCGAGATGGTTACTGGGATGAAGTTTATACCATCCGAAATGCAGAAGCAAAGAAATCTGAAAAAGATGTAGTAGATATTGCAAAGGATACATTTACCAGAGCATCAGATACCCTGTATGTAAATTCTACTTTTTATGATTATTATACAGACTATGAATTAAATGGAAATAACCGTGATTCGTACAGTGCTGATTATGCAGTAAATCAGAGAAACTGGGTAACATACCGTGAGTTTGACCAGGCACTGAGTGATTACTATCAGGCAAATGCTTCGTCAATCCCCATTTATGTTGGACATTTCCAGCCAAGCTATTCAGACTGGAAAATAAGATTTGCAGACATTGCATCCACACTGAATCTGTATGGATATGATAATTACAATAATTTCTTTTCGACAAACAACTCAGCGCTTGATATTAACGGAAATAATAATGGCGATTACAAAAGTATAGCCAAGGGTCTTGTAAAGGATACATTGGCAGATGGGAATCTGGTAGCAACAAAAGAAGGAGCAATTCTTCCATTATTTAATGAAGCTTTTCTATTGGGAAATAACAGTAAAAATGCTGCGATCGGAGATGTTTACCACAATGTGGCATTTCCTTTCAAGCAGGAAGACCTGGATAATAATGGAGTGAAATACTGGGTATTTGACAGCAGCAAAACTACGTTGTTGATGAGACAGGATTCTGCTACAGGAGAATACCACCTGCAGGATCCAGGAAAATTGTATGAGAATTGCACGAACCTGAATAGCTCCAGTGCACCACAGGATAAGCATGGCTTCTTCCCATTCAATGAAGGCTCTGCTTCTAAAAGTGCTAATACATATAATTATGGTTTTGGAGCTAAGCTGGAATTCAATTTCAGGCTGACTGAGGACGGAAAGGTTACAGACAAAAATGGCAACAAAGTACCTATTGAGTTTAACTTCTCCGGTGATGATGATGTGTGGGTATTTATTGACGGAAAGCTTGCACTGGATGTGGGGGGCGCCCACAGTCCTGCAACAGGAAAACTTGATTTTTCCACATTAACGGCCACCGTCAGTGATGTAAAGGCAAGTGCAGGAGATGGAAGTCCAACCAAAGAGACAAAGTTTACCCTAAATGGAAAGAAGACAGCTGAACATACCTTGACCATGTTCTATATGGAGCGTGGTATGTGGGAATCCAATATGAAGGTTACTTTCAACTTCCCGGATGAGAATCAGCTGCAGGTGGAGAAACAGGTAGACACTACTGATGTAAACAGCCTGTTCAGTGATCTTTTTAAAGATACTTCTATCTTTAACTTCTCCATCAAGAATCTGGCAACCCATTATGGAGAAAAGAAAGTGGCTTCAAACGCTGCAAAGCCCTTGAGGATCGCAGAACAGAATTATATTGTTGCTCCAACTCATAAAGATAATATATTTGTGAAGGATGACAGTGGCAATAGCAATTTTACAGGAAGCGTTCACTGGTATGCAAAAGAGGATGATGCGGACAGCAGTTACAGAGCTCAGCGATATGGAGAATTAACACTGGATAAGTCGGTGGACATTTCAAAGATGGCTTATCTGGAGATTAAGTTCTATTATGATTACACTGATACCCCGTCCCTGTCCAATATGTATCTGCAGTTTGAAGACAGTAACGGAAACTTAGGCGGTAATCTTGGAACAGAAACACTTTCCGGACGTACTTATGGGTCTGTTTCCATAAAAAGTAAAGAATGGGTAACAGTAAAGTTGGATCTTAGCAAGATGTCCTGGAGTGCAGGCTTTGACAAGACGAAGCTTAAAAAGCTCAGGTTTGGATATAACTTTCCAAGAGATTTCTACCTGAAAGACTTTGTGTTCAGGCCTACGGTTGAGATTTCCGAGCCTACTGGATTTGTTACCAAACAGTACGAGATTCCGGATTATGGCTCTGCCACAAGCGGAAAGCTGGAGATCCCGGAGGGAGCTACCTATACCTCTACATCAACTAAGCGTGATGCCCGTGTGATCGGTGAAGATGGAGAGTTCGTACTGCAGGATCAAGAAACCGTTACTTTCAAAGATCAGTTCCGAAGGGGAAGCTACATATCCCTGAAGGAGGAAGTTGATTCAGACCTGTTTGATACCACCTGGACCATGTATGAGAATGGGCAGGCAGTTGTCGGAATGGGAACCGGAACTACTATTACCAATGCAAGTTCTATACCAGGCATGACGAGCCAGACTGGCACAGCCATTGATGACGGACGAACGGAAGCAAAGCTTACAGGAAATGATGCAGACGGACAGGAGCAGGCTAATGCATACACGGGTACAAAGCCAAATGAAAGTACTTTTGTATTCCGCTCTTATGCAGATCCTGACAATACAACAACAGCAACAAAACTGAAAGCAGTCTTTTACAATAAAGTAAAGACCGGTACCCTGAAGATCACCAAAACAGCGGCTTATGGCGAACTGCTGTCAGGTGAGTATAAATTCCGTGTTACCTTTACAAATGTGGGTGACCTGGGACTGGAAGAAAATCCTATTACACAGGAGTATACCATTAAGCTGAATGGTGATGGACAACCGGGTTCATGTGAAATTACCGGGATTCCGGTAGGAACTTTCTTCAAAGTAGAAGAGATTTCAACCTCTGATGGTTCTACCCTGGACAGCATTTTGATAGATAGAACCGAACAGCCTAAGGGGACCACAGCAGCAAAGGGAGATATCAAATCTTCCGGAACTACTGTAGAGACTACTTTCCGAAATACAAAGAAACCAGTTGTAAACATTTCTGTAGAGAAGCGTTGGAAGAATGCAGACGAAAGTTATTATACAGGAGATCTTCCTGAGAAGATTTATGTACAGCTTCAGAGAAGACAGCCTGATACTGTTACCTGGGTATCTGCAGATGGAAATGCAAATGCCTATACAGAGCTTGCTGGCAATATGTACACCGGAAAGTGGCTGACTTCCTTTACAGGATTGGATAAATATGTGGACTATACACTAGAGCACAAAATAGAATGGCAGTACCGGGTAGTAGAAGTCAGTGTGGGTCAAGGTGGTACAGTTACACCTATTGAAAGCGGAAAGACGATACAGTTTTCAGAAGGCCGGTTTGCGGTAACCTATGACAAAGATAAAAATGCGGGAGAAGAGGTCATTATCAATAAATATCAGCTTCCAAAGACAAGGATACAGATCCTGAAGATTCAGGCAGGTACATCAGGAAGCAATGTGGTGAAGTTGGCAGGAGTCACGTTCCGTCTGGAGAAGATGACAGCAGACGGCAGCAACGTTGACAGCAGCTTTGCAGCGCGTAAGGCCACAACCTCTGATGAGCCGAACCTTGGACTGGCAGCATTTGAAGATCTGGAGGATGGAACTTATCAGATCACGGAGATTGAGGCTCCAGATGAGTACAGCCTTCTGGCTTCCCCAATCAAAGTAGTACTTAACCGAAAGGGTAATTCGATTCTTGTAGACAACCAGGATGTTTCTCGCAAGCTGCAGGGAGATACTATTACCATTCAGGTTGCGGATCAGAAGAAATTCAACCTTCCTGCAACAGGAAGCTGGAGCAGACTGATCCTTGGATTTTCCGGTGGGATCCTCATCGGACTGGCTGTAATCATTTATCTGTTACAAAAGCGGAGAAAGGAGGGCAAAGCTTCCTGACCGCTAAGAAGCAGACAGATGGTGCAACAATAAATGTGTGAGAGATATAAAAACAGCGAATGCTTATAACAAAAATTACAGGAAAGCAGCAACGCTGTATAAAAAGAAAAAGAGAGAGAGGATATGAGTATGAAGAAATTCAAAAAACTGCTTGCCGGTCTGCTTACCGGAGCAATGTTGCTTGGAAGTATGTCAGTTTCTGCTTTTGCAGCTGACAAAACACCAGTAATCGACACAACAAAAACAGGTTCCATTACTATTCACAAGTATACCGAAGGAACTGCTACAGGAACAGCAGCTTCCGGTAAAGAAGATGCATCACAGGTTCCGGCAGGAGCAGTTCCCATCAAAGATGTTGGATTTACTATTTATAAGGTTCAAGATGCAGCTAAACTTGCTGACTATTACAGCACAAATCCAGAAAGTCTTCCGGCTGTGTCAGAGTATTGCACAGGAAGTGGAAAAAATGTTCAGCTTAAAGCAGGCGTTGCTGATAATAAAGTTGGTGATGAGGTAAAGACTGATGTAAACGGCGTTGCAGAATTTAAAAACCTGGCTCTGGGTCTTTACCTTGTAGTAGAGACAACCAGTCCGGCAATTGTAACCGGTCCATGCGATCCATTTCTGATCTCCGTACCAATGACTACAGATGGAGATGACTGGTTATATAATGTACATGTTTATCCGAAAAACAGTACAGCCGTTGGTGGGTTAAGTCTTGTAAAAACAGGAAAAGCTGGTGCGGCACTGAAAGGTGTAACCTTTGTTCTTCAAAAAAAGAATGGAGATTCCTGGACAGATATCACAAAGAAATCCACTGCATTAGGAGACAACACAGGTACTGTTCTGAATCTGGTAACAAATGAAGCTGGTAAGATCAGTGTAGAAGACCTGTCCAGTGGTACATATCGTTTTATTGAGACTTCTGTAGGTGCAGATAATAAGGGTTATATTATGGACGGTGCTGCTACTTATGAATTTAAAGTAGAAGGTAATGACGTAACCTATGCTGGAAATACAGGCACAAATATTACAATCCCTGTTACCAATGACAAGCCAGACATGACCAAGGAAGTAAAGAATGGAAGTGAATGGAAACATGATGCTGATTACAGTGTTGGGGATAAAGTTCCATATCGTATCACAGTATCTGTACCGGCAAACATTGCAAAACTGAAAAAATTTGCATTGACAGATACACCTACTAACCTGAAAGATGATGTAACTTCAGTAAAAGTAACAGATAAAACAGGCAAAACAACAATCCCTGCAACAGCTACAGCTACAGCGGATGGAAACGGATTTATCATTGATTTTGCACCAGCAGATCTTACTACTTATGCAGGACAGAATATTATCGTAACTTATAATGCAGAACTGCTTAGCACAGCTGTAACAACTACAGCTGGCAATCCAAACACTGCAACACTGGAATATTCCAATAAGATTCTTCCGGACACCGATGATGAATCCAACCCGAACAAACCTGGTGAGCCAAAAACAGACAAGATTACAGATACAGCAGTTGTATATACCTTCCAGATTCAAATTGAGAAGAAGGCTGAGAAAGCAGATGGAACACCTCTTGCAGATGTAGAATTTGATCTGTACAAAGCTGTTGATGCTGGTACAGCAGGTGTTGCTACTGCAGATGAAGTAAAGAAAGCAGGTCTTGATAGTTCTAAAGCTTGGAAGAAGATCAATGAAACATCTCTTAAAACAAATACTGAAGGTAAAGTTTCTCAGAGCGGACTTAAGAATGGTGAGTATTATCTGGTAGAGACCAAAACAAATGAGACATATAATCTTCTGAAAGCACCGGTAAAGGTAACACTGAATATTGCCTATACAACAACCACCAAGGCAGAGTATAATATCGACGAAACAGGAAAGACAACATTAGTGAAACATGAGGTAGAGAAAACTGAATTTAAAAATGCTGGTGTTGCTTCTGATGGTATCCAGATCCAGACTGTGATCAATAAGAAAGGCTTCACACTTCCATTAACTGGTGGTATGGGTACTGTACTGTTCAGCGTGATCGGATTAGCACTTGTACTGGCAGGTGTGGTTGTGATCACAGCTTCCAGAAAGAAAACAGCAAAATAAAATCATATAAAGTGATATGTTAAAGAGGTTATACGCTTAAAACTCTTAACAAATACTGATATGTGAAAGAAAATCCTCCGGCTGCGGCAAATGCAGACCGGAGGATTTTTAAAACAGCCGGTACACTGAAATCAGTGTAACCGGCTGTCATTCATCTTAGGTATTTTTGGGAAAATCTCTTAGGTATTTTTGAAAAATAATGGAAAGTATTTTAAAAATATCACTTTTGTATTTTGGGATTAGCTTCTGTATCTTGCAGAATTATCATTGGTAATATTGCTTTTTCAAGCATCTTTATTGTACGATTTTTGGCGAAATTTGTCAAGAAAAAAATAGACCTTTTGTTCCCGGACTTTTCTTTTTTATTGCCATAATATCATATAAGTACATCTTCTCATCTGCTGCATGTCTTATAAGTAAGGATGCATGGAATACATTATATTGCAAATTCCGGCTCATCTGACCACGCATTCCGCTAAGAACTGATCGGTCTTT
>OLPR01001006.1_pt1 | contig 24267 bp, 20 predicted proteins | sample 1672761 | NCBI WGS metagenome assembly OLPR01 (sample SAMEA3136721, study PRJEB25190) | human gut metagenome | biome: human gut; feature: human-associated habitat; material: faeces | place: Austria | collected 2013 | reverse complement strand
AGACTCCGGTCACGGTCTTGAACTTGTTCTCGATCATGCCTTCCACAACCTCGTCCGGAACGAGTTCGCCGGCGTCGATGAGGGCTTTGGCCTTGAGGCCGAGTTCGGTGCCTTTGGAGATCTCACCACGTAGAAGCTCTCCTGTGGAGATGTGGCAGAGATTGTACTTTTCAACCATAGCTGAGGCCTGGGTGCCTTTTCCCGCACCCGGAGGGCCGAATAGAATAAAGTATTTCATATCTGTGTCCAATACGTAAATGTCTTTCAGGTTTCTGCCGACCTCGTTGTAGTCAAGACCGAATCCGACGATGAAATCGTCCGGGATCTCCATGGCCACATAGTCCAGTCTCACATCCTTTGTGTAGGAGGCCGGCTTAAGGAGCATCGTGCAGATCCTTGTCTCGGCAGCTCCCTTCTTCTTGAGGATGTTCTGGAGTTCCACGATGGTGTTGCCGCTGTCGACAATGTCCTCCACGACGATGACGCGCTTCCCCTCGATGCTCCTGGTCAGTCCCATCACCTCGCGGACGTTGCCGGTGGTCTGCGTGCCGTTGTAGGAGGAAAGCTTGATGCAGATAAGCTCGCAGTTGAAATCCAGCCTCTTCATCAGCTCCGACGTGAACATCAGGGATCCGTTGAGAACACAAAGCAGGACAGGAATGTCAGCGCTCCCGTCAAAGTCCCGGTTGATCTCCGAGGCCACCTTGTCAATCGCGGCCTCGATCCGCTCGTTCGAAAGGAACGGCTTGAATGACTTGTCAAATAGTCTGACGTTGCTCATTACGGTTCGTTATTTTAATGAATTAACAAATTTAACAATATTCCTTGATAAAAAACAGAAAAAAACAGATGTTACGTTTTTTTTCTTTTCGTTTTTTACGTTTTCTTGCCTTATCTTTCGAGCCAGGACCAGACAACCATCAAAACCAATGAATATGCTGAAAAACTTCATGGCGGCGCTGTCCGCATTTGTCATCATCCACGTGGGCGCGGCGGCGCAGACGGACGACCGTATGGGAGCCATCCTTTATCTGTGCGGTGCGGAATCGGAGGAGGAACTGGACGAACAGGAGGTCGAGAGATTCTCGGGATTTCTGTCCCGGCCTCTGGAAATCAACATCGCCTCCAGAAGCCGGCTGCTGTCAAGCGGACTGATGAGCCAGTACCAGGTCGCGAGTCTCTGTGACTATCGGTCCAGATCGGGCGACATCCTTTCGGTTGCCGAACTTGCCTTGGTGGACGGTTTCGGCTCCGGGTATGCCAATGCGCTCAAGGCTTTTATCTCGTTCAGATCCAATCGCTTGCCGGGACTGGCTGACGGGCTGGCCAGAAAGACTTGTCAGGAGGCGCTTGCCCGGTCCGCCGTGAAGGGCGGAGATTTCCTCTACGGGACAAAGTACAGGATTGAGCGCGCGGACAGGCTGGCACTCTCAATGGCGGCAAGGACAAAGTACACGGACAGGGATCTGTTTCCGCCTTCGGAATGGTCGATGAGCATTGCGTATTACGGAAGAAAAAAGGTCGGCAAGGTTCTCCTGGGCGATTTCAACGCCCGTTTCGGCCAGGGACTGGCGCTGTGGAGCGGGATGTCGGTGTCCGGCCTGTCGTCATCCTCTTCTTTCGCGAGGCGGCCTTCCGGCTTGTCGCCGTCGTGGTCATGGTCAGGAATCGGAAGCCATAGGGGAGTGGCGGCTGATTTTCTGTTCGGAAAGACGGTGGTCTCATCGTTCCTGTCCTTCCCCGGTCTCCGCCGATGGTGCGAGGGAGGAAAGTCCCCGGAGATCTCCGCTATGGCCGGTGCGAACATCGCCCGTTTCACACGCAACGGACAGTTCTCCGTCACCGGCTACTGCAAGACGGAGCCTAAAGGCTTCTTCTCAAAGCCGGAATCAGGCAGGTTGTCCGGAGATTTCCGCTATTCCTGGCGTGGGGTGGACTGTTTCGGTGAGGCTGCGTGGGACTTTGCCGGCAGGAGTCCAGGTCTCGTCATCGGGACGGTGTTTCCGTTGGGAAAGGACTGGAAGTTCTCCTCGGTTGTCCACAGTTACGCATCCGGTTTCCCGGCGGATTTCAGCGGCGGAGTCAGAAGCTGGACAAAGACCAAGGACGAGCGCGGCATCCTGCTTTGTCTTGAGAAAGGGCCGGTTTTCCTGACCGTGGATCTCGCGCGCAAGGACAGTGACAAGGACAAGAAGCAGTTGAAGGCTCTGTTCAAGATGCCGTTGCAGCTGACAAGTACCTCAGTCCTGTCGTTCAGGGTGAATGAGCGGTTCCGCCCCTACGAGGCTGTCCTTAAGTACCGTACGGGAGCCAGGTGCGACTTCGACTGGTCAAGTTCCGGACTGTCGGTCCGCTACGGGGCATCGGACAAGCCAGCCTGGAAGATCCGCGCAAGGGTGGAGGGAATCCTTTGCCGTTCTTTGTCAGGCCTGTCCTATCTTGAGGGAGGCCGTAAGGCCGACTGGTTCAGCGCCTACATGCGGGGAACCATATTCATTGTGGACAATTGGGATGACAGGATCTATTCCTACGAGCGTGACGCTCCCGGCAGCTTCACCGTGCCGGCCTACTATGGAAGAGGTTGGAGCCTTTCCGCTGTGGCCGGGGGCAAGTTCCGGTTCGGGAATAGAAAGACAAAGATCCTGCGGACACATCTGCGGGCCTCTGCGGTGGGATATTCATTTATGAGAGTTCCGAAGCCTCTTTCTTGGGAACTGAAGATCCAGGCTTCGCTTTCCATCTGACGGCTATCTTGGGATCCGGAGTTTCATCCCGGGCTTGATGTTCGCGTTTATCCCGTTGAGCTTCATTATCTTCTCAGGTGTGGTCCCGGGAAACTGCCTTGAGATGGAGTACAGGGAGTCTCCGGCCTTGACCGTGTAGGTCGTGTAGTCCGTTGGTGACGAGCTTCCGGGAGAGGAGGATTTCCCGGAAGAGGAGGATGTCTTGGCCGGGGCTGGTCCGCCTTTGTAGATGCGGATCTTCTGCCCGATGCTTAGTGTCGTGGTTCTCAGATGGTTCCACTTCTTAAGCTGGTTCACCGTCACATGGTATCTAGCTGCGATCTTGCCAAGGGTGTCGCCTTTCTTGACCTTGTACGTTATGACCCCGCCGGAGTATTCGGCGTCAGATCGCCTTTCACAGAGGAGGGTCTGTGGATTCAGATACTCGGCGGCCTTGTAGGTGTAGAGGGAATCCTCGTTGGCAAGGAAGTCGTTGGAGTAGTTGTACGGGATGCGCAGGATGTAGGTTTTGCCGCTTCCGGGGATCACGTCCTTGATGTACTGTGGGTTGAGGTTTCTCAGTTCTTCCATCGGAATCCCCACAAGCTCGTTTATCTGTTTGAAATGCAGGTTCCTGCGGATCTCGAAGGTGTCGATCTGGGCAGGCATCCTCATGTCCGCCGGCACCAGTCCGTACTCCTTGCTGTACCGGATCGCGTACATGGCTCCGACGAAGGCCGGGACGTAGCCCCTTGTCTCCCTCGGAAGGTAGTCGTAGACAGACCAGAAGTCCCTTTTACCGCCGTTCCTTCGGATGGCCTTGATGATGTTGCCGGAACCGCAGTTGTAGGAGGAGATGGCAAGGCTCCAGTCTCCGAACACGTTGTAGGAGTCGGTAAGGTAACGTGCCGCCGCGTCGGCGGATTTGAAAGGGTCGAGCCTCTCATCGACGTAGGAGTCGATCTCAAGGCCGTAAAGCTTTGCAGTCCTGAACATGAACTGCCACATACCCTTCGCACCGGCCCTGGAGACCGCCACGGGATTCAGGGCGGACTCGATGATGGCCATGTACTTAAGCTCGTCCGGGAGGTTGTACTTGCTGAAGGTCTCTTCGAAAATCGGCATGTAGTACTGGCAGAGCCCGAGAATCGCGCTCATCTTGGTGGGCATCTTCTCCGAGTACAGCACCATGTAGTTGCGTACTGTCTCGTTGTAGGGGAGAGTGATGAATGAGTTCATCTTTTCGAGTCTGGCCTTCAGCTCATTGTCGGGTACGTTGGAAGTGAATCGGACGGAATCCATCGCATAGCCCGTTCCTTCCTCGTTTTGCCTCGCCTGCCTGTGCAGGTACCAGATGCTCAGCAGACTGTCCGTCACCTCCTGGGTGTAGTCCTCCGGACTGAGTCCGGCGGCGGTCCTGACCGTGTTCTCCTCGTAGACCCCGATCATCTCATCGGCGATGCTGTCCTTATGCTGACTCGCTTCCTTAAGCTCAGTCAGAGCCTTTTTCAAGGAATCCACCCTTGCGCGGAGTTCCTGATTCTCTCGTTTAAGCTTGTTCTTGAATATCTGCGCCTCCGCGCTTCCCTGGAACAGGAAGGTCAGAAGAAGCGTGAGTGACAATGCTGCTTGACTGGCTTTACTCATTCTGTATCACTTTAAAATCTCAACCCGATCTTGATCCCTATCGCGTTGTCGCCGAACGCCCCCATGCCGAAACCGCCTCTCGGCGGAACGCTGTGGCCTGAAGGTGCGACGGCATATTCATTATAGGGAGAGAGATATTCATTGTTCGGGGATATGATGGTCGGTGTCACCTTCATGGTCAGGTCGTCGCCGACCTCGAAGTCCTGCATGTAGGCGAACACGTTGGCGTCGATGATCTGAAGCATGTAGCTGCCGACAAGGGCGACGACGGAGTAGTCCCTGTAGCGCCTGTAGAGATTCCTGAAGTACAGCGCCCTTTCCGCCGGGATCCTGCCGTCATAGCCGCCTTCCGGATTGGTCGCTTCGTTGTGTATGCGTTTGAACCTTTTGTAGTTCTTGCTGTTCAGCGCGTAGTAATGGTAGGATCCGGCCAGCATTCCCCAGTAGATCGGTATTTTCCAATATTCCCCGTTGTAGGCCTGCCCCAGACCGGGCAGCAGGATCGAGTAGATGGTGGCCTTTCCCGGTTGGTTCTTCACGTCGCGCCTGTAGTTGACCACGCCGTCCATCAGTGTCGCCCAATAGATCAGACCCGCGCTGGCGAACATGTAGGTGGCCATGTCTTTCGCGTTGTTGTCGACGGTCACCGTGGTGTTGGGATCGGCGGCGAAGGCGGTGTCGTAGGCCTTTTGTGAATTCTTGTACCTGTTGTTGTAGTGGATGCCCATGCCGATGGTGGCTCCGAGGCCGCCGTAGATTATGGGAAGCTTCCAGTACTGCCTGTTGTAGATCTGCTCCGCGCCGATGAACACGGTGGAGCCGGCGAACATCGAACCGATCCTCAGCGTGTCCTTGTGGCTTACCCCCCTGAAGAATTCCTTGAATGACCACATCTTGTCGACGGAGTCCCTTGCCGAGGTGGTGTCGCCAGGATTGTTGTAGGTCTGTCTGAACGCCTCCTCACGGAACTGCGCGTCAGCTCTGTGAGAGAAGAATGAGAGGCACACCAGCGCCAGTATGATCCTGAGAGTCAGATTCTTCATCGTGAATTTAAATGTTCGATTCCTCAAGGGCCTTGAGGAATCTGCTCACTTCCTCATCGGAGTTGAACTTGATGGTCATCGTCCCCTTTCCGGAAGCCGAGCGTTTCAGGCTGATGCTGTTATCAAAAAACTTGCCGATGTGCTCAAGAACTTTGTAGTACTCGTCAGGAAGATCAGCCTGTCTTGGAGCCGCCTTCTCCGTGTCACCTTTGGAGATCTTGCGTACCTTCTCCTCCAACTGGCGGACGGAAAGCCCGTCCTTGATCACCAGGTCGCAGAGAAGTTCTTGAATATGTGTGTCCTCCACTCCGAGAATGACTTTCGCGTGGCCGATGCTCAGAAGCCCTGTCTTAAGGTCGTGCTGAACCTTGGTCGGAAGTTTGAGAAGCCTGAGGTAGTTCGCCACCGAGGCGCGTTTCTTGCCGACCCTACGGGCCATCATCTCCTGCGTGAGATTGCATTCGTCCATGAGCCTCTGGTAACTCATCGCTACCTCGATAGGATCGAGGTCTTGCCTCTGGATGTTCTCCACGATGGCCATCTCCAGCATGCCCTGGTCGTCCGCGGTCCTGATGTAGGCCGGGATGATGTCCATGCCGGCGAGCCTGCAGGCCCTGAACCTCCGCTCACCGCTGATGATCTGGTATCGTCCGTTCCTGAGCTTGCGCACGGAGATAGGCTGAATCAGTCCGAATGTCCTGATTGACTCGGACAGCTCCTCAAGAGCCTCGCCGTCGAAATCCATACGGGGCTGGTAAGGATTGGGCTCGATCAGATCCGCCGGGATCCTGAGCACGTCACCATAGTCCTGCTCGGGCTTGGAACCGGCTATCTCCTTGTTTATGTACCCGACCGGCTTCCTTTCCGGCCCGATTGTCTGGATGTCTCCCAAAAGGGCGCTGAGACCTTTGCCCAGCCTGCTTTCCTGCTTGTTGTTTGCCATCGTTCTTGTCGCTTGCGGCCAGTCTGCCGCCTGTTGTGAAACTCTCTATCTCTCGTTCTTCTCCAGCACTTCCTTAGCAAGGTTCATGTAGTTGGTGGTGCCATTGCTGACAACATCGTAGAGGATGATAGGCTTGCCGTGAGAAGGGGCCTCGCTAAGGCGTATGCTCCTTTGGATCACTGTGTTGAAGACCATTTCCTGGAAATGCTCCTTCAGCTCGTTGACAACCTGCGCGTGAACCTTAGTCCTGCCGTCGAACATCGTCACGACGAAGCCTTCGATCGTCAGCGAAGGATTCACCCCGCTCTGCACCAGGCGTATGGTCTGGAGCAGCTTGCCGAGTCCCTCAAGGGCGAAGAACTCCGGCTGGACAGGAATCATCACGGAATCGGAGGCGGAAAGCGCGTTGATCGTGATCAGCCCAAGGGAAGGGGAGCAGTCGATGATGATGTAGTCGTAGTTGTCCCGGATAGGGGCGAGCCTCTTCTTCAGGATGAGCTCCCTGTCCTCCGCGTCGATCATCTCGATCTCCGCACCGACAAGGTTGATGTGCGACGGAATCATCTGGAGGTCTGGTATCTCCGTCTGAATCAGCGCGTCCTGAATGTCTATCGTGCCGATCATGACCTCGTAGATTGTCCTCTTCTCGTCATTGTCCGGAGAGAAATTCAGACCGGATGTCGTGTTGGCCTGTGGGTCGGCGTCGATGATGAGGACCTTCTTTTCCAGCACCGCCAGCGACGCGGCAAGGTTTATGGCGGTAGTGGTCTTACCTACACCGCCTTTCTGATTGGCAATTGCAATGACTTTTCCCATATCCTGTGTGTATATTCAAATCTCAAAGTTACGGAAAATCTCTTGAAATGACGAATAAAATCAAACCTTACCACTGTATTTCCGGAGCGGAACTCCTGAGGTGACATTCTGGTGCGGAGTCTAGTAACGTCCCACCATCATATAGAATCGGCTTGCCAGAGTCAGATTCCTGTCATTCCGGGAATCTCATCCGGCACGGAAATGTACTTTGTCCGGAAATTATCCGGGACTTTTTACAAAACACTTTCAGCCCCAAGTTCAACAGAACGTTCCCTGTTGCGCTTGAGGCTGAAAAAGTAGTCCTACAGGTAGATAGCAATTCATCCCGATATGCCTCTTGGAGCATTGGAATGGGCAATCGCCTGAAAGCATTTTGTAAAACAAACTATGGACGCTTTTTATCCTTTATGCTATTGAGCCACAATGTCCGATGAAAGCCTTATTTACCGGACAAAACAGTATATAGTTACCTGAATATTTTTGAGACATGAGCGGAAAACGTTATCTTTGGCTAGTATGATCGGAATTGAATATGTCAGACGCGGCATTTGAAAAGACACTTACGCTTGGCGACGCCGTCAGGCTTTCCGGACCGATGGCTTTCAACATAATGATCAAGCCGGCGGGGTCGCTCTGCAACCTTGACTGCAAGTACTGCTACTACCTCGACAAGGCTGAAATCTACGGCGGAAGGGAGCCGCGGATGACGGAGGAAATGCTGGAAAAGGTTGTTTATGAATATATCAACGCCAACGAGGTGCCTGAAGTGACGTTCAACTGGCACGGCGGCGAGCCACTGGTCCTGGGGCTTGACTTCTATCGCAAGGCACTTGAATATGAAAGGAAACATGCCGGCGGCAAGGTCGTACACAACACCATCCAGACCAACGGCACCCTTCTGAACCGCGAGTGGGCGAGATTTTTCCACGACAATGGTTTCCTTGTGGGAATATCCCTGGACGGCCCCAAGGATATTCATGACAGATACCGCCGCGACAAGGGTGGTCTCCCGACATTCGACAGGGTGATGAGCGGACTGAACATTCTTAAGGGAGAGGGTGTTGAGTTCAACACCATGTCCACGGTCAACCATGCCTGCGAGGGTAGGGGATTGGAGACGTACCTGTTCCTGAAAGAGGTGGGAAGCGGATTCATGCAGTTCATGCCGGTGGTGGAGCACGTTAAGTACCCGCTGAACGGCGCCGGAAAGCCGGACCGGAAGAAACGTCCTTTCATCGTGGATCCTAAGACTGACGGCGCCGTCATCGCTCCGTGGTCGGTCAGCGACATCGGTTTCGGGCGCTTCCTCTGCGACATATTCGATTATTGGGTACGCAATGATGTCGGTCGCTGCTTCGTCACCAACTTCGACGCCACTCTGGCCAACTGGGTCGGCGAGATGCCCGGAACCTGCACCTTCGCCCAGACCTGCGGCGGCAATTCCGTCATCGAGCACAACGGCGACCTCTACCCCTGCGACCATTTCGTGTACAAGGACTATCTTCTGGGCAACATCGCCGACGAGTCTATCGCCGGGATGATGCGCTCGGACATGCAGACCGCTTTCGGCATCGACAAGCGTAACAAACTGCCCGTAAAGTGTCTCCGGTGCGAATGGCTTTTCGCCTGTAACGGCGAATGCCCGAAGCATCGGTTCAACACCTGCGAGTCCCGTCAAGGCAGAGGCGGCGTGAGGATCGAGACCGGCCTGAACGCCCTCTGCGCCGGCTACAAGATGTTCTTCAGCCACGTGGCACCTTACATGGACTACATGAAGGATCTCCTGTCCCGCCGGTTGGCTCCATCCTACGTCATCCCCTGGGCCAGAAGCCGCGCGGTCCAAAGCCGGAAGTAGCTCCGGGCGGAAACACTGACCGCGGCCACCAGAGCCGCGATCAATGACAAGACGTGCTCTCCCAACGTCAGTACATCAGATGTTTTTTGCTATTGTTCCTCCATCCGGCCTCGCTCTTGTAGTCTGTAAAATAAATCACAATGTCGGCCTCGCTCTTGTAGTTCACGAAAAACAACTTCTTTTTCGCCTCGCTCTTGTATTTCACAAAAAACCAAAGCCCCTTGTTGCCCTCGGCCTCGCTCTTGTACTTGCATTTGTAGACGACAAGATCCGCCTCGGACTTGTATTTGGTGACATGGACTTTCACGTCCGCCTCGCTTTTGTACTGACATGAATAGACGGTCTGCGCCTTGGCGCCGATTCCTAAAGCCATAAGGGCTACAATGATAGTGATGATGTATTTATTCATATTCTTTGGTTGTTAGTTTTCTTCCGAAAGTAGGGTTCTCTTGTCGTCATAAGCCGGAATGACCCTCGCCAGGGAAGGCTTTCCGGTCTCCTTTCCATCGTGTACTCCTGATGGATCTGGTTCATAATCACGTCAAAGATAGGAAATTACTCTGAAAACACAAACAACAGTACGTAATGATTCGCATCGGATGCTTCGGAGGTTCCGGAGCTTCGGATGTTCCAAGGCCTTCGGCGGCCATGGCAGATGGCCGCAGCTTCTTGCAAAACACGTTCATGCCAATGTGCCTTAGAGCGTTGCCTATTAATGAATATGTTGAAAAACTCAGATGATTTACCACGAGTTATTCAACATATTCATTGTTTTACCGCCTTCCGCTGCCACTTCGGCTGAACGTGTTTTGTGAAATTACTTCAAGATGCGGACGGAGGCTGGGAAGATTTTGAGGGGCAGAAGAGCGAATATTCGGCGATTAATCGCTAATTTTGCAGGCGGCAGGAAAGCGGGGCTGGTTGTTTTAGAAGATTTTGTTGACGGTTACATTTTACTACGAATATGCCAAGTTACCTTCAGATAGAGAACATCTCCAAGTCATACGGGCCGAAAGTCCTGTTTGAGCACATCGGCTTCAACATCAACGAGGGCGACAAGATCGCCCTGATCGCCCCGAACGGCACCGGTAAGACCAGCCTTCTGCGCATTCTGGCCGGCAAGGACAGCTCCGACTCCGGCGGCAAGATCATATTCCTCAAGGACATCCGCATCGCGTTCCTTGAGCAGGAGTATGAATATGATCCCGAATCCACCGTGTGGGATCAGATTATGCGGGACAGCGAACAGTGGACGAAGAATCTTGATCCTGAACATCTTGCTGAATATGAACAGCGCGTCCGCCGCCTTCTGACCTCCTTCGGGATGTCTGAATATGACCGTAAGATGAAGGTGCTTTCGGGCGGGGAAATCAAGCGTGCCGCCATCATCGTGATGCTTGCCAGCGAGGCGGACTTCTTCGTGATGGACGAGCCGACCAACCATCTGGACATCGACGGCATCGAGTTTCTGGAGAACTATCTGTCTCACGCCCGATGCACGCTTCTGATGGTGACCCATGACCGTTATTTTCTGGATTCCGTGGCTAACACCGTGATGGAGATGGATCACGGAGCCGTATATATTTATAAAGGCGACTATCAGAACTATCTGGAGAAGAGGCAGGAACGCATCGAAAACTACAATGCCGAGACGGACAAGATCAAGAATCTTCTGCGCCGTGAGCTGGAATGGATGCACGCCAGTCCGTGCGCCAGGACCGGCAAGGCCAAGTACCGCAAGAACGCTTTCTACGAGCTGAAGGACAGGGCCGAGCAGGTTTACAGGACCGACAGCGTGAGCCTCGGCGAGATGGGGCCTGCCTCCAGGCTCGGAACCAAGATCATCAACTGCAAGGATGTCAGTTTCTACTATGGCGGAGACTGCTACCTTAGCCATTTCACGTACAACTTCCAGCGCTACGAGAAGGTCGGCATCGTCGGCAAGAACGGTGTCGGCAAGACCACGTTCATCAATCTTCTGATCGGGAATATGGATCAGTCGGATTCTGGTTCTTCCACGGTTGGTGAGCCTGGCCGAACCACGGTAGGTGAGCTTTGTAGAACCACCGGCGTGATCGAGAGGGGAGAGTCTCTGAAGATCGGCTACTACCGCCAGAGCGGAATGCAGTTCGATGAGAACCAGACTGTTCTGGAGACCGTGAACGACACTCATCTGTTGAGCCAGTTCCTCTTCCCGCACGATATGCTGAACAACCGCATCAGCAAGCTTTCCGGAGGAGAGAAACGCCGCCTCTACCTGCTGACCATCCTGATGAGGCAGCCGAACCTGCTGATAATGGACGAGCCGACGAACGATCTGGACATCGTGACCATAAATATTCTTGAAGAGTATCTGAAAGAGTTCAAGGGCACTTTGATCCTTGTCTCCCACGACCGTCATTTTCTGGACCGCTTGGTGGACCATCTGTTTGTCTTCTGCGGCGATGGTGAGGTCAAGGACTTCATCGGCAGCTACAGCCAGTATCGTGAGTTCATCAAGGACTATGAGGCCGAGAAACGCGCCAAGGCCCGTGAGGAGGAACGTGCCTCTAAGTCCGCCGCTGTTGCCGGCTCACTTTCAGCCTCGTCTCCGCTTGACGCCGGTGCTTCATCCAAGCCTTCCCGTCCCGATGCTCCCCGCAAGCTAAGCTATAAGGAACAGCGTGAGCTTGAGCAACTTGAGAAAGACATCGAGTCCCTCACCGCCGAGAAGTCCGACCTGGAGTCCAAGATGAATGGCGGCCTCACCGACCCCGCCGAGCTCCAGAAGGTCACCACCCGTTTCGCTGAGGTCTCCTCGGAACTCGACACCAAGGAAACCCGCTGGCTTGAGCTCTCCGTCTGACATCTCCTGTACCTACAAATCGAAAGAGTCGTGCAAGGGACTTGCTGGCTTGTGCCCTCCATCTGTCACTTTCTGCACCATCCTCAATAGAATCAGGCTATGGAGGCGTGAATTGTAATGTGTTGTAAATGAATATGTTCGTAAAGGCTGCCCTCTGAAAATGACCGGCAGCCTTTCGTAACTCGCACTGAATCAATGGGTGTGATTCCACATTATGATTGTGAAGAAGACTGTGACTACTTGGTCAACAATCGAATCAATGTTGACTTTACGCTAACTCGTCGGCCAGATTATCAACTTGTTCCTTTGTAAGTCCGCAGAACCGCATCACGAGTTCCTTGGCCATTCCGCCAAGAAGCATAGCTTTGGCTACCTCTGCCTTTCCTTCAGCCTTTCCTTCAGCTTTTCCTTCAGCCTTTCCTTCAGCCTTTCCTTTTGCCGTCCCGTCAGCGATCCCCTTTGCCTCTCCGTCGGCGTATCCTTTCTCGAAGCCCTTGCGCTCGGCGAATTCCCGCTGCGCCAGAATGTCCCACTCGTTCATCTTGTCAATTTCGTATTTAAGTTTCTTATCCTTGTCGAACGCCGCGACCTCGCACGCCTCGGCGAGCCGTCTGGAAATTCCTCCGGCCTCCTCGATCCATTCGGGGACCCTTTGGAAGCCCTCACTGTTCCTGAATATGTAGAACAGCCTGTCGAACTCCGTCACGCACTCCTCCAGCGTCTTGGTGAACAGCGTCATCTCCACAAAGATAACACTAATTGTCTGATCCGCAACCATTCCGGTGCGTTTTTCGGAGAACCGCCAATACGAGATGAAGTGGTCGGTGTCCCAAAGGGACTCGTCATCGTGCTTAAGGCGGTAGTTCAGGAACGACACCACATAGACCGGACGTAGTCCCTTGTATCGTTCCCCGTCCGACAGTTCAAGATGGTAGAGCCCCGACGCGTAATAGACGCACCTTTCGAAGAAGTTGTCCTCCTCGGCGGCCTGCATCTCCACAACAAAAGTTCTGCCTGATTTGTCACGGCAGACCAGATCCAGCACTGTCTTTTTCCCATAGGGTACATCCCGCCGCTGCTCGCGGTCGGAATATTCGGTGATGTCATCGATTCTGGCCTCTGAGGGTAGGATCATGTTCAGCACCCCGATTAGGATGTCCTTGTTGTTTTTGTCGGCGAACACCGCCTTGAATCCCACGTCGCTCCTCAGGTTCACGAACGGAGCGAGTCCTTGTATCTTTTCATTGAAATACATATGGTTCAAAATTTAAATAAATATTTGAACCGCAATAATATGCACAATAAACGTAAAAAACGAAAAGAAACCTATAAGAAATATAAAAAACAGAAATTTATTCGTTAATACCACTAAAGAAACCACTTCGCCACGGCTGGCAAATAACATTTCACATAAACCAAGGATTCTGAGTTGTTTTGTATGATTGCCCGACTTCCATAATTCAATTGGTCACTTCGATATGCTCAGTGACCGGAATCGGCCGACAGCCTGTTTGCGGCACCATCGTCCCGTCGCCTGTTTGTAGAGCCATCGTCCCGTCGCCGATTCGCAGAACAATTGGCCGGTTGTTGATCTTGCCGGATCATAGGCCGGTAGCTGGCTTACCGAACCATAGGTCCGTAGCTGACTTGCTGAACCATAGGTCGCTGAACTTGTCGAAGTGCCGAAGCAACTGGGCTACTTCTTGCTTATAGTCGTCAGGCAGTAAGGCCCGGAGTAAAGGACAGTGCCATTGCTGAAGAGTTTCTGTAATTCAGGGATTGCTTCCAGTCTTGACGTGCGTGTGATGATTGTCAGAGGCTTGTCGGAGGCGGAGACCGCTTCCACAAGGCGTTCCGGCTCCTTGCCGTAGTCGGTGATCTGACGGCCGATGTAGGCATCGATGTTCTCTGGTCTGTGCAGGAAGACCGTGGCGACATCGGTGCCTTCGGGAACCTTCGAGCAGATGGAGCCGTAGCCGATGTACGGATTGATGTCCTTGACGACCGCCGAAGCGGAGAACACCGCGAGGAAAAGACCTGCACCCAAAAGGAGTGCGGGAATATTCCAGACTTTCCGTTTGAGCAGGAACCATATTCCCAGAATATTCGCCAAAGTCAGAAGAATTATGCCGTTGATTATCGGGGCTTCGAGGGCGAAAGGATATTCAGTCAAAAGGTCATTGAGAGCCGGGATTTTGACAGCCCCGAAAAGAACCGGCAATGCGGCCAAACCAATGACTGTGAATATGATCGAGAATATTCCTACACCCCATCGCATCCATCCTCTCTCCCCGATGCGGTCAAGCACGATAGGAAACAGATAGACGCAGAACGGGAAGACCGGCACGAGGTAGATCGGCAGCTTGGAACTGAAGGAGGACAGCATCGCGACTGTGGAGATGATCGTGCAGAGGAAAAGAATCTCTAAGTCGGAACGGCCCTGTTTTGGGCAATTCGACGCATCTGACGTGTCAGAAATACCGACTTTTGACTGTGCTTGGCCGGAAGTCTCTTCAACACATGTATTCCGAACCGGCAGCAGTGAGGCGGCAAACGTCCCGACCAACAGCAGGCTGTACGGTGCCAGACACCAGATAATAGCCACGAGATAGAACCAGAACGGCTTGGCGTGGGTGAAGGCGTTGACGGCCCGCCCGACGGTCTGTTTTACCAAAAGGTTGTTGATGTACTCCGATCCGCCCTCGATCCAGACACAGCCGATCCAAAGGGCCGCAAGCCCGGCGATGATGCCCCAAGTCTTGAGACCCAAGTACTTGCCGAATCCTTTCCAGTCCCGTTTCACGGCGAGGAACACGGCTATTGACAGCGGCGGCATAAGGAGCCCCACAGGTCCCTTTGTGAAAAGGGCGAGGAATATCCACACCGGCAGCATCACGGAATCCGATCTTCGCGCTCCGTCCCCTGAGTACATCCGATAGAAGGTCCAGAGAGCCAGCACGATGAACATACACATCAGCATATCCATCCTCAGCACGATCATAGTCCCGAGGAACATAACGCAGGTCAGCGTCATTCCGGCCAGAGCCATTCTGCCCATCGCTGACTTGCCTTTCATCACCCACTTGTCCATTATCCCCGTGATGACGAACGCCGGGATCAACGAGAACATCGACAGCGCGAGGCAACTGTGATGCCCGAACAACAGCCTGCACAGCATCACAATCCAGAAATAAAGCGGTGGTTTGTCAGCGTAGGCCAGTCCGTGGTTGTAGAATGCGAATATATGTCCGTCCGCAAGGGCCTCGTTCGCTATGCTGAGATACCTCAACTCGTTGGACGGCGTGAAATCCCTCGTCAGCATCACCGGAAAAAGGCAGACGAAAGTGAAGACGAAGACCGTCATCATCGGATGGCGGGTGAATATGTTGCCCTTCCCTGGCTGTAGAGTGTTATTTTTCATCTGAAGATTCTTTTTTGCCTGATCCCAGGATCAGATTCCTTACGTAAACGACAAAACCGAACATCTGCCCGAGGATCAGCACAGGATCGAGTCTTATGATTCCGTAGATGATGATCATTCCGGAACCTACGATGCTGATGATCCAGAATCCCCTCGGAAGCACGGATGTATGCCAGTGGTGTGAGAAGGCAAACTGATAGACGAACCGCAGCGTGAACATCAACTGCCCCGTTGACCCGAACACCACGAGCCACATCGGAATGTCGCTGTTGCGGAAGAAGTTCTGTGAATATCCCCGGGCGTCCTTGAACAGAAGCATGGCGGCTACAAACGGAAGAGCTGCCAGCAGAACTCTTGTGAGGATCTTCATACGGTTCCATATCCCGTTGGCATTCAGGTTCCAAAGATAGATGAAGTAGGCGATGAACTGTCCGAGGATGATGGAGAAATCATTCCTCAAGACTCCATAGATGAACATCAGGCATGCTCCGATCACGCTGAAGATCCAGTAGGACACCGGGGAGACCGATTCATGAGCTATCTCGGATTTCAGCCACTGGAGCGCTGTCCTTAATCCGAAGAATGCCTGGGCGGAGAAGCCAAGCGTGAGTGTGAGCCAGGTAGGAATGCTGTCAAACATATTCCGGAAGATTAATTTCGCTCATCATCGACATTGTCCTTCCCCACGGAGTAGTTGATGTACCGTGGCTTCATCCACCTGTAGGCGAAGCAGTCCGCGAAAGGTCCCCAGAGCCTGTTCCAGAGATGGAACTTGGATGTGCCTGCCGTGCGTGGGAAATGCCTTACCGGCACCTGTCCGAAACTGCCGCCATCCTGGAGCAGGATAAGCGCCGGCAGGAATCTGTGCATTCCCTTGAACATCGGGATTTTCTTGGCTGCGTCCGTGCGGATGATCTTGAGGGGGCAACCGGTGTCCTTCGCCCCGTCGTGAGTCATCATATTCCTGAATCCGTTGGCGATTTTGGACTGGATCCGCTTGAACGCCGTGTCTTTGCGGTTCGCCCTGTAGCCAGTCATCAAGGTGTGTTCCTTCATTCCGTCCAGCAGCAGGTTGAAATCCTCCGGTGTGGTCTGAAGGTCAGCGTCCATATAGCCGACATATTCAGAGAAAGCGTAGTCGAATCCGGCTTTTATCGCGGCGCTGAGTCCGGCGTTCTTTGAGAAGCTGATGTAGAAGATGTCTTTGTTGCGGGAGCAGACCTCCTGGATCAGTTTGAGGCTGCCATCTTTAGAACCATCGTCCACGAACAGCGCGCAGGTCTTGACCTTGCTGACAGGAATGAACTCGGTCAGAGCCTTTTCCAGATTGTGGATATTGTCCTCCTCGTTGAAGACAGGCACCACAATGGTTAGAGCATATTCAGATGTCCTGTTCATATTTGAATATTAACTTGATTTCTTGTAACTGATGATCGCCCAGCTTCCGAACGCGGCCGCGAAGCCGCACAAAGCGAGGAACTGAGGGATCATATCCACAAATTTACTACCTTTCAGGTAAACAAGACGCATCACCTCAATGAAATATTTAAGAGGATTGACGATTGTTATCGCTTGCGCCCAGTCCGGCATACTGCTGACCGGAGTGAACATTCCTCCCATCAGGAAGAAGATCATAATGAAGAAGAATCCCACGAACATCGCCTGCTGGATGGTCGAGGCGTAGTTCGAGATCACGAGTCCCAACCCGGACACCACAAGAATATATACTCCGGTGAAAAGCATAAGTGTCCAGATGCTGCCGGCCGGGGCTATTCCATAGATGACTTTGGCGAGCAGCAGACTCAAACCCATTATCACGATGCCGATGATCCAGAGCGGAATCAGCTTTGCCAGAATGAATTGGAACTTGCCGACCGGAGTGACGTTGATCTGTTCGATGGTGCCGCTTTCCTTCTCGCCCACGATGTTGAGGGCCGGGAAGAAGCCACAGATGATTGTCAGAAGCATCACCATCAGCGCCGGCACCATAAACACCTTATAATCAAGCGACGGGTTGAACTTGTAGAGCGGGCTCACCGAGAATGAAGGAATATCCTGCCCTGCGGAAGTGACCTTCACCTTCTCTGAATATTCCCGCAGAGCCGTTGATCCTGAGATCATTGACACCATATAGGACGAACCGAGCGTGCCTTTGGTGCCGTTCACGGAGTTCGCGGCGATCTGGACCTGCGTGCCTTGGCCGTTCACAAGATCCTTCTCGAAGTTCTGAGGAACCACGAATATCATGTCCGCCTCGTCGGAATCGACCTTGCGCAACGCGTCAGGGTAGGAGTCCGATGTGCCGGAGATGTTGAAATAGGCCGATCCTCCGATCTCTGCCACAAGCCTTTGCGACAGCGGACTATGGTCGTTGTCAACCACATCCACACGAACGTTCTTGATCTCCAGGTTCGCCGCCCAAGGGAAGACCAGCATCGCCATCAGCGGCAGCGCCACCAGCATCCTCGGGATGATCTTGTTCCGAGCCAGCTGCTTGAACTCTTTTTCTATGAGGAACGATAACATATTCTTAAGCTAATCTTGTCTTGAAATTCTTGACGCTCAATGCGATGAGTATGAGTGTGATGAGGGACAGCACTCCGATTTCCGGTAGTGTGTAGCTTAGCGGCGTGCCTTGGATCATTATCATCTTGATAGACTGGATGTACCAGCGCGCGGGGACGATTGTGGAGATCCATTGCAGGACGCGCGGCATGCTCTCGATCGGGAATATCAGTCCGGACAGCAGCATCGTCGGCATCATCAGACCCATTCCGGAGGCTATCATCGCCGCCATCTGGGTCTCGACCATAGTTGAGATCAGAAGCCCCAGGCACAGTGTGCAGATCAGGAACAGGATTGAGACCAGAGCCAGCGAGAACAGGCTTCCGGCGATCGGGACGCCCATCACGAACACAGCGCAGACAATGATCAGAACCAGATCGAAGATTGACAGCACCAGATACGGAATCGCCTTGGCGATGATGATCATCATCGGGCTTATCGGGGAGGTGAGCAGCACTTCCATCGAGCCGGTTTCCTTTTCCCGGACAATCGCTACGGCTGTCATCATCGCGCAGATCAGCATCAGAATCAAGCCCATAACTCCAGGCACGAAATTATAGGCGCTCTTGCCCTGGGGGTTATAGAGCATTCTGATGACCGGGGTGATCGCCGCTCCTGCCATTCCGCTTTTCTCGGCGATCTCCTGCTGGCAGGTGGCCAGGATGTTGGCGGCGTAGGCCGTGATCATCGAGGCCTGGTTCGGATCCGTCCCGTCGGCGATCAGCTGCACGGACGCGCCCCCATTGAGTATCTCATTCGAGAAGTTGTCGCTGAAGACCATCACAAGGCTGGTCTTGCCTTCTCTGAATATGTCGTTGATCCGGTCGATGTCTGTGATCCTTTCGCTGACGTTGAAATATTCACTGGCATTCATCCGTTCGATGATGCGTGTCGTGAGTTCGTCATTTACAGGGTCGAACACGGCCACGGAGGCGTTGCGCACCTCGGTGGTGATGGCGAATCCGAACAGCAGAAGCTGCGCGATCGGCATCCCGACAATGATGAGCAGAGTCCACTTGTCTCTAAGGATATGTCGGAACTCCTTCTGTATGAACGCTGATAATGATTTCATCTTACTCTCCGTTTCTTTTGGCTTCTCTTGCAAGACGGCGGAACACCTCGTCCATGCTCTCCGCTCCAACACTCTGCTTCAACGCGGCAGGGGAGTCCAAAGCCTTGATCTGACCGTCCACCATAATCGAGACGCGGTCGCAATATTCAGCCTCATCCATATAATGAGTGGTCACGAATATGGTGATTCCGTCATCGGCCGCCTTGTAGATGAGTTCCCAGAACTGCCTTCTTGCCACCGGATCCACCCCTCCAGTCGGTTCGTCCAGAAAGACGATTCCCGGCCTGTGGAAGATCGAGACCGAGAACGACAGTTTCTGTTTCCAACCAAGTGGAAGTTCCTTGACCATCGTGTTCTTCTCGGAACTGAAATTCAGTTCGTTAAGGAGTACGTCAGTCTTCTCCGCGATCTCCTTGCGGCTCATTCCGTAGATTCCTCCGAACAGCACCAGATTCTCCTTCACGGTCATATCCTCGTAGAGTGAGAACTTCTGGCTCATGTAGCCGATGTGTTTCTTGACCATCTCCGGCTGCCGTGCGATGTCGTAACCTGCCACGGTTCCGGTCCCGGATGTCGGCTTGCTCAGGCCGCAGAGCATCCTCATCGCCGTGGTCTTTCCGGCTCCGTTCGCTCCGAGGAATCCGAACACCTCGCCGTGATGCACATCGAAAGAGATGTGGTCCACGGCTGTGAACGTCCCGAAACGCTTTGTCAAGTTCTCTGTATGAATTACTTCCGTCATCATATTCTCATAAAGCAATCTTCCACGGACGGTCGGATCGCATTTATTTCCACATTATTGTGTTTCCTGTCCTGCAGGAACTTCCTGAGGTCGTCCTCGCTGAATCCATCCCCCGTGGAAAGGTGCACGGATTCTCCGAACGAGAAGGCCCTGATCGTTCCTGAATATGCCCGCAGGTCTCCCAGCAGGGCGTGCATCCTGTCAGATCGGACTGAATATAACCTGTCCTGGAACTCCGCTATGATGCCGGCCGGACTGTTGACTGTCAGGAACTTCCCGTTCCTTATGAGGGCTATCCTGTCGCATCTTCCAGCCTCGTCCATATACGGGGTCGAGACCAGAATCGTGATCCCGTCGTTCTTCAGCCTTCCGAGCATATCCCAGAACTCCTTTCTGGAGACAGGATCCACACCGGTCGTCGGCTCGTCTAGAAACAGGACCTTCGGCTTGTGGATCAGTGCGCAGCAAAGGGCCAGCTTCTGCTTCATTCCACCGGACAGTTTTCCGGCCATCCTTGCCTTGAACGGCTCGATCTGCTTGTAGATGTCCTCTATCAGGTGGTAGTTCTCATCTATCGTCGTGCCGAACAGCGTTGCGAAGAACGTCAGGTTCTCTTCAACCGTAAGGTCTTGGTACAGAGAGAACTTTCCTGGCATATAACCGATGATCTTCCTGATCTCGCGGTAATCCTTCACGGTGTCGAGTCCTTCGACCTGAGCCGATCCGCTGTCCGGTACCAGCAGGGAGGTCAGCAGGCGGAACAGCGTGGATTTCCCGGCTCCGTCCGGGCCGATGATTCCGAATGTCTCACCGTGCCGGACATCGAGCGAGGCCCCGCCCAATGCCTTAACCTTGCCGTAGGACTTCACAAGCCCTTCGGCCAGTACCGCTGATTCTGTCAATGAACCGTTCATCATCAGAATTTGACTTCTCCGTACATTCCAAGTTTAATCAGACCGTCATTTTTCACGGCGATCTTCACGGCATAGACAAGATTAGCCCTCTCGTCCCGTGTCTGGATGGTCTTCGGAGTGAATTCCGCCTTGTCAGAGATCCAGATGAGCGTGCCGTCATATTCCTTTCTTCCGGACGTGCCTTGATCAGCATAGACCTTGACCGCCTGTCCGAGTTTGACATTCGTCAGCTGGTCGGCCGTGATGTAGGCGCGGAGTCTGATGCTTTCAAGATCCGCCACCTTGAACAGCGCGCGTCCCTGCACGGCGAGTTCTCCCGCTTCTGAATATTTCGCCAGTACAGTTCCACTTACCGGACTGGTTATGACGCATTTGCGTATTTTGTCCTCAAGCTGCATAACTTGCGCCTCAAGGGCGTCGGCCTGTCCAGAGACATTGCTGTTTGTGTTCTGAAGGCTTTCCTTCTGGGCGGCCAGTTGGCGTTCGAGGATGTCAAGCTGGGCCTGGATGTCCTCAACCTGCTTGCGGTTCGACGCTCCGGCCTGTTCCAGTTTCGTGAACCTGTCCAGTTCCTGTCTCTGTTTGGCGATCTGGCTTTCCAGGGCGGCTATCTGTCTGGAAATGTTCAGTCTGCCGCTCCCGACGGCCCTGCGGCTGGCCTTCAGCTGGATTTTGCTGAGGTAAAGCTGCACGGTATCGATGCACCCGACAACGGCTCCAGCCTCAAGCCTGTCTCCTTCCTGAAGATCCAGACTCATTATCTTTCCGTTTCCCTCGGCCGAAACCGTCACCTCCGTTGATTCAAAAACTCCCGAGGCATCGTAAGCCTTGTTCCCTTTCCCGCAGGAAGTAATCGCCAGCGCAAGGACCAGCAATGATGAATATGTAAGTGTCTTTTTCATTTATCTATCTGTTTTGTTTTCAGCTGCTGGATCCTGATAGCGTCCGGATCGGCCTGCCCGGCCACCCCGTTCTCGATGAAGGACTCAACATTCATATAATTGGTCTTCTGATTCGAAAGCGTCAGTTCGTACTGCCGTACCAGCGGGAAGTACTTTTCCGCCGCACCATGGCATTCCTCGATGGTGACTGCCATGCCGCCGGGCTGGCCGTTTTCGATGCCGCCAGCCATGCTGCCGGCCGGATCGGTTGCCCTGCCGCTCATCTGGCCGCTCACCGGCAGGGCGAGGCAGATGAGCGTGGCCGCTGTAATCAGGATTTTGTTCATTCTCATTTTATCATTATCGAATCAAGGATGAACCCCACATTGCTCCGCCTGCGTTCGTCAAGGTATCGGTTGATGTCAGCCTCCGGCATGATCTGACCGAGGACCGGAAGGAAGAGAAACGAGGCGACGTTGATGGAGACGATGTTCACAATCAGATCCATAAGCTTGATTTCCCTGACATTACCTGCCTTCACCTCCTTCTCCAGCATGTCATTGACGCATTGGATGTAGCCCGTGACCTTCGGAAGCACAATCTCCATGATCTTGGTCAGGTTCTCCTTGTTGTGGATCAGCTCGTCGATCATGAACCAGACAAACCTGTCGTTCTTACGCATCAGGTCGAACTGGTTCATTACAAAATGACTTATGACTTCCTTGAAACTGATCTCTTTGTCATGCACTCCCTCGAGAATGCTGACGATCAGTTTTGCCTTCTCGTCGAAGATCATCTGGAAGAGTTTCCCCTTGGATCGGTAGTAGTAGTGCAGCATGGAATGGCTTACTCCAGCCCTTGCCGCGATGGACATCATCTTGGCGTTGCCGTAGCCCTTCTCCATAAACTCCTCTTCCGCCGCCTTGAGGATTTTCGCGGCCGTGTCTAAAGTCTCCTCTGCCATATTCGTTGTTCCATTATATTCATTTCGCCGTTTGACTTGAATCGCTCCCGGAACTTCGCCAACCGCATTTCCACTATTTGTCATCGTTTTCAGGAATATATTCCTCCGTGAGCAGTATCTTCACCGCCCCGATGACCACAAACGCTGTTATTGCAAATCTCATAATTCTTTGATGATTAGTATGTTTTATGCTTTATGTTTTATGTTTTATGTTTTATGTTTTATGACAATTTTGCAGATCAAGTATTCATTTAGACATTAGAAGATATTTTGGATTGTTTGAAATGTTCTTTGAGGTGAAAAAATCTTCATTTTCTTCCCGTTTCTTCAGTCAGACAACACCGCTATCTTCCTTGGGAAGAAGCGGTCGAAACTGAAGTTTTTCACTCTCAACCATTCAAACAAACAATTCAAAACAGCTTCTTAATGTTGGACAAAGGTGTCCGACAAATTTGTTCGACAAAATTGTCGGACACAAAGATATCGATAAAATCATAATCCGCAAAAATTTATTGGCAATGTCGCCCAAAGTGGTTAACTTTATTTTGAATTTAACAAATAACTTTAAGTGTTATGCAACTTATCAAAACTGTTTCGTGCCTGCTTGCAGGCGCGCTCGCATTGACTTTTGTGTCATGCGAAAAGGAAGACAAGACGATTTCGGTCGAGAAGATTGCCTTCAATGAAACTTCTTTGACACTTTCTGTGGGGCAGACTCTCACGCCGGAGTTGATAATCACTCCGGATGATGCTACGGACAAGACTTACATCCTGGCTTCGAGCGATGAGGCTGTTGTGACTGTCTCCGGCTCGGAAATCAAGGCCGTGGCCGCAGGTGACGCAGTCATCACGGCGACCGTGCAGGGAGGAACACTGACATCGGAGTGCAGCGTGACCGTTGTGCCGGAAGGCTACCCTACAGAGTTCACAGCCTTCAACTCAGCCAAGGGCTTCTTCTACGGAGACTATTACATGGCCGGAACCGACAACTCCTGGACTTACTTCACCTCGGGCAGCGTTGTGTTTGCGGACGGTGCTTTCTCCGGCAAGGGAACGGCACTTTTCCTTGAATTGAACGCTCCCAAATCTGGAGACAAGTCCGTCACGGCCGGCTCGTATTCCGTTGATGAATCTGGAGAAATGCCTGAATATACTTTTGCCAAAGGAGAGGATTTCGGCACAGAAGGCCTTCAGGGGACATTTGTCTATGATAGCGAGGTTGAAGGAAACTATCTGGTTGTCAGCGAAGGAGCGGTTTCAGTCAAGACAGTAAACAGTGAATATGTTGTCTCCGCTTATGTCAAAGCCGGCGGCAAGGCATACTCTTTCACATATTCAGGCTCTGTCCCTGTCGAGGATTATTCCAAGGATTATGCAAACTATAAGGTTGTCGAGATGAAGAACCTTTCACACGGCACTCTTGACTACTACGGAACAAAGATCTACGGCAAGACCGGCACAGACTATTCAGGTTGGACCATCTATCTTGGAGACAAGACCATGGACTTTGAGAGCTATGAAGGAACGGGTGAGATGCTGATGCTTGACCTCAACACGGCATCCAGCTACACCACGGCCATACCATCCGGTACATACAAGGTGATGTATGCTGCTGACAACGCTCATTTCCAGCCGTTCACGGTGGTTCCTGGGTTCACCGAAGGCTCTGCTACCTTGGGAACATGGTACGCACTTGACTGGGAGCCGGTCTATGCCGCCAATGTCGGTCTGGTGAGGATCACAAATGAGAATGACAAGATCTACACGATTGACTTCAAGTTTCGTGACGACAACAACGAGACTTTCTTCCAGGGTTCCTACAAAGGAGAACTTACC
>OLPR01001001.1_pt1 | contig 24418 bp, 23 predicted proteins | sample 1672761 | NCBI WGS metagenome assembly OLPR01 (sample SAMEA3136721, study PRJEB25190) | human gut metagenome | biome: human gut; feature: human-associated habitat; material: faeces | place: Austria | collected 2013 | reverse complement strand
TGCGCACGAAGGAAACCATCGAAGACCTGATTGCCGAAAAGGAAATGCAGGATCAGAGCGTTACGGTGGAAGCGTAAATCCATTTGGCGGGGGCGCAATCACCCCCGCTCAATCCCGCAGATTCGGCAGATAAATCTCTTATACTATTAAGTTAGACGAGCCTAACCTCCAAAAGGGGCGCATCATGGGCGAAAGGATTGCGCTTTCGGGCGTACCGGAGACGATGCTCCAGACCGTTTACGCGCGCGCAAGGGAAACGCAGACGCGCGGTGCGCTTCGCGACGATAAAGCGGTCGAGCTCGTGAATCGGTTGGACTATGATTTCGCGCGCGCGGAAGCGGACAAGGCAATGCGCAGCGGCTGACGGATTACTATGCCAAATCCATGATGACCCCGCCGATGCGCTTCTTCTGCCGCAAGAGCGCCAAGAAGAAATTCACCGAAAATGATCTTGCGCAGATGCGCTTTACCGAAAAGCTGAAGGCTGCCGACCGCAATCCGTATTCGTGGAACATGGATCTCTCTGAATATCCGGACGGCGGCTATGAGGCGCGCTTTACAAAGTGCGGTATCTGTACGATGATGAAAAAGCTCGGGCTGTACGATTTAACGCCCGCCATGTGCCGTTTGGATTATGCGATGAGCGAAGCCGGCGGCGGAAGCGATTTCGTCCGCAAATTTACCCTCGCGTCCGGCGGCCCCTATTGCGATTGCGGCTACAAAAAGAAGCTCGCCGCGCATTGACAAATCCGCGCAAACGGGCATATAATCGATGCGGAATGGAGGCGGTTTCATGGGTTGGCTGAATGGGTTTGGAGCGCTGTTCGTGTGCTTTTTGCTGGCTCCGAATGTCGCGTTTGCGATGACGCATCGGGATGGCTTTGAAAATCGCGTCCAGAATCGGACGCTGGAAACGCTTGAACAGATCGGGCGCTTCGGTAGCTCCCTGCTGATGATCGCCTGCCCGCCGTTTTTGTCCGGCGGATGGCTGTTTGCCGGCGCGGAAACGGCGTATCGAATCGCGGGCGCAGCGCTGGTCGGTCTGTATCTGATCGGCTGGATCATATTCTGGAATGAGAATTCGATGCGGAAATCGCTTGCGCTGTCGATTCTCCCGTCGATCCTGTTTCTGGAAAGTGGAATTCTGAGCCTGAACTATCCGCTGATCGCCGCGGCAGTGATCTTCGCGCCCTGTCATATCGCAATCAGCGCGCTGAACGCAGAGAAAGCATAAAAAATGAATCCGCCCGCGGCTGTTTTGAACCGCGGGCGGCGTTTATTTGGATTTAGCCTTCGATCAGGCGGCGCAGGGTGTCCGCGTCGTCCTTGTAGTCCTGGAAGGACTTCGTGGCGGTGGCGTTGTATTCAAGAACGCAATGCGCGTTCGGCGTATACAGGCGCGCGCCCTCCGCAAAGCGATTCCAATCGATCACGCCGGTCTGAATGCGCTGATGGCAGTCTTCCTTGCCGTCGTTATCGTGGATGTGATACGCCTGCAGGCGGTCGCCCAGCGTCTTCTGAACCTCGTAAATATCGATGCCGCCCAGAATCGCATGCCCCGTGTCCACGATGCAGTGCAAATCCTTGTTGTGCTCGAAAATGCTCAGGAAATCCTGCTGGTCGCACAGCGTCTTCAGCCCGTGACCGTACGCGAGATTTTCCACCAGCAGATTTACACCCTCGCGAACGCAAATATCGTTCAGCTTCGCCAGACGATCTTCGACGCGCTTTAAGCGCTCGACCTTTTCCGCCGCGGTGGGCGCAACGGCATAGGGCGCGTTCATATGAACGACATAGCCCACGCCGCCGAACTTGTGATACAGTTTGAACGGCTCCTGAAGATAGGCGAACATCTCGTCTTCCTTGTCCGTCAGCGACATTTCAACGATGTCGCCCTGATACGGCGCGTGAATGCTGAATTTACCGGCGCGGCCTTCGAATGCTTCGGTGAGCGCCAGATCCCAATAGGTCGGGTTTGCCCATTCATAGAAAATTTCGATGCCGAGATCCGGAGAAAGCTGCTTCATGCTGAATCCCGCATGACCGCAGAAGCTGAGACTGGAAACGCTGAAATCCATTTTGAAATCCCTCTCTTTCGATCAGCCCTTGATGCCAGAGCTGATAAATGCATTGATGATGTGGCGCTGCATGAAGATGTAAATGAGCATCATCGGCAGGGAAGCCAGCGTCGCCGTCGCCATGAACGCGCCCCAGCGGTTGCCCATCTCGAAATCAAGGAACTGCTTAAGACCAATCGTCAGCGTGCGGCTTTCCGGCTTTGTCAGCACCAGCAGCGGCCAGAAATAGATGTTCCAGGATTCGATCACCGTAAGAATCGCAATCGCAGCGATCGAGCCCTTGCACAGCCCGAAGGTCACGTTGCGCATCGCCCAGAACGAGTTCGCGCCCTCAATCTGCGAAACCTCATAGAACGCGCGCGGCAGGCTGCGGACGTTCTGATACAGATAGAAGAACGTCGTCGCGTTCGCAACGTTCGGCAGGATGACCGACGTCCACGTGTTCAGGAGCTTCATGTTGCTCACAAGAATGTAGTTCGGGATCATCGTGACCTGGAACGGAATGACCATCGTGATCAGAAGGAAGTAGAACACCGCGGAATTCAGCTTCGTCTTGTAATAGCCCAGCGCAAACGCCGCCAGGAACGACACCAGAATCTGAAGAATCGAGATGCCGAACGTCGTCACGACGCTGTTTAAGAACCAGTGACCAATGTCATATGAAGTGAATACCTCGCGATAGTGATCCAGCGTGAACTGCTTGGGAATCAGGTAAATTTTCGGGGAGAAAAGCTCCTCCGAACCCTTCAGCGACGAGGAAATCATCCACAGAAGCGGGAAGATGCACGCCGCCAGGAAAGCAATCAGCAGGATGTTCAGAATCAGCTGCCCGATCGAGAACTTTCTTTTATTTCTGATCATGATAACCAAAACCTCCCATCGAGCGCATCATAATGATGGTGATTACCAGGAAAATGATCGACGTGAACACAGCGATGGCGCTTGCCGTGCCGATGTTGTAATACTTGAACGCGAATTCATAAATGACATAGGAGAGGTTCGTCGTCGAATAGGACGGACCGCCCTGCGTCAGCAGGTTGATCGCCGTGAACGCGCGCTCCGCCGCGAAGATTACGCTCGTGAGCAGCACATATACCGTCGTGGGCGCAATCAGCGGGAATTTGATGCGCCAGAAGCACTGCCACGCGTTCGCGCCGTCGATCGTCGCCGCTTCGATGCAGTCGTTGGAAATGTTGAGAAGACCCGCCATAAACAGGATCATGTTCTGACCCATGTATTTCCAGCCGCAGACCAGCACGATCGCGAAGAATGCGGTTTTCGGGTCGCTGACCCACGCGTAGCCCTCCATTCCGATCATGTGCAGCAGATTATTCAGAACGCCGTAGGTGGGATTGTACATCCAGATCCAGACGATACAGATGATCGAGAATGCGAGAATCGTGGGCATGAAATAAAGCGCCTTGTAAATGCCCTGCAGTTTTTCGTTGCGAACCGCCAGCAGCAGCGTCGCCAGCAGCAGCGGAATTACGATAAAGAACGGCAGCAGCGCAACGATATACAGGAAGGTATTTCCCAGACCCTTGGTAAACATCGCCTTGGAGAACATCGAAGCGTAGTTGCTCCAGCCAACCCATTTCAGATCCGAAACGAAATTCCATTTCGCGAAGCTCAGAACCGCGCTGTAAATCATCGGCCAGTATTTGAACACGCCGAAAAAGATCAGCGCCGGCAGGCAGTACGCCAGAAACATCGGCAGCGGGCTTTTCTGATGCCGAGTCGTTTGCTGCTTTGCGATTGTCCTGTCGCTCATAATATCCCTCCAGTTAAATGATTGAAGGGGCCGCCGCACCAGGCGTGCAACAGCCCCTCCAGATGAAATGCGCTTTTATGCGTTTTCAAGCATCATGTTGCATTCTTCTTCCAGAGCGGTCAGCGATTCGACCACATCCGCGCCCTCCATCAGGATCGCGTTGCGGACGGTCAGCCAGCGCGCGTCGATCTCAAGACCGACGGATCCGCCCGGCCAGCACTCCCACGGACGCGCATACTGCGTCTGGGCATAAGCGGCTTCCTGACCATCCACCATCGGAACCTCCGCGGTGGTCACGCACAGATAGCCGGTCTTGGTGAAGGTTTCCATGCCTTCCTTGGAAGCCATGTACTTCATGAACTCGAACACGGCAGCCTTCTTCGCATCGTCGGTGGAGAAGGAGATCATCGCCGCGCCGCCCGCGGGCAGCTGCTTGTTGACGCCTTCGAAGCCGGGGCACTGAGCGACCTTCAGATCATAGGTAACATACTCGCTGAAGGTGTTGATCTTCATAACGGTGGTGCACTGCATCGCGATATCGCCCGCGGTGAAGTTCGCCATCGCTTCGCTGTCGGTGCAGACCGGCGCATAGCCGTTCGTGTAGAGCTCCTGCCACATCTTGACCGCCTTGATGCAGCCTTCGTTCGTGAAATCAACGCGGGTCTTGTCCGCATTCAGCATTTCGCCGCCGGCGGAGAAGATCAGACCCTGATCGCCCCAGTTGTCGGGCAGCTGGATGTACATGCCGTAGTGGGAGGTGTTCGCCTTGATGGTTTCGCAAACCTTCATGACCTCTTCCCAGGTGGTCGGGATGTCTTCTTCGGTCAGTCCTGCTTCCTTAAAGATGTCCATGTTCACGTACATAACCATGTTGGAAACCGCCAGAGGCAGACCAATCTGGTTGCCGTCAACGTTGGACAGCGCCAGCATTTCGGGGGTGAAGTTCGCGTACAGCGCGTCCAGCTCTTCCTGGGACGGCGCCAGCGCCTCAACATTCGTGGGCTGCAGCTCGCTCGCGATGTAGTTCAGCAGGTTGTAGCCGCCGACGAAGATGTCCGGCTTGTCGTTGCCCGCCGCCGCGTCCGCGATCATGCTCTGCAGAAGCTCAAAGTATTCGCCAGCCTTCGCGGTGATTTCGATCTTGATGCCCGGGTTCTGCGCTTCGAACTGCTTAACACACTCGTTCAGGATTTCCTCGTTCTTGCCGCTCCAGCGGTGCCACAGGTTCAGCGTAACCTGCTCCTCCGCCATGGCGAAGCTGCACGCGGATAGCGCGATCAGCAGCGCGAGAACAACAACCAACAGTTTCTTCATATCAAATAACCCCTTCCTCTATTTTCTCCGATTTAGAATCGGAAGTATACGCACTTTGAACAGTCCCGTTTTTTGTTTCTGCGCAAATCAACGCGATCTTGCGCGTTTTGGAACCGTTCCTTTTCGTTTTGACAAAATCACTAAATTCGCAGGATGAGTTTAGGAATATATATCTATATAAAATTCCTTGTCATCGCGCTGCTTTCATGCTATTATTATATACAGTGATAGCGAAATAATCAATAGTTTGCATAAACATTGTTTGAAATATGGCGAATCAATCAAAAATAAAAAGAAATGCGCAGGAATGATCAAATGTACGAATACGATCGGCATCGGGAAATCATCAATATTCTATCGGAAACCAAATCCGCGTCGGTACATTCGCTGGCGCAGAAGCTCTATGTCAGCGAAGCGACGGTGCGCCGCGATTTAACGGAGCTGGAAAAGCAGGGGCAGGTTCGCCGCGTGTTCGGCGGCGTGATCCTTCTGGAAAACGACCACATAACCACCGCGTTTCACGGCCGTTCCACCCGCGAAGCGGAACTCGACAAAATCGCCCAGCGCGCAGTGGAATACATCCATAACGGCGATGTGCTGATGATGGACGCGTCGAGCTCCGCCAGCGCGATATTGAGGTATTTGAAGCGCTTCAAGGGGCTTACGCTGATTACGAATTCGGCGATTACCATCGGCGGTCTTCAGGATATCAATGCTCAGGTGTTCGTCACCGGCGGCTATATGCCGAAGAATTCGCAAGGATTTGTCGGCGCGTATGCCGAAAATATGGTTCGCAATTTCAATGCCGACCTGTTCTTTTTCTCTTGCGCGGGTCTGAGCATGGACGGCCGCGTGACCGATATATCCAGCGATGAAAACTCCATCCGTAAAGTCATGTTCCAGCAGGCGCGCAGGCGCATTCTGCTCTGCGACAGCTCGAAATTCGGCAAGAGCCTGTGCTTTAACACCTGCAGTCTCGATCAGGTCGACGCGCTGATCAGCGATCAGCCATTCACAGGAAAAGGCGCGGAGAAGCAGCATCTCCGCGCCGGTCGAGAGGGCGAATAGAGGATTTATCCCTCCGCCCGATTCTTTTCCAACAGCTCCGCACCGCTGCGGCAGAGCAGCGAAACGAGTATGAACATCATGCCCACCGAGGCGCTGAGGGTGGAGTTGAAATTTTTCTGGAGAATCGCGATTTTGGGCGCGTTCATCCACGCCGCGGCAATCGCTTCGACGATGCTTCCGGCAATCGCGCAGCCGAGCGGAATGGCGATTGCCAGAATGCCGAGCCGCAGCGTTTCCTTCGCAAATCCAAATGTAAACGGCGTTTCAGCGTTCAGCGCGTGCGCAAAGCAGATTTCAGCGAATTTTGCCAGCACAGCTTCGCCCGCGCAGACGACCATAACGCCCAGAATCGCAGCGGTCACGCTTCCAATGCCGTAGCCGCGTCGATCAACCACCATGTCGTGCAGCGTTACGCCGCCGAGCTTGATTCCTTCTCCGTTTTCGAGATTCAAACTCACCATTCCGGCAATGCAAAGGCAAAAGCCGACGATGGAGAGAATAAACGCGACCTTGCTGAGCACTCTGCCGAGCACAAACAACTTCCGAAGTATTTTGAACGATTTCATAAGTATTCTCCTTGTTATAGATTTCATGTTGTGCAATACGCGTTTTAGTATAACCAAATAAAAAGTATTTGTCAAGCGTTCGCCGCCAAATCTTTCTGACCTCGCGGAACATTTTCGTCCAATCGGAATAGACGCGCGGCGAAAACCCGCGCGTTATTCACAATGCCGGCATGATGAAACACATCTTCGGCGAAATGTACTTGTATCTTAAATTCTCGCAACAAAAGGGGCCGTATTCCAAACAGGAATACGACCCCAAAGTACAACGCCAAATACAATCCGCCAAAACGCCCCTCAAATCAGAAACGCATCAGCACAGCCCCAAAAATCAAACAGAGTAAATTGCGCCGCTTTCCGGTGCAATTTGCGTCAAATTGGGAACAAAGCTCTGTTGCGAACCCACACATGAATCAGGTCGCTTCCCGACCTGATTCATGGTGACCAAGCGCGGCAGCAATCGTCGGGCGGCACTGCCGCCCGTCAAATTGGGAACAAAGCTCTGTTACGTTGCTACCCAGAATTTGAATCGCTTCCCGATTCAAATTCGTCGCGACCAAGCGCGGCAGCAATCGCCTCAAGACGCTGTCTTGTCATTTGATCAGGCGGATGGAGGAGAAGACGCCGGCCAGAGTGTTTGCAACAGTAGACATCGTCTTGATGAAAATGTCGAGCGCAACACCAACAACATCCTTGCGCGTGTCGCCAACAGTGTCGCCCGTTACAGCAGCCTTGTGAGCAGAGGACCCCTTGCCGTGCCCTTCGATGGAACCGCCCTCAATGTACTTCTTCGCATTGTCAAACGCACCGCCGGAATTGCCCATGAACAGCGCGCGCGGAATCGCAACGATCGTCGCGCCAACCAGAATGCCGCCCACGAATTCGGGCCCAAACAGGAATCCGCCCAGAATCGGAATCATCAGCGCCAATACAGACGGCAAAAGCATCTTCTTCAAAGCCTGCTTTGCAGCCATTTCAATGCATTTGTTGTAATCGGGACGAACCTTGCCCTCGAGCACGCCCGGAATCGACAGCTGACGATCGCCTTCGTCCGCCATCAACCGCGCCGATTCAATCGTGTTGTCCGTAAGCAATGCCGAGAAGTATTCGATCAATGCGCCGCCAATAATGCCGCCCGCAATAACCACAAACGACGCAATGTTCAGAACCGGAATCGCCGATTCCGCATATGCGCCAACATACGCAACAATCAGAGAAACCGTCGCAAACGCAGCCGAGCCAATCGCAAAGCCCTTGCCGATCGCAGCTGTCGTGTTGCCAACCGCGTCCAGCTTGTCCGTGATCACGCGCACGTCCGCAGGCAAATGACAGGACTCCGCCAAACCGCCCGCATTGTCCGCAATCGGGCCGAACGCGTCGATCGAAACCGTCGCGCCGACAAACGCCAGCATTCCCAGAGAGGAAATCGCAATGCCGTAGGTTCCGCAAACCTTGCCGGAAATGAACAGCGCAATGCCGATTACCAGAACCGGAAGAAGGCACGAGCGCGAGCCGATCGCATCGCCCTTCGTGATGACGAACGCTTCGCCCTCCTCCGCAATCTCAGCCAGCTTCCGAGTGGGTTTGAAATCCGTGCTCGTGTAGTATTCCGTGATCGAGCCGATCGCAATGCCGCTCAGAATGCCCAGCACGCTCGAAATCCACGGGGACGCCCATCCCGCCTTGAAATCCGCGTACAGCGGCACGTCCTTGAACGCAAACAGCGCCGCAAAAAAGCCGATTACAATGGTTAGCCCGGCAGAAATCCAAGTCGCCAGATTCAGCTCGCGAGAGGGATTGTCGCCCATCTTTCGAAACGCCGCATAGCCCAAGCCCAGCAGGCAGCCGATCAGACCGCCGCCCGCCAGAAGGATCGGGAAAACCACCGTAGAGTTGAACGTCGCAGCCGTTACGTTCGCGCCGGCGAACTTGAACAGCGTCACCGCAATCGCAATCGACGCCGACATCGTCGCCACAAAGCTCTCCAGCAAATCCGAGCAGTTGCCCGCAATGTCGTTTACATTGTCGCCGATGAAGTCCGCCACCACGTTCGGAACGCGGCTGTCGTCCTCAGGCATATCATGGCGCAGCTTTGCCAGAATGTCCGCCGAAATGTCCGCCGCCTTCGTGTAGTTGCCGCCCGCTACGCGGTTGAACATCGCAACCAGCGAACAGCCCAGCGAATACGTCGAAATCCGCATGATCGAGGAATTGCATTTAAGATTCGCGATCAGACCGGTGCCCATCGTATCCGGATCCACGCCCTTCCACAGAATCAGCACCAGTACCAAGCCCAGCATACCGAACGCCTGAACGCTCAACCCCGAAATGCTGCCGCCGCACAGCGCAACCTTTACCGTCTCGCCGATCGAGCGCGTCTCCCGCGCGCGATTCGCCGTGCGCACGTTCGCGTACGTCGCGCTGCGCATTCCCAGAATGCACACGATCGAGCTCATGCACGCGCCCATCATGAACGTAATGCCGCTCGTCCTTTCAACTAACAGCGAAAAAACCAGCGCAACCAGAACCACGACGATCGAAATCGTCTTGTATTCCGTTTTCAGAAAAGTCGCCGCGCCGCTGCGAATGATCTCCGCCATTTCGATCATCTCATGCGTGCCCTCGCCCATTTTCCGGATCCGGAAGTAGTTGTAGAATACGTAGACAATTGCCAGAAACACCACGCCCAGAACCACAAACCAAGCCGACATGAATGCCCCTCCTTTAATCCTTTGTACCCTCGAAAAAGCGCACGAAATCTCCGTGGCGAAAAGAAATTCCGCCGCGCTTCATCCAGTTTGAACGAATTGAAACCCTCAAATTCGCCCAGTCTAGCATTATTTTATATTTATACGCGATTGAAATTCAATAATATATGCGTTATAATAATATGTATTTTAATTTAATTAAATCTCAAAATCCGCACAAACGGCGGATTTGCTAACTTGAAATCAATATAAGCCGACAAACGGTAAAAAAAGCGGCGGATGCGCCCTCCGGTACATCCGCCTGAAAATCACATGAACTGCGCCCGATACAGAGACGCGTAAAATCCGTCCTTTTCCATCAGCTGATCGTGATTGCCCTGCTCCACGATCGCGCCGTCGCGAACGACGAGAATCGTGTCCGCGCTGCGAATGGTGGACAGCCGGTGGGCGATCACAAAGCAGGTTTTGCCGCGCATCAGCGCGCGCATCGCCTCCTGAATCCGCCATTCCGTTCGAATATCGACATTCGAGGTCGCCTCGTCGAGAATCAGCAGGTGCGCGGGCTGAAGCATCGCGCGCGCAATCGTTAAAAGCTGCTTCTGCCCCTTGGAAATGCTGGTTCCGTCCTCGGCGATGATCGTGTCGTAGCCGTCCGGCAAACGCTCGATCATGGAATGGATGTGCGCCGCCTTCGCCGCCGCAATCACCGCCTCGCGCGTCGCGCCGGGGCTGCCGTAAGCGATGTTATCGTGCACGGAGCCGTTGAACAGCCACGTGTCCTGAAGCACCATTGAAAACGCTCCGCGCAGACTCGATCGGGTCACGGCGCCAATCTCCTGCCCGTCGATCGAAATTTTGCCGGATTGCGGATCATAAAACCGCATCAGAAGATTCACCAGCGTCGTCTTTCCCGCGCCGGTCGGCCCGACGATCGCAACCATGCTGCCAGGCGCGGCATTGAGATTGACATTTTTCAGAATCACCTTTTCCGGATCGTATCCGAAATTAAGGCGCTCGATCTTGACCTCGCCGGCAGTTACCTCAAGCGGCTGCGCGTTTGGCAAATCCGCGGGCTCCTCGGCTTCGTCCAGCAGCTCGAATACGCGCTCCGCCGCCGCCAGCGCCGATTGCAGCTCGCTGAAGATGTTTGCCGCCTCGTTGATCGGCCCGGAGAATTTTCGCGAATACAGCACGAACGACGAAATATTGCCGATCGTAATTCGGTTTCCCAAAAACATCAGCGCGCCGAACACGCTGATCAGCGAAAGCGAGAGATTGTTGATGAAATTGACCGAAGGCCCGGTCACGCTCGCATAGTATTCCGCGCGGTAATAGCTCTGAACCGCCTGTTCGTTCTTTTCGTCGAACCGGTTCAGCACGTCCGCCTCGCGGTGGTATGCGCGAATCGTGCGCTGACCGGATACGTATTCCTCCACGAAGCCGTTCATATCGCCCAAAGCGATCGATCGATTCCGATACAGCGGCCGCACGCGGCGCGTCATGAACCGCGTAAACAGCACCGACATCGGCACCGTGACCACGAATACCAGCACCAGCACCGGCGAAATCCGAATCATCATGATCAGCGCGCCGATTACGGTAATAACGCTCGTCAGAATTTGAACGAGGTCGTTGGAAAGAGAGGTGTTCACCGTGTCGATATCGTAACTGATGTGGCTCAGAATTTCGCCCGTCTGCCGCGTGTCGAAGTATTTCACCGGCAAATGCATCAGCTTTCTGAACAGATCCGCGCGCATCATGCGCACCGTTCGCTGACTGATGCGCAGAACGATCTGCGGAACGATGTAAGCAAGCCCCGCCGACGCCGCGTAAAACAGAACCATTCGCTTCGCGTAATAGAACACCGTTTCAAAATCGACCCGTCCCCTGCCGCCGGCAACCGCATCGATCGCGCGGCCGGAAAGCGTGGGGCCAATCAGCGCAAATACATTGCCCGCAATGCTCAGGGCCAATGCCAGAACCAGCATCGGCGCGCTTTTGAGCAGATATTTGCCCAGCCGCGCGAGCGTCTTTTTCGCGTTTCGCGGCTTTTGCGTGTACCCGTTACGCGGCGGCATGGTCATCGCCTCCCATCTGTATCCGCGCGATCTGGCGATAGGCTTCGCAATCGCGCATCAGCGCCTCGTGATTGCCGATTCCCGCCGCCGCGCCGTCTTCCAGCACCAGAATCTGATCGGCGTTTTTTACCGAGCTTACCCGCTGCGCGACCAGAATCACCGTCGTGTCCGGATATTCCGCGCGCACCGCCGCGCGCATCATCGCATCCGTTCGATAGTCCAGCGCGCTCGAGGAATCGTCCAGAATCAGAATTTCCGGATTGTCCGCCAGCGCGCGCGCAATTAGCAATCGCTGCTTCTGGCCGCCGGAGAGGTTGACCGCCTTTGCGTGAACTTCCGTCTCGTAGCCGCCGCGCGCGAGAATAAATTCCTCTGCCTGTGCGCAGCGCGCCGCCTTTTCAATCGCTTCCTTCGGAAGCCCCCTGCCCAGATCGATGTTTTCATAAATCGTTCCGGCAAAGAACGCGTCGGATTGAAACGCCACGCCGAACAGCGCGTGCAGTTTGGATTCCTCCATCGATTGAATATTTTCGCCGCAGATGTAAATCGCGCCTGTGTCCACGGGGTAAAAGCGCTGCAAAAGCTGAATCAGCGTCGTCTTGCCGCTGCCCGTCGCACCGATCACGCCCAGCGTTTCGCCCTTGCCGACGGCAAACGAAATGTGTGAAAGCACGTATTCCTTCGCCGGCTGGCGATAGGAAAAGCATACGTCCGAGAATACGATCTCCGTGCGAGTCTGAAGCCGTGCAAGCCCGCCCGCCGTTTCCTCGTCCGGCAAAAGCATGACCTCCGCGATGCGGTTCGCCGAAGCCGTCGCCTGCGAGAGCATCACGAACATCTTGTTGACCGACATCATCGCGTTCAAAATGATCGTGAAATACGTAAGAAACGCAATGATGCTGCCCGGCTTCGTCAGCCCCATATTCACCCAGTAAGCGCCCGCAACCACGACCGCCGTGAGCCCCAGATTCAGAAGCAGCTGCATCATCGGGTTCGTCGCCGCCATTACCGCGTCGGCGTGAATCTGGCTGCGCGACAGGCGATCGCTGTCGGCTTCAAAGCGCGCGCATTCGTAATCGCCCTTCGAAAGCGCGCGGATAACGCGAATGCCGGTCACGTCGTCGCGCACCGTCCGCACCATCTGATCGACGTTTTTCTGAACGCCCGCATACAGCCGAATGCCGCGCCGCGAAATCAGCATGACCCCCAGCGCCAGAAACGGGAGCGTCGCGATCAGAACCAGACTCAGCCGGAAATCCAGCATCAGCGTAACAATAATGCCGCCGAACAGGAGAATCGGCGCGCGCACGCCCAATCGCTGCATTCGCCCGAGCGTCTGATTGACGTTGTAGGTATCGCTCGTCAGCCGCGAAATCAGGCTTGGCACCGTGATTTCGTCCAGCTGGCGCGAGGATAAGCGCTCGATCTTTTCAAACAGATCGTGGCGAATCCGCCGCGTCGCGTCGCGCGAAACCGCCGAAGCGCGACGGTTTGCAATCACATTGCCCAACAGCGCCGTCACCGCGCATGCCGCCATCCCGATTCCCCAAATGAAAATCGCGCGCCGGTCGCCCCTTGGAACCACCTCGTCGATCATGTGCGCCAGTATCCATGGAATCGCGAGATCCATGATCGTTCCAATCAGCTTGATGCCGAATCCAGCGAGCATTCGCCCGAAGAGCGGACGGATGTATTCCATTATCTTTTTCATCCGTCCCATCCCACTTCGCGCTCAATGTACGCCCGCGCCCGCGCCGAAATGCGCTCCATTATCGCTTCCAGCTGCGCGCGCTCGTCCGCGTCCATGCCATCGAGCAGGTAATCGTTCCATCCGCGTACCGTTTCGACCAGCAAGGGCAGCATCGAAAGCGCCTTTTCCGTCGGATACACCAGAAGCCGCCGACGATCGTCCGGACTCGGCTTTCGATAAACCAGCTCCTGCTTTTCAAGACACGCAATCTGCCGCGCGACGCTGGATTTGTTTAAGTAAAGCACCTGCGCAATTTCCTCCTGCGAAAGCCCCGGACGCCGGCAGAGCCGCAGCAGATACGGCACCTGACCGCCGCAAACCCCGAGGCGCTTTAATTTGTCGCTTCGCTCCATCTGCGTGCAGCGCCCAATGATATTCAGGCTGTGCGTAAAAGAAGGCATATTCTCCCTCCGACCGTTGCATATGCAACTAAATGTGTGTTTATAATACCACGCGTGTGCCCATCCTGTAAAGCGAAAAATGTTAAAATCCGTTAGACTATTGAAATGCTAGGTTTTTGTGATATAATACGAACACATTCCCGGAAGGAGATATTTCAATGAAAAGAACGCTTTTAATGCTGATCGCGCTACTCGCCTGCATTGCGCTGAGCGGCTGCGGAAACAGCGCGAAGGAGGAAAAAACTGCGGAAAACCTTACGATTCCGCTTTCTTCGCTGTCCACGGAGCCGACGTTTTGGGATTGGAATCAGGACGGTACGAAGATGCAGCTGATCGCGCTGACCGACGAAAGCGGAACGCCGCGCGTCGCGTACAACACCTGCCAGATCTGCGCGGGCTCGCCGTATGCGTATTTTGAATATCAAAACGGGCTGCTGCAATGCATGAACTGCGGCAATCTCTTTTCGCTTTCGGCGGTCGGAGAAGCGTCCGGCGGCTGCACGCCGCTGAACGTCGGCGATTATTCCGTGTCGGATACCGAGCTGACCGTTCCGCAGAGCGAGCTGAAGAGCGCGGCAAGCGCGTTTGCGAATTGGAAAAAGGGGCTTTGACGCATGGAAACCCGTATTCTCAGAATCAGCGGCATGACGTGCGGAATGTGCGCCGAAAAGGTTCGCGCCGCGCTTGAAGGCGTTCCGGGCGTGTCAGGCGCGAATGTCGATCGCAATCGGGAAACGGCGGAGATCACCTGTGATCCGAATACTCGAACGGACGCGCTGATTCAGGCGGTTCGGCGCGCGGGCTACGGCGTTCAAACCGCGCCGCGCCTTCCGAAAAGCGTCCGCGCCGCAGGAACGCTCATTCTGATCGCAGGCATTTACCCGCTGCTTGAATCCACGGGCGTTCTGAACCGCCTCGTCCCCGGCGCGCTCGCGCAGACGGGCATGAGCTATGGTGCATTGTTCGCAATCGGGCTTACCACATCGTTGCATTGCGCGGCGATGTGCGGCGGCATCGGGCTTTCGCAGAGCTTGAACGGCGGCGGCATTCGGAAAACACTTCTGTATCAGCTCGGAAGGGTCGTTTCCAATATTATAACGGGGCTGATTCTCGGCTTTGCCGGAATGCTGTTTGGCGTCGGGCTGAACGCTGGGCTTTCGATGACGCTCCAGGGTGCGCTCAAGCTGTTTGCCGGATTGCTCATGCTCGCCATGGGATTGAACCTTTTGGGTCTGTTTCCCGCAATCAAAGGAATCCGCATTCGCCTGCCAATGCGCAAAAGGGCGAATGCCGCGTTCGTCGTCGGACTCCTGAACGGGCTGATGCCCTGCGGCCCGCTGCAATCGATGCAGCTGGTGGCGCTCGCGAGCGCAAGCCCCGTGCGCGGCGCACTGTCGATGCTGTGCTTCAGCCTTGGCACGGTTCCGCTGATGCTCGGAATCGGCTCGCTGGCGGGCGCGCTGAATCAGAAATTCCGCAGCGCGGTGAATTTCGCGGGCGCAGTGCTGGTCGCGGTCATGGCGCTTTCCATGCTTTCGCAGGGCGCGGCGCTGATCGGCGCGATTCCATCAGAACCTGCGGCGATGACCGATTCTGTCGAAAGCAAAAACGGCGTTCAGGTCGTGCGCAGCACGCTTCTGCCCAATCAGTATCCGAGCATTACCGTTGAAGCCGGAAAGCCCGTCAAATGGATCATCGACGCGTCGGACGGCTCAATCAACGGTTGCAATAACCGAATGTATATCCCCGATCTCGATCTTGAATACACATTCCATTCCGGCGAAAACATCATCGAATTCACCGCCGAAAAAACCATGGCGTATACCTGCTGGATGGGAATGCTCCGCGGGAATATCGAGGTCGTTTCTTGAATCTGTCGGTAAATTCCCTTATAATGGAATTGCAGAAAATCCGTTCGAGGGAGGAATATCATGATCAGAATTGGCAAAATTCGAACCGTTGGGTCCATTGTTCCCAAAGCCTACGAGGTCGTTGAAATCGAGGGCAAAATGTTCGCCGGCAAGGACGCGTTTCTGTTTCCGAACAACCGCGAGGATTTGAGATGCCTTGAATGCCTGTCGATTCCGGACGAATGGGAATGGACGGAGCGATATGTTGAACGGGAAGCGCCTGCCGGAAAGCCCCCCGCCGAAAAGGGCAAATACCGCGCGATTCACGGACTTCCCGCGCGCGAAAAGATTGAAGAAATCCTTTCGCGCCATGAAACCGGCGTCCTGAGCCTTCAGGATGAACGGGGCCCCTATTCCATTCCGATCAATCATGCCTATCAGGATGGAAAGCTCTATATGCATTGCGGCAAAATCGGCAAAAAGCTGAACCTGATTCGCCGAAACCCGCACGCAGGCTATTGCGTTTACGGGCTTGCCGCGGAAGTGCCCGCGAACGTAAGGAGCTGCCACCTTGAATATGAAAGCGTGGTCTTTACGGGAACGCTCCGCATCAGCGCCGATCCGCAGGAAAAGGAAGCGGCGATTCTCGCGCTGACCAACCATTACGGAACACCCTATCAGCACGGATTTGCGGACATGATCGAGATCCTCGTTTTCGAAATCGATCGCGCAACCGCGCGCACGGGTCGCTTCAAACCCCGCAGCGAACGCGAGCTGTTCTATTTTGATTTCAGTTGAAAACATACCCATTGCGCGGCTTCAGGCAAAACCTGAAGCCGCGCCAGCCTGTCAAAGAGGCCGGATTGCGAGCTTGCGATCTGGCTTCTTTGACAGGCTGGAGTCTCCGGCTGCGCACGTGCCGGAGACTATTTTTGTACTGCGCTGTAACATTTCCCTCGGCATTTCATCATTATGCATGAAGAAAGGACGATGGACGACGAATGGATTCTGGAGGTCATGTACTATAATGAAGCTAAAAAGTCGCACTAAACACATTTTTATACAACCTAAAATTTTCTTGACGAACTATTGAGAGCTTAGTATAATGAAGGGCATAGCAAATATTCTGACGAGGACGCCGGAATATTCTGCGTGTAATTTGAAAGGAGATCTGACCATGAAAAAGCTTCTTGCGATCCTGTGCCTGTTGTGCGTGTCGGTATCCGCTTTTGCGTTTGCAGAAGAGGACACCATCGTATTCGGCGGCTCGGAGCCGACCTATCTCGAGCCCAATGCTCCGGCTGTCGGCGGTCCCGAGATTCATGTGGTTGAACAGATTCAGGAAGGTCTTGTGCGCATGAGCAGCGACGGCACGACCGTCGAGCCGCTGCTGGCGACGGATTGGACGATCAGCGATGACGGCTTGACCTATACCTTTAATCTTGTCCCCGGTGTGGTGTTCTCCGATGGCACGCCTGTGAAGGGCGAAGACTGGGTGTGGAGCCTGTACCGCGCGCGCGATACCGAAACCAGTGAGTATCGCTTCGTTGCGGAGCCCATCGATACCGTGGAAGCTACGGACAGCCAGGTGGTAATCACCCTGACCAAGCCCAACGGCGCGTTCCTTGCCGAGCTGGCCAGCTTCAACATGGTGCTGGGCTGCAAGGCCTATGCCGAGTCCATGACCGAGGAAGAATACATCATGCATCCCATCGGAACCGGCGCCTACATGCTCAAGGAGTGGAATCACGGCAATTATGTACTGCTGGAGAAGAACCCCAACTACCGCAATGCGGACAAGGTAAAGACGCAGTACATCAAGTTCCAGACCGTTGAGGATGACAATACGCGTCTGATGCAGCTGCAGTCCGGTCAGATCGACATCATGGGCGATATTCCTGCATCCCTGATGGATGTGGTGCGTACCACCGAAGGCCTGACCCTTAAAACCTTCGAATCCACGCAGATTCGTTACCTGCTGCTCAACACCACGATCGAACCCTTCAACGATATCAACGTCCGCAAGGCGCTGCTGAAGGGCATCAACCGCGCGGAGATCGCCGAGGTTGTCTACGGCGAATTCGGCGGCGCGACGGCTTCCGTGCTGTCTGCGGCGCACACCAAGTATTACAACGATGCGCTGGAAGTGACGCCCTATAACCCCGAAGAGGCCAAGGCGGATCTGGCGGCTGCCGGCTATCCCGACGGCGTTGAGTTCACGCTGTATTCTTCTCCCAACGAGGTCTACCAGCAGATGGCTATCCTGCTGCAGAGCCAGCTGGCGCCCGCGGGCTTCACGGTCAACATCGTTACCCAGGACGGCGGCACGATCTATGAGAACGCGCAGAATCTGAAGAACCAGGCCTGCATGTTCCAGTGGTCCGACGACTATTACGATCCTTCCGAGATGCTGGGCTGGATCTGCGATTACGACCAGAGCAAAGCGTGGTTTACCGGCCTGAACGACGTCGAACTGGACGAGCTGCAGGCGGCGGCGCTGGTTGAGAGAGACGATGCGAAGCGCGTCGAAATGTACAAGGAACTCCAGCAGCGCGTGTATGACAACGCGAACGTTATTCCGCTGTTCCACAATTCCTTCGCCTATGCCTTCAGCGATAAGGTAGAAGGTCTTGCTGTGGATACCTTCTCCAACTACTACTGCGAGAATCTTTCCAAGGCGGAATAATTTCAACCGGTAAGATTGAATGATTGAATGGGGGAGCCGGCTGAAATATGCCGGCTTTTCTATCAGGATTGAACACAGGTAAGCCCTAAAAACATTTTCCCAAAGGCGGTGAACCAATTTTGCGTCGTCTAAACTATATTCTGAAGCGGATCCTGCAGATGCTGCCGGTATTGTTGGTGGTTACCATCATCACATTCCTGATGATCCACCTGATCCCCGGCGATCCCGCTCGCATCATGGCTGGCGAAAAGGCGCGCCCCGACGCCGTGGAGGCCATGCGCGTAAAGCTCGGTCTGGATAAGCCGCTGTGGGAACAATACTGGATTTATCTGAAGAATCTCGTTACGCTGGATTTGGGAACCTCGATGAAGTTTTCCAGACCAGTTGCGGAGATGATTGGAGAGCGTCTGCCCGTAACCGTTGTGCTGACGCTGTTCTCTACTGCGCTGGGATTGCTGTTTGCACTGCCTCTGGGCTATATTTCCGGCACGCATAAGGATCAGCCCTCTGACCATGCCATTCGCATTTCCACGCTGGTCGCCATCGCCATGCCGTCGTTTTGGATCGGCTTGCTGCTGATGATTCTGTTTTCGGTAAAGCTGCATTGGTTGCCTGCGGGCGGCTGGGACGCGACGAACATTTTCACGAAGCTGAAATGCCTCATTCTGCCGGCGTTTACGCAGTCGCTGATGACGGCTGCAATCCTGATCAGGGACATGCGAAATTCCGTGGTGGATATTGTTCGCCAGGATTACGTGGATTTCGCCAAGTCCAAGGGCCTTTCCGCCGGCGCTGTGCGGCGTCGCCATATTATTCGAAATTCAATGGTGTCAACCGTAACCCTGCTGTCCATGCGCATGGCCGCGCTGCTGGGCGGCAGTGTGATTATCGAAACGGTATTTGCCCTGCCCGGAATCGGCAAGCTGACCTACGATGCGATTTCCGCGAGAGACTATACTGTGGTACAGTCGGTAGTATTCCTGTTTGCGCTGCTGGTGCTGGCGGTGAATCTGCTGACCGACATTGTGTATTCCTTCCTGGATCCCCGCGTGGAATTCTGATGGAGGGAGGAGAGCGATTATGAAGCGATATAACCCGCGAGTGGAACAGACTCGCAAAAAGCACAGATTGCCTGCGTGGGCGGTCACGCCCACGTTCATTCTGGGCATTATCATTGTGGTGGCGGCGCTGGTCATGGCGTTTTTCCCAGAACAGATCGCACCCTATGATCCCACGGCGGTCGACATTACCGTGCGTACAAAGGCGCCCAGTGCCGAGCATATTTTCGGCACCGACAATTACGGGCGCGACGTCTTCTCCCGAGTGGTCTGGGGCACGCGAATCGATCTGTCCATCGGCTTTTTCGGCGTGCTGGTGCCGATGATTATCGGTGGTATTATCGGTCTGCTGGCCGCATGGTACGGCGGCTGGCTGGATAGTCTTCTGATGCGCATCAGCGAAATCATGATGGCATTTCCGTTCACGATCCTGGTCATTGCAATCATAACCATTCTGGGTACGGGCACCATCAATCTGTATATTGCGCTGTGGCTCGTAGGCTGGATGAGCTATGCGCGTCTGGTGCGCGCGGAGGTTCTGAAGCTGAAAAAAGCCGAATTCATCGAGGCTGCGCGGGTGGCAGGCTTTTCCGATGCGCGAATCCTGATGCGCCACATTTTGCCGAACGTCATTTCGTCGTCCATCGTGTTCGCTGCGAGCGATATGGTGATGTGCATGCTGACGGGCGCGTCGATGAGCTTCCTGGGACTCGGCGTTCAGCCGCCGACGCCTGAATGGGGAGCGATTCTGAACGAGGGCAGAACCTATATATCCTATGCGTCCTGGATGACGTTCTTCCCGGGTCTCGTGCTTGCCACGACCGGCGTGGGACTGAGCCTGCTGGGCGATTCAATGACTGATATTCTGCGCAGAAAGGGACGGTGAGCATTGTGGCGGAGAAAATTCTGGAGGTTAAAAACCTGAAAGCCTATTTTCCCGGCAGAAATGAGACCGTCAAGGCGGTAGACGGCGTTTCCTTTGAGGTTTACAAGGGAGAAACCTTCGGTCTTGTGGGCGAATCCGGCTGCGGAAAAAGCCAGACCTGCCGATCGATACTGGGGCTGCTGAAGAAGCCGGGTCAGGTGGTGGACGGTCAGATTATTCTGGATGGTCAGGATATTACCCACCTGAAGGAAAAGGAACTGCGCAAGCTGCGCGGCAAGGAGATGAGCGTCATCTTTCAGGAGCCGATGACCTCGCTGTCGCCGGTGCTGAAAATCAAAAAGCAGCTGATGGAAGTGTTCGACGGAGAGCCGATGACAAAGGCTGAAAAGAAAAAACGCGCCATAGAGCTGCTGAAGATGGTGGGCATTCCCTCTCCGGAAGCGCGCATGGAGGAATATACCTTCCAGTTTTCCGGCGGAATGCGTCAGCGCGCGATGATCGCGATGGCGCTGGGCGCAAAGCCGAAGCTGCTGATTGCGGACGAGCCGACGACCGCGCTGGACGTTACCATTCAGGATCAGATTATGAAGCTGATCAACGAACTGAAGCAGGAACTGGGCATGAGCGTTATTCTGGTCACGCACGATCTGGGCGTTATCGCGCAGATGTGCGACCGCGTCGCCGTAATGTATTCCGGACTGATTATGGAAATGTGCGATGTGGTAACGCTGTTTGCGTCGCCCCGTCATCCGTACACCTACGCGCTGATGTCGTCTCTGCCCGATCCGGAGAACACGGGCGAACGCCTGAACGCCATTCAGGGCTCGCCGCCAAACCTGGCGCATCTGCCGGAGGGGTGTCCGTTTTCGCCGCGCTGCACGGAATGCGCTGAAATCTGCAAGCGCCAGCGGCCGGAGATGTACGAAATTGCGCCGGGCCATTATGTACGGTGCCATTGTCTGGACAAGACGGCGGCTTACAGGGGCATCATCGATGCCGCATCAGTCGAAGAGGGGGCGGGTAAGTATGGCGAAAGCACAGTTTGATTACGCCGAGGCAGCCAAGCTCGTCGAGGTGAAGGATGTCTGCGAGTGGTTCCCGATCAAACGTACCCTTGCGGACAGCGTGCTCAGGCGTCCGATGCAGTACGTCAAGGCGGTAGACCATGTTTCGCTGGATATTTTTGAAGGCGAATGCCTTGGTCTCGTGGGCGAATCCGGATGCGGCAAATCCACGCTCGCGCGCACGATTATACGCCTTTACAAGCCGACCTCCGGCGAAATCCTTCTGGAGGGAACGGATATTGCAGCGCTGAGCGAAAAGGAGCTGCGCCCCCTGCGCCCGAAGATGCAGATGATCTTTCAGGATCCGTATTCCTCGCTGAATCCGCACATGCCCGTGCGCACGATCATCGGCGAGCTGCTGGCGTATCATAAGGTCGTGCCCAAGAATCAGATCGATGATCGCGTGAAAGAACTGATGCAGATGTGCGGCCTGACGGCGGACTATGCCGAGCGCTATCCGGGCGAGTTTTCAGGCGGTCAGCAGCAGCGCGTCGGCATCGCGCGCGCCCTCGCACTGCAGCCGAAGTTCATCATTGCCGACGAACCCGTATCCGCACTGGATGTATCGATTCAGGCGCAGATCATTAATCTTCTCGGCGATCTGCAGAAGAAGCTCAATCTGACGATTCTGTTTATTTCCCACGACCTGCGCGTCGTGCGCCACATAACGCACAGGGTGGCCGTGATGTATCTGGGCAGCGTGATGGAGCTTGGGCCGACGGAGGAGATATTTGAGCATCCCTACCATCCTTATACAGCCGTGCTGACCAAGGCTGCGCCGGTATTGAATCCGCTGAACCGCTCGCGCAAATACGTGATTGAAGGCGAAACGCCCAGTCCCATCAACATGCCGGACGGCTGCCGCTTCCATCCGCGCTGTCCCTACTGCACCGACCGCTGCAAAACGGAAAAGCCGCAGCTGCGCGAGATCGCGCCGGGACGCTTCGTATCCTGCCACCGTCCGCTGGGCTGCGCGGCAGCTGAAGGGGAGGTCTGAGTATGCGCCTTGCAAATCTGACCTGGCCTCAGGCGGAAAGGGTTCTGGCGCAGGATCCGGTGGTGATTTTTCCGATTGGAACCGCGGAACAGCACGGCAGGCATCTGCCGCTGGGCACGGATATGATCGCGCCGGAATACATTGCGGATCGAATCGAAGCGATGGATCCCAGCGTGCTCATCCTGCCCTCATGGAGTTACGGTCAGTGCGACAGCCAGACGGAATTCCCGGGAACGATTTCGCTGGGGCCGCAGCTGCTCTATGAGGTTATACTCAAGGTTCTGTCTGGTCTGATGCAGCACGGCGCGCGCAGGTTCATCGCGCTCAACGGGCATGGACCCAATACGGGGCCGATTGAACGCGCTGCGCTGGAACTGAGCCGCAGGGGTGCTTCGCTCGCCTGTCTGAACTGGTGGCGCTATGTGTGGGATATAAACCGTGATTGGCGCGGCGGACACGCGGGCGGCCAGGAAACGGCGGCGATACTTGCAATCAGGCCCGAAGATGTGGATGTAAGCGCATATGAGCCTGCCCGGATGCGCGGCATATCGACTGAAATGCCTGCGTCCGGCTGGGATAATGTGCTCTACAAGGGCGTGAACATTCCAGTGCCGAGGCTGGATGTGGATGTGACGGATAACGGCTGGCTCGGCCCCGACCCGCTTGAAACGGCGACGCCTGAGTGGGGAAGGGAGATGCTTGAAGCCGCGGCGAAGTGGGCGGTCGATTTCATCGGCGCTTTCCGAAAAGCTGAATTCTAAGCATGATTCGGAGGATACAATTATGCAACTGGCACATATGACATGGCCGCAGGCCGAAGCATATTTTAAGGACAACGACATCATCCTGCTGTCGGTTGGCAGCATCGAATGCCATGGCAAGCATTTGCCGCTGGGAACGGACACGCTGATTCCGCAGAAGCTGCTTGAAATGATCGAGCCTTTGACGGATGTGGCGATTGCGCCCATCATTCCGTTCGGCGTCTGCGACAGCCTTTCCGATTATCCAGGCACCGTTTCGCTGGGGCAGGATACGCTGTATCAGGTGCTGACGAAGATCACGCAGGGATACCGCGCGCACGGCGTGCGCCGTTTCGTGGTGCTCAACGGGCACGGCGGCAATATTCCCGTGCTGGATCAGGTGGCGCTGGATTTGCAGCGTCAGGGCTGTATGCTGGCTGAAATGAACTGGTGGCTGATGGCGTGGGATCTGAATCCCGCGTGGAAGGGCGGACACGGCGGCGCGGAGGAAACCGCAGGCGTTCTCGCGGTGGATCCGAAGCTGGTGGACTGGGACAGCGTGGAGGATATGACGCTCAAGCCGGTATCCGACGAGATGGAGGCCACAGGCTTTAAGACCGTGCGATTTAAGGGCGTTGAAATTCCGCTGGTGCGCCCCATTACAGAAGTGACCGACAACGGCTGGATTGGGCCCGATCACCCTAAAAATGCGACTGAAGCATGGGGAAGGGATATGCTCAAGGCATGCGCCGAGTACATTGCTGATTTTATGGGCGCATTCCGGCACGTTCCGCTGCCGGATCGCAAGTAGGAACGAAGTCAAAACGACCTGCGCCGTCTATCGCATAACGCGATAGACGGCGCATTAGTAGGCGCATTATTATTAGAATGGACAGGAATTTGCAAAACAGGAGTTGCGCGCGGTTCGCCAAGACTGCCCTCACGCTTTCGGAAAGGCGACATAGCACCTGTATGCCTCATCCAGATCGACTTTGCTGATAACCTCCCAGGGTGCATGCATGGAAAGTACGGGCATGCTGCAATCGATTACGTTTATACTTTTTTTGACACACGTGTATGCGGTGGTGCCGTCACCGCCAAAACCAGCCTTGCCTAGGGGAATTCTGCTTTAAATCGATGCGCGAGAAATTGATGTGTGCTACCTTTATACACACGATGCGTTTCTGGAATTCAATCCATCCCGGCTTTTTATCATGCGTAAATTGCGTCCTGATTTTAGACAGTGTCTACCTGAGATCAAGCCAGAACAGCCAGCCAAATAGCAATGCATCTGATATGAACAGCAGAAAGGAAAGAGGAAGAGTTTTTCGCATAGCGCGTAGCGATTCCCCTCCAGCGTTTTAACCACAGAAAAGCGTTCTCTACAAGATGCCTGATTTTGTAGA
>OLPR01000998.1_pt1 | contig 24493 bp, 21 predicted proteins | sample 1672761 | NCBI WGS metagenome assembly OLPR01 (sample SAMEA3136721, study PRJEB25190) | human gut metagenome | biome: human gut; feature: human-associated habitat; material: faeces | place: Austria | collected 2013 | reverse complement strand
GACTCGCGCCCGCATCCCCTCGCGCGTATCGCCCGCCTTCCCGCCTCGCGATACGCTCCACCCGCGGCCCCTTGTCATCTGCGTGAATGCGCGCTCCCTCGTACGCGGGAATAGTACAATATGAGTTTGTCGCCCTGCGCGCCCGCCGAGCACCGCGCTCGCAATCCGCGCGAGCAGGGCATTTTATTTCCGAGCACGAGAAAGAACCAGCATGTCGACCCTAACGGATCAGATTTCCTCACGACGCACCTTCGCCATCATCTCGCACCCCGACGCGGGCAAGACGACCCTCACCGAGAAGCTCCTGCTCTACACCGGCAGCATCCAGACCGCAGGCTCGGTCAAAGGCAAGTCCAGCTCGAAACACGCCGTGTCCGACTGGATGGACATCGAGAAGCAGCGCGGTATCTCCGTGACCTCCTCGGTGCTGCAGTTCTCCTATGACGGCTATTGCGTTAACATTCTCGACACCCCTGGCCACCAGGACTTTTCGGAAGACACCTACCGCACGCTCATGGCTGCGGACGCCGCGGTCATGGTCATCGACGGCGCAAAGGGCGTCGAGGCGCAGACGAAGAAGCTCTTCAAGGTGTGCACGTTGCGCCATATCCCCATCTTCACCTTTGTGAACAAGCTCGACCGCGAGACGCGCGACCCGTTCGACCTCATGGAGGAGATTGAAACGGTGCTCGGCATCGGCACCTACCCCATGAACTGGCCGATCGGCTGCGGACAGAACTTCCGCGGAGTGTTCGACCGCCAGACCCGCCGCGTCATCGCCTTCGAGGGCGACGGGCGCGCCAACGCCACCAAGAAAGTTGCGGAAATCGAAGCCGAGCTCGGCGACGCTGAACTTGCCGACCTTATCGGGGAAGCGAACCACGCGAACCTCATCGACGACATCGAGCTGCTCGACGGCGCAGGTGACGAGCTCGACCTCGATGCAGTGCGCACCGGCAAGCTCTCCCCCGTGTTCTTCGGCAGCGCACTCACCAACTTCGGCGTCGAACCGTTCCTGAAAGAATTCCTGCGTCTCACCCCCACGCCGCTTCCCTACACCGACTGCCTCACGGGCGATCCTGTCGACCCGATGCGCGACGAGTTTTCAGGATTCGTCTTCAAAATCCAGGCGAACATGGACAAAAACCATCGCGACCGCATCGCCTTCGTGCGCATCTGCTCGGGCAAGTTTGAGCGTGGCATGGACGCAATGCACATGCAGGGCGGCAAAAAGCTGAAGCTCGCCACAGGAACCTCGCTTATGGCAGACGACCGTGCGACGGTCGACGAGGCGTACGCGGGCGACATTGTCGGACTGTTCGATCCAGGCATCTTCTCGATTGGCGACACTGTTTGCGCAGGTAAATGTCGCGTACAGTACCCCGAAATCCCCACGTTCGCACCCGAGATCTTCGCGCGCGTCACACAGGTGAACACGCTCAAGCGCAAACAGTTCGTAAAAGGCATGGAAGAGCTCGCGCAGGAAGGCGCCATCCAGATTTTCCGCGAGCCAGGCTTCGGCATGGAAAGCGTCATCGTGGGCGTCGTCGGCGTGTTGCAACTCGACGTGCTTGAACAGCGCCTGAAAAGCGAATACGGCGTCGAGGTGCGCAGGCAGGCGCTCCCCTATTCCGAGATTCGCTGGATCATGAACGACCCTTCCACCTACGACATCGCGAAGCTCAACCTGACAAGCGACACGCTGCGCGTCGAGGACATGCGCGGCCGCAAGCTGCTTCTGTTCACGAGTGCGTGGAACGTGAATTGGGCGAGCGAGCGCAACGCTGACCTGGAGCTTTCTGAGGTCGGCAACTTCTCCATCTAAGGGGACGGCGATGGGGCGAGGCAGACACGACGCCCTTGCGCCCGTAGATCATCCTGCGGGCGCAAGGGAGCTTGCGGGCGGGAGCTCTGTTTCGCTTGTCGCCAACCCCTCCTCGGCCAAAGTGGTTGCCGTGAATGATGGCGAGGCGTCAACCCCGAATGCGGGAGCGGCCTGTCCCGAATATACCCCGACACCCCTCTTCGCGTTTGATGTTCAAGGAGCGCGCGTCACCGTTTGGCCTGCACAATCTTCGGGCAATGCGCGCAATCGCGCTGGCGAAGGCGGCGAAGAGGACGACAGCGACAACCGTATCAGCGACAACGGCAACTGCCTCCATCACATCGTTTACCTGCATGTTTATGACAGGGATGGCCTCGACGTCCTTAACGAGTGCGGAAACATCGGCTGTCCGCCTTTCACGCTTGTCGCCATCAAGCCCGCCTGCTGGAACGACAACCTTACGCCTTGGAAATGCCCCGGCCTGTTTGCCGACGATGCCCCCTTTGCGGGGCACGCCCAAGACCAGCTTCGCTTATTGGAAGAAGAAATCATTCCCCAGGTCGAGCGGGAATGCGGCAAACCCAACAGTCCCCGCATCTGCCGCACCGTCGCGGGCTACTCGCTTGCAGGGCTTTTCGCCACCTGGACAGCACTCAACTCGTCGGCCTTCTCCCGCATTGCAAGCGCTTCGGGCTCGCTTTGGTATCCCGATTTCGCGCACTTTGCCACCGAGACGCCACTCGCCTGCCCAATCGACTGCGCGTATTTCTCGCTTGGCAGCAAGGAAGCGAAGACCCCGAGCCGACTTCTGCGCAACGTTGCAACGGGAACGGACGAGGTCGTAGCCGCATTTCGCAGCAAGGGGGTACCGACGCAATTCGAGTCGAACCCCGGCAACCACTTTAAAGAGCCCGCGCTTCGCATGGCGCGCGGAATCACCTGGACGATCAGCCAGCAAGCGACCAATCGATAGGCTCGACCCCGCATTCCTTCAGCAAATCGTTTGCGCGGGAGAACGGACGCGAGCCCAAGAAAGCGGGAAGATCGCCAGCCGCGCGCGATGCCGAAAGTGGCGAGGGGTGCGTGCTTTTGAGGATGAACTTGCGGGAAAGGGCACCGCCCGCAAGGGAGCCGCTTGAGTCGGCAACAGCGGGGGCGGTACCGCTCGATGCGTGGTCATCGGCGCCAGAGTCCGCAGCACCAGCGCAAGCGCCACCCTCGAACGCGTCCTTCGCCGCGCGCGACTTTGCGCTCTCAATCACCTTGATGGCCGGGCGCCCCCACGCCAAAAAGACCACCGGCTGAGGCAAGCGCATGCACGCCTCGACGATTGCCGTCGTGACCACTTGCCAGCCCAACTTGCTGTGGGAGTTCGCCTCGTGCTCCCGCACGGTGAGCGTCGTGTTCAAAAGCAGCACACCTTGCTGTGCCCACGCGGACAAATCACCGCTCACAGGTATGCTGCACCCCAGGTCAGATGCCATTTCCTTATAGATATTGCGCAAGCTCGGCGGAAGCTTCTCCCCTTTGGGTACCGAGAACGACAAGCCCATCGCCTGCCCCAGGCCATGGTAGGGGTCCTGCCCCAGAATGACGGCGCGGACGTCTTCAGGCGCTACATAGGCAAGCGCGTTTAAGATGTCGCCTTGCGGCGGGTAGATAATCTCTTCCCTTCGCAGGTTGTCAACCTCTAAGAGCAATCGCCGTGCAGTCGCCTTCGCCTGCTCGGGAACGAGCGCGAACCACGCATCAATCGATTCCTGTTTTTCCACCGTCTCCTCCAACCGGTTGTCTTCTCGCAGATCCAACCTACAGCTTTGCGCTCGTCCATTTTAACGAACAAAAAAGACCGATTTCTCCCTGTTTCGAAAAGCGCGTGATTGCAGTGCACTTGGAGAAGGGGGGTAACTGCCAGAAAATCGGTACTCTTCATCAAATCGAGAAGCCTTGATGCCGGTTTCGCCTCAGATTTCCCAGTCTAGCTGAATTCTGCACAATTAAACACCTTCCCAATCCGCGGCCAGGCACACTCCCATTTGATGAACTTCGCCCAATTTCTGGCATGTCTCCCCTCATTTTCTGCCCGCAGAAGCCGCAGCGGCGAGCACAACACCACAAGCGCACATGCGAGGCAGGGCGGATGCTCACCACGCAGGCTGCGCAGCAAGAAAGGCGTAGGCACAGGAGGGCAAAAAACTCGAAGGGCGCATTCCAAAAGGCACTTCGCGGCCGTTCAGCCTACCCCATCACAAGACGAAAGAAGGCCGCCCTCGGGCGGCCTTCCGAACACTTAGGAGCCTACTTCCGCTACAGGTGCAGCACGCGATCCTTGATTTCCTGCGTACGGCCCTGGTTCCAGAACTGCGTGCCGATGTATCCGCAGGTACGGCGTGCAACGTTGAGCTTTTCCTGATCGCGATTGCCGCAGTGAGGGCACTCCCACACGAGCTTGCCGTCGTCTTCCACAATCTGAATCTCACCGTCGAAGCCGCACACCTGGCAATAATCGCTCTTCGTGTTGAGCTCCGCGTACATGATGTTGTCGTAGATGTACTGCATGACGCGGATGACGGCCTTCAGGTTGTCCTGCATGTTGGGAACTTCAACATAGCTGATAGCCCCACCCGGAGACAGACGCTGGAACGCGCTTTCGAACTTCAGCTTGTCGAAGGCGTCGATCTGCTCGGTCACATGCACATGGTAGCTGTTCGTGATGTAGCCCTTGTCGGTGATGCCGGGAATCACGCCGAAGCGACGCTGCAGCGCCTTCGCGAACTTGTACGTGGTCGACTCGAGCGGCGTGCCGTAAAGCGAGAAGTCGATATTGGTCTCAGCCTTCCACTCGGCGCACTTGTCGTTCATATGCTGCATGACCTCCATGGCGAACGGCGTGCCCTCCGCCTCGGTATGGCTGTGGCCGGTCATGTACTTCACGCACTCGTAGAGCCCCGCGTAGCCAAGCGAAATGGTGGAATATCCGCCGTAGAGCAGTTTGTCGATCGGCTCGCCCTTCTCAAGGCGTGCAAGCGCACCGTACTGCCACAGAATCGGCGCGGCATCGGAAAGCGTGCCCTTCAGGCGATTATGGCGGCACATGAGAGCCTTACGGCACAGCTCGAGACGCTCGTCGAAAATCTCCCAGAACTTCGCCTTGTCGCCATGGGAAGAAAGCGCCACATCAGGCAAGCTGATGGTGACAACGCCCTGGTTGAAGCGCCCATAGTATTTCGGCTTGCCCGGTTCGTAGTTGCCCGCATTCGCCACGTTGTCGTAGCCGTTGCCGGAGCGGTCGGGCGTGAGGAAACTGCGGCACCCCATGCACGTGTAGCAATCACCGTTGCCTTCGGTCTCGCCCTTGGACAGCTTCATCTCGCGCATCTTCTTCTCGGAGATATAGTCGGGCACCATGCGCTTCGCCGTGCACTTCGCCGCCATCTGCGTGAGATAGAAATACGGCGAGTCCTCGCGCACGTTGTCTTCCTCGAGCACGTAGATGAGCTTGGGAAACGCCGGCGTGATCCACACTCCAGCCTCGTTTTTCACGCCCTCGTAGCGCTGGCGCAACGTTTCCTCGACGATCATGGCAAGGTCGTGCTTCTCGGCCTCGGAGCGAGCCTCGTTCAGGTACATGAACACGGTGACGAACGGGGCCTGACCGTTGGTGGTCATCAGCGTGACGACCTGGTACTGGATGGTCTGCACGCCGCGGCGAATCTCGTCGCGCAGGCGACCTTCCACCACTTCGGCGACGCGGTCGGCGTTGGCCTCGAGCCCGAGCTGGTTGATCTCCTGGAGCACCTGGCGACGAATCTTCTGGCGGGAAACGTCGACGAAGGGCGCTAGATGCGTGAGGGAGATGGACTGCCCGCCGTACTGGCAGCTGGCCACCTGCGCGATGATCTGCGTCGCAATGTTGCAGGCGGTGGAGAAGCTGTGCGGCCGCTCGATCATGGTGCCCGAGATGACGGTGCCGTTCTGCAGCATATCTTCCAGATTCACCAGGTCGCAGTTGTGCATATGCTGCGCGAAGTAGTCAGAATCGTGGAAGTGAATGATGCCTTCGTTGTGCGCGCGCACCACCTCGGGCGGAAGCAGCAAACGCATCGTGATGTCCTTGGACACCTCGCCCGCCATATAGTCGCGCTGCACAGAGTTCACCGTGGGGTTCTTGTTGGAGTTCTCCTGCTTCGCCTCCTCGTTGTTGCACTCGATGAGCGAGAGGATCTTGTCGTCGGTCGTGTTGGAATGGCGCTTCAGGGACTGCACGTAGCGGTAGATGATGTACTTGCGCGCCACGGTGTAGCGGCCCTGCGCCATGATCTGGTCTTCCACCATGTCCTGGATTTCCTCGACCGACACGGTGTGGCCCGAGCGACCACACAGCCACTCGACGCTATGGGCGGCGAGCGCAACCTGCTCGTCGGTCAAGCGCTCGTTTTGCGGAACCTCGTTGTTGGCAGCCTTGATGGCATTCACAATCTTGTCGATGTCGAAGGGCACTTCCGAGCCGCTGCGCTTGATAATCTTCATGGCACTTCCTCTTCGTTGCTTATCTGAAACCGTCTTGCTCGCCCGCAATGGGGACGCGACCGCGCGGGAAGGTATTTCCCGACGTCAGAGACGCTACTCACGATCTTTAAGGGGTTTATGCGTGTGGACGCCTGCGCATCCGCCTATCTTATGTGCTTATGATACGACATTCAAACACAAGATGTTGTGTTTTCTTATTTTGAAAAATCCATAGATGGTGTTTTCCCGATAGTTTTCCACTTGCCCCGAAAACGGCATAACCCCACCTCGTCACGAAAGGCGCGCATTGTTTGGGCGACTCGAAAACGCAGTTTTCCACCACCGCAAAACCCCAGGAGAAAATTTTTTGTGCACTGAAAGCCCGCACAAGGGGGTTGACAAGCGCAATGCTGCGGCTGCGCTATACTTTCACGCATGGCAAGCTATCAGCATATCTCGCACGGTTTCGACCCGGTATTCGACGAGCACTCCCGCGTCCTCGTGCTAGGGTCGTTTCCCTCGGTGCTCTCGCGCGCGAACGCCTTCTACTACGGCAACCCGCAAAACCGCTTCTGGCGCGTCATCGCGCACTCCCTCGGCAAGCCGGTGCCACCCAACGAAGGCGAGCCCCTGCCTCCGAACGGCAGCACAGCATCGCTTGAGGAGTCGATTGCCGCGAAGAAGGCGCTTCTCCTCGAGGGCGGCATCGCGCTGTGGGATGCCATCGAGGAATGCGACATCAAGGGGTCTTCGGACGCGAGCATCAAAAACGTCGTGCCCGCGCACATCGAGCGCATCACCGAGTGCGCGCATATCGAGGCCGTCATCTGCAACGGCGCCACGGCGGGCCGCCTCTACAAACACTACCTGCAGTGGAAGGTCGGGCTTGTCGCGCACGTGCTTCCCTCGACAAGCCCTGCGAACGCCGCCTGGAAAACCGAGCGCCTCATCGAGCGCTGGGGCAACGAACTCCACGCGATTGCCGACGAGCTGGCGAAAGTAGACCGGCAGCGGGAAACGGCGGCGGACGAAGGCGCCACCGAGAAGCCGCACCGCAGCCGCGCAAAGGGAAGCGCAACCGTGCGCACCCGCAAAGGCGGCTCCGTTTCCTATGGCACCATACGAATCGACGCACCTGCCGCCTCGAACTTCGCGGTGCACAAGTCGATGCAGGGAAACAAGTGCGCCAACACCAAGCCCGAGCTTTTGATGCGTGAGCGGCTGCGCGCGGCGGGACTTGGCGGATACCGTCTGCAGTGGAAGGTCACAGGGCACCCCGATATCGCCTGGCCAGGCAAGAAAGTCTGCGTGTTCGTGAACGGATGCTTCTGGCACCGATGCCCGCACTGCAAACTTTCGACCCCTAAGAAGAACGTGGAGTACTGGACCGCGAAGTTCGAGCGAAACGTCGAGCGCGACCGCGAGAACGTCGCCGCGCTCGAAGCCGACGGCTGGCGCGTTCACGTGGTATGGGAATGCGAGCTGAAGAAGAAGACGATCGACGGCACTCTGGCAAAACTTCTCCCCGAACTCGCAAGCGAGCTGGGAAAAGAGATTACGCTGCCCGGAGGTGGCGCGCTTAAGCCCGAGAGCACGAGCGTCGATCCCAAGCCCAAGCCCAAGCCCAAGCCCGAGCCCGACGGCACGCCCGCAAACGTCGCATCCACTGGCACCGCTCAGTCCTCGCCTGCCGCAAGCACGCCGACAAGCGAGCCCAAGCGCTACTACCTCTACGTCCTCGAATGCGGCGACGGCACGCTCTACACCGGCTACACCCCCGACATCGAGGCACGCCTCGCCCAGCATCGCGCAGGCGCAGGTGCGAAGTACACGCGCGGGCGCGGGCCGCTCACCCTGCTCGCAAGCGCGGAATTCCCCACCAAGCACGACGCGATGAGCGCGGAATACCACTTCAAGCGCCTTACGCGCGACAAGAAAGACGCCCTGCTCGCGAAGGCTGCCGCATCGAAAGAGCCCTTCGAGCGCATACTGGAGGAAGCGTTCGCGAAATAGGGCGCCTCGCAAAGCCAGCCACGCACTCGCAGCCTCATGCCCGAGCAGCCATTGAAAGTCGCACCCCCATCAGCACTCGGCAACAGAGAGCGGCGGTAAAACCGCCCGACAAAAGAGACCCGCTCAACAACGAAGCGCCGCACCGTTATCGGTACAGCGCTTCATCCATTCCCTTGATTGTCGCAACGGGGGCGGCTCCTACTCGAACTCGTAGAGGCCCTTCGTCGCTTCCTGGAACGCGGCATACACTTCCATCGCCACACCTTCGTCCTCCACAAGCTCGAAGGCTGACGGTTGGTCGTCTTCGTCGAACTCCACCGCCTCCAGGATGATCACCTCTCCCGAAGAGAGCGCCGGCTCCTCCTCGCTCACCGGGAAGAAAATGCCATAGCGATGACCGCCATGCAGAAGCAGGCCGAGGAACTCCAGAACGGTCGCGTCGCCTTTGGAGTCCTCGAAGTTGATGGTCAGGCCCTCCTCGACGGGCGGGCAAAAATTAGGGTTCGAACCTTCGCGCACGGGGCGCTCCTCTCTTTTCGCGCACCGATTGGGTGCCGCATTCTCGTAGCTGTAAGTCTTACCCGTAAGTATAGAGCGAGCCCCCGCCTTATCGTGCGAGGGCTCGCAAATCAATCGCATTCGCGCAAACCGGCAAGAGCCGCTTCGCCCTACTTCTTTCCCTTGCGCTCGGCGCGCGAAGGCTTCTTCTTGCCGAAGTCGGGCGAAACCGCCGCGTCATGAGGCGACACTGCCGAAGTCACAGCCGTCGCACCCTCGGAAGCGCCATCGACAGCAGAAGCCGCATCACCAGCAGCCGCCGCAGCCACAGCGGGAACAGCCGCACCCGGAAGGCGGTTCAGGAACCAGCGCTGGATGTCGTTGCCGTACTTCTTCTGCAGCTTCTTGAAGCGCGGCTCGTGCGTCTTCCAGATGACGTAGAGCGGCGTCGCGATGGCGTAAGACGAGTAGCAGCCGCACACAAGACCGATCGTCATGGCAAGCGCGAAGTCCTTCAGCGTTTCGCCGCCGAACAGCAGCATTGCGACAACCGGGATGAGCGAGGTGATCGACGTGTTGAGCGAGCGCACGAGAACCTCGTTCACCGAGTGGTTCGCCATGGTGGCGAAAGTGCACTTCACCGACTCGTCCTTCATGTTCTCGTTGATGCGGTGGAACACGACAACCGTATCGTAGAGCGAGTAGCCCAAGATGGTGAGCAAGGCGGCGATGGTGTTCGGGGTGATCTCGCGACCGACGAGCACGTAGACGCCCACAACGATGATAAGGTCATGCAGAAGCGCGACGACCGCCGTCACGCCCATCTTCGGGTCGCGGAAGCGGATCGAGATGTAGGCGATGATCAGAAGCAGCGAGATGAAGAAGGCGATTGCCGACGACTGGATGACGCTTGCACCCCAGTCAGGGCCGATCGTGGTGACCTCGAAGCTGTCGGTGGTCCAACCGAAGGTGTCCGCCACCTCGTTCGCCGTCACCGTCGCATCTTCAGCGGAAGTCGTAGTGGTACGGACGAGGAAGCCCGGCTCGCCGTCGGCCGTCGTGGTCTGGATGACCGCATCGGGCTCGCCCGCATCGCTGAACGCATCACGAACCTGCTCGGTCGTAACGTCGCCCGTACCGTGGAAGGTCACCGACGTGCCGCCGACGAACTCGATGCCGAAGTTCATACCGCGCACGCCGACGATGATGGCGACTAGCACCATCGCGCAGCAAGCCGCGGTGAGGAAGATCTTCTTAAGCCCCAAAAGGTTGATGTCGAGCTTGATAAAGCGGCCGCGCACGTCCTTGCGGGAAGCGGCCTGCTTCACGCCCTGGAAGTAAGGCACAGCCTCGATGCAGTCCTCCACACCCCAGAACTTGGGATGCTTCGCGATGAGCTTCGGGGCGAGAAGGCGGATGAGCGGCGCCTTGAACAGAAGCATCATGACGATGTCGCACACGATACCCAAAGCAAGCGTCATGCCGAAGCCCTTGACCGAGGCGCTCGCCAGGAAGAACAGCGTGAGCGCGGAGACGAGCGTCACAAGGTCGGCGTCGATCGAGGTCAGGATGCCGTGGCGGACGCCCGTGATGGACGCGGCGCGCACGCTTCGACCCATGCGGATTTCCTCGCGGAAACGCTCGAGCGTCAGGATGGAGGAGTCGGCCGCCATGCCGATGGTCAAAACGACGCCGGCGATGCCCGCCATAGAAAGGCTGAACAGGCCGAATGCGGAAAGCAGCGCGAGGATGCCCAGGTAAATCGCTGCGAACACGGCCATTGCCGCCGCGGTGATGATGCCGAGTCCCTCGTAGAACACGAGCAGGTAAATCATGACAATCACAAGGCCGATGAGCGCTACGAGCACGCCGGACTGCAGCGCGTCCTGACCGAGCGTCGGGCCGACGACCTGACTTTGCGCGTACTCGAAGCTCACGGGCAGCGAGCCGGACTCGAGCACGGTCTTCATCTGCTTGGCCGCGTCAAGCGTATAGCCGCCGGTGATGGAGACGTTGCCGTCAGAGATGACGGACTGCACGGCGGGAGCGGACTGCACCTCGCCGTCAAGGATGATGACGATCTGGCCCTTGGTGGGAGCGAGGTCTTCAGTTGCCTCGGCGAAGGCCTTCGTGCCCTCGGAGTCGAGACGCAGGTTAACCGCATAGTCGGTCGAGGTCTGGGAAGCCTGGCCCACGTCGACCTTCTCGAGGTTCGAGCCGGTGATGATCGGCGTGTACGTGCCCTCTTCGACCTTGAGGTGCTGCACCTTCTCGCTCGGGAAGGAATTGCCGAACGCGTCGGTCACCGTGCCCTGCGTGCCGTATTGGCCGTTTTGGATCTTCGTCTTCACATCAGAATCGGTGAAAGAGTCAAGTCGCGCGAACTCGAGCTTGCCCGTCTTGCCGATGGTATTGAGCGCTTCCTCGGTGTCGGATAGGCCGGGGATCTGCACGAGAATCTGGTCGTTGCCTTGGATCTGCACGACTGCCTCGGATGCGCCGAGGGCGTTCACGCGGTTCTCGATAATCGCGCGCGAAGATTCCATGTCCTCAGTGGAAACATCCGACCCGTCGTTGTTATGCGCCGTGAGCACGACCGAAAGGCCACCTTGAATGTCAAGGCCTTGATTGATCTTTTCCTGCGGCGGCGTGAACATCACGATCGAGCCGATAACCAAAAGCGCCATGACCACGAGCAGCCATACGTTGCGTCTATCCTTATTATGATGCTTCTTCTTTTTCTGAGGTTCCGCCATGTGCGTTTTCTTCCTTGCCCTGTCCCCCTACCGCAAAACCATGCGCGACGGGAAATCTGCCAGTAAACCTAACCCTCACATTTTTGCACAACTAAGCCGCATGAGAAAGCAACTTGTGGCATGATGCAAAAAATTATTCTGAAAGGTAGATAAAATTGCGGTAAAGAAGCCTAGCAAAACGCCGAAGGGCATCATCGAAAAGCACCCCATCGTCAGGATGCTTGCATTCCGATGCGGGTGCGCTATGCTGCTGATATCGACCTCAGCATGGCCGCTAAGTCGCAAGAGCGCGACCCCGAACAACGTTGTGCCGACAAAGGATAAGAAGTATGCCCATTATTCTTGGATTTCTGGCAGGTGTCGGCCTACCCATACAGACGAGCGTAAACACAAGGTTACGGAAAAAAGTGGGCTCCCCCTTCAACGCAGCCCTGGTGTCGTTTCTTGTAGGGTTATTGTTTCTGTCCGCGTTGTTGCTGGTCACCGGGCAGGGGCTGCATATCCCTTTCGCACAATTGCTGAATGAGCCCGCATGGATCTGGATCGGCGGCATTTGCGGTGTGGTATTTCTGACGGGAAACATCTTGCTGTTTCCGAAATTAGGCGGAGTGCAGACGGTCGTGCTTCCGGTTCTCGGCCAAATCTTAATGGGATTGACTATTGATAATTTCGGGCTGTTCTATTCGCAGCAAACATCATTGACCGCGTTTCGCATTGCAGGTGCGATGCTGGTGCTACTCGGCGTGGTTTTGGTCTCGACGGCGAAAGAAAGCAAGGCGGAGCGCACCAATCGACAAAAATCAGCACCGGCCTCTTTGTGGCTCTGGAGGGCGTTTTCCGTCTTTAGTGGAATGGCAGTTGCAACCCAAACTGCCGTAAACGGTTACCTTGGGGTAGCGGCAGGTTCCCCGATAAAAGCATCCGTCATCTCGTTCGCCGTCGGCATTATCTTGCTGGCAATTATCTGCATCGTCTTGCGTGTAAAGAATGGGAAACCAGAGTCAAAGGAAGAGAAACCGGCTAAAAACCCCTGGTGGATGTGGATTGGCGGAATCCTTGGCGGACTATACGTTCTCGCAAATGTCTATCTGTCGAGAATCATAGGAACTGGAATGACGGTTGTCGTTCTTCTGGTCGGCTCCACGACGGGCGGCATTCTAGTCGATCATTTCGGGATATTCGAGTCTCCGAAAAAGGCAGTTAACAGGCAGAAGATACTCGGCGTCCTCATCATGATTCTAGGGGCCGCCGCAATCAAGCTGCTGTAAGGGGGAACAAAATGAGGACACAGCCATCGTATAACAGGTCAATGTAAGTACGTTCAACACGCCCTATAGCCTAGCGTTATCGTTAAAAGCGCTATTCCATTCAACCAACACGAGCCCCCGGCTTTCCCTGATTGCAGGGGAAGCCGGGGGCTCTCAACACCGCAGAAGCGCTACCTACGATTGTTCGATTCTCGCAACCAGCCCATCGTCCTCCTTATCCGGGAAGCCTCCTTGTTCATTGGAGTCCAGAATAGAGGTGCCCAGAACCTGTTCCTGGGCAGAGTCTTTAACTCCATTCAAATGAAGCGCATTTGCGCTAAGAATGATGTGCGCGAAAGCGCATATTGTAAGGAGCCCCGCGAGAACGAAAAAAGCTGGCAAGGCAATGCTTAACAAGTCGAAAACGTTCTTTGCCGCGTTTGCGCCGAACGCCATAGCTTGATAAGAGTCCGAGTAGTAATCAGCCCCATATTCTTTTGAGCCGAGATGCGAAACATCCCCACCATAGCCCGCAGGGTAGAACGTTGCATCCTGAGCGATTCCATTTAAGGAAATACCAACCAAAATGAAACCAATGCCTATCAGTATTCCAATTATTGGACATACAAGACTGCACGCATTTCGCTTCATAACAATCCTCCTCCTTTGGGCAGTGTCGCTTCAGCGCTTTCGAAGCCAACGTCAAAGCAGTATGTCAATTGCTTCCCTGCGCAAGATGCGAATGCGCTAGTTAGACACCGTCTTCGCGTCGTAAACCACATTGCACGAGTATTCATAATTGAAATGAGCACTATACGCATCATCGTACTTGTTATAAGAGAGAGCGAACGAACCACCTTGATATGTCAGTTCAGCATTGTCCTTTTCGTACAGAGTATCCGGAAGTCCATCGAAAGTTACATCGAATGAGACTTTGTCCTTAGAGGTCTTCACCAGCGAAGACAGCGATGAATAATTAGTGGGGTATTCGAACTCTGCACTTCCTTTATATCGAATCGTCCCATCATCGTTGATAATACAGCTGATTTCGAGCTTGTATTGCCCGGTCATATCGAGGTCCCAGCCCTCCCAGCGGTTATCTCCAGCACTCCAATATTGCTTCGTTGAACCAGTTGCCGTCCCAGAATTAATCCAAGTCCCACATAGATCAACAATTTGCTGATTGTCCGAAAGGGTTTTCAGGCGCGATGCCACACTTATATCCTTATATTCGAAATCTTCAGGAAGCGATTCGAATTTGTCTTGAGCTTTGCCGAGATGACCTTGATCATATTCTTTCTCGGCATCAAGCAAATTCAAGGCATTTTGACACAACTCAGCTTTTGACGACGCATCTTGATAGTCACCAGCTTGGAGGAAGGCGCTTCTCGCATCGCTGAGAGAGCCGCTCTCGAAAAGAGCCCGGCCTCTTCCGTAGAACGCTTCTTTACGACACTCGACAGAGTCTTCGACGTCCAGCCCATCAAGGCTTGCCAACGCCGTCTCATAGTCACCGTCGGCAAGAGCAATCATTGCATCGCAATATGAAATATAGTCACCCGCATCGTCTCTGTTCGACTTCGAAAAACAATCCTTTGCTTCCTGGTAATTTCCCTGACCCAAGCATTCCATTCCTCTGCCGTATTCATATGAAGGGACAGCTACGAACGCAACAATTAGCCCAATCACGATTACCGCAGCGAGACACGCAGAAATGACTGCGGCTTTTTTCTTTGGAAAAGGCCTCTCTTTTATTTCGGCACCTGCGTTTTCCTCTTGAGGTTCCTCACTCGGTTCGGGAGAAACACTCTCCCCCTCATCAATCTCGACCCCTACTGAATCAGACTGTCTATCTCTCTCTTCTTCTAACATCAACCTTTCTCCTTTCTTGTTTCCTTACCTAGCATTTCCCGAAGCCCAGATCAGAAAGCGTCGCGCCCGTTCCGCTTTCAATCAATATGTCCTTAATCCCTGAAACCAAACTGCGCACATCGGAACTATTGTCGGAAATTAATCCCTTGCCCGACGTCGTTGCATGACCATCAATCCGCATACCACTAGCGGAATAGTCATCCCACTTAACTTGAGACCCCAAAGAATACGTTCCTAAGTCGAGAACGCCCGTCCCCTTCTCGCTCAAAGATGCATACCCTATGTTCGTATTTGTTCGGCCTTGTAGTTCAGCTTCTGCTTGGTGGTAAGGAATAGAGAGGTCGAGCTCAACAAGCATGCCGGAAGAGCTCACACTTAAATCTGACTCGTATCGGCATTTCAGATTTCCATCTTGCCTCGCCTCGACAGAAACCTTGTAGTTTTTCCCGGGGTAATCTTTCGTTACCCCACCCTTCTCCCTAGCGTATTCAACAAAGAGCCAGAATCGGCAATCTGCTTCTTTTAAGCTAATTTCATCAGAGGGTTCAAGGGATTCATACAATTCAAGTGCTTCTTGGTAAGATCCCTCATCAAATAGCTTGTCTGCTTTCGACTCATTTGTTGCGCATCCGCTCAGCAAAACGCATAACACCATCGCAAAAACGGCAAGGCAGCGTCTCATTACGACCCCCTAATCACTTCAACTTATCCCAACAACTAGTAGCGATTCCGTTTGCTAGCTTAAATATCCTAAATTGGGATATTTTGAATCATAGCCTATCGTCAGCGCATGGATATTGAAGCAAACACCATTATTGGCGCCTTTTTGCGCAGCGCTCGTCGCCGAGAGCAGTTGACTCAGAGCGATCTAGCTACTCTGCTGAATAAGCCTCAATCCTATGTGTCAAAAATCGAGTCGGGAGAACGTAGCCTTCATGTATCTGAGCTATTCGATTATTCGAATGCGCTAAATGTTCCCCCCGAAGACTTAGTTGCAGCAATGCGGGTGCATCTCGATAAGTAACTTGCTCCAATGGGGCAACAACCGCTTTCGACCAATACGTTATAATCTCAATCCACCTGTCGGCCCGCAGAGCCTGCGAGGGTCATAAGCGGCTTACCGATGCAGGAGGAAGTTGATGATGTTCACGATTTCTATCCCATAGTCAAAACTTGCGAGATTTGCAAGTTTTGTCGATACAGTCAGCGCGACGAGCCCGATCTCCATAGTTTTGCAGCTCGTCTACCTGTTTCGCGGGCACCAAGCCGAGGGCAAGTGGCCCAAAACTGCAAGGGTGGTCCGCCATCTGCCCAGGACTGATTCACTTGTTTTCTTTATCGTTCGCTCATATGGGAGTTCTGTGGGTTTGCGAGCAAAATCTAACACGCCCTCTAGCTAAGCATCTTGCAAATGTAAAGAAAATGCTGTACATTGCAATTACACTAAAGAAATGAGGTGATTAACATGTCAAAAACGGCGACTATCAACATGCGTGTGAACCCCGAGGTCAAAAGCGATGCGGAGTCAATTTTTGCCAGCTTAGGCATGAGCCTCACTGAAGCAATCAACGTGTTTCTGCATAAGTCCATCATGGAAGGTGGCTTGCCGTTTGACGTGCGACAACCGCGATACAACGCAACTACCGAGGCTGCAATGCGTGAAGCACGCGACATCATGGCCGGTAAGGTAAAGGCAGAATCCTACGATAGCGCAAGTGAGCTTTTTTCCTCTCTCGACAAGTAACGCCTATGCCACTAAAACTTGTCCCGACATCCCAATTCAAGAAAGACCTCAAGCGAATCAGGAAACGCGGCTATGACCTTGACGCACTTGAGATCGTTCTCGATAAGCTATGTGCATGTCAACCGCTTGAAAATCGAAATCACGACCATGCCCTATCGGGTAATTACGTTGGATTTCGCGAATGCCATATCAAGCCCGATTGGTTGCTTGTATATGCAATCGATGGTAATCAGTTGATTCTAACCGCCTCAAGAACCGGCACCCATTCCGATTTATTCCAAGAGTGATTGTGACTAGCAGCCGCTAAACCCTCGCTACTAAAACCGATTTTACTAAAAACGTTTTAGTAAAATCGGTTTTAGCTTTGCAGGAACCGAAGCATCTTCCCTCATTCCCCAGCGAGTATGAGCTGCATATTGCTGCAATCCGTAGCTTCTTAGTAGTCCTTCGCCGCGGGGCTTGCCATCCATTGCGCTTCGAACTCGGCATACGCATCGGCAAGCACAGCTTCGCGCGCGCGACGCATGAGGTCGAGCAGATAATGCAGGTTGTGAATGGAAAGAAGGATGCCCCCGAGCATCTCGTCCTGCTTCACAAGATGGCGAATGTAGGCCCGTGTGTGGTTTTGGCAGGTCGGGCATGTGCACTCGGGGTCGAGCGGCGTGAAGTCGCGCGTGTACTTGGCGTTGCGCATGTTCATGCGACCCTGACTCGAAAACGCCGTGCCCATGCGGGCCGTGCGCGTGGGAAGCACGCAGTCGAACATGTCGACGCCCTCGCCCACGGCGCGCACGAGCGTGGTGGGATTGCCCACACCCATGAGATAGCGCGGACGATCGTCGGGCAATGCACGCGCCACCTGGCCCAGCGTCTCGAACATCGTCTCGTGGTCCTCGCCCACCGAATAACCGCCGATGCCGAAACCGCCGAATCGGCGCCCGCCGGCAGCCAGGCTCTCATCCTCGATTTCGCGCAAGCGGCGGATGCTCTCCAGGCGCAAGTCGAGGTTCATACCGCCCTGAACGATGCCGAAAAGCGTCTGATCGGGCCGCTTGTGCGCCGCCAGGCACCGACGGGCCCACATGGCAGACAAGTCGACCGCGCGCTCGACGAACTCGCGCGTCGCAGGATACGGTGGGCACTGGTCGAGCTGCATGGCGATGTCGGCGCCAAGCGCTTCCTGGATGCGCATGTTCTCCTCGGGCGTCCAGCGCACATAGCTGCCGTCGTAGATCGAGCGGAAGGTGACGCCGTCGTCGTCGAGCTTGCGCGTATCGGCGAGCGAGAAAATTTGGAACCCGCCCGAGTCGGTGAGCATCGGCCCATCGTAGTTCATGAACTTGTGCACCCCGCCGGCTTCCGCAACCACATCTTCACCGGGGCGCTGCGAGAGATGGTAGGTGTTCGCAAGCACCACCTGGGATTTCAGCTCGCGAAGCTGCGACGGGGTGATGCCCTTCACCGTGGCCGATGTGCCGACGGGCATAAACATAGGAGTGCGGAAATTGCCGTGCGCCGTCGTGAAGGTGAGCGCGCGGGCGTTGCCGCTTTTACCGTCGCACGTGCAGTCGAAAAGCGCCATACTAGTTCGCGCCTCCCTCGATCGTCGCAGGGTCGTCGCAGGTCGGAAGGTCGTCCACCCACGCTGCAAACTCGGCCATCGTTGAGTGCTTCACGCCGTCGAGCCCACGGCCCCGAGGGTCCATAAGGTGATCGGTCACCAGGTACACATCGCAGCCAAGATCGGCCGACGCCAAGTCATCGAGCGTGTTGTTGCCCACCATGAGCACCTCGTCGGCGGAAAGCCCGCAATTCGCGAGAACCTCCGCATAGTATTCCACCTGCGGTTTCACCGTCGAGGAGTTCTCGTACGTAGAAATGTAGCGAAATGGCGCGTCGCCTACGCCGCCCCATGCAAGGCGCCACTCGACCGCGCGACGGGGAAACATCGGCTGGGTCGCCAGCACAAGCGGATACCCCTTCGCAACGAGCAGCTCGAGGGCACGGTGCGCTGCCGGGTTCGGCTGAACATCTGCACCGATAGCGCCAAACCTCGTCTCGTAGTAGCCCGCGAACATCGCGTCCCAATCGGCAGCGTCGCGATCGAGCACGGCGGAGAACGCGTCCCAGAACACATCGTAGTTCGTCTTCCCGCCAGGTTCGCGCTTGGCCATAGCGGAAGCGCCTGCACCGAACGCACGCGCGAACTTCTCGCCGTCGATCCCCTGCTCAGCCGCAAAACGGGCGATGTCCTTGAAGTACCCGCCCAAGAATTCATCGAGCTCCATCGGGCACAACGTGCCGTCGAGGTCGAACAATATCGCGCGATATGACGTGTTCGCCATGAAAGACCCTTCCCAGAAAAAGACCGCCCCAACGGGCGGACCGCACATTCGATACGAACAACAGTATAAAAGAGTGGAACGCCTCGGCCGCCGAGCGCGACGCCAAACATGCAAAGTGCGGAAAACGAGGAGCGAAAGCATGCACGCCACGCCTTTGCAAACATCGAGGTTTGGCGGTTTCGCCAGCGGCGGCACAGGCCGAGTTCGACCCTGTGCTAGTATCGACAGGTTGAATCCACGAGGGCGAGAGGAGCCGCAGATGAAATTGCTTTTGCACGCATGCTGCGGGCCATGCTCGCTCGAGCCTGTGCGCCTTCTCCAAGCGGCAGGGCACGATATCGCCATTTACTACGCGAACTCGAACATCGCACCGCGCGAAGAGTACGCGCACCGCCTCGCCACGCTCGAGGATTGGGCGAAAAACGAGGGCATTCCCGTTATCGAGGGTCCTTACGACCCTGCCACCTGGGAAGAGGCTGCGGGGCGCATCGGAGATGCAGCGCTCGCCGACGTGCAGGCAGCACGCAAGGAAGCGCAATCGGCCACAGGCGAGGACGCGCCCCTCCGCGCCGACGTCCTCTCCGTCGACCCCGCGCGCCGAGAGGCACGCTGCCGCGCGTGTTATCGGCTACGCCTCGAAGAGACGGCGCGGGTGGCTGCCGAGCAGGGCTTCGACGGCATCGGCACCACGCTTTCCGTAAGCCCCTACCAATACACCCAGGTCATCGAGGAAGAAGTGCGCCGAGCGGCCAAGCGAGAGGGGATCGAGGGCGTCTTCGAAGACTTCCGCCCCTACTACGACGAGGCCACGCGCCGAAGCCGCGCCCTCGGGATGTATCGCCAGAATTACTGCGGTTGCCGTATAAGCGACGAGGAAGCAACCGCCGAGCGAGCAGAGCGCAAGGCGCAGCGAGCAGCCGCGAAACAGGCAGAACGCGCCGAGCACGCCGCCGAGATCGCCGCCGCCGAGGCGGAGCTCAAACAGCATCGCGCCGCACGCGCAGCCTATGATAAAAAGCAAGCCCGCAAGCGAGCGATTCTCAAATCGCTTCGCGAGCAGGCAAAACAGGAAGTTTCAGAGTGAGACCTTTCGCCGACCCCATACACCGTTACATGGATCACGTGCGCCGCACGTGCGAGACCGACCCCGAGCGAGGCTGGCGAGATGCCCTCATCGGCTTTCGCGGCAACACCTGGGGATCGCGCCATCTTCCCAACTTCCATGCGGCGCGCGGCTATCACAAACTGGAGGCCTACACACTCGGCCTCGTCTCCGATCAGCTCGGACACGAAAGCAACTACGTATGGGGCAACGTGTTCGCACCGGTGGAGATCATGGAGTGTTTCGGGCTGGGAACCGTAAGCGTCGAGTGCCTGGCAAGCTTTTTCTCGGGATACCACGCAGCGCCGTACTTCATCGACCGCGCACAGGAATCCGGCATCGCGTCCACGCTGTGCACGTACCACAAAACGGTCATGGGAATGATGGAAACGGGCGTGCTGCATGCGCCGCGGCTCGCCGTGACCACCTCCTGCGCCTGCGACGGCAACCTGAGCACCTTCCGCCAACTGGGGCGACGGATGGACGTCCCCATGGTGCTGCTCGATGTGCCCTACGATAACGATGACGCATCGATCGACTACCTCGCCGACCAGCTGCGAGAGCTCGCGCATACGCTCGAGAAGCTGACGGGCACCCCCTTCGACGAGAGCCGCCTTTCCCATCTTCTGGAAGTCGAGCGCGAGACGAACGCCCTCGCCTGGGAATTCATGTGCCTGCAAGCGGAGCACTTCTACCCGGCCGAGTTCATTCATCACCTGTTTTTCGTGCTCGCCATGCAGCTTTCGGCGGGATGCGAGGAGTTGCGCGATCTTTTGCGTTTCATGGTGGACGACATCAAGCGTGCGCCGAGGCTTCGGGGTGACAAGATCCTTTGGGTGCACCTCATGCCGTACTACCAGCAAAGCCTGAAAGCCGCTTTCGACTACAGCCCGGACCATCAGATCGTCGCCGTGGATATGGCTTTTTGCACAATGAGCGACCTCACCGACGCCGATCCTTTTCGCGCGCTCGCCAAAAAGCTCATCGGCAACGCAATGAACGGCCCCTACGAACGCAAGCTCGCACTCGTCGACCGTCTGCTCGACGCGACGCACGCCGACGGCGTCATCCACTTCTGCCACTGGGGATGCAAGCAGTCCTCAGGCGGGAGCGCCCTTTTGCGTGAACACCTGCACGAAGCCGGCGTGCCGCTTCTGCAGCTCGACGGCGACGGCATCGACGAGCGCAACAGCCACGACGGGCAGATAAAGACGCGCCTCGAGGCATTCTTCGAGGTGCTCGAGGCGAAGCGGGCAGAAGGCGCCGCGCAGGGCGGAAATGTCAACGGGGAAAGCACTGCGCAGGGCGGGACCGCCGAGACGAAAGGCAGTGCGCGATGAGGATCGGGTATGTCTGCAAATACGTCCCCGCCGAGGCGCTCGAGGCGATGGGCGCGCATATGGAGCGCATCGAGCCTGATGAGAGCCTCGTCAGCTTCGACGCTGCCGAGTCTTGCATGCACGCGAACGTGTGCAGTTTCGCGAAGGCGACGTTCGAGACCGTCCTTTCGGGTAACCTTGACGGCATCGTGCTGACCACCTGCTGCGACAGCATGCGCCGCCTCGCCGACGCGCTGCGCGCGCAAGCTCCCGACCTGTTCGTCCACGTGCTCGACGTGCCGCGCGACATGGGCGAGGCAGCCTGCGCGCTGTACCAGCGACGCGTGGCCGAACTCCTTTCCGCATACGGCGAGTTTGCCAATGCAACGTTTTCGGAAAAGAAGCTGTTCACCCAGCTCGGCGGCACCCCTTGCCCTGCAGAAGGAACCTGCGACTCATCCTTGGAGCTCGACTGCGCGAGACTTCATTCAGAAGCTGTGCAGCCTTCATTCCGCCTCGCGAAGTCGAGCTTCGTCTCGCAAAGTTTCGCCAACAGCAACCAGGCGGCGGACTCGGCTGCATGGAGCGAAGGCTGCGAAGCTTCTGAGCGCAATGCGGACGAGGCCGTCGCCGTCCCGCAGGTCAACTGCACCTTGCAACCGCAGACGCACTTCTCCCCTGCGATGCCCAACGTAGGCATCGCAGGCGCGCGTGCGAACGCCGAAATCAAGCGAATCCTCGAATCGCACGGCGTGAACATCGCCTTCGACATCACCTGCACGAACGCAAACCGCCGCTTCGTGCCCCAAAAGACGGACACGCTTGCCCACTATGCGCACGACGTGCTCACGCAGCTTCCCTGCGCGCGCATGCGGGACATATCCCCGCGCAAAGCCTTCTTCGACCACGTCCTTCCCCAGATCGATGGGCTGGTCTATCACACTGTACAGTTCTGCGACATGTACTCCTATGAGTACAGCGACCTCAAACGGACATCACCCGTGCCGATACTCGCGCTTGAGACCGACTGCACCGCGCAAAGCCACGGGCAGCTGCTCACACGGCTCGAGGCGTTCCTCGAATCGATAGGCGCCTCGCAAAAAGAACACCTCGCAAGCCAGAAAGGCTCACCCATGAGCAAAACCGCAACCTTTGTCGTCGGGCTCGACTCGGGCTCGACTTCCACAAACGCCGTCGTCATGAACGAAGCGCGCGAGATCGTCGCGAGCGTCGTCATCAGAACGGGCGCGAAGGCGGGCGCCTCCGCCGAGCGCGCGTACCGCGAAGTGCTCGAGCGCGCAGGTATCACACCCGACCAAATCGCATGCACCATCGCCACCGGATACGGCCGCGTGAGCATCCCATTCGCCGACGAGAATGTAACTGAGATCAGCTGCCACGGGCGCGGCGCGCACTACTTCAACCCCGACGTTCGCACCATCCTCGACATCGGCGGCCAGGACAGCAAGGCCATCCACGTGAACGCCGCGGGCGAGGTGACCGACTTCGCCATGAACGACAAGTGCGCGGCTGGCACGGGACGTTTTCTCGAAATGATCGCGCGCTCGCTCGAGATCAGCCTCGACGAGCTGGGACCAGCAGCACTCGAAAGTAAGAAGCACCTGGAAATCGCCAGCATGTGCTCGGTTTTCGCGGAGTCCGAGGTCATCTCGCTCATCGCCAACAACGAGGAGAAACCCGACATCGCAGCAGGCGTCTGCCGCGCCGTGGCCGGCAAGGCGTATTCGCTCATGAGGCGCGTCGGCCTGGAAGGTGCCTACATGATGACGGGCGGCGTTGCCCAAAACCCAGGCGTTGTGAGCGCGGTCGAGGAGCTCATCGGCGAGAAGCTCTTCATCTGCGATGACCCCGAAATCGTCGGAGCGACCGGTGCTGCTCTGCTCGCGTTGGAAAAATCAGAGTAGTATATATTTGCGTACAAATTTTGTATAAATTTATGCTATAATTTCTTCTGTTCTAAGGAGGAATCTATGTCATTGCCCATACCGCAGATTAGGCCCATCAGCGACCTTCGCACCAATCTGAACGATGTATGCGAATTGGCGCGCGAGAGCCAACAGCCCATCTTCATGACGAAGAACGGCAAGGCAAGCCTCGTGGTTATCGACTGCGAAGCGTACGAAGGGCAACAGCGACATGAACGCTATGTGCAGAAACTCCGCGAAGCAGAAATCGAGGAGAAGTATCGATCAGAATCGCTCACGAAACAGGCAGTCGGCGATTCCATCGAGCGCCTTTTCGCACATTGGGGCATTTAAATGCTCGCCCCCCTTTACCGTCCTCGCGCTGCATACGACTTAGAATCGATAGTGATTTATCTAGGCGAGGTGCAGAAAGTCCCGAAATCAGCCCGCAAAGTCTACGATTCGATCGTCGAAGCGATCGATCACCTTTGCGAAACGCCCGAGCTTGGCCGTCCCTTCGCCGACGAAAGACTTTCTCACCAAGGGTACCGATCATGGCTTGTCAGCCCCTACCGCATTTTCTATTCTTTCAACAGCGAGAACCTTATCGTATGGCGAATCATACACACTCGCCAAGATATCGATGACTTTGCGTTCATCGACATCGATGATTAACCGAACGCAAAGCGACGATTAAAGGACTACTACATGAGAACTGAAGACTTCAATTATTCAACAGTCCAGTGGACTGTTGAACCCCGAGCACCGCGAAGCGGGGCGCAGGGGACCGGGAAGGCGAAGAGCTACAGCGAAGGACGGCGGGCATGAGAACAGAAGACTTCAACTACGACCTGCCCGAAGAACTTATCGCGCAGGAACCTGCGGCGGTGCGTGACGCCTGCCGCATGCTGGTGATGGACCGCGAATCGGGAGAACTCGAAGATCGCATCTTCCGCGACATCGAGGAGTACCTGCGCCCGGGCGATTTGCTCGTGGCAAACGAAACGCGCGTCATGCCCGCACGCCTTTTAGGCGCGAAACGCGGCACGGGCGGTCAGGCGGAAGTGTTCCTCCTTCGCGAGGTCAAAGGCGAGAAGGCAAAGCCTTATCTCGATGAAGCGCTCACCGAATCAGCCAACCAACAAGCCATCTGGGAGGTGCTCGTGCGCCCCGGCAAGCGTCTGAAACCGGGCAGCGGCGCTATAGTCGACTTCACCGACAAGCAGGGAAACGTCGCACTTTCCGCCGAGGTCGTCGACTGGGCGAGCGCGAAGACGGACGCAGCGGCGGCGGGCGAAGGCCACGAACTGCAGCTCCGCCGTCCCCGGCCCGATGTCG
>OLPR01000986.1_pt1 | contig 24633 bp, 15 predicted proteins | sample 1672761 | NCBI WGS metagenome assembly OLPR01 (sample SAMEA3136721, study PRJEB25190) | human gut metagenome | biome: human gut; feature: human-associated habitat; material: faeces | place: Austria | collected 2013 | reverse complement strand
AAATTATTCTTCTCTCTGCGGCTGCATCAGTGTCAGCAAATACCGATCACTGGAGCGCTTGACCACTCTCATATAAATATATTCTATCACGCAAAGCAGCAAAATCATAGCAGCAGATACAAACATCATTTCAGCCACTGTCCCACGGGTTCGGGACGAGAGTATCCCTGTAAATAACGCCCTGACTCCAAACAGACTGCTGACAGCCGCAACCAATACAGGAAGTCCCATAAACCAGGTAATTTGCTTTCCAGCAGACTGGCAAAGGGTTTCGTAAGTAGCTCCCAGGCGGATCAGAGTCTGGTATCTGCGCCCGGTTTTCTGCTGACTCATCAGGAACTGAACACCCACGATGGTGTTGGCAACTACCAGGAAAACAATCGCAAGATAGAGGGTAATATAACTGGATGCTATGGTGTAGAAAAGCTGACGACCCACATTCTGAAGATAGCTTTCATATTCAATGCCAGTTTTGTACAGCGTCTCATTCAAATCCAAATATGTATTCATAAGGTTATTTCCATCCAGAGCCTGCTCACTGAGCACCGCATTGACATAGGTATCATACATTCCCTGGCTATAATATAGGAATGCTTCATCCGGAAGAATCAATGCAAAGGACAAGGTTATAGAACGGTCCGTGACCAAATTCACAGACTGAACCTCTCCTGTAAGATGAATCGGACTACCATCCAGTTCCACCTTGGGATGCCCGGCCAATACTTGGTTCAGCATTGCGGTACGGCTTACCGTAGTAAACTCTGTATCAATATAGACAGCGGCCTCCTTTTCGCCTAATTGGAGAGCCGGATTGCCGGACAATTCCAACAAACGATTATAGTCCGATAAACAAATCAAATATGGGTATGTGGCATAACCAAGATTGTTCAGAAGGACATCCCGGTCTTCCGACTGGGGCAGGCTCCGAAGAGAGTCCATAACAGCGTCCATGCTGTAGGCATTATCATAATCTTCTGTGGTGCGAATACGCCCAACCCTCATTTCAAAAAGCTCTGAAAATTGATTTTCCAAACTGTTTTCTTTCAGGACTGCCTTTATATTCGGAAGAACCTGCGATGAATCTTCTGCAGTATGATCTTCAAAAGTATAGTCGATTACATGGCCAGAAGACAGGCTATTCGTTCCTGCAATTCCTACGCCCGCACCAAAACAACACAGCGCCGCCAGAATCAGCAGGGAGCTGATGGCCATGGAGTTTGACTGATGAATGACATTCTCCTGAATCTGCCGGAAGGTAAATACATGAAGCTGCTTATTTCCTTTTCCTTTCTTAACAATCAAAGCAATCAGCGCACGCATCCCATAGAAAAGCAGCATCGTACCAACTATGCCCAACAGCAAAGTCAGTCCCATCATACTTACCTTTGTCCATGCAATTCCCTGAATCGCCATGTAGTAAGCCACTGCCAACATCACACTTCCGCATATAGCAGCCAGTCCATAGATAACAGATGGCATTTGCTTTTTGGGGCGGTTCGTTGGCTGGGATAGCAAAGTACCGATCTCCTGGCGGCTGATTCGTCCACTCAAAATCAGAAGTGCCGTCAGCTTAATTGCCAGAAATCCTGCCAGCGTCCATTCAATCGCAGACCAGGATAAAGAAAACTGATGACCGATGATCCCCATGCCTACCAGCTTGGCGGTGACAAGACTGACAATTTCTGAAAGCACCACAGCCACAGGTAAGCCTATGAGCATGGCAAGAATACTGGTCAGGCAATCTTCCGCCAGAAGCATACCAAACAGTTTACTTCTACGCATCCCCAACATTAGATAAACACCAAACTCATGCCGTCTGCGCTCGAACTGATACTTGCAGGCAAAATAGATCAAAAAGAACAGAATACCGAGGGTCATTCCATAAAACGCAGGAATCAGAAGCAGGAGTTTGTCAACTGCGTCACTCTCCATTTTCTGCAAAAAGAGCATCACATCTTGAGTGGAGATGGAAAGAATCATGTAAAAGGCAACAATAGAAATCACCAGGGAGCTGAAAAACAGACCGTTTTCCTTTCGGCTGCGGCGGCTGTTCCGAAGAATGAGATTAGAGAACATTTGCGCTGCCCCCTCCCAGTTGCGCCATCACCTTCAGGATGCGCCCGTAGAACTCCTGCTGGCTTTCGTCTCCACGCCGAAGCTCATGAAAGATCACGCCATCCTGGATGAACAGGATGCGCTTACAGAAGCTGGCGGCATTGGAATCATGGGTTACCATCAGGATCGTAGCTTGTTCGTCACGATTCAGGCCGGACAGCTTCTCCATAAGACTTCTTGCGTTCTTAGAATCCAGCGCACCCGTCGGTTCATCGGCAAGGATCATTTGGGGATGTAAGATCAGAGCCCTTGCTGCCGCAACACGCTGACGCTGGCCGCCGGACATCTTGGACGGAAACTTATCCAGAACATCAGTGATTTCCAGATAGTCAGCCAACTGCTTCAGCCGCTGGCTGCTTTCTGCTTCGGATACCCCATGCAAGGAAGTCGGGAGCAGGATGTTTTCCCTGCCAGTCAGGTTGTCCAGCAATTCAAAGTTCTGGAATAGATAACCAACTTTTTTGCCACGGTACTCTGCAAGAGCCTTTCCCCTGAGGGATTGCAGAGTATCGCCCTCCACCTGAATGCTTCCACCGGTGGGCTGAATCACAGTTGCAATACAGTTGAGAAGCGTGGATTTACCGGAACCACTGCTTCCCATAATACCGAGAAATTCTCCCGACATGACCTGAAAAGTGATTCCGTTCAGGGCTCTCGTCTGGTTTGGCAAAGTCCCATAGACTTTGGTAAGATTTTCAATATTCAAAATTGGTTTCATGTGAATACCTCCCATCCATTTCTGGGTAAATGATAGCACAGAAACACAATAAATAACACTTACAGTCGCTGTAAGGATTCTGTTTCTGTTTTCAGAACAAGAATGACGCATCAAGCGGAATAAGTATATGTTTTGTATGAGCGTCGGGTGGCAATGAAAAAAATATGCCGGACTGCATGGATAGCACCCTCGGCAAGATCATAGTCCATCAGCTTTTGGAGGATTTTCTCCCGGCAGGACTGTTTTATATCTATAAATCGGTCGTGTCGTACAGATTGCCGTCATCCACGCTGAGAAAGTCTTTGATGCGCTTATTAAGCTGCGGCTCGTAGTGGTGCATTGAATCCTCGGCCATTGGTGGAAAAACGGAAAAGGGGATGTGAATGGATTTCTGCAAGCCGTCGGCGTGATCTGGTTACATGAAGATGGATGCTTTTGCAGAAAAATGCCGGAAATATAGATTCTTGATCAGAAGGAGTGCGTGGGATCCTGATGAACTGTGATCATCGGATTGTACTTTATTAAGAGCATGCATAGAATGGATTGACAGAAACGGAATATTCATATATCCTGAGTGTGTTAAATGAATAACAATCATTAAAGTATGTACGCGGAAAACAGAGGGATAGAATAAGAAAGAAAGAGGTACAAAAATGAAAGATTTTGCACAATGGGATGGGTTCAGCGGAAGCCGCTGGAAAGAAAAGATCAATGTTCGTGATTTTATCCGTCACAATTATACCCCGTATGATGGAGATGATTCCTTTCTGGAAGGTCCTACAGAAGCTACAGATAAATTATGGGAGAAACTGCAGGAACTTCAGAAAGCAGAGCGTGCCAATAATGGTGTGCTTGACATGGAAACAAAGGTTGTTACAGGACTTACTGCATATGGACCTGGGTACATTGATGAAAGCCTGAAAGATCTTGAAAAGGTAGTAGGACTTCAGACAGACAAGCCTCTGAAGCGTGCATTTATGCCTTATGGCGGAATCAAGATGGCTGAAAAGGCCTGTGAGATGTATGGATATAAGGTTGATCCGCAGATCCATGATATGTTTACAAAATATGAGTTTAAGACACATAATCAGGGTGTGTTTGATATTTACACTCCTGAAATGAAAATGGCCCGCCATAATAAAATTCTTACCGGACTTCCGGATACTTATGGACGCGGACGTATTGTAGGCGATTACAGACGTGTAGCTCTGTACGGAATTGATGCCCTGATTGCAGGGAAAGAGAAAGATTTTGCAGACAGCAACCGTCAGGGAATGCGCCGTTATGATTTCCAGCTGCGTGAGGAGATCGCAGACCAGATTCGCGCCCTGAAGGGAATGAAGGAGATGGCGAAGATCTATGGCTATGATATCTCACAGCCGGCAGCGAATGCACATGAGGCATTCCAGTGGCTGTACTTCGGATATCTGGCAGCCATCAAAACACAGAACGGTGCTGCAATGAGTGTTGGACGTATTTCCACATTCCTTGATATTTATATTGAAAGAGATCTTAAGAAAGGCATCCTGACTGAGAAAGAAGCACAGGAACTGGTTGACCATATGGTTATGAAATTCCGTATGGTGAAATTTGCAAGAATCGAGTCTTACAATCAGCTGTTTTCAGGAGATCCTGTTTGGGCAACTCTGGAAGTAGCAGGTATGGGAGTAGACGGACGCCATATGGTAACTAAGAACGATTACCGTTTCCTGCATACACTTGAGGATATGGGACCGGCTCCGGAGCCTAACCTGACAGTGCTTTATTCTTCCAAGCTGCCTGAGAACTTTAAGAAATATGCTGCAAATATTTCTGTTACAACAAGTTCTATCCAGTATGAGAATGATGACGTAATGCGCCCGGTATGGGGTGATGATTATTCAATCTGCTGCTGTGTATCTGCAACAGAAACTGGTAAGGAAATGCAGTTCTTCGGAGCTCGTGCAAACCTGGCAAAATGTTTGCTGTATGCCATCAACGGTGGTGTGGATGAGAAGACAAAGATGCAGGTAGGACCAGAATATAAGCCCATCACATCCGAGTACCTGGATTATGATGAAGTGATTGCAAAGTATGACCAGATGATGGACTGGCTGGCACATCTGTATGTAGGAACTCTGAATATGATCCACTACATGCATGATAAATATTACTATGAAGCCGCTGAGATGGCGCTGATCGATACAAAGGTGGACCGTTCTTTTGCAACCGGTATTGCAGGATTCTCCCATGTGGTTGATTCTTTGTCAGCCATTAAATATGCAAAGGTAAAAGCGATTCGTGATGAAGACGGTATCACTACAGATTTCCAGGTTGAGGGAGAGTTCCCACGTTATGGAAATGATGATGACCGTGCGGATGAGATTGCAAGAAACCTGCTTTCCACATTTATGGACAAGCTGAAACATATCCATACCTATCGTGATTCCAAGCCAACCACTTCCATTCTTACCATCACTTCCAATGTGGTTTATGGTAAGGCTACCGGTTCCCTTCCGGATGGAAGAAAAGCAGGAGAGCCACTTGCACCTGGTGCAAACCCGTCTTATGGCGCAGAGCAGAACGGACTTCTTGCTTCTTTGAATTCCGTTGCAAAACTGGAGTATGAGGATGCATTGGATGGAATTTCCAATACACAGACGATTAATCCGGATGCACTTGGACATACTGACAGTGAGCGTACAGATAACCTGGTTCATGTATTGGACGGTTACTTTGATCAGGGTGCACATCATCTGAACGTAAATGTATTTGGAAAAGAAAAACTGATCGATGCTATGGAGCATCCGGAAAAAGAAGAGTATGCAAACTTTACGATCCGTGTTTCCGGTTATGCTGTGAAGTTCATTGATCTGACAAGAGAGCAGCAGCTGGACGTTATTGCCAGAACCTGCCATGAGGTTATGTAATTACAAAGTCATGTAATTACAAAGTCGTGAAATTGTGAAATCATGTAATTGAAAAAACACGTAATATAAGTCCCGGGCAATGTTTGGTTGCCCGGGACACTGTTAAGTAAAGGAAAAATAATATGTTAAAAGGCTATGTTCATTCTTTGGAAAGTTTTGGATCCGTAGATGGCCCGGGAGTAAGGTATGTGATCTTTCTTTCAGGATGTGCCATGCGCTGTCAGTTCTGTCACAATCCGGATACCTGGAATATGAAGGATGGAAAAGAATATACAGCGGATCAGCTTTTGAAAATTGCACTGCGTTATAAATCTTACTGGGGCGAAAAAGGCGGCATCACGGTAAGTGGAGGGGAGCCTCTTTTACAGATGGAGTTCCTTACGGAACTTTTCAAAAAAGCGAAGGAAGCAGGCATTCATACGACTCTGGATACCAGCGGCAATCCATATACTGCAAAAGAACCCTGGCATGCACAGTGGCTGGAACTGATGAAGTATACCGATCTTGTACTTCTGGATATTAAGCAGATTGATGAACAGGAGCACAGGAAGCTTACCGGACAGACAGGAGAGAATATTCTGGCAATGGCCAGGGAGCTTTCCGATATGGAAAAGCCTGTATGGATCCGCCATGTGCTGGTACCTGGCGGAAGTGATAAGGATGAGTATCTTTACCGGCTTGCAGATTTTATCCACACACTGAAAAATGTGCAGCGTGTGGAGGTTCTTCCATATCATACATTAGGCACTTTTAAATGGGAAAAGCTGGGCATCCCCTATCCTTTAGAGGGAGTAAAGCCTCCTACACAGGAAAGGATCGACAATGCCAGAAAGATCCTGGGTGCTATATAAAAGGTCAAATAAAGAAAAAACGGAAACAACAGTCATGAGCCTTTAAGGGCTGACAGTTTGACCATGCTGCTGTTCATGGGAAATAGATGCTTCTCAAAAAACAATAGACATTTATGCTAAAATAAAGTATAATGTTGCAAGATTGTTTTAGCATTAATGAACAAAAAGTGAGGTGTATCCATGAACGATCAAGTTAAAATGACGCATGACCGCCAGAGAGGAAGTTTTTCCGGAAGGATAGGTTATGTGCTTGCAGTAGCTGGGTCTGCGGTAGGATTGGGCAATATCTGGCGTTTTCCATATCTGGCTGCAAAATATGGCGGAGGGATCTTTCTGCTGATCTATATTCTTCTTACTGCTACCTTTGGCTATGTACTGATTATGTCAGAGACTTCTATTGGAAGGATGACCAGGAAAAGCCCGGTTGGTGCTTTTGAAGCCTTTGGGAAAGGGAAAGCAAATAAAGTAGGCGGCTGGCTGAATGCAGTGATTCCTATGCTGATCGTGCCTTATTACAGCACCATTGGCGGATGGGTAGTGAAGTATCTTGTGGAGTACATCCGCGGAGATGTACAGGTACTTGCACAAGATGGGTATTTCGGTGATTTCATTTCTGATTCATGGCAGGCAGAGTTCTGGTTTATTATTTTTGCAATTCTGATTTTTGCCATTATTCTCGGTGGTGTTGAGAATGGCGTGGAACGTATGTCCAAGATCATGATGCCGGTTCTGGTTGTACTGGCAGTAGTCGTTACTGTTTATTCTGTGACCAGACCTGGAGCACTGGAAGGCGTGAAGTATTTCCTTATTCCGAATTTCAGTCATTTTTCATGGATGACCGTTGTGGCTGCTATGGGACAGATGTTTTATTCCCTGTCTATTGCAATGGGTATTCTGTACACATATGGTTCCTATACACGTAAAGAAATGGATCTTGAAAAATCAACCACTCAGGTGGAAATTTTTGATACTGCCATTGCTATCCTGGCAGGACTTATGATCATTCCGGCAGTATTTGCATTTTCCGGCGGAGATGCAAGTAATCTACAGGCAGGACCGTCCCTGATGTTTATCACATTGCCAAAGGTTTTTGCCAGCATGGGTATTGGCACAGCTGCAGGTATCCTGTTTTTTGTATTGGTGCTTCTGGCTGCGCTTACCAGTGCCGTTTCCCTGATGGAGACAAGCGTTTCCACATTTATGGATGAACTTCACTGGAGCCGCAGGAAAAGCTGTTTTTTGATGGCTGTGATCATGCTGGTACTTGGTACTGCTTCCTCTATGGGATACGGACTTTTGGATTTCATAAAGATTTTTGGAATGAGCTTCCTTGATTTCTTTGACTTTATGACCAATTCTGTAATGATGCCTCTGGCAGCATTGGCTACCTGTATTCTTGTAACAAAGGTGATCGGTTTTGATAAGATCATTAAGGAGATTGAAAGCTCTTCCGCATTTAAAAGAAAGAAGCTTTATGTTTTCTGCATTAAATACCTTGCACCGGTATGCCTGATCATCATTTTGTTAAGCTCCATTGCAAATGTATTAGGAATTATTTCCATGTAATGATACAGGTAAGGATTGTGAGCATGTAAAGCATGAATCCATTGATTATTTCAGGAAGAAATGAATCAGTTTATTATTCAGTTTTTTATATGGCTGGTATCTCATTGGCAGATCCAGCCATGTTTTTTTATCTACAATGCTTTTGAAATGGGAGAAGGTACAAAAGCCTTCTTTGCCGTGATAACCACCCATACCGCTTTCACCAAAGCCTCCGAAAGACATTTCGCTGGTTGCCAAATGGATGATGGTATCGTTAATGCATCCGCCGCCAAAGCCGCAGCTGGCAGTGATCTTTTTGGCGGCTGCTTTGTTCTTTGTGAAAAAGTAAAGTGCAAGAGGATGAGGCATGGAATTTACTTTCTGGATCACATCATCCAGGTTTTGATAGGTAAGTATCGGCATAACAGGTCCGAAGATTTCTTCTTGCATTATCTTATCCTGGAATGTTACACCATCCATTACTGTAGGCGAAATCTGTAAGGTCTTAGGATCAGATGTACCGCCAAACACTACTTTACTTTCTTCTATCAGACTCAGGATACGGTTAAAATGCTTTTCGTTTATAATCTTTCCATAATCCGGGTTTGACAGAGGCCTTTCTCCAAACTGTGCAGTGATCTGTTTTTTTACTTCCTGAATAAATCTGTCTTTTACAGATTCTTGGCAGTAAATATAATCAGGAGCTACGCAGGTCTGGCCACAGTTCAGGTATTTTCCAAACACGATACGTTTTGCTGCAAGTTTCAGATCTGCAGTCTCATCTACAATGCAGGGGCTTTTGCCTCCTAGCTCCAGAGTCACTGGGGTAAGGTGTGCAGAGGCCTGGCGCATCACTTCACGTCCTACCGCCTGGCTTCCTGTAAAAAAGATATAGTCAAAGTGCTGCTGAAGAAGTGCTGTATTTTCTGCCCGGCCTCCATTAACAACTGCTACGTACTCCTCAGGGAAACATTGGGAAAGCAGTTTTTTAATCAGGGCACTGGTGGCAGGAGAGTAGGCACTTGGCTTTAAGATAACCGTATTTCCCGCTGCAATTGCATCTGCTAAAGGATCTATAGAAAGCAGGAATGGATAATTCCAGGGACTCATCACTAATACCACACCGTAAGGGGAAGGCTTGGTATAGCTTCTGGAATGGAACTGGGCAAGAGGTGTATGTACCCGCTTTTCCAGGGAAAGGGAGCGGATGTGTTTTAGCATATAGGAAATTTCACTTAATACCAGCCCGGTCTCACACATATAGCTTTCAAAGCTGCTTTTTTCAAGGTCAGAAAGGATTGCCTGAGAAATAGCTTTTTCATTTTGTGAAATACAGGCTTTTAATTTTTGAAGAGCCTGGATCCGGTAAGAAATATCTAAAGTTTTTCCTGTATAAAAAAAATCACGTTGTTTATTTACCAGTGTTTGGATCTGAGTCTGATTCACAGGGTGTCCTCCTTTTTTTTATCAGGTTTTTCCATAAGGTCATAATAGAACGTCTCAAGCTCATTTGCGTTCATAAGTACAGGAACCGGGTACAGAGGGTTTGCTTCCTTGTCAGCATAATGTGCCAGTTTTGGAATATCCTCCTCACGGATCTCTGGAATAGTGTCCCCGATGTCAAACCGCTTTTTCATGTCCTTGATGGCCTGTATGAAGGCAGTAGCAGCTTCTGCTTCCGGGGTGCTTTTGTCAGCGATACCGACAGCGATTGCCAGTCTTGCCAGTTTTTTGTTGATCACGCTGCCGTATGCTTCCAGGACAAATGGAAGCAGGATGGCGTTGGCAAGACCGTGAGGTACATTGTATTCACCGCCCAGGGAATGTGCAACTGCGTGCACATAGCCAACATAGGATTTTGTGAAAGCACAGCCTGCATAATAGGAGGCACGGAGCATATTTTTGCGGGCTTCCTTGTCAGAACCGTTTTCATAGGCCTGATCCAGATTCTCAAAGATCAGCTTTACTGCATCCAGCGCATTTTTCCTTGTGCCAGGAGTAGTGGAATTGCCGATGTATGCTTCCACAGCATGGGTAAGAGCATCCATTCCAGTTGTTGCGGTGATAAACGGAGGAAGGCTTAATGTAACCTTGGGATCCAGCACTGCGTATCTGGGGATCAGCGGAAAGTCATTGATGGCATATTTATGCCTTGTCTGTGCATCTGTGATCACGGCTGCCAATGTGGTTTCGCTTCCGGTTCCTGCTGTAGTAGGAATTGCAACCAGAAGCGGCAGCTTTTTGTGTATTTTCAGGATTCCCTTCATTTGGGCAAGGGATTGGTGAGGCTTGGCGATTCGTGCGCCTACTGCTTTGGCACAGTCCATACTGGAGCCGCCGCCAAATCCGATAATGGCCTGGCATCCGGCTGCGTACCACAGGTTTTCTGCTTCTTCCACATTGTCAGTGGTAGGATTGGCTACGGTTTTGTCATAAATGGAATAAGCAATCCCATTTTGTTTCAGTGCTGTTTCAAGACGTACAGTAAGGCCGAGTTTCCTGATCCCCAGGTCTGTAATGATCAACACGTTGTCAATTCCTTTTTTCTGAAAAAGCTCAGGCAGAGCTTTTACACTTCCGATGATTTCCGGATTACGGTAAGGAAGGAATGGAAGGGCAAATTTAAATGCATTTTGAAAAATGCGGCAGTAGATTTTTCTTGCTTTATTCATGGATAGGTTAACCTTTCAATGTTAGTTTTGTGTTTAAAACATCTATATTATAGCATTGGATTTTATGTTGTAAAGAAAAATATTTGAAAATCAAACAATTTGACGCCGGGAGTAAGATCTGATTCCGCATGAGTTTGTTCATAAGACATGGAAAAAAGTATCTATTATGTGGTATGATAAAAAAAGCTGCCAGGGTATGGGACAATATCTGGCAAGGTATGGAATAAAGTCTGTCAGAGTATGGAATAAAAACTGGCAGGGTATGAAACAAAAACTGACAGCTTAAGGAATATAAAAGAGAGAAAGGGGCACATTCCTATGGGAGAGACCTCAGAAAATAATAAAAAGAAACATATTTGTATTGCCATGCTGGCTCATGTGGATGCAGGGAAAACCACGCTGTCTGAAAGCCTTTTATATCTGTGCGGGAAAATACGGAAAATGGGTCGGGTAGATCATGGAGATGCATACCTGGATACTTTTGATCTGGAAAGGGAGAGGGGCATTACCATTTTTTCCAAACAGGCTGTTTTTCCCATGGGCGATTTGGAAGTAACGCTTCTTGATACACCGGGACATGTGGATTTTTCGACAGAGATGGAAAGAACTTTACAGGTATTGGATTATGCAGTTCTTGTGATCAGTGGTGCAGATGGAGTGCAGGGTCATACCCAGACATTGTGGCGGCTTCTGGAGCGTTATCAAATCCCTGTGTTTATATTTATCAATAAAATGGATCAGGAAGGAACAGACAAAGAAGCTCTCCTGGCTGATGTACGCAAAAGATTAAGCGAAAATTGCATTGATTTTACAAATGGGCAGGAAAACACGGATTTTATGGAAAATCTGGCAGTATGCGAGGAAAGCCTGTTGGAAAAATATCTGGAAGAAGGCAGCCTTTCCAGAGAAGAGATCTCAGGCCTGATCAGAAAAAGAAAGGTATTTCCCTGCTATTTTGGATCTGCACTGAAGATGACCGGACTGGAGGATTTTGTATATGGATTGCAGACCTATATGCAGCCGGAGGAATATGGTGATACCTTTGGGGCGAAGGTTTACAAGATCGCCAGGGATGATCAGGGAAACCGGCTTACTTACATGAAGATCACAGGAGGGAGCCTGAAAGTAAAAGAAAATCTTACCAATCAAAGAGCAGGCTTTAGACAGCCGGAAGATCAGATCTGGGAAGAAAAGGCTGATCAGATCAGGATCTATTCCGGAGCAAAGTATGAACTTGTAAAAGAAGCAGAGGCAGGTACAGTGTGCGCTGTGACAGGGCTGACAAGAACCTATCCGGGAGAAGGATTAGGATGTGAGGCAGAGTCACAAATGCCGGTCCTTGAGCCTGTATTGAATTATCAGATCCGGCTTCCAGAGGGGACAGATGTTCATCTGATGCTGAAAAAGCTGAAAGAACTGGAAGAAGAAGAACCACAGCTTCATATTGTGTGGAATGAGCAGTTAGGCGAGATCCATGCCATGCTGATGGGAGAGGTACAGACAGAGATCCTGAAGAAGCTGATCTGGGATCGTTTTCATGTTGCTGTGGAATTCGGAACAGGGAATATTGTATATAAAGAAACCATCGCACAGCCTGTGGAAGGGGTGGGGCATTTTGAGCCTTTACGTCATTATGCAGAGGTGCATCTTCTGCTGGAACCTGGAGAGCGGGGCAGCGGCTTGCAGTTTTTCACTGCCTGCAGCGAGGATGTGTTGGATAAGAACTGGCAGAGGCTGATCCTTACCCATCTTGAGGAACGGGAGCATCCTGGGGTACTTACCGGCGCACCTATTACAGATATGCAGATCACTTTGCTGACCGGCCGTGCACATCAGAAGCATACAGAAGGAGGAGATTTCCGCCAGGCAACTTACCGGGCTGTGCGTCAGGGACTTAAAAAGGCAAAAAGTATTTTACTGGAGCCATATTATGAGGTACGCCTGGAGGTACCGGCAGAGAATATCGGCCGGGCCATGGCTGATTTCCAGAAAATGCAAGGTACTTTCGGAGCACCGGAAACAGAAGGTGACATGGCAGTACTGAAAGGCTATGCCCCTGTAAAGGCCATGCGGGATTATCAGAGAGAGGTGCTTTCTTATACAAGGGGGCGGGGCCGTCTGTTCTGTGCCTTAAAGGGCTATGAACCTTGCCAGGATCAGGAAAAGATCGTGGCAGAGACAGGATATGATTCTGAAAGGGATCTGGATAATCCTACAGGCTCTGTTTTCTGTGCACATGGTGCCGGTTTTCTGGTTCCCTGGTATCAGGTGGAAGAATACATGCATGTGGAAAGCCAGCTGTCAAAAGAAGCAGAAGAAAATGAGGAAAACATTTCCATTTCATCTTATCTGTCCGGGCATTCTTCAAAAAGTTATGTGGGAAGCTATGAGGATGAAAAGGAACTGCAGGCCATTTTTGAAAGAACCTTTGGTCCGGTAAAAAGGAACAAAGGTGCAGGCTTTCACTCGGTAGTCCGGGCAGATACGGATGACAACGGTTATGTGCCAAAGAAGAAAAAAACACATCAGGAAGAGTATCTGCTGGTGGACGGTTATAACATTATTTTTGTCTGGGAAGACCTGAAGGAGCTGGCAGCAGTGAATATCCATGCAGCCCAGACCAGGTTAATGGATGTGCTCAGTAATTATCAGGGAATCAAGAACTGTAATCTGATTCTTGTATTTGATGCTTACAAGGTGGAAGGCCATCGGGAAGAAACCCTGAAATACCACAATATTTATGTGGTTTATACAAAGGAAGCAGAAACAGCAGATCAGTATATTGAGAAGACGGTGCATAAGATCGGGCGACAGCATAAAGTAACAGTGGCTACTTCTGATGGTCTGGAGCAGATCATTATCCTGGGGCAGGGAGCCCAGAGGATGTCAGCAAAGGGCCTGCAAAAGGAAATTCAGGACTCAGAAGAACTTCTCCGGCAGGAATGGCATCAGCACAGGCAGAGCAGCCGCAGTTATCTTTTTGATAATGTATCTCAGGAACTGGCAGATTATGTGGAGCAGGTACGCCTGGGAAATGATAAAGAAAAATGAAATCGGGAGGCAGTAACATGAGGGAAAAACTTACAAAGCAGGATGTGGAGAAGATACAGCAGGAGATTGAGCACAGGAAGCTGGTGATCCGTAAGGAAGCTATTGAGGCAGTAAAGGAAGCACGGGCCCAGGGCGATTTAAGTGAGAATTTTGAGTACTATGCGGCAAAGAAGCATAAGAATCAGAATGAAAGCCGTATCCGTTATCTGGAGAATATGCTGAAAACAGCTACCATTGTATCTGAAAGCTCCAAAGCTGATGAAGTTGGGATGGATGACATTGTGGAAGTATATTTTGAAGAAGAGGATGAAACAGAGAAATATAAACTGGTCACTTCTATTCGCGGCAATTCTATGGAGAACCGTATCAGTATTGAGTCGCCCATCGGTAAGGCATTAAAAGGGCATAAGGTAGGTGACCGGGTAGAAGTGAAGGTGAATGACAGCTACAGCTATTTTCTGGAGATCCGTTCCATAGATAAGACTCATACAGAGGATGAAGAAATACGGGGATTCTGATGTTTGGAATCCTTTGATGCGCTTTAAAATCCATTTTGACCCTGGCTATGATACCTACGGATTGTTTCGTGCTATGCACTCCCACAATCCTACCCTGGTATCATCTTATAAATAATTTTACAAAGATTTTACATATCCCTGAGGAGAAGTTTACACGCTTTTCTTACAATCAATGATAGTGCCAAGGTACAAAAGGCACAAGGTTACATATATTTTACGACTATGGGGATAGGAGAAAAAAATGGACTTTTTCAGCGTATTAACTCTTTTAGGCGGTCTTGCCATGTTCCTTTATGGAATGAACGTAATGGGCGATGGACTTGAAAAGGTATCCGGAGGTAAGCTTGAGAAGATTCTGGAGAACCTTACATCAAGTCCTGTTAAAGCAGTGCTGCTTGGCGCAGCTGTTACAGGTGTGATACAGTCATCATCGGCAACAACGGTTATGGTTGTAGGATTTGTCAATTCCGGTATTATGCAGCTTTCTCAGGCTGTAGGCGTGATCATGGGAGCCAATATTGGTACCACTGTTACGTCCTGGATCTTAAGCCTTGCAGGCATTCAAAGCAGTAATTTCTTTATTCAGCTTTTGAAACCTACGTCTTTTGCACCGGTGCTTGCCCTTATAGGTGTGGTTTTCCTGATGTTTTTAAAGGATGCCAAGAAGAAGGATATCGGTACTATCCTGATTGGATTTTCCGTGCTGATGTTTGGAATGGAAACCATGAGCGGGGCTGTTAAGCCTCTGGCGGAAGTTCCTGAATTTACAGGGATTCTTCTGAAGTTTTCCATACCTGTTTTAGGTGTGCTGGCAGGTACAGTGCTTACTGCTGTTATCCAGTCATCTTCTGCATCAGTAGGTATTTTACAGGCTTTATGTATTACAGGAGCCGTACCTTACAGTGCAGCGATCCCGATCATTATGGGACAGAATATCGGTACTTGTATCACAGCTCTTTTATCTGCGATTGGTGCAAATAAGAATGCAAAACGTGCAGCTATGGTGCATCTGTATTTTAATATAATCGGTACCATTGTTTTTATGGTTGTATTCTATACTGTAAATACGGCTGTTCATTTTCCGTTTTTAACAGAAGCAGCAACCCCTGCAGGAATTGCTGTGATCCACAGTGCATTTAATATTTCAGTTACCATTCTTTTGCTTCCATTCTCCAAGCTTCTGGTGAAGCTTGCCTGTCTTACAGTACGGGACAAGGGAACAGAAGAAGTGGTTTCTCCGGAGGATAAGGAGTTTAAAATCCTGGATACCCGTTTCTTGGAAACGCCTGCCCTTGCCATTGAGCAAAGCCGTAATGCAGCCAGAAACATGGCCCAGGAGGCAAAACAGGCTCTGAGGATCGCATTAACATTGATTGATGATTACAGTGAAGAAAAGGCTTTACAGGTCCAGAAGATCGAGTCCAAGGTAGACCGGTATGAGGATGAACTTGGTACATACCTGGTAAATCTGAGCCATAAAAATCTTACCTTGGAAGACAGCCAGAGTCTTTCTATCATGCTTCACTGCATCGGCGATTTTGAAAGAATTTCAGACCATGCAGTGGAGATCAAGGATGCGGCAGAGGAAATGCATCAGAAAAAATTGCATTTTTCACAGAAAGCCCTGGCAGAGCTGCATGTACTGGAAAAAGCTGTAAATGATATTGTGGAAATGGCTTATCAGGCTTTTGCACAGAGAAATATGGGGCTTGCAGCTGCTGTGGAACCTTTGGAAGAGGTGGTTGATGAGCTGTGCCGCGAACTGAAGAACCGGCATGTGGACAGGCTGCGTGCAGGGGAATGTACCATCGAGATGGGATTTATCCTGTCTGATATAAATACAGGACTGGAGCGTGTAGCAGATCATTGTTCCAATATTGGTGTGTGTGTGACCCAGGTAAGGGAGAATCTTTTTGATACCCACAGCCATCTTGATATGATCAAAAACAGTCCGGATGAGAAATTTTACAGGGAAGTTGAAACTGACAGGTCAAAGTATGTACTTCCGTAAAGAAGTGGAGCAAAATATATGGATAAGTGGATCTATTGCGTTGAAGATGAAAGTAATATCCGGGAGCTTCTTGTATATACGCTGGAAGCAACCGGCTTTAAGGCAAAAGGCTTTGCTGACGGGAAAGGTCTGCGGGCAGCATTAAAAGAACAGATACCGGACATGATCCTTTTGGATCTGATGCTTCCCGGAGAGGACGGGTATTCTATTCTTGAAAAGTTGAAAAAGGATGAAAACACCAGGGACATTCCCATCATCATGGTAACCGCTAAGGATGCTGAATATGATAAGGTAAAGGGGCTGGAAGCCGGCGCTGACGATTATATTACCAAGCCTTTTGGGATGATGGAGTTTGTAGCCAGGATCAAGGCTGTGCTTCGTCGTACCAACAGGAACAGCAATACAGACAAAGAACTGAAATGCGGAGATCTGCGTATTCTTGTGGGACGACATGAAGTATTCTGGAAGGATGAAAAGATCGAGCTTACCAGAAAAGAATTTGAACTGCTGGTATATCTTGTGGAAAACCGGGGACTTGTAATGTCCAGAAATCAGATCCTGTGTCAGGTTTGGGGATATGAATTCGAGGGAGAGACCAGGACTGTGGATGTACATGTGCGAAGTTTGCGGCAGAAACTGGGAGAAGCAGGAAATATGGTGGAAACTGTGAGAGGGGTAGGCTACAGGATCGATAAATAAAGAGCAGGGGGAAATGGGATGAAACAAAAGATTTTAAGCCATACCAGTTTTATTATAGTACTCACAGTTCTTCTTACGTTCGGGTCAGCATGTGGAGTGATGTACAATAAAGTCAATTCAAATATGAAGGACGGAGTCCGCAATGAGGCTGAATATATCAAGGCCGGGATCGAAGCCTTTGGAGATGAAGACTTTACAGATAAGATTGAAAATATGACCACAAGCAGGATCACCTTGACAGATAAGGACGGCAATGTACTTTTGGATAATGAAGCGGATCCTGCAGAAATGGAAAATCATAGCAACCGTCCGGAATTTATCAAGGCTATGAAAGATGGCTCCGGTGAGAGCGTCCGCTATTCAGAAACACTTTCCAAACAGACATACTATTATGCAGTTCGGCTTTCTGATGGAAAGGTTCTGCGTATAGCAAGAACCACAGACAGTGTTTTCCATACCTTAATGTCCAGCTTTACTTTACTTGGACTTCTGATGGTATGTATTATCCTTGTTGAGTTTATATTAGTTCAGAAACAGACAGATAAGATGATCAAGCCTATCAATAATCTTGATCTGGAGCATCCGCTGAAGAATGTGTGTTATGAAGAACTGCGTCCTCTTCTGGTACGCGTGGATGAACAGAACAGGCAGCTGTCCAAACAGATGGAAGAACTGAAAAGTGCACAGGCTATGCGGCAGGAATTTTCTGCTAATGTATCTCATGAGCTGAAAACACCGCTGATGTCTATTTCCGGATATGCGGAGCTGATGATGAACGGAATGGTTCCGGCAGAAAAAGTAACTGATTTTTCCGGAAGGATTTATCATGAAGCCACCAGGCTAAGCAGTCTTGTGGCAGATATTATCCAGTTGTCCAGGCTGGATGAAGGAGAAAGCAGCATGGCATTTGAAAGGGTAGATCTGTATGAACTGGCCAAGGATGTGCAGTGCAATCTGCGTCAGCAGGCAGAGAAAAAACATATCCAGCTTACCTTTTCAGGAGAATCCTGCTATGTGCAGGGAGTTCGTCAGGTCCTGTATGAGATGTTGTATAATATTGCAGATAATGCAGTAAGATATACGCCAGACGGCGGACAGGTTCACATAAGCGCAGGCAAGAAAAAAGGCAGGACTTTTTACAGAGTAGAGGATAACGGGATCGGGATCCCTAAGGCAGAGCAGGGGCGGATCTTTGAAAGATTTTATCGGGTGGACAAAAGCCACTCCAGGGAAACCGGAGGTACAGGGCTTGGTCTTTCCATTGTGAAACACGGAGCATTGATCCATCATGCAAAGGTTACTGTGGACAGTGATCTGGGAAAAGGAACAGCTATGGAAATCTTGTTTTCCCAGGATAAGTGATCAAATATGAGTGAAAGAGCAGCGGCGAAACACAGAATAATGTTTCACCGCTGTTTTGTATTTCACCGGGGATGTCAGGCAATGGTGATTAGTGTCTTTAGAAGTTGATATCTGGCAGTTTTTTTGGCGATATGGTATAATCTAAATGTTGCATATCAGAGCAGCTATTTCAAAATGATTTCAAATGCAGGAGGTTGCATAAAATGAAAAAACCGGTATTAGTGGTAATGGCAGCAGGAATGGGAAGCAGATACGGCGGATTGAAGCAGATCGATCCGGTAGATAAGGAAGGACATATTATTATGGACTTTTCTATTTTTGATGCTGTAAAAGCTGGCTTTGAAAAAGTGGTTTTTATTATAAAAAAAGAAAATGAACAGGATTTCAGAGCTGCCATTGGAGACAGACTCAGTGAAAAAATCAAGGTTTCTTATGTTTTTCAGGAACTAACGAATCTGCCGGAGGGGTATGTGGTTCCAGAGAGGAGAGTAAAGCCCTGGGGAACTGGACATGCGATCATGAGCTGTATGGGTGAGATTGATGGCCCCTTTGTAGTGATCAATGCTGATGATTTTTATGGAAGCCATGCGTTCCAGGTGGCATATGACTATCTTACAACCCATCAGGATGAAGAGGGTATATACAGGTATATGATGGTTGGCTACAGACTGGAAAATACACTGACGGATAATGGACACGTGGCAAGAGGTGTATGCGAGATGGATGCACAGGGTTATCTGGCAGATATTCATGAGCGTACCCATATTGAAAAAAGAGGGAATGGGGCCGCATATACAGAGGATGAAGGGAAGACCTGGATCCCTATTTCTGGTGATGCCACTGTATCCATGAATATGTGGGGATTTTCGGAGAGCATTCTTGGGGAATTACAAAGCCGATTTTCAGCTTTTCTTGAAGAAAATCTTAAGAAAAATCCTTTGAAGTGCGAATACTTCCTGCCATTTGTGGTAGATGAGCTTTTAAAAGAAGGACGTGCTACTGTTGCAGTAGAAAAGTCTCAGGACAAATGGTTTGGTGTGACTTACAAAGAGGATAAGCCTATGGTAATGGCTGCGATACAGAACTTGAAAGACCAGGGTGTATATCCGGCACATTTGTGGAAATGATCTTTTGGTACGGTTATTATGTAATATTCATGTAAAAAACATTGTAGATACATATAAATAGTGGTATGATGTGTCAGGAATATACAAAAGGACAGTTAATTGGGGTATTTGGTATATTCTGTGTGGCATGTCCACACCAGATACATAATGCAAAAGAGGTAGTATAATAAAGGAGGTAATTATGGCTATTTTAGTTACAGGTGGTGCAGGTTACATTGGAAGTCATACAGTTGTTGAACTGCAGAATGCAGGATATGATGTAGTTGTACTTGATAATTTAAGCAATGCCAGTGAGAAATCTCTGAAACGTGTAGAGAAGATTACCGGTAAGCCGGTGAAATTTTATGAGGCAGATATTCGTGACAGGAATGCTCTGGAGGAGATTTTTAACAAAGAGGATATTGATTCCTGTATCCATTTTGCCGGACTGAAAGCTGTTGGAGAGTCAGTTGCTAAGCCGTGGGAGTATTATGAGAATAATATTTCAGGGACTCTTACACTTCTGGATGTGATGAGAAAGCATGATGCAAAGAATATCATCTTTTCCTCCTCTGCAACTGTTTATGGAGATCCAGCTCAGATCCCCATCACTGAGGAATGCCCAAAAGGACAGTGCACCAATCCATATGGCTGGACAAAGTCAATGCTGGAGCAGATCCTGACAGATATCCAGAAAGCAGATCCACAGTGGAATGTAGTTCTTCTCCGGTACTTTAATCCTATCGGAGCCCATAAGAGCGGCACCATCGGTGAGAATCCCAATGGCATCCCCAACAATCTGATGCCTTACATTACACAGGTTGCTGTTGGAAAATTGAAAGAACTGAGAGTATTCGGAAACGATTATGATACTCCAGATGGGACTGGAGTGAGAGATTATATTCATGTAGTAGATCTTGCAAAGGGTCATGTGAAAGCACTGAAGAAGCTGGAAGACAATTCCGGTCTGAGTATTTATAATCTTGGTACAGGAAAAGGCTACAGCGTTCTTGACATTGTAAAGAACTTTGAGGCTGCTACAGGCGTAAAGATCCCATATGTGATCACTCCAAGACGTCCTGGAGATATTGCAACATGTTATTCAGATGCAACCAAGGCAAAGGAAGAACTTGGCTGGGAAGCTGAAAATGGAATCAGGGAGATGTGTGAAGACTCCTGGAGATGGCAGTCCAATAATCCTAACGGATACGAAGATTAAGATATTGACATAAAAAGCACCGGTCAGAAATTGACCGGTGTTTTTTTGCAAAAACCAGAAAACCGCTTACTGGTATTTCTTTTCTTTCTCAAATTTGGGTTCACAGGTAAGTGCAATGCCCAGCTTGCGGAAAGCTTCAATATCTACAGAAGACAGCATTACAGAAGTATGCGCCTGGCATCCGGAAAGCTTGGGAAGCTGTTCAAGGGCAAGCCTGGCATCCGGATTGGTAGCAGCACTGATGGATAATGCAATCATAGTCTCGTCCATATGCAGACGGGGATTCTTGCTGCCAAGATAATTTGTTTTTAATACCTGAATGGGGCGGATGGCATCTGGGGAGATCACATGCTTTTCGTGATCAATGCCAGCCAGCTCTTTTAGTACATTTAAAAGCAGAGCAGAAGAAGCACCAAGCAGGTCGGAAGTCTTGCCTGTAATGATCCTGCCGTCTTCCAGCTCCATGGCAGCAGCCGGACCACCAGTCTCCTGTTCACGTTTCAGGCTGGCAGGTACTACCTTGCGGTCTTCAAGGGAAGCGTGCGCCTGTTTCAGGAGAAGTTCGATCTTATAAACTTCATCCTCCTTACCAGTGCCGGAAACCAGGGCCTGCATGCTCTTATAGTAACGACGGATGATTTCTTGTCTGGAGGCCTCTTGGCAGACTTCGTCGTCAATAATACAGTTGCCTGCCATATTTACTCCCATATCCGTAGGGGATTTGTAAGGGCATTTGCCAATGATCTTCTCGAACATAGCCTGAAGAACCGGAAAGATCTCCACATCACGATTATAGTTGACTGTAGTCTGTCCATAAGCTTCCAGGTGGAATGGGTCGATCATATTTACATCATTTAAGTCAGCGGTAGCTGCTTCATAGGCTAAGTTAACCGGATGCTTCAAAGGAATATTCCAGATTGGGAAAGTCTCGAACTTTGCGTAACCGGCAGCAACACCCCGTTTGTATTCATGGTAAAGCTGAGAAAGGCAGGTAGCCATTTTACCGCTTCCGGGTCCGGGAGCAGTGATCACCACCAGTGGTCTGCTTGTCTTGATATAATCGTTCTTGCCATAACCGTCATCGCTGACGATCAATGCTGTATTACTTGGGTAGCCTGGGATTGAATAATGAAGATAAACAGGGATCCCCATTTTCTCCAGACGTTTTTTGAATGCGTTTGCACTCTCCTGTCCTGCGTAGCGGGTAATGCATACACTTCCTACATACAGGCCTCTGCTTGTGAATGCGTCGATTAGACGGAGAACATCCACATCATAAGTGATGCCAAGATCACCACGGACTTTATTCTTGTCAATATCGGCAGCACTGATGACGATAACGATCTCTGCCTGATCAGAGAGCTGCATCAGCATCCTGAGCTTGCTGTCAGGCTCGAATCCTGGAAGAACTCTGGAAGCATGATAATCATCAAAAAGCTTACCACCGAATTCAAGGTATAGTTTGTTTCCAAATTTGCCAATACGTTCCCGGATATGTTCGGACTGCATTGTAAGATATTTTTCATTATCAAAGCCGATTTTCATTTGTCATTTCCTCTCCATCATCTATAAGAATCATTCTATCAGTATACTACAGAATTTCCTGCTTGTGTGAAAGTATTTTTAGTTTTTTGTGAAAAAAGATGAGAGAAAAAATCAGAGTATTTTCATAATCTGGCAGTTGATTTATCCTGGATTTCTCTTTATAATAAAAAGGATACAAGAGGAGGAACAAAATGAATAATAATTTGGACAATAACCCCAATGGCAAGCGTCCTGATAACAGGGATCCCAGGAAGCAGGGACCCAATAAAAATCATCAGTCAATTCTGGCTTTTCTGATCTGTCTTTTAGTTACATTGGTATGCTTAAGTCTTTTTACCAATATGCTTCAGGATCATTCCAGCGAGATCACATATGACAAATTTATTGATATGGTGGAAAAAGATCAGGTTAAGGAAGTTACCCTTCAGTCTGATACATTGACGATTGTGCCGAAGAAGCAGACAAGTCCCTATTCAGAGATCACCTATTATACGAATCAGGTAGAGGATGAGACAGCTCTTACTAAGCGCCTGGAGGGTACAGGTATTATTTTCAAGTCTGAACCACCGGATGCATTTGGCGAATTTATGTCTATGATGCTTTCTGTGCTTCTTCCTACACTGCTTTTATTTGTGCTTTTGATGTTCTTTATGCGCCGTATGAATAAAGGCGGCGGTATGATGGGAGTGGGCAAAAGCAGAGCCAAGGCTTATGTACAGAAAGAAACAGGGATTACTTTTAAAGATGTTGCTGGACAGGATGAGGCAAAGGAATCCCTTCAGGAAGTGGTTGATTTTCTTCATAATCCCGGGAAATATACAGAGATTGGCGCTAAGCTTCCCAAAGGAGCACTCCTTGTAGGACCTCCCGGAACAGGAAAGACACTTCTGGCAAAAGCTGTGGCAGGAGAGGCGCATGTACCGTTTTTCTCATTGTCAGGATCAGAGTTTGTGGAAATGTTTGTTGGTGTAGGTGCTTCCCGTGTAAGGGATCTTTTCGAAGAAGCGAAGAAGAATGCACCATGTATTGTATTTATCGATGAGATTGATGCCATCGGAAAAAGCAGGGATTCCCATTATGGCGGAGGCAATGATGAGCGTGAGCAGACACTGAATCAGCTGTTGGCTGAGATGGATGGCTTTGATACATCTAAAGGGCTGCTAATCCTGGCGGCTACTAACCGTCCGGAAATTTTGGATCCTGCACTGCTTCGTCCTGGCAGGTTTGACCGCCGAGTGATTGTAGACCGGCCGGATCTGAAGGGCCGTGTAGATATTCTGAAGGTACATGCAAAGAACGTACTGCTGGATGATACGGTTGATTTTGATGCTATTGCACTGGCTACTTCAGGAGCTGTTGGATCCGACCTTGCCAATATGGTAAATGAAGCTGCGATCCTTGCAGTTAAGAATGGCCGAAAAGCTGTATCTCAGAAGGATCTGCTGGAGTCTGTAGAAGTGGTTCTTGTGGGAAAAGAAAAGAAAGACCGCATTTTGAGTCCGCAGGAGCGCAAGATCGTATCTTATCATGAAGTAGGGCATGCTCTTGTAAGTGCTCTGCAAAAAGACGCAGAGCCTGTGCAGAAGATCACCATTGTGCCACGTACAATGGGAGCACTTGGATATGTTATGCAGGTGCCTGAAGAAGAGAAATACCTGAATACTAAGAAAGAACTGGAAGCTATGCTGGTAGGCTATCTTGGCGGCCGTGCCGCAGAGGAGATTGTCTTTGATACTGTGACTACAGGAGCATCTAATGATATTGAACAGGCGACTAAGGTTGCAAGAGCAATGATCACCCAGTATGGTATGTCCGAGAAGTTTGGTCTGATGGGACTTGCCACACAGGAGGACAGGTACCTTACCGGTCGTGCTGTGCTGAATTGCGGAGATGACACTGCTACAGAAGTGGACCATGAGGTGATGGCATTGATGCATCGCTCTTATGAAGAGGCAAAGACATTGCTGAGCGGACACAGAAAAGCATTGGACAAGATTGCTGATTATCTGATCCGCAAAGAAACGATTACCGGTAAGGAATTTATGAAGATCTTCCGGGCTGTAGAAAAGGGAATGGATGTGCCGGAGAATCTGGATGAGCTGGATCTTAACCAACTGGAGGACAAAGAGCCTGCTCAGGCAGAAACCGATAAGGAAGAGAGCCAGATCTTAGAGGTATCTGCTCAGACAGAGCCAACAGAAGAATAACAGATGTGAAATGGAGCCGGGAATACAGCTTGAAGCAGGTATCCCGGCTCTTATATCAGCTGGGAGTCAATCCCCCAGCTGATATAGCCTCCGGCAGGATTGCAG
>OLPR01000982.1_pt1 | contig 24677 bp, 22 predicted proteins | sample 1672761 | NCBI WGS metagenome assembly OLPR01 (sample SAMEA3136721, study PRJEB25190) | human gut metagenome | biome: human gut; feature: human-associated habitat; material: faeces | place: Austria | collected 2013 | reverse complement strand
GCGGCCGCGTACAGTACGCCGCCCTCGCGCGCGGTGTACATCACGCGCCCGGCCGGCGAAAAGGCGCGCTGGGTCAGCGTCTCGCCGTCGAATGCAAAGAGCCGGACGCCGCCGTCGGGCGTACAGGAGGAAATGTATACGTTTTTCATCGCAGTTGCAGCTCCTTTTTCTGCTCGCGCGACGATCCGAATACGCGTCCCGCCGCAGCCGTCGCCTGTCCGCCGCGAAGGGCAAGAACGGCGCTCATATATAATAATATGAAAAAAGTATACCATTCCCGCACAAAAATTGCAAGAACCTCTTTACATTTTCCAACATTTCTGGTATACTGTTTCCCGAATAGGGGAGCGGGCGTCTTCACCCCGCGGAACCGATAAGGGGGAGTAGCAGGCAGTCGGCCGTTTTTTGCGGCGGGCTGTAAGCCGCGCGTCAATGCACGGCGCCGAAGGCGTCCGCGCGGTTTATAATTTGCAAGACTTTTATCGTGGCTTTGCTGTGCACGGTGAAGGTCTGTTTTTTTGGGAAAACGCGTCCGCGTATCCCAAAACGCCGCGGGCGGCGCTTCGGTCCCCGCAAATCTGTGTAAAGGCGGTTTTCCTTCCATGGCTGAGCTGTTTTCCAACTTCGGCGAAATCACCTGGCAGATGGTCGTCATGTGGTTGATCGGCGCGCTGCTGATCGCGATTATCCGCAACGGCCTGAATCTGATGGGCACGAAGAACGACGTTCAGTATATCGTAATCGGCGCGGTGATCATTGCGTCGGTCACGATCGACGTTGTGCGCGGCAAGGTTGAAGCGCGCGCGCGCAAAATGGCGGCGATCGACTGAATGCATATGCGCGTCTTCCGCACGCGCCCGAAAGGGCGAAGTCGCGGTCGGCGCGCTTTTGCGCGAAATTCACTATTGTCAGAAAGCGCGAAAATATGCTATAATGGATAATAAGAAAATCGACTTCATCGGTTTTTTCGAAATCTGGCGGTTTATCCGCCTGAGCGTATGTTTTTAAGCGATAGGCATGAAGCGGGTTCGGCGTATTGCTTTTTGAATGGATACCAATCAAAAAGGAAGGGGAGACACATCCAATGTTCAATCCGGAAAAGGTTTTTCTGGGCATTGCGCCGATCGGCTGGTGCAACGATGATATGCCGGAGCTTGGCGCAGAGAATACCTTCCGCCAGACCGTAAGCGAAATGGCGCTGGCAGGATTCACCGGCTGCGAGATCGGCAACAAGTATCCGTCCGATCCCGCGAAGCTCAAATGGGAGCTCGACCTGCGCGGAATGCGCATCGCGTCGAGATGGTTCTCGTCGTTTATCCTGACCGAGCCGATCGAGAAGGTCGAGGCGGATTTCACGCGCGAACTGGATTTCCTTGAGAAGGTTGGCGCGAATCGCATCAACGTGTCCGAGCAGAGCTATTCGATTCAGGGAAAGACCGACGTTCCCGTGCTTGGCAATCAAAAGCATGTGATGAACGACGAAGAATGGGATCGCTTCTGTGCGGGGCTCAATCGCCTGGGCAGAATTGCGAAGGATCGCGGATTCAAGCTGTGCTATCATCATCACATGGGCACGGTGGTTCAGACGGCGGAGGAAACCGATCGGATGCTCGCAAACACCGATCCGGAATGCGTGTTCCTGTGCTACGATACCGGTCATTTCACGTTTGCCGGCGAGGATCCGCTGAGCGTTCTGAAGAAGTACGTTTCCCGAGTGGGTCATGTGCATCTGAAGGATATGCGCCGCGCGGTGGTCGATCGGGTTGCGCCCGAGGGCTGGAGCTTCTTAACGGCGGTTCGAAACGGCGCGTTTACCGTTCCGGGCGACGGCTGCGTGGATTTTGATCCGATCTTCAAGCTCCTTGCCGACGCGCATTACGAGGGCTGGCTGCTCGTTGAGGCGGAGCAGGATCCCGAAAAGGCGAATCCGCTCGAATACGCGATGAAGGCGCGCGCGTTCATTCGCGAGCACACCGGGCTTTAATCGGAGGAAAGCGACATGTATATGGATTATAAGCCCGTGCGCGGCTATAACGCGTATCTGACGATGGGATCGACCGACGCGAACACCGGTCTGGACGTTGGGCTTCTGATTCTCGAGCCGGGCGACGCGTTCGCGATCGACGAGCCGGAAAAGGAAGTTGCGCTCGATCTGCTGGAGGGCAAAATTGAATTCAAATGGAACGGCGAATCCCTGGTCGCCGAGCGTCCGGATACGTTCCATTACGACGCGTACTGCCTGCACGTCTGCAAGGGCACGCACATTGAGCTGCGCGCGATTACGCACGCGGAGATTTATGTTCAGAAGACGGACAACGACCGCGTGTTCGAGGCAAAAATGTACACCAGGGACAATATGCTTTTGCAGCACGCCGGCAATCACGGCGAGCTCATGGGCTGTATGCGCCGCGAGATCAAGACGTTCTTCGATTATGAATCCGCGCCGTGGTCGAATATGGTGCTGGGTGAGGTGCTGAATGCGCCGGGCAAATGGTCGAGCTATCCGCCGCATCATCATCCGCAGCCGGAGGTGTATTTCTATCGCTTTGACTATCCGCAGGGCTTCGGCGCGGGCTTTGCCAACGGACAGGTCTATCATACCCGCCATAACGGATGCCTCGTGATCAATCACAGCTTCCATTCGCAGGTGACGGCGCCGGGCTATGCGATGTGCTATATGTGGGGCATTCGCCATTTGCCGGACAACCCATGGGAAAAGACGCGCATCGACGATCCGGAGCATGAATGGCTCTGGCAGCCGGATGCAAACGACCATATTTTCAGGATGGAGGAATCCGAATGAAAACGATTCGACTTACGATGGCGCAGGCGCTGGTTCGCTTTCTGGAGAACCAGTTTGTCGCCTATGACGATATCGAGCAGCCGTTCGTTCGCGGCGTGTTCATGCTGCCGGGCCACGGCAACGTCGTAGGCCTCGGGCAGGCGCTTGCGCAGGAACGCCGCCGTCTCGAGGTTTATCAGGGCAAAAACGAACAGGGACAGGCGCACGTCGCCGTCGCATTTGCCAAGCATATGAAGCGCAAGCAGATCATGGCGGTCACGTCGTCGGTCGGCCCGGGCGCGGCGAATATGGTTACGGCGGCCGCGACTGCGACGGCGAACAACATTCCGATTCTCATTCTGCCCGGCGACGTGTACGCGTGCCGCCAGCCCGATCCGGTGCTGCAGCAGATTGAGCAGACGAACGATCTTTCCATTTCCACGAACGATGCGTTCCGGCCGGTGTGCCGGTATTTCGACCGCATCGTGCGCCCCGAGCAGCTGATGAGCGCAATGCTGAATGCGTTTAGAGTGCTCACGGATCCGGCGGACACGGGCGCGGTCTGCATCGCGCTTCCGCAGGATGTGGAGGGCGAAGCGTACGATTATCCGGAGACGTTTTTTGCAAAGCGCGTCTGGCAGATCGAGCGCCGTCCGGCAACGGAAATCGCAATCCGCAAGGCGGCGGAGGTCATTCGCGGCGCGAGAAAGCCGATGCTGATCTGCGGCGGCGGCGTTCGCTATTCCGAGGCGCACGCGGCGTTTAAGCGCTTTGCAGAAGCCTATGGCATTCCGTTCGGCGAAACGCAGGCGGGCAGAAGCGCGATCGAATGGGATCATCCGCTGAATCTGGGCGGTTTGGGCGTTACCGGCTGCTCGGCGGCGAATGAAATCGCGAAGGAAGCCGATTGCGTGATCGGCGTCGGCACGCGCTATACCGACTTTACTACCTCGTCGAAATGGCTGTTCCGAGAGGATGCGAAGTTCGTCAACATCAACGTTTCCGAATTCCAGGCGTACAAGATGGATGCGACGCCGGTGATCGCCGACGCGCGCGATGCGCTTGAGAAGCTCGAAACGGCGCTGACCGGCTACAAGACCGGCTATCACGGCGAAATCGAGAGGGCGATCGGGGGCTGGAAGAAGGAATACGACCGACTCGCGGGCATCGAATTCGGCGAAGGCTACGTGCCCGAGATCAACGATGCGAACGCGCATTCCGCATTTGATTACGCGAAGGACATGGACGCAAGCCTTACGCAGACGCGCGTGCTGGCGGCGATCAATCGCCTGATTGCGCCGGACGCGTCGGTGATTGCGGCGGCGGGCTCGCTTCCGGGCTGTATGCAGCGGATGTGGCGCGCGAAAACGCCGGATACCTATAATATGGAATACGGCTATTCGTGCATGGGCTATGAAATCTCCGGTGCTCTCGGCGTGAAGCTTGCGATCGGCGACGAGAAGGAAGTTTACGCGATGGTCGGCGACGGCAGCTTTATCATGCTGCATTCCGAGCTCGTGACCGCGATTCAGGAGCATAAGAAGATCAACATTTGCCTGTTCGACAATGAGAGCTTCGGCTGCATCAACAATCTCCAGAACGGTCAGGGCAACGCGTCGCTCTGCACGGAACTGAGATACAGAAATCCCGAAACCGGCAGGCACGACGGCAAATTCATGAACGTCGATTTCGCCGCAATCGCGCGCGCATATGGCGCGGTGGGCTATTCCATTCGCACGATGGACGAGCTCGAAAAGGCGATCGAGGAATCGAAGGGCATTCATGACGTTCCGGTGCTGTTCGATATTAAGGTGCTGCCCAAATCCATGACGGATGGCTACGGTTCGTGGTGGCGCGTGGGTTCGGCGGAGGTTTCGGAACTCGAAAGCAACCGCGCGGCGTATCAGGATCACCTGAATCATGTTAAAGATGCGCGCAAGTATTGAATAAATCTTAAAATAAAGGAGAATGACCCCATGAGCAAGAAATTGAGAATTGGCATCATCGGCGCGGGGCGTATCGGCAAGCTCCATGCGAACAATCTGGTTTCCCGCGTAAAGGATGCGGAGCTGGTCGCGATTTCGGACGTTTACGAGCCGGCGGCGAAGGATCTGGCGGAAAAGCTGGGCGTTGCGAATTACTATTCGGATTACCACAAGATTCTGGAAGACCCCACGATCGACGCGGTATTCATCTGCTCCTCAACCGACACGCATTCGCCGATTTCGATCGAAGCGGCGCAGGCGGGCAAGCATATCTTCTGCGAAAAGCCGATCGATCACGATTTGGACAAGATCAAGAAGGTGCTGGACGAGGTCAAGAAGGCGGGCGTGAAATATCAGGTCGGCTTCAATCGCCGCTTCGACCGCAACTTCAGCCATGTGCACGACGTGGTGAAGAACGGCGGCATCGGCGACGTTCAGATCGTCAAGGTTACGTCCCGCGACCCCGAGGCGCCGCCGCTTTCTTACGTCAAGGTGTCCGGCGGTATCTTCGTGGATATGACGATTCATGATTTCGATATGGTTCGCTATCTCTCCGGCAGCGAAGTGACCGAAGTCAGCGCGTTCGGCGCGTGCCTCGTCAATCCCGAAATCGCAAAGGCGGGCGACGTGGATACCTGCATCATCACCCTCCGGTTTGCCAACGGCGCGCTGGGCGTGATCGACAACAGCCGTCAGGCGGTCTACGGCTATGATCAGCGCATCGAGGTATTCGGCTCGAAGGGCTGCATCACCGCGGACAACGAAACGCCGAACAACACCACCTATTATACGGCGGACGGCGTGATGAAGGAAAAACCGCTGTGGTTCTTCCTCGAACGCTATAACGACGCGTTTATCGCCGAGGAAAACGCGTTCGTCGAGGCGTGCCTGAACAATACGGATACCGCAGTCGGCGCTTTTGACGGTTTGCAGCCGGTGCTGATTGCGATTGCCGCGAAGGAATCCTGCGAAAAGGGCGGAATTCCGGTAAAGGTGAATAAATAAGGAGGCAAACAAATTGAACGCTAATGAAAAGCGCGAACTCAAGCAGTTTGCGGCGGAAATCCGCATCACGCTGCTTCAGGAGCTGAAGGATCGCGGCTTCGGTCACATCGGCGGTTCCCTGAGCGTGTGCGACGTGCTTGCCGTGCTGTACGGCAAGGTCATGAACTATAAGGTGGAGGACCCCAAATGGGCGGATCGCGATAAGCTGGTCTGCTCCAAGGGTCATGCAGGGCCCGCGGTGTACGCGACGCTGGCGCTGAAGGGCTTCTTCCCGAAGGAAGAGCTTTCTACGCTCAATCGTCCCGGTACGCATCTGCCGAGCCACTGCGACAAGAACAAGACCACTGGCATCGACTGCACGACCGGTTCTCTCGGTCAGGGCACGTCGCAGGCCGTCGGCATGGCGCTGGGCGACAAGATCAAGGGCCGTCCGTCCCGCACGTTCCTGATTGTCGGCGACGGCGAGCTGGACGAGGGTCAGTGCTGGGAAGCGGCGATGTTCACGGCGGGCAAAAAGGTCAATAACCTCGTCTGGATCATCGACGACAACAAAAAGCAGCTCGACGGCCCGACCGCCGAAATTCTGCCCACATTTGATTTCCGGGCGAAATTTGAAGCATTCGGTTTCGACGCCGTTCGCGTAAAGGGCAACGACGTTGAAGCGCTGTATGAAGCGCTGACCCGCCCCGTCGGCGATAAGCCGCTGGCAATCATTATGGACAATGTAAAGGGCAGCGGCGTGCGCGCCGTCGAGGAAACTGCGTCCAACCATTCCATGACCGTTGATGCGGCGACTTGGGACAGCTATATCCAGGCGGTTCAGGCGGATCTTGAAGCGCTGAAGAAGGAGGGCGTTGAGGCATGAAGGTAATTTACAACGGCTCTGCCGACGTCAAGGCGTTCAAGGACGTATTTGCCAAAATGATTCCCCAGATGATCGACGACGATCCCGATTGCGTGTACCTCGACGCGGACCTGATGAGCTGCATCGGCGTCGCGAAGGCCGCGAAGACCCGCACGGATCGCATGATCAACTGCGGTATTGCCGAAGCGAACATGGTTGGTATCGCGGCGGGTCTTGCTGCGGCAGGCTTCAAGCCCATCTGCCATTCGTTTGCTCCGTTCGCATCCCGCCGCTGCTTCGATCAGGCGTTCATGTCCGCGGGCTATGCGCACAATGATATCACCATCATCGGCACCGATCCGGGCGTTTGCGCGGCGTATAACGGCGGCACGCATATGCCCTTCGAGGATATGGCGATGTATCGCGCGCTTCCGGGCGCGACAGTTGTGGACGTGACGGATACCGCCCAGCTCGAGAACATTTTCCCGCAGCTGGTCAAGCGCGAGGGCGTGAAGTATCTGCGCGTGAACCGCAAGAACAACGATCTGGTTTACGAAGCCGGCTCCGAATTCGAAATCGGCAAGGGCGTTGTGCTCCGCGAGGGCAAGGACGCGACCATTGTCGCGTGCGGATTCATGGTTGGCCGCGCGCTGAAGGCGGCGGAGGAGCTCGAAAAGAAGGGCATTTCGGCGGCTGTGATCGATATGTTCACCGTAAAACCGCTCGACGAGGCGCTTGTGATCGAGTATGCGAAGAAGACCGGCTGCGTTGTGACGGCGGAAAACCACAACAAGATCGGCGGTCTGACCAGCGCAGTTTCCGAGTGTCTGTCCGAGAATTGTCCCGTGGTCATGGGTCATGTCGCGGTGGAAGACGAGTACGGCGAAGTCGGCCCGGTGGATTACCTGGCGGAGCGCTTCGGTCTGACGGCGGAACACATCGTGGAAGTCGTCGAAAAGACGGTTGCGAAAAAGTAAATCAATAAATGAGACAGACCATCGAGCGATCGGTGGTCTGTTTTGCTATGAAAACGGTGCGGAATTTCAAATTGCGCGGGGTAGAGGAATCGCTTATAATAAATTCGCCGCGGTAAAACAAAGCGAGGAGTGAATTTGATGAGCGATTTCTATTCCATCAATGATCTTGCCCGGATGACGGGGCTGACCACGCGCACGCTGCGCAATTACATCAACGCCGGAACGCTGTCCGGCGAGAAGGATGAGGGCGTCTGGCGCTTTTCCGGACGCGATTTGGAGATGTTTTTTGCCAATTCCGGCGTTCAGCGGGCGGTTCGGGCGGCGCAAAAGGCGATTTTGTACGATTATCTGCTCGACGAGCGCAAGAAAACAGCGCAGATTTGCGCCGTGATCGATGTTCCGACCGACGATCCGAAGCGCGTTTCCGGATTCTTCTGCGAGAAAATGAAGGCGGAGGCATTTGGTGAATCGATTCAATTCGCCTATGAGCGGCAGACCAATCAGTCGCGCGTGATTCTCCGCGGTGGAATCGGCGATGTGAATCGCCTGCTGGCGGCGTATGAGGAATGGAGCGCGGAGCGGTAAAAAATGCCCGATCTCGGTTGAGATCGGGCGAATTCTATTTTTGAAATGTAATGCAGTTTTCCTGTTTGTCGCGCGCGATCTCGCGAAAACCCAATTTATGAATCAGCGCAAGGCTGGCGCGGTTTTCGGACTCGATTTGCGCGATGAAGGTACAGCGGGGATTCAATTCGCGCAGGCGCGCGAGAAGAGCGGAGAGAATTTCCGTCGCGTAGCCTTTTCGGTGATGCTTGTAGGAAAGGGTGTAGCCGAGCGTGATTACATCGGCATTTACGGGCATCGAAATCTCGCCGATCAGGGAATCGTCTTCGCGCAGTGCGACGGCGAACTGACCGGAATGAATGCCGTCGAGCACGTCATTCGCGCGGCGGGCAATCAGCTTTTCGAGCGCATCGCGGTCGCGGAATTGTCCGCGTTGATACTGATTCGAGCGCGGATCGTTTCGATAATCGAACAGCTCGTCCAAATCCTTTGCGCAGAGGTTTCGCAGAATCAGGCGCTCAGTGGTCAGAATCGGCCTGCTTTCGGGCATCTTCGTCCGTCTCCTTGATGAAATATTGCGGGCGGCGCTTCGTTTCCATATAGGTTTTGGCGACGTAGCTGCCTAAGATTCCGATGCACAGCAGCTGAATGCCGCCGATCAGCAGTATCAGGCACACCAACGTTGGAAAACCGGCGACAGGATCGCCGACGATCAGCGCCTTGATCGCGTAAAACAGCGCCAGCAGAATCGAAATTGCACAGCAGGCGACGCCGCAGCCAGACGCAAACGCCAGCGGACTGGTCGAGAACGACGTGATTCCGTTGATTGAATATCGAATCAGCGAGCGCATGGAGAATTTCGTTTCGCCCGCAGCGCGCTGCGCGTTCGGATAACCGATCCATTTCGTGTTGAAGCCGACCCAGCAGTAAATGCCCTTCGTGAAGCGATTGTATTCCTTCATTTCGAGAATGCAGTTCACGACCTGCCGCGTCATCAGCCGGAAATCGCGCGCGCCGGAGCACAGGTCGATGCCGGTGAGCTTGCGATAGACCGAATAGAACGCATTCGAGAAAAACGAGCGGATTTTGCCCTCACCCTTGCGGTTTTCGCGGAAGAGATTGACGCAATCGTATTCGCCGGCTTCGAGAATTCGGTACATCTCGATCAAGAATTCCGGCGGATCCTGCAAATCCGCGTCGAGAATGGCGACGTAATCGCCCTTCGCGTGCTCCAGCCCCGCGATCATGCCGGCTTCCTTTCCGAAATTGCGCGAAAACGAGAGATATTTCACGCGCGAATCGCGCTTCGCCAGATCGCGCAGGATGGAAAGCGTTCGGTCGCGCGAACCGTCGTTGACGAACAGAAATTCAAAATCCGCTTCGGTCAGGCGCTTGGCAACCTTCACGATCTCCGCGTAAAACAGCGGGAGCGATTCCTCCTCGTTATAGCAGGGCACGACCGCTGAAATCAGCTTTTTCATGAAAGAAATTCTCCTTCGCATTTGCTGAATTTATTATAGCATATCGGCGGGATTCGTGCAAGCGCGCTCAGAACGCGTACAGCCCGAACAGCGCGAGCCTGCCGTCGGAGCAGGTATACTCCATGCCGCACGTCTCGGCGAGCGCTTTTACATAAATGCAGTAGGCGGACATACAGGAAAACTGCCGTTCCGGATCGCGGCAGGACTCGGAATCCAGAATCGCGCAGCGCTCGCAGAGCGTGCAGCAGCTTGCGCCCGCCATTTTGCCGCGAATGCCCTCCTGCTTCAGGCGCGCGATCACGCGGAGCATCGCCTGATTGTGCGATTGCTTTGCCGCTTTAATGGCGGGCATATCGCGATAATCGGTAATGTCCCATTTCGTTTGAAGGACGAGCGCACTTTTGTATGCGGAAAGGCGCGCTTTCATGGCGTCGGGCGTTCCGCAGTCCGGCGGACAGGAATAGTTCGCGCCGTAGCGCCCGCACAGGTTTTCCTCGCAGTATTTGCGAAATCCGGAATCAAAGACAATCGCGCGCATATCCGCGATCGCCGCTGCGCTGAAGCCCTCGCTTCGCGCGAGAGAAATCATATCCTGCGAATTCATATGCATTCCTTTCGATAAAACCGTGCCGCGAACGCAGAAAAGCGTCCGCGGCATATTCAGATGCAAATTCAGTTCTTTACGATGGTCAGCAGCGCCTTTTCGCCGTTGATGTTCCATTCCTTCTGATAGCCGCCCTCGGGCGCGCCCTCGGAAAGGGAGGTGGCGAGTACGCTGGAGGAGATCGCTGGCGCATTCTTTTCGATTACGCCGGCGAGCTTTTCAGTCGTCTGATAATACGCGGAAATGCGGTCGACCACATCGAATCCGGCTTCCTTGCGCATGGTCTGGAGCTTGGAGACGACCTCGCGGACGAAGCCCTTCTCGATCAGCTCGGGGGTGAGATTCGTGTCGATGACGACGGTCAGCTCGCTGTCGCTTTCGGCGACGAAGCCGGGCTTCTGCGCGGGCGAAATCAGGCAATCGTCCTTGCCGAGCTCCACTTCAACGCCTTCCAGTTCGAACTTGACCACGCCGTCGCGCTCCAGCTGATCGACGAACGCGTTGCCGTCGACTTCCTTCAGGTGCGCGCCGATCTTGCCGAGCAGACTGCGATACTTCGCGCCCAGCGTGCGCATCTGCGGCTTGATCTGATAGGTCGTGAACGCGCGCGCGTCGGTGACAAAATGCACGTTTTCGACATTCAATTCATCGCGAATCAGTGCGGAGAACGCGGAATCCAGCTCCGAACCCTTTACATACAGCGTGCCCAGCGCCTGACGAACCTTGATGTTCGCGGCATTGCGGCAGGCGCGGCCCAGCTGAACGACGTCCATAACCTCTTCCATCGAAGCTTCGAGCTCGGGATCGATTCTGCGCTCGTCGCAGCTCGGGAAGTCGCACAGATGCACGGAATCCTCCGCGCCGGAGAGATTGCCGACGACCAGATTCTGATACATCGATTCCGCCATGAACGGAATGTACGGCGCGCAGAGCTTCGAAAGCGTGACCAGCACAGTGTACAGCGTGTCGTACGCCGCCTTCTTGTCGCCCGTCCATTCGCTTCCCCAGAAGCGCTGCTTGCTCAGGCGGACGTACCAGTTCGACAGCTCGTCCACGAAATCCTGAATCGCGCGGGCGGTTTCGGTGATCTTCAGCTCCGCCAGACCTTCGTCGACGAATTTTACCAGCGTATTCAGCTTCGAAAGCGCCCATTTGTCCATCAGCGTGTAGTCGCTTTCCTCGGGGCGATAAACCTCAGGCTTGTAATCATCGATCGACGCGTACATGGTGAAGAACGCGTAGGTATTCCAGAGCGTGCCCATGAATTTGCGCTGCATTTCGCTGACGAGATCGCCGGAGAAGCGCGTCGGCAGCCACGGGGAGCCCGCCGCATAGAAGTACCAGCGAACCGCGTCCGCGCCCTGCTTGTCCAGCACGTCCCACGGATCGACGACGTTGCCGAGATGCTTGCTCATCTTCTTGCCTTCCGCGTCCTGAACGTGGCCCATGACGAGGCAGTTCTTGAACGGCGCGCGGTCGAAGATCAGCGTTGAAATTGCCATCAGCGTATAGAACCAGCCGCGCGTCTGGTCGATCGCTTCGGAGATGAAGTCCGCGGGGAAGTTCTCCTCAAAGATTTCCTTATTCTCAAAGGGATAATGCCACTGCGCGAACGGCATGGAGCCGGAATCGTACCAGCAGTCGATGACCTCGGGCGTGCGGTGCATGGTTTTGCCGCACTTCGGGCAGGTGAGCGTCACGGCGTCGATATAGGGGCGATGCAGCTCAATGTCGTCGGGCACGTTGTTGCCCAGCTCTTTCAGCTCCTGACGGGAACCGATTACGTGCATATGCCCGCATTCGCAGACCCAGATCGGCAGCGGCGTGCCCCAATAGCGTTCGCGGGACAGACCCCAGTCGATCACGTTTTCGAGGAAGTTGCCAAAACGACCTTCCTTGATGTTGTCCGGAACCCAGTTCACGGTGCGGTTGTTCGCAATCAGGTGATCGCGAACGGCGGTCATTTTGATAAACCACGTGCTGCGCGCGAAATAGATCAGCGGCGTGTCGCAGCGCCAGCAGAACGGGTAATCATGCGTAAACACCGGCGCATCGACGAGCTTGCCTTCCTTTTCGAGCGTTTCGAGGATCATCGGATCGGCTTTCTTTACGAATACGCCTGCCCACGGCGTTTCCTTCGTCAGCTCGCCCTTCGGATTGACCAGCTGAAGAACCGGAATATGGTGCGCGCGGCCGACGCGATAGTCGTCTTCACCGAACGCCGGCGCTTGATGAACCACGCCGGTACCGTCGGTCATGGTGACGTAATCGTCCGCGATGACCTGGAATGCGTTTTCCGCGTCCGGCTTGCCCTTCAGCGCGTCGCGCTGGAAATCGAACAGCGGCTCATAGCGCATACCGACCAGCTCGCTTCCGGGGAAGGTAGTCTTGTCGGTGATTTCCTTATCGCCCAGGATCTTTTCGATCAGCGCGTCGCCCATGATCACCGTGCGGCCTTCGCAATTGAAACGCGCGTAGGTTTCGTTGGCGTTTACGCAGAGCGCGACGTTGCTCGGCAGCGTCCACGGCGTGGTCGTCCAGGCGTAGATGTAGGTATTCTCCTCGCCGACAACCTTGAAACGGACGACCGCGGAGCGCTCGGTGACTTCCTTATAGCCCTGAGAGACCTCGTGGCTGGAAAGCGCGGTGCCGCAGCGCGGGCAATAGGGAACAATCTTATGCCCTTTATAGAGCAGACCCTTATCGGCGATCTTCTTCAGCGACCACCAGATGGACTCGATGTAATTGTTGTCGTAGGTAATGTAGGGGTGCTCCATATCCGCCCAGTAGCCGACGCGTTCGGACATACGCTCCCATTCGCCCTTGTATTTCCATACGGACTTCTTGCATTCCTTGATGAACGGCTCGATGCCGTACTGCTCGATCTGCTCCTTGCCGTCGAGGTGGAGGAGCTTTTCGACTTCCAGCTCAACCGGCAGACCGTGGGTATCCCAGCCGGCTTTGCGCAGAACCTTCTTGCCCTTCATCGTCTGATAGCGCGGAATCAGATCCTTGATCGCGCGGGTTTCGATATGACCGATGTGCGGCTTGCCGTTCGCCGTTGGCGGGCCGTCGTAGAACGTGAATACGTCGCTGCCTTCGCGCTGGTCGATCGAACGCTGGAAGATGTTGTTCTCGTTCCAGAAACGGATGACCTCATGCTCGCGCGCCTGCGCATCCGGGCTCGTGGAGACCTTCTCAAACATGATTCAAATTCCCTCCCGATTTCACTTGTTGGACATAAAAAGAGCCTTCCTCCCCATGGGACGAAGACTTCGCGGTACCACCCAATTTGATGCTTTCGCATCCGCTTTGCAACGCTTTAACGGGCGTACCCGGCGATTCCTATTCGGGGCGTCCCTTTCAGAATCTCTGCTCCGAGGTGATTCCCCTTCGCCGCGTTCGTCCGGACTTCCACCCAACTCCGGCTCGCTTTGCGATTGCGAATGCGAAGGGCGCTCCTCATCATCGCGCTTGATATGCAATCCTTATTATATCCGAAAACGGAAATTTGTAAACGTCAAGATTGTTAATGTTTTATCCCCGGCGCGCAAATCGCGCGAACCGGCGCATTGCGCCGCCGCGAATGCCCTGCGCTTCGTTGAGCGCGCGGATGTATTTCAGGCAATCCGGATTCTGATGCGCCGCGACCGAAAGGTAAATCAGCGCCTTTTCCGTTTCAGCCAGCCGCAGAAGCACCGCGCCGAACAGGTAATTCCATTCCGCACAGCGGGTGGAAATGCCCATCAGCATCTTGCGGGCGGAAAGGTAATTGCCGCTGTCGATCAGCGACTGTACCTGCGCAAGCGCCGCGTTTTCGGTTTCAGCCGGCTTTGAAACGCGCTTCAGACCGTCCAGACATTCGCGATAGGCGGCGTTGATTTCCGCCATTTTGTCGTTCGCCCAGTCGCGCTCGGGCCCCGCCATGAAGCGGTCGGGATGCCAGCGGCGCGCCAGCGCGCGATATGCCGTGCGAATCTGTTCGCGATCCGATGTGACCGGAATGCCCAGAACCTGGAAGGCGTCCATAGCCATTCACCTCAATCCATTCTACAGACAATCCATAAAGAATATGCTGATTATAACATTTTTGGGGCTTTTCTGTCAAGTTAAGGCTTGGCGTATCGGGAGAGGCGCGCAAGCCCTTGCCGCGCCTGCGGAAAAAAGATATAATATAGGAAAGAGGTGAATCCATTGCTTGAAATTACGCTTCTGGGAACCGGCGGCATGATGCCGCTGCGCGACCGCGCGCTCGCGAGCGCCATAATCCGGCATCAGGGCAAATGTGTTCTGATCGACTGCGGCGAGGGCACGCAGGTGCGCATTCACGATTGCGGCTATTCGTTCAAGTCAATCGATGCGATATTGCTGACGCATTTTCATGCAGATCATGTGAGCGGTCTGCCCGGACTGCTTCTGTCCATGAGCAATCAGGGAAGGACGGAGAAGGTGCGCATCGCGGGGCCGAGAGGCGTTCAGACGGTCGTGAACGCGCTGCGAATCATTGCGCCGCGATTGCCGTTTGAGATTGAATTTATCGAAATCGACGCGCCCGAGGCGTTCAGAATTGGCGAGCTTGAGATCATGCCAATGACGCTCCGCCACGGTGTGGACTGCGTGGGTTACCAAATTCGCCTGCCGCGCGCGGGGCGTTTTCAACCGGAGCGCGCAAAGGCGGCGGGCGTTCCTCTGAAGCTGTGGAGCGTATTGCAGAAGCAGCCGATTGCCGAATGCGGCGGGCGGGTATTCACCCGCGAAATGGTGATGACGCCGCCGCGAAAGGGAATCACCGTTCTGTACGCGACGGACACGCGGCCCGTTCCGGCGATTGTGGAATTGGGCAGGGACGCGGATCTGATGATCCTTGAGGGAATGTACGGCGAGGAGGAAAAGAGATCGCGCGCCGAGGAGGTCGGGCACATGATGATGGACGAAGCAGCCCGCCTTGCGCGCAAGGCGAATGCGAAGCGCCTGTGGCTGACGCACTACAGCCCTGCAATGCCGGACGCGGAGATTTATTTGGACGGCGTGCGCGAGATTTTCCCGAATGCCGAGGCAGGCGTCGACGGTCTGAATGCCTGCATTCGATTCGAAGACTGACAGCACAAAACGGCATAAATTTCCGACAAAACAGCATACTCCGCGGCACGAAACATGTTATAATAAGCAGGATGGTGGAGAATATTCCACAAACGCGAAAGGAGCAATGCACCATGACGGATTCCGTTCTCAGCAACTTTACCCCTGCCGTGGAGGACAAGGCAATCGATACCTCCCGCAAACTCAAAATCGGTATTATCGGCACCGGCTGGATTGCGGAAAGCCATATCGAAAGCTATCTGCAAATGCCCGATGTTGAAATCGTCGCGGCGGCGGACTGGATCGACGGCAAAGCCGAGAAATTTATGAAGCGCTACGGCATGGAAGGCGTTCATTTCTATCATGATCACAAAGCGCTGATCGACAACGAGCCGGAGCTGGATGCGGTGAGCGTTTGCACGTTCAACACACAGCACGCCGCGCCGACAATTTACGCGCTGGAGCACGGCGTGAACGTCCTGCTCGAAAAGCCGTTTACCGTGACGCTCGACGAAGCGGTCGAGGTCATGCGCGCGGAAAAGAAGAGCGGCAAGCTCCTCTCCATCGGTTTCCAGCCGCGCGGCGATGAGAACATGAAGATGATCAAAAAAATCGTTGAATCCGGCGTGCTCGGCGATATTTACTATATTCAGACCGGCGGCGGCCGCCGCCGCGGCATTCCGAACAGCACGTTCATTGAAAAGTCCACCGGCGGCATCGGCGCGATGGGCGACATTGGCTGCTATTCGCTGGATATGGTGCTGAATGCGATCGGCTATCCGAAGCCGCTGACCGTGACCGGCTATACCTCCAATTTCTTTGGCACGAATCCGATGTATCAGCATCCGGATGCGAACCACACCGCGGAGGAGAATGCGAAGCGCTTCTCCGTTGAGGATTTCGCTGCGGCGTTCATTCGTCTTGAGGGCGGCATCATTCTCGATTTCCGCATTGCGTGGGCGATGCACGTCGACACGCCCGGCGATACGATCATCATGGGCAAAAAGGCGGCGCTGCGCATTCCGTCCACCGATTGCTGGAACGGCACGGTCGGCGGCGAAATGACGCTGTATACCGACGTGGCGGGCGCGCAGACCGAGACCAAGATCCCGATCATCAAGACCGAGGGAAAGGTGTTCGACGGCCTGTTCTACAAAAAGATTCGCTCGTTCCTCGACGCAATCAAGGAAGGCAAGCCTGCGCCGGTTCCGTCCAGCCAGATTCTCTACAATCAGGCGATCATCGACGGCATCGTGAAGTCCGCCGAACTCGGCCGCGAAATCGAAATCAACATTCCGGAAATCTAAATAAGAAAAAACGCTTCCGATTCAAAATCGAACCGGAAGCTGTTTTTTATTCCTTTATCCATTGCCGCATCACCTGTTCGACGAGAATCAGATCGTTTACGGTATGGCTTTCGGCATAGCCGAATTCGCGCGCGTCGCGCACGCGGCTGAGCGGCGTCATCCTTACGCCCACGCGATCCATATGCACCTTCGCGCAAACCGGATAGCAGCAGCTTTCCATTGAGGATAAAAGCGAAAGCTCCGCCGCGAGTGCGCTCGCCTTTTCGGGGCGCCTTGCGAAATTCTTCGTCAGCCACACATACGGCTCCGGATGGAAATTCGCCATGATGCCGCTGAATCCGTCCGCGCCGGACGCGAGCGATTCCAGAAGCGTCGCGGCGTTGGCGTTGAACAGCTGAATGCGCCCGGCGAGTACTTCCAGACGATGCGCGATCGTTTCGGCATTGCAGCAGGTATCCTTGATGAACGCAAATCGCCCGCTTTCCGCCATTGCGGTCAGCACACGATCGGTCAAAGGCCGCTTGTAGGGATAAGGGCATTCGTACATTCCGAATGCGACGTTCGGAAGCGCGTTCAGGATTGCGTTCATGCGCTCAATCAGAACATCGTCGCTCTCGTCCGGCGCAGCCAGGCGATTGGAAACCATCACGCACGCGTCCACACCCGTTTCGGCAATGCGCCCGAGCTCGCGAATCTGATCGGACAGCGAATCGGAAACATGGCCGGACGCGACCACGCACAGCCTGCCCTTTGCCGCTTCCACTACGCGCCGCGCGAGCGATACGCGCTCATCCTCGGAAAGAAAGAACATTTCGCTGGACTGGCATACGGCGAACACGCCGGGGCATCCGCCGCGGATGTAGAATTCGATGATTTCATCCACGGCGGAAAAGTCGATTTTGTTGTCCGGGGTATAGGGGGTGATCATAACGGGGTAAACGCCCCGCGGAATTCTCTTCATCGCTTATTCCGCCTCGCGCATGAACGCGGCGTAAGCCTTTACCGCTTCGTAGAGGTCGGCTTTATCGATGATTTCCTCCGGCGCGTGCATCGAGAGTACCGCGACGCCGCTGTCGATCACTTCCATGCCGTATAGCGCGCAGATGTACGCGATCGTTCCGCCGCCGCCGACGTCGACCTTGCCCAGCTCCGCGGTCTGCCAGGAGACGGAATTGCCGTCCATGATGCGGCGAAGCTTGCCGAGGTATTCGGCGTTCGCGTCGTTCGAGCCGGATTTGCCGCGCGAGCCGGTGAATTTGTTGAAGCAGACGCCGCGACCGAGCATTGCCGCATTCTTCTTTTCAAACACGGACGCGTACAGCGGATCAAAGCCGGCGCTTACATCGCAGGAGAGCATTCTCGACGCGGCGAGCGCGCGGCGCAGGTGCAGATCGCCGGATTCGCCCGCCAGCTCCATCAGCTCCGCCAGCGCGTTTTCGAAATAGCGCGCGCGCATACCGGTTGCGCCGACGCTGCCGATTTCCTCTTTATCGACCAGCAGGCAACAGCAGGTGTGCTTCGGCGCGTCCGTCAGCGACAGGATCGCTTCGATCGACGCATACGCGCATACGCGGTCGTCGTGACCATAGCCGAGAATCATGCTGCGATCCAGACCGAATTCGCGGCATTTGCCGGCGGGCACGGCTTCGATTTCCGCGGAGATCATGTCCTCTTCGTCAATATCGTATTTGTCCTTCAGAATCTTCAGAAGCGCCGCCTTGACAGGCTCCTTTTCCTCGCCGCCCAGGGGCTTGCCGCAGAGAATGATGTCCAGATCTTCGCCGCCGATGACTTCGGAGGCTTTCTTCGCCATCTGATCCTGCGCGAGGTGAATCAGCAGATCGGAAACGCCGACCACGGGATCGGATTCGTCTTCGCCGATTACGATATTGACCAGCGTTCCGTCTTTTTTCGCGACCACGCCGTGCAGCGCGAGCGCGCGGGCAACCCACTGGTACTTCTTGATGCCGCCGTAATAGTGCGTGTCGGCATAGGCGAAGCCCTCGGATTCATAAAACGGATTCTGCTTTAAGTCGATGCGCGGCGAATCGATGTGCGCGCCGACGATATTCACGCCCTGTTCCAGCGGCTTTTCGCCGATATGGAACAGCATGATCGCCTTGCCCATGAACGCGGAGTAAATGCGTTCGCCCACGCGCAGCTTTTCGCCGGAACGAATGCGGTCCTCAAGGGCGACATAGCCGGCGGCGCGCGCGATTTCAATCGTGCGGGTCACGCATTCGCGCTCGGTTTTGCCGGCGTCCAGATAATCGCGATAACGGCGGCTGAGCGCCTCCAGCGCGCTGAGAGCGGATTCATCGTAAGCATTCCATGCAATCGGTCTTTCCATGATCATATTCCTCCGTAAGAAAGATTCCATATTGATTATAGTTGTGAAAAGACGGTATGTCAACAAAAAAACGCCCTTTCCACAATGGGAAAAGGCGCTTTCACAGGGAAATTACTTGAGCGAGGAGACGTTCGCCGCGGCGGACTTCAGGACTTCGACCATTTCGTTTACGTCGATGAAAGCATCTTCGCTGTCTACAGTATTCGAGGCGGACAGAATGACGCTCATACCCTTTACATCGCTGGGGGCATACATACTCACGTTCTGAGAGTATTTCGTGGTGGTTTCAGAACTGTTGTCAGCAGAAGTCGTTTTATAGGAAGTGGTTGCGGTGAACCAGTACAGCGTCTTGCCATTAATTTCGACTGTCTGTAATTCGTCGGAGATGGAGGTCACGTTTACGCCATAATTGGCGATGTAGGCAACATAATTCGAAAGCGTATCTTCAGCAAGCGCTTTATATTCACGGTTGGAGCCGCTGACGGTATACGATTTCACAGCCGCGTTTTCGTCCTCGGCGTTGAAAGTCTTGTCCAGATGGGTGGGCGAAAGCTGGGTTTCCGTATCGAGCGCATAGCCGTCCGCGGGATCGACTTCCGCGATCTTGCGATATTTCGCGTGGGAGCTGGTGCCGGTGTTCGCGACCAGCCAGTTGTCCGATGCACCGACGAATTCGCCGTTTTCGACCTTGATCAGGTGGCGTGCTTCAAGCGCGTCCGGCAGGTAAATGATTGCGGCAATCGCCAGAATCAGAACGACGAAACCGATGATCAGCGTGCGAAGTTCAGACTTGGTAAAACCCTTCTGCTCGGTCTTGTACGAGCGGTATCCCTTGGAGCGGGAGCTTTTCTTGGACATAGGTGCGTCTTCCTTTCAAATTAAGTGTCTGAATCTATTCTAGCACAAAACCAACGGTTTGTCACGCATTATTTAAGGCAACACCGCACAATTCGGCGGCACGTCAGGCTCTGTCTTTTCCGCCATCTGCGGCATGCAGATTTCTCGATTTACCTCCAGTAAACCTTCGAAATTTGCATTTGCATCTTACGAAAAATCCATTCGCCGGCCGACCACCTCATTTGTGCGGTGTTGCCTTAACGCAAATTCCGCGCTTGACATTCGCGGCGGGGTGTGGTATCATGAGGGCGAAAAGCGATGATGGGAAGAAGTAGCTTTGCGTTTGCCGCGTTCAGAGAGGCTCCGGCTGGTGGAAGGGGCGTGCGGTGCGCGAATGCGAATACATCCCGGAGCCGATCGGACGAGCGTGCGAGGCGCGGGTAGTCCGGTTCGGGTGCGCCCGTGACTGCGCGAGAGGTCGTGCTTTGGCATGGCGAATGGAAGTGGTACCGCGGTTTGAATCGCCTTCCCGTTTGACGGGAGGGCGTTATTTTTATCCTGCGGCGATTTGGAGGAATCAATATGAAATTCACGGAGGAATGCTTTGCAAGCCATATGCGCGCGATCAGCGGCAGCGCGATTCGCGATATTATGAAGCTTCTGAATGTGCCCGGCATGATTTCGTTCGCGGGCGGCAATCCGTCCAATTCCGCGCTGGAGCCGGACGTGATCAGCGAGCTTGCGCAGGTCGTGCTTTCCAAATACGGGACGCAGATCCTGCAATACGGCGCGACGGACGGGTTTGCGCCGTTTAGGGAAAGCGCTGCGGCGTTTTTGAGGGGCGACGGCGTGAAATGTTCGGCGGAGACGGTTCTTCCGGTGCAGGGCGGTTCGCAGGCGTTTGATCTGCTTTTGAAGGCGCTGATCAATCCGGGCGACGCGATTCTCTGCGAAAGCCCGACGTTTCTGGGCGCGATTCAGGCGATGCGCGAATACAACGCACGGCTGATCGCCATGCCGACGGACGAGGGCGGCGTGATCGTCTCGGAGGCGGAAAAGCTGATTGAGAAATATCATCCGAAGATGATGTACGTGATTCCATCGTTCCAGAATCCGACGGGCATTACGCTCGCGGCGGAGCGGCGACCGCAGCTTGCGCGTCTGGCGGAGCAATACGGCGTGGTAATCGCAGAGGACGACCCGTATCGCGATCTGAGATATCAGGGCGAGCCGCTTCTGCCGATTCAGGCATACGACGAAGCCGGCTGGGTCGTGTATATGTCGAGCTTTTCGAAATATGTTTCGCCCGGAATGCGGCTGGGCACGGCGGCGGTTAACAATCCCATGCTGCTGCGCAAGATGGTGATCGGCAAGCAGTCGACCGACGTGCATTCCCCGACGCTTACGCAGGCGATCGTGGACGAATACCTTCGCAGGGGACTGATGACCGATCACTTAAAGCGCATCTGCGCGGATTACCGCACGCAGCTGGACGCGATGCTTTCCGCGTTCGAAACCTTCCCGGCGGGTACGAAGCACACGGTTCCGCAGGGCGGATTGTTCGTCTGGGCGGAGCTGCCGGAGGGCGTGAATGCGAAAAACGTGTTCGATCGCGCGGTGAAGGCGGGAGTGGCGTTCGTGCCGGGCACGTATTTTTATCCGGACGGCGGGCATGAGAACACCATGCGGCTGAATTTTTCGATGAATGAGGTTCCAGCAATTCAGGAGGGAATGCGCCGCCTGAAAGCGGCGATTGAGGAGGAAATGCAATGAAAATCACTTTTTTGGGCACATCCGCGGGCGAAAGCTATCCGGCGATCTGGTGCGATTGCGAAAACTGCACCTATGCGCGGAAGCACGGCGGGCGCAACATCCGGATGAATACTGGATCAATGATCGATTCGGATATCCTGATGGACATGAACAGCTGCGGCTTTTACACGGCGGCGCGGCTCGGCGTGAGCCTTACGGGAATTAAGTATTTGCTGGTGACGCATCCGCATTCGGATCACCTGACTCTGGAGCCGCTCGCGTGGCGCAGGGAGAACGGAAACGCGTCCGAGCTGACCGGCGACGCGCGGCTGAACGCGATTTCGCCGCGGTTTACGCCCCTTCCGATGATGACCGTTTACGGCAATCGCTTTACCGAGGAAAAGCTCGTGGGCGCGCATCCGGAATGGTTTGACGGAACGGAAAAGATGCAAATGCGGTTCGAGCGCATTTCCGAGGGCGTGAGGATGGTTGCGAGCGACGATCTGGCGTTTACGCCCGTTCGCTCCCGCCACGACGAGCCGGGCTTTGCGCACAGCTATATCCTCGAGCGCGGCGGCAAAACGCTGCTTTACGCGCTGGATACCGCCGGATACGATCCGGATATGCTGGAAATCATCCTGAATCATCGCTATGACGGCGTGGTCATGGAGGGCACGTTCGGCTTGAATCCCGGCGAGAACGCGGGGCACATGACGAAGGCGCGCAATATCGCGTTTCGGAAAATGCTGATCGAGCGCGGCTGCATTCAGGGTTCAACGCCGTATTTTCTGACACACCTCTGCCCGCACTGGACGCCGCCTTACGATATTTACGCACCCATGATGGCGGACGAGGGATTCATCGTCGCTTACGATGGGCTGGTTGCTGAAATTTAAAAAGGAGCGATTCCAATGAACGCATATGATATTCTGAAGGAGCGCGGCTTTATCGCGCAGGTCACTTACGAGGACGATCTCCGCAAGGCGTTTGACGAGGGCATGGTCACGTTCTACACCGGCTTTGACCCGACGGCGGACAGCCTGCACATCGGTCACTATATTCCGATCATGGCGATGGCGCATTTGCAGCGCGCGGGGCATAAGCCGATCGCGCTGATGGGCGGCGGCACGGGCATGATTGGCGACCCCTCCGGCAAGAGCGACCTGAGAAAGGTGCTCACGGTGGCGGACATTGACCACAATGTCGAATGCTTCAAAAAGCAGATGTCGAGATTCCTCGATTTCGATCCGGCGAAGGAGAACTGCGCCGTGATTGCAAACAACGCCGAATGGCTGCGGAGTCTGAAATACATCGATTTCCTGCGCGACGTCGGCGCGCTGTTCTCGGTCAATCGTATGCTGACTGCGGAATGCTACAAGCAGCGTCTGGAGCGCGGACTTACGTTCCTGGAGTTCAACTATATGCTGATGCAGTCCTACGACTTCCTGGAGCTGAATCACCGCTACGGCTGCATTCTCCAGACCGGCGGCGACGATCAGTGGTCGAATATGCTCTCCGGCGCGGATCTGATTCGCCGCAAGGACGGCAAGGACGCCTTCGCCCTGACCTTCCAGCTGCTTCTGAATTCCGAAGGAAAGAAGATGGGCAAAACCGAAAAGGGCGCCCTGTGGCTTTCCGCAGAGAAGTGCTCTCCCTACGATTTCTACCAGTATTGGCGCAACGTGGCCGACGCAGACGTGGAGAAGTGCCTGGCGCTTTTGACCTTCCTGCCCATGGACGAGGTGCGCCGTCTTGGCAAGCTCCAGGGCAGCGAGATCAACGAAGCCAAGCGCATTCTGGCCTACGAGGTCACCAAGCTGATTCACGGTGCGGAGGAGGCTGACAAGGCCCGTCAGGCGGCGGAAGCCCTCTTCGGCGGCGCGGCTCACGCGGGCAGCATTCCCACCACGGAACTGACCCGGGAGGATCTGGCTCAGGACGCGCGGGTGATCGCCCTGATTACCCGGGCCGGCATGTGCAAATCCAACGGCGAAGCCCGCAAGACCGTGCAGCAGGGCGGCCTGACCATCGGCGAAGACAAGGTCACCGACGTGGACTTCTGCTTCACCCCTGAAATGCTGGAGGGCGAAGGCGTCGTGGTGCGCAAGGGCAAGAAGACCTATCATAAGTTCGTACTCAAGGGCTGACGGCCCGAAAAAGCGGGGCCTGCCTCGGTTACAGCCGGGGCGGGCCCTTTGAAAACACGGCAAAAGGAGAAAAAATATGCGGATACTCTTGGTAAACGACGACGGATATCGGGCCCCTGGGCTGAGAACCCTGGGCAATGCGCTGCAGCAGGCGGGGCATCAGGTGATCGTTGCCGCGCCGGATCGGGAGCGCAGCGCCGCCAGCCATTCCTTCACCATTCAATCCCCTCTGCGGGCAAAGGCCTTCCGGGAAGACGGCCTGACGGGTTACGCCATCGACGGTACGCCCGCGGACTGCGCCCGGCTGGGGCTGTTTTTGATGGACAATCAGGTGGATTTCGTAATGTCCGGCATCAATCAGGGGGCCAATATGGGGGGCGCGTGCGTATATTCCGGCACGGTGGGCGCGGCGGTGGAGGCCGCCATGGCTGGTTGTCCCGCCATGGCCGTTTCGCTGGACAGTTATGTCTCTCACGATTTCGGCCCCGGGGCTCAGGTGGCGCTGAAGGTGCTGGACTGGGCGGTGGGGCATCCCCTGGGGCGGGGAGAAATCTATAACCTGAACGTGCCCGCCCTGCCTTACAAAGAGATTCTTGGGGTGCGCGCCGCCAGCCTTTCGCCGGTATTCCTGGGCAAGCCCCGGTATGAAAAACACGTTTCCCCCTACGGCGTGGAGCATTATTATCTTACGGATGGGGAACCGGTGCCCATGGAGGACCCGGAATGCGACTTCCTGTTGTGCCAGGCGGGCTGGGCGACGCTGACGCCCATTACCTGGAACATGGTGGCCCAGGGGGGCATGCATGCCCCGGAGGTTACCCTGTGAAGCCCTATAAAACCCTCCTGAAGGCGGCTTCGGAGGAATTCATCGTCAATAAATCCCGGTTCATCGGCCACGGCGCCCCCTGTGAAACCGAGGAGGAAGCGCTGGCTTTTCTGGGTAGGATGCGGGAGCAGTACAAG
>OLPR01000977.1_pt1 | contig 24718 bp, 22 predicted proteins | sample 1672761 | NCBI WGS metagenome assembly OLPR01 (sample SAMEA3136721, study PRJEB25190) | human gut metagenome | biome: human gut; feature: human-associated habitat; material: faeces | place: Austria | collected 2013 | reverse complement strand
TATCTTCGTGGGTAGTGCCTGATTCTACTTCTTATTACGCCCTATCTGGGCGCGCGCCTTTCGTGTTCAGAATCAGCGCGGTCACCAGTTTCAGGATGTCCTTTTCACTGTGAATGTACGAAAAAGGGTTATAGTGCATGGACTTCCTGAAATTGATGGTGTTCAGCATGCGCACTTCATAGCCGGCGGCGGCCAGCATTTTTCCGCACTCCACGACCAGCGTCCCCTTGGGGTCGGTGACCACCAGCGAGGTGCCCTTGGTCTTCGTGCATTGCATGATGTATGAGGTAGGCACCCTGCGCCTTGCTGACTTTCATCAGTAGGTTTCAGGGAGCCGCCTCCCAAACCGGACGTACACCTCTCGGCGTATCCGGCTTTCCATGAATCACCTTGATTCTTTGGTTTCGTGTAAGAGTTCAAAGCAGTCAGGGCAGAGAGCCAGAGATTTTCTTCTCATTTTCAGCATTTTCTGCTCAAATATATCCCTGCCTTTCAGCGATTTCAGCGTTCTTACGTGGTGCATACATAAATAGTCTGCATGTTCCCCACAAATCTCGCATACTCCGGCTTTTATGCGGTTGACTATCGTATGCCTGCTGTCATATTTCCTATAACTCGGCATAACGTCTGCCACATTGTCATAGCCGTCGCTGTGCTTTCTGAATCCATCATGGTAAAATTCGCAGTATTTACGTCCCTTAGTTGTATCGTATGGGATTCTCAGTACTCCGTTTACCATGTGCCGCTTTTTAATAACACTGACATTCGTTCTGTGCTTTCCTGCCAGAGTTTTTAACATGCTGTACCGCACCATGTAGTAATACTTGTGCAATGCGCCTACGTTTTCTGCTATCCGATAGAAGTTATATAACCCTCGAATTTCGGAATTGAAAGTAGACACAATCTCTGCATCGCTGCGGTTCATCAGGTCTTTCCTTGGCATAGGCCGCCACATTTCTTTGCCTGTGTCATTGTTGCGTTTCACCTGTATCGCTCCCCGTTCCATTGCCTTTTTAATCCATTTTTCTTTCGGCATATACAGGAATACTTTTCCATACCACACCCGTTTCATGTCGCCGTTTTTACAACGCTTCATGTTCTTGGAATGGATTACTTTGAAATCGTACCCCAGATAGCGTACCGGCTTACTGGAATGGGTGACTTTCGTCTTTTCCTCGGACATTTCCAAATGCAGTTTTTCTTGGAGAAAGATTTTTACATCTTCCTTGATTTTTTCTGCGTCCTTTTTGGAGCCGATAACGCCGATTACAAAATCATCGGCGTAACGGTTGTACTGGATTTTCTTGAAGCCTTCCTCAAACGGATTGTAATAATGCTGATTCATCTTCTCCCTTCTGGAATCCTTAAATTCTTTTACCAGTTCAGGAGTTGATTTCTCTGCGCCCATTAACGCTTTACGTGCCTTTCTGTATCTCCGGGACGCCCGCTCGTATTCTCTGGTCGTCCTTCTGCGTTCTGGCTCGCAATCATACTTTTCTTTGTATTCCTGCATATAGTTGTCCAGTTCGCTGAGGTAGATGTTTGCACATATCGGACTGATACCGCTGCCCTGCGGAACACCGGAGTAGGTGCAGTTGTACTGCCATTGCTCCATATATCCGGCTTTCAGGAATTTCCAGATAAGACCGATAAAAGCCTCGTCTGAAATCCTTTTCCGCAGTAATTCAACCATCACATGATGGTCGAAGTTATCAAAGCACGCCTTAATGTCTCCCTCAACAATCCATGTAACACCCGTGAAATTTTTCTTCACTTGCGTGAGTGCCGTGTGACAGCTTCTTTTTGGTCTGAAACCGTGTGAATTATTGCTGAATGTCGGCTCATAGATTGCTTCAAGAATCATTCTGACCACTTCCTGCACTAACTTATCATCAGTAGAAGTGATTCCCAACGGGCGAAGTTTCCCGTTCTTTTTAGGAATGTACTTTCTTTTTGCAGGCTTTGGCTGATATGTCCTGTTGCGTATGGATTCAATAATCCGGTTAATTCTCGGCAGGCTCATGTTGTCCAGTGTCTGCCCGTCTACCCCCTGCGTCATGCTCCCCTGCGATTTCGCAATGTTCGCGTATGCAAGGAGATAGAACTCTGGATTGTATAGGTTGCGATATAATCTTTCATATTTGTTGTTACTTACACTTGCCTTTTCTTCAAGGCTTTTCAAGACATGAATCGGATTTCTCATAGTGTCTCACACACCATCCTTTCTGTTTTGAAAATGATTCACTGTTCCCCTTTGCCATGTAGACGGCTTTCCCGTCCGCAGACTACTATGGGAACTCTGTTGCCATGGTGAATATTCAGAACCCCGCATTTCAGCGTTTTCATAGCCTTTCGGCATTTCACTTTAGGCAATCCCCGTTTAGTACGGTATAAACAAGCGTTCCACGTTGTCGGTATGTGACGTTCGCCTTTTTCCACTTTCCCGTGGCTGAACCTGCTCCGAGTATCAGCAGCCGCATAGCCAAACAATGCGACTGTCAGGAACACTGACGAGTACAACCTCTCTACGTCAGGGGTACGCTCTTGGTCCCGATTTCAGGCTGTCATTCAAGCAGTCTAGCTTCCATCCTCATACGTGGATTTTCATTCCGTCACGCCGGCGCTTCTGAGGTTTCAGCGCCCCGTGTCCTCCGTCATGCTATGGTCGCCCTCCGGTTTCCCTTTTGGGGTAAGACGGGGAATGATAGGTTGCGGCACAATGCCGCTTGATACTTTTACCTACTACTTGCTCAAGGTAGGATTTATACCGCCCTTACGGGCGCACTGGGTTTCACAAAAAAGCGGGTCTTGCCGCTGCCAGAGCCGCCGATCACCAGCACATTCTTATTGCGCGCATACCTTGGGTCTTTGGGGCGGCTGTTCAGGGTCAGGCGCTCGGTCTGGGTCAGGATCACGTTGTTCCAGGGATCAGGGTCAATGAACGGCTGGATATCGCCCGGCTTGCCCCAACACGCGGAGCCATACTCGGCATTGCGCCGGTACTTCTTGGCGTTTCTGCTTTTTTCATAGACTGCCAGCCGCAGCAGGCAGCCCAAAGCCACGCCCAGCAGCAGATCCGATGGGACGAAGCTGGGCCATGGAGACCGGAACGCGGCTAGAAAGCCGTCCATGAGGTGGAGCAGCTTCTCCGATATCTCCGTGCCTTCGGCCAAGCGCCAGGCTTCCGCGAGCTTGGTGGCATACAGGCCGATGAGCACATAGGGGATGTTGAGGATCAGCAGCCTTTTGAGACGGGTTTGGGTCATCGCTCCATCCCCTTCTGACGCATGCGCTCCACCTTTTTGCCCGGCGATTCCTGAACGGAATCAAGCGCGGGTTCGGCGGCAGAGCGCGCCTGTTTTTGCTGTCTGGCCCATCCTACCGAGTAAGCGGCCATCGCCTGATGGATGGCGCTCCTGTCCCGTCCCTTGAAGAACAGGATGTAACGGGGCTTGCCATCCTCGGAAACGCCTTTCTTTATGGCATAATCCACGCCGTACTGCCTGGCATACCGGTCAAAGGCTTTCGCCTCGTCGCGGTCTGCCAGTTCGGCCTGTTCAACGCCCTGATTCTGCGCAATGAGCTTTTTGACCGTCTGCTTTCCCTGCGGCTTTACCTGCTGATGCGCCTGCACCTTGCCTTTGGAATACCGCAGGAACTTCATGAACGCCGCCGCCAGCGTGCGTGCGGTCAGCTTGCTGGTGTTGATGATCAGCGTAAGCGACCTGTTTTCGATGTCTTCCTGCATGGTTTATCCCCTCCTGTATCAGAATGAACCCGGATGCGCCACGGAGGCACCTCCAGGCGGTGAAGGTAGTACAGCGGTTGAATGATTGCCTGAATCATGGGGGTCACCTCTGTTTGCCGGAAGAGCGCGTTCAAAAGAAGGCCCATCCTTCTTGACGTGCTATGACGTTTCGGCATATAATGAAAAAGAGAAGTAAGAAAAGTAAGGAATCAAAGGAGGTGCTTTATGGAGCTCGCGAAAATGACCAGCAAAGGCCAGCTGACGGTCCCCGTCTCCATCCGAAAGAAGCTCGGCATTGGCGCAGGAGATCAGCTGCTGTTCTATGAACGCGAAGGGCAAATCATCCTGGCTCCCGTAACGCCCGCTTCGCTGGCTGCCGCCCAGGCTGCTGCCGCACAGCAACATGTTTATTCCCTTGAGGAAATCCGCGAAATTGCCGTTCCCATCGCGCAGCGCCATCAGCTCAAGCGCCTTACGCTTTTTGGTTCCTATGCCCGGGGGGAGGCAACCGCGCAGAGTGACCTCGATTTTCGTGCCGATGTTCCCGCGGACTTTGGCATGTTCCGTTTGAGTGCCCTACAAGGCGATCTGGAAGATGCCTTTCATAAAAAGGTAGACCTGATCACGGAGGGAATGCTGACCGATCCGCTGTCCGGCAAGCTGGCGCGAAACATCGAAGAAGACGAGGTGGTGCTGTATGGCGTCGGCAAGTGAGGCACAACGGGATTTGGATCTCTTGCAGCATATTTCCCGTTACTGCGAAGACGCTATGGATGCGGCGAAGCAGGCCGGAAGCGAAGCCCTCTTTATGGACAGCCGGCTCTATCAGCACGCCGTGGCCATGTGTATTCTGGAAATCGGAGAGCTGGCCAAGCATCTATCGGAGGGTTTCCTTCAGGAACACGCGGAAATTCCCTGGCGCGCCATTTGCCGGATGCGGGATATGTATGCGCACCACTACCACAGAACCGATCCGCAGCAGCTGTGGGCGACCGTTACGATGGATTTGCCCGTGCTCAAGGCATTCTGCGATCAACTGCATAAGGAATAAGAGAAGATCAGGGATGATTCATGCAAGCGAATCATCCCTGTTTTTGTGCCTGCCCCTATGGCTCTACCGGCAAATGCTTTTCACACGGCCCCGCTCTCCTCATCGAAAGGAAAGATCTGCGCCATCATCTCGAGCACCTTGTCCTGCTGATCCTTCGCCGCGCGCTCCCTGGCGGCTTCAAGCAGGATCTCCCCGATGCCTTCAAGCAGCCGGTTCATCTCCTGGCCGCGCAGCGGCATGGCGATGGACGCGCCCTTCATGGCCAGGTGGCTGGTATCCCGTTGCTCAAGCTGTCTGACCAGATCGGAAAACTCCATCCGCTTGCCCAGCGGCGTAAGGAATACATCGCTTTGATTCAGGGCCTCAAACATCCGGGTGCGTTCGGTTTCGTTTTCAAACCCCAGCACATAATACGGATCGCCCTTGGCATTGAAAAAGGATCGAATCAGCATAGGCCCTCCTTAGTCTTTCTTTTGCCCTTTCGCGGCGCGACGCTTGCGGATCAGGCCCAGCGTGCCGCTGACCGCCATGAGCACAATGCCCACCCACATGATGCCGGTCACAGCCAGATTCACACCGGTCTGAATGGTCGTATAGTTGATAAACCGCCTCAGCGTATCGGGCACAACGTAGTACTCGTCGATCTTGAGCCGGATGATTTCACCGGAGACGCTGTATCCCTCAAGCGTCTCGATCTCCTTGATGAAATATTCGCCCGGCTTTAGGCCGCGGATGCTGACGATGCCATCCTTGTCGGATTCATAGGTGCCGATGGATTTGCCGCTTGCGTCCTCCACGGTGAACTTCACGCCCGGCAGCGGTACGCCGGAGCTATCCGTCTTGAGAAACGCATAGTGGTCGGGAATGTTCACGCACAGGATGGGCTCGGGCTGCGTCCAATCGTCTCCCACATGCAGGTGGATGTCCTCCATGCGGCAATAGCCTTCCGGCGCAGCCGTCTCCCGGATGATCCAGTCGCCGTAATCAAACTGGCTGAAGGTGAATACGCCGTTCTTGTCACTGATGGCCGTCTCTACCTTTTCCATCGTGTCCGCCTTGAAAAGGCTGAACTCCACGCCGGGGATGGGCGTGCCGGAGGTATTTACCTTGATGTACGACACCTTTTTCTGACGGTTGACGACGGTGGCGAGGGGCGTTGGGCTGTTGGTATAGCCATCGTCCAGCGTGACATGGATCACGTCCTTGCTCAGCAGATAGCCTTCCGGGGCTTCCAGCTCGCGGATCGTGTAGCGGCCATACGCAGCGCCCACAAAGCGCACCATGCCCTCCGGGTCGGAGGTGGCCGTCTTGACCAGCTCCCCTTGCTCGTCAAACAAGCCGAATGTCGCGCCAGCAAGCGCCACATCATCCTGATCGACCTTCCGAATCAGGATTTCCGTCTGGCAGTTTTCAAAGGTGGCAATGGGCTTTTCCGGGTTCACAAAGGAGCCGTCCAGCGTGATCGGGACCCGTGTCAGGTTTTTGAGATAACCGGGCAGCGCCTGGGTTTCGGCGATGGTGTATGTCCCATAGGGGATGCTCTCAAATGTCGCCAATCCGTCCGCATCGGATACCGCGGAAGCCTGGAGCGTGCCGTCTTCGCGGAAAAGGCCAAATTCAACGCCCGCCAGCGGTTTCCGGTTCGCATCCACTTTTTGAATGGAGAAGCGGGTAGCCTCATCTGCCAGGGACGTCTGACCGGTCACTTCGCCGTTTTCATGGACGGTAAAGGTCATCTCCGCTTCACTGAGTGCATAGCCTTCAGGGGCCCACACTTCCTGAAAGGTGTACGTTCCCGGAACCGCCGGGAATGTGGGGAGGGTTCCGTCCTCACCGGTATACCCGCGGCAGACCATCTCCCCTTCGGCATTTCTGACCTCGATCAGCGCGCCTGGCAGAGACTCAGAACCGGTCAGATCCGTCTTGGAAATCCGCACGTCGGCATGAACGATCTCGTTATGGATAGGCGTCTCCACCCGGTAGATCACCTCATGTTCCTCGTTTGCAAATTCTCCCGTGATGCTGACGCGATAGCGGGTATTCTGCAGCACCCACCCTTCCGGGGCAAACAATTCCTGCACATAGTATTCCCCGTGGGGAAATTCCCCGCTGAAGGTCAGCTCACCATCCTCATCGGTGATGCCGGTAGCGATGAGCGTGTCCGCTTCAAGGATTTCCGTGCCATAAGGAATGGGGTCACAGGTGAACAGCCCGAAGATAAAGCCCTCCCCCGGACGATTCACCAGTACGGAAGTGCACATGCCGTCCTCTCCCTGCTGCACAGACACGGTTTCCTTTTCTTTGGTGAGTGAAATGCGGGCAGGCATCAGCTCGTTGGAGACGGCAAGGCGTGCCCGAACCAATTCGGTATCGTGATCCGCAGCAGAAAGGACAACCTCATAGCAGGTTTCATCCAGCACATATCCGTCAGGCGCGGAAACCTCGGTCACCACATAGCGCCCAAGCGGCAGCGGGTCTGTGGCGGAAAGGCCGTCTGCCGCCGTCGTGATCGTGGCGGCAAGCTCTCCGGCCTTGAACCAGACGGTTTGCTCCTTGCCCACGATGTCCTCGGCTGCGCGCACTTCATAGACAGCGCCCGCCAGGAGGCCATCCGCAAACTGGGGCGTATGCACCGTATAGCCGAAGGCGTCCTCGTGTTCGCTGAATCCTGTGAGCACAGGCCCTTGCTTGTCGATCTCAATCGTGCCCCGGATGGGGGTGTTGGTCACATGAATCTCCTGCGCGATGGCCGCGTCCGTCGCTGCCGATGCGATCATGGGAAATACGATGACCAGAAGCCACAGCAGGATGGCACACAAAGGCTTTCGTTTCATATTCATCTGTTTACCTCGTTTCTCTCATTGGAATGATTGGAATGAAAAAAGGCAACGGAATGTTCCGCTGCCTTTTGAGCATCATTTTGCTTTGGGTGGGGCTTCCTCGCCGGTTTGTTCTGGAATGCGCACGATGACGGAGTAGCCACCGTCCAGATAATCGTCCGGCACAACAGTCTCCGTCACCTCATATTCACCCCATGTCAGCCAGGGCGTCTGCGCGATTCCGTTTTCATCGGTCGTGATCACGGCAACCACCTCGCCGTCCCCTTCGCCATTGTGGGAGGGCAAGCCCGAAATGCGTGTAATGGTGAATTGCGCGCCCGGCAGCCCTTTGGCGGTTTCGCTGTCCGTTTTGACGATGCGCAGGATGCCCTGAATCGGGTGGTTGGTCACGGTGCGGGAGACGATCTCATCCATGCCTACGGTGATCTTCTCGCTCCAAAGCGTTTCCTCATAGCCCGTGGGCACGGCGTGCTCCATCACGATGTAGTCGGCGGGGAACAGATCGGGCGATTCCGCAATGCCCTGTTCATTCGTGGTCAGCTGCGCCACGCAGTCCGCGGCATTGCCCGCTTCATCCACCGAATAGATGTCAAAGCGGACGCCCGCAATGACGTGCTGGTCCAGCTCATCCTGCTTGAGAATCCTGATCCGTCCGGGCGCGTCCTCATTGACGACCGTGTCCAGCAAGCCGATGGGGTTTTGATAGGTGCCGTCAACCGTCACCTCCCACGTCTTAGCAGACGGATGATAGCCATAGGGCGCGCTCAATTCCCGAATGGTATACCGGCCATACGGAATCTGCTGAAACACAACGGAGCCATCCGCGGCGGAAACCGCTTCCTGCACCTGATCGCCCTGATCGTTGAACAGGCCAAACATCGCGCCCGCAAGCGCTTCGCCGTTCTGCCTGATTTTCTTGAGCGTCACCCGGTTTACCTCGTCCCGAATCACGGTGTCGCCGTGCACTTGTCCATCGGCGGTCACGGTGAAGGTCTTGATGGCGGTATTCAGCGCGTACCCGGAGGGCGCATAGGTTTCCTTGAATGTGTAGGTGCCGGGCCCAACGGGAATGTCGGGAATCTTGCCGTTTGCATCGGTGTATTCGCGGTAGATGATGTTGCCCTCCGCGTCGTAGACCTCGATGAGCGCGCCGGGCAGTTTTTCTGCGCCGGTGATATCCGTCTTGGTGAGGGTCACAGGCGTGTAAATCAGGCGGTTGAGGATCGGCTGATCCAGATACACGGTGATGACGTTTTCACCGCTCGCCTTATGGTTCGGCGTCAGCGTGACGGGGTACGTTTGCGCACCCAGCAGCCAGCCGTCCGGCACGGACAGCTCCTTGATGTAGTAATCCCCATGCGGGTACAGCCCGGAGAACGTGAGATTGCCCTGGCTGTCGGTTGCGCCGGTGGCCATCAGGGTGTTCGCGGGCAGCTTCTGGCTGTCGCCATACGTGATCACATCACGGTTGAACAGGCCGAAGACAAAGCCTTCGCCGGGAACCGTCTCCACGATCTGGTGAATCATGCCGTCCGCGGTTTCGGTCAGCAGCAGGTTTTCCTTCTGCTTGCGCAGGGTAACACGCACCGGCAGATAGGTATTGCCGGCGGACACCTTGACCTCGACCAGCGCGGTCTGCTGATCCACAGCGGCCAGCGTGAAGGGATGCGGTGTGGCATCCAGCACGTAGCCATCCGGCGCAGAAATTTCCGTGAGGGAATACTTGCCCAATGGCAAAACCCTGGATTTGACCGAGCCGGTCTTGCTGGTGGTGAGCGTTTCAATTAGCTCATCCTTGCGGTAGAACACAGAACCTTCCTTGCCCACAATGTCCTCGGCAGCGCGCAGTTCAAACACAGCCCCTGCCAGGTAGCCATTTTGAAACACCGGGCGCATGACGGTGTTGCCATAGGCGTCCTGCTCATCCTCAAAGCGCACCAGCTGCAAGCCTGTCTTTTCGAGCAGCACATCGCCGCGTACCGGCGTATTGGTGACGTTCAGCGTGACCGTTGCTGCGTCGCTGATGGTCACAGCACGCGCTGCCATGGGCAGCATCAGGATGACTAGCATCCCAAGAAAGAGAATCGCGCACAGTCCCAGAAAGACAAACCTTTTGGTGAAGCAGGTCATGGACGTCCCCCTCTCATTTGATCCATGCGTTTGCCGTATAACCGGCATCCAGATACCCATCCGGCACACCCGTTTCCGTGATCTTGTACTCGCCCCAGGGGAGCAGGCCCGTTTCCGCGATGCCCTGTGCATTGGTTGTCAGGGTAGCGACCACCTTGCCGATGTCCGCAGCGTGATCCGAGGCCGGACCGGACAGTCGGGTTACGGTAAAGACCGCTCCGGCCAGCGGTTTTCCTGTGAGGCTGTCTGTCTTGACGATGCGGATGCGCCCCATGATGCGGTCATTGACAAACGCTGCATCCGCCGTCATCCCGGCCACCACGCTGACGCTGCCCGAAGCAGAAGCCGACAGGGCATAGCCTTGCGGCGCGGTCTTTTCCCTGACGGTGTACATGCCGGGTGTCAGATCGGGAAAGAGGGCTACGCCGTCCGCTCCGGTGGTCTTTGTGGCCAAAACAGAACCGAAGCTGCTGAGCAGTTCAAAGACAGCGCCCTGCAGGAGCAAACCGTCGCTGGACTTCTTGGTCACCCGGATTTCTCCGGTTTTGAGCTCGAAGGTGACGCTTGCGGTTTGCAGCGCATAGGGCGCGCCGTACAGCGGAACCATGACCTTCTGAATGGAAACGCTGGGAATACCGACGAGGAAGTTGGCTTCCTCCTCATCCGAAGAGATGGATTCCATGGAAATGGCAAACCGGTTGAGGGAAGACGTGACCTGAATGGTATCGCCGCTCCTCAAATAGTAGTAATTGCTGTCGGCACCGGCGCTGTTGCCCGTCAGCGTTCCCACGGATTTGGGGATGCGGATCAGGTCGGCGTCTGTGGTGAGCGTAACGGTGCCGATGTACTGGGAGCCGGACACGCTCAGGCTCTGGTTGGATGCCGTGATCTTGCCGGTGATGGACGCGCGGGCGATGCCGTTTTCTGCAAGCCATCTGGCATAGGCGAGATACACCGCCGGAGCGCCACCCGAAAAAGCGTAGAAGTTGTCCATATTCCAATAGCTCCTGACGTACTGCGCGCCTTCCAGTTGCTTGATAACCTCCCGCATGGCGAACTGCCCGGCAACGCGGCTCCAGACCTCGTTGTTGGAATCGCTGCGATTGAGCGCCATGAAAGGATAGGTGTGGCGCAGCACCCAGGCCAGCGCGTGCATGGTCCTGGCCGAGAAACGCACGCCCGAAACACCGCCGCCACCCGGGTTATTCACAAAGTAGTCCATATCCACCAGCACATAAGGACCTTTGGCGGTCTGGCTGGAACCGGAGCCTTCGCCGGGGCCGGAGAGATTGTGCTCCAGGCAGTAGACGGTGAAGCCCTCCAAATAGTGAGGCGTCGCGTAGATCGTCCCATGGGATGGGGACTTTGCGATCTGCGGATAGGCGCTGTCCTTGCCCGAACTGCCATAGAGCGAGGATTGCCCGGCATAGAAGCCGCCCACGCTGCCATTGATGTTCTTGAGCGAAAAGCCGTTCATCGGGGTGGACATCAGGGATACGCTCATGGACTGCATCTGCCGCATGTCATCCTGGGAATAGGCGAAATCCGTGACCGTGCAGGCGTCCCCGTCAGAAGGGCCGGTTTCCGCAGCCATCACAAAGCAGGTCGCGAAATCCGTCCACTTCATGGTGCCGTCGGCAAAATCGTCGCCATAGAGGAAACGAACCTCATACCAGCCGTTACCGCGCTCATCCAGTTCGGCAGAGAGGACCTGCACGATCGCATCCCGCACAAACTGTCCCAGGTAACCGGCGCAGACGTTGCTTTCCACCGCATAGGCGTCAATCCCGTCAAAAACGCGCGTATTGGTGGTCACGCTGACATGGTCACCGGGCACCGCAAGTGCCAGCTCATCCGAGTTTTCATCCGGTGGAAGAAGTTCTGTCATGCCCAAATCCGGAAGCGGTTGGGCTGCATCGCCGGATTCATCCTGCTCAGGCTGAAGCTCGGCATCATCATTCGGCGTTTCCGTAACCGGCTGCTGTTCGTCAGGCACAGTATCCTCCTGTGTTTCCGCAGGTTCAGATTCCGCCCCCTCTGCCGGCTGTGCGCCTCTGACGATGAACAAGGTCATCATGCCGATATCCGTCATGCCCTCGCCTGCGGGGACGTCCTGGATTTGGACAATCTCCTCATCCAGCAGAACATGCGTATCCAGGTCACCCACCTGCACATAGCCGCAGATCACTTCACCGGCATCGTTCAAAAACCAGATTTTGACCGAATCAGGTTCCACGAATTCCGTAGCCAGAACCCATACGATATCGTCCATGGGGGTGTAGAGCAGATCGTCCTCGGCCATCACCGGGTCACTGTACACGCAGGTCTGACGGACGGTGGCAGCGTACACATGACCCTGTTCAAGGATTGCCGTCTGGATGGAAAGCTCATCGGGAAGCGCTTCCTGTTCGGCATCGTCCTGCGGAAAATCATCAGGCACATTGTCCGGCGTCTCTTCTGTGGATTCCTCCTGACCAGCAGAGGGGGTATCCGCAAGCTCGGTGTCGCTGCCAGGGGCATTGGGCATTTCCGAGGGCTCCGTGCCGGGAACCCCGCTTTCTTCTTCGGGTTCAGGCGTAGCGGAAGGAAGCGTCGTGTCCGGCGATGCTTCACCGGATGTGGCGATCAGATCAGTAAGCGTAGCGGTTTCTGCCCATGCGCTCCCAGGCATACAGCCGAGGGCCATGCTCGTCGCCAGCAGAAGCGCCGCCAGGCGTTTGATTCTCTGTTTCAACTGCATAGGGTTCCTCCTTCATGAAGTCAATAGGATTCCTGAACGGCCATGACGATCAGCCGCCCGCTGACCCCTCCATAGCTGCGGTCACAGGTGATCAGCGTAAGAATATGGTCATCTGCTTCAACCTCCACCCCCGTGCTGTACAGCGCTTTTTCCCTGGCGCGATTCACAAACCCCAGAAATGCCTGGCTGCTGTGAAAGGTTGCCGTTGAAGGGTCCCACTCGCTGACTTTCATGTTCAGCACGGCGAAGATTCGATAGCTACGCCTGCCGAAAAAGCCGTCCAGCGTCACGGTGCTGTGCTCCTGGTAATAGGCCGCATCCTTGTACTCGATCAGGGAGCTGAACATCGCGTTGCTCTGGCTCAGGTGATGGCCATATATCGCAATGTTTTGGCTGGGCTTCTCATAGTCGGATGTGGTCAGGGAGAACAGGCACCCCAGCTTGCTCTTTTTCCCCGTGAACAGGTGATTGAGGTAATACGCTGTGTCATCCGAGCGCACGACCGGATAGCTGACCGCAGTCCCCGGAATCGTAAGCCAGGCGGCAAAGTCTTCATTTTGCGCCCGACAGGCGGAAAGATCCAGGCCAGCGGTCTGCAAAGCACCAGCGAAGGGAGATGAAGTCGCGCACGGCGACACGGCAGGGGTATCCCCGGCCTGCAAAAGTGGAACGAAACTCCCGGATGGCGTGCCCGTTGGCAGCGGCGTATCCGGAAGGGACGATGCCAGGGATGCGTCTGTCATTTCTGCATCGGTCACAGGCGTCAGCGGAAGCGCTGTTGGGCTTGGCGACGGCAAACGATAATGCTGCGCCATCTCCACATATTCGTTCTCGTCGATTCGATAGGCCGCAAGCTCTGCTGCCACGGGCAGCAGCAACAGCGCCACGCCGGCGACAAACGCCGCAAGCAGCGCAAAGGAGGCGGCCTTCTTGTGTTTGTTCAAGCAATCCCTCCAATAAAAAAAGCACACGCTCTTTCTCAAGTGTGCTTATCGTTCCTGTGATCTTTGGCGGCTCCTGAGCCAGTTGTCCAGCAGTTTAAGAATGACCTTCTCCATCTGTTTGGCTGTGTAGGATTTGGGAAAGTACTTTTTCAGCGTATCGTGACTGAGCGTCACGGAATTGTACAGGGGTTTTTTCTCCTCTGACAGGATATCCATCACGCCCTGTTCCGACAGCGTGCCTTCTTTGCTCTCCTTTTTCATCCGCTGCGCTTGCGAAAGCGAGGGCGTTTGCTGCGTGACCTCCAGCGCCGTTTGCAGCCACTTCTGTTCTTCCGGCTTGAGGTATGACAGCTCAACAGCCGGTGTAAAGGCCAATTCGCCGCTATCCACCTTATCTTTCAAGGGTTGATCTAGACTGTTTAAGCGGATATAGCGTTGTATCTGCGATTTGCTTTCCCCTGCATCTTCCGCTACAATGTCACGCGCTTTCTGCCCATCCAACTTGTGCCCAAGTTGGGCACAAGTTAAATCGCGCCGCTCTCCCTGATGCTTGATGGCTTCCAGCTTCATCTGGTAGGCTTTTGCCCGTTCGCTGGGCAGGATGTTTTCCCGCTGAAGATTGCTGTCCACCATGATGATGACCGCTTCATCATCGTCCAGATCTCTGACAATGACGGGCATCGTATCCAGCCCCGCCAGCTCACAGGCGCGTTTTCGCCTGTGCCCGGCTATGATTTCATATCCCCCTTCCTCCAGAGGCCGGGCAATCGCCGGTACGAGCACGCCATATTCCTTGATGCTTTCCACGGTTTCCATCATGCGGTCATCATCCACCACACGAAAGGGATGGTCCTTAAAGGGATACAGCTCGGACAACGGGATCTGCTGAATCTGTTCCCGCGCACGGGCTTCCCGGATCTCCTCTGTGGAGAAGAGGTCATCGTAGGAGGTCAAGCTGATGTTTCTGCCGCTGCTTTTCAAGTTGCAACACCTCCTTTGTCAGCGCGTGGTAGGCGCTGGCGACCTTGCCGCCCGGATCGTGCTCAAAGATGCTCTTGCCTTCGGCGCTGATCTCCGCGGCACGGACCGAACGCGGAATCTCCACATGAAACACGTTGATTTTGGCCCCGTAGGTATGGCGCAGGAGCGCCGAGATTTCCCGGCTGTTGTGTGTCCGGCTGTCCACCATGGTCAGCAGAACGCCGTCGATGCGCAGCTTCGGATTGATGTTGCGTTTCACGCGGGCAACAGTCGAGAGAAGCTGTTCAACGCCTTTTGCCGAAAGGTACTGCGCCTGCACAGGGATGAGGATACGATCGGCGGCGGCCAGTGCGTTGATGGTCAGCATGCCTAACGACGGGCTGCAATCCAGCAGAATGTAGTCATAGTCCTTTCTGTAGTTTGCGATGACCTGCTTGAGCGTGATCTCCCTGCTCATGGCATTGACGAGGGATACTTCCATCCCGGCAAGGGCGATGTTTGCAGGCAGCAGATCCACGCCCTCCGTGTGATGAAGCACCCCCTCTCCCGGATCAATGGGGGCATCGCTCAGCACCTTTCCCATGAGATCTGCCAGTGTCACCGGCAGTGTATCCGGCTGCGGATAGCCCAGACTGATGGTCAGGCTTCCCTGCGGGTCGCAGTCAATCAACATCACCTTCTTTCCTTCGCGGGCCAGATCAATGCCAAGATTGGCACAGGTCGTCGTCTTGCCCGTTCCGCCCTTTTGGTTGACAATTCCGATTACTGACGCGCTCATATCATTCCTCCAATCACCAGGGTAAGAAAAAAACACCGCCAGATTGCTCTGACGATGCTCTCAATCTCATCTTTCACAATACCATTATAGCACAGCTTTTTGTCCAGTTCTGTCCAGAATTGTCCAAAACTGTCCAGAGTTGTCCGAACTTTTCAAGTGGACTGCGTTTGAAGTATGCCTTGTAGCTCTGACAATGCTATTTCATGCCGACTATAGATACTGGATCGACTCAGATGAAGCTCCTTCGCAATGGCTGGCATCCGCTTGTGCTCCACATACCGCAGTCTCAAAATATCAGCATTCATGGGATCATCCAGCCTTTGAAGAAGAGAACAAACCTGATTGCGCAGGTCACTGTACTGCCGTTCCGCTTCGACATACTCCTGCTCGGCTTCCATCAGGCGGATAACAGCGTTCTCATGGACGGTAACGTCGCGCGATCTTGAAACAAATTCACCGCCCAGCACTGCCGAGGCTTTTGTCGCCGCTGCCCGGCAGAAGGATACCCGCTCCTCCGCCGCAGTCAGGCGGCGTTCTGCAAGCCGCAGCTTTTCAAAAAGCGCATCAGTCGGCATCACATCGCCTCCCTTTGCAGTCTATCCAGCAAATCATATCCATCCAAATCTGACAGAACCGAAAACCATCTGGAAAAGAAAAAATTGCTGGCTATATCCTGTTTTTCTTCATATTGCTGCAAGCGCTGCGCCTGATAATCTAATTCAGATGGAGTCATTTCCTTATTCTTTTTGAGGCGTCCACGGATTCGTTTCATCATCCGGGCGCGGTTTCGATAATCCTTGACCGCCTGAATAATGATGGCATCGGCAAGCGCCTGCCACGGGTTTTCTTCACCTTTTACACTGCAGATTTTTCTGATAGCCAATGCAATTCCTCCCATGGTCGGCTGAACAAAGGAACGCTGGATTCGTCCACGCCAGCTTGTATTTTATCTCTCTAAACCGTTTCGCTTGGGCATGAAGCTGTTCCTCACGCGCAATGCGGGCCAATGCCTCCCCGGCTGTCGGGTCCGCATAGTATTCCTGATTCCTGTACACTTTGGGCCTCCTGATATGCAGTCGTTGATTGTTCTGCTCAACAGGCATTCCTCGACCAGCTTCGGACGGAATGCCCGTCAGCAAATTCTTTGCATGGGATTACAAAATTCCGGCGCTTCGCACCGCCGCGTCGTAGTAATTGCTCATCGTCGTTGGCGCATGATAGAGCGTCGTCATCAGGTACTGCCGGATATTGCGCACCTCCGTGTGCTTCTTATCGAGGCTCAGAAAGACGTACTCGATGTGATGATAACTCAGCTTTTTGAACCGGCTCTTGACCACCTCGGTGGGGTAATTCTCTCCTGCGACCTTGATATATGGCCTGCGGCTGCACAGCGTCTCTGTCATGATCTCCACGATCTCGTCCAGACGTTCATGGTCGTGCGGTGTGTCCAGCGCATCATATTCGATCTGCTCCTTAACCTCGGCGAGAGTTCTCCGGTACTCCCGTGCATCTATCTGATCCGTATCGCTCATGCCCGTATCGGCTTGCTGTGCCCTTTGTCTTTGGATCATGATTGGATTAGGATTTGATTTTTGGGTATTTGATTCATACGTATTGGATACCTGAGTATTTAATTGCGCAGGGTTTTCCGTATCCGGCGCATCCGTTCGCGGTGTTGCCGTATCCGGGGAAACCATATACGGGTTTTCCGTACATGGTGAAGCCGTATATGATGAATCCGCTTCCGGCGTCTTGTGCGGGCTCTCATAGACGATATACTCCGTATCCGAGATGCGTCCGCCCTTGTCGCGCAGGCGATGGCGGATGAGATACCCGGCGCTTTCCAGCTCGCGCAGGGCTGCGCCGATGCTGTCCACACCTTCCTTGCAGATGGCAGCCAGTCCGCGCGTCGTGTAATTCCAATCCTCCGGCAGGGACAGAATAACAGACAGCAAACCCTTGGCCTTGAGGGATATTCCATTGTCCTTGAGATGAACATTGCTCATGACCGTGTAATTCCGATTCTTCTCTACGCGAAAAACAGCCACGGTGAATCCTCCGTTTCATGAAATGGTCATTATGAGAAAATGTCGAAAGCACTGAGCCATCGGCGCTACATTCGTGGTAACCTCCATGAGCACTGCGTTATTGATCCTATGATCTTCCGTGCTGCTAGCAGATCATATCTTCTATCAAGGCAATTACAAGAGTATAGAAAAAAGGCGCTCATTTCTGAACGCCTTCGGAAACTCTATTCATTTGCCTCAAAGTACATCCTGTGCTAATCGTCACGCGCTTGTGCAACATTCTCTGCTACACCTCTGCTAATCAGGCGTATACGACATCATCGGAATAACGATGACCCACAGTGCAAATAAATTCATTTTTTCTGGGGAATATGGTGAATTAACCTGTTTCTATGCGCATAGAGGGCTGTATAGCAATCCTACCATGGCATTGGTAAGGATGAGGTCACCGGTTCAAATCCGGTCATCAGCTCCAGTAAAAGCCGTTATCCCATAAGGGATAGCGGTTTTTTCTTGTGCTGAAAAGTTCGATGCTCCGAAAGGATGGCACAAAAGTTTGTAAGCTGCGTCACACGCAGCAGCCTGGTTTGTGCCGCATGCCACCCGCCAATGGCACAGCGCGAGCCATTGGCGGGCAAGGCCATCGGGGCACAAAGGGTTGGCGTTGGATCTTTCGCCGGTTCAGTGCCTTTTTTTCATAATCATATAGCTGATGACCGAAAAAACAAAGAATAAGACGCCGAACACCAAGGTTCCGAAAATGCCAACCGGATAGGGGGCAATCCATCCGGCTCTGAAAATAAGTACGGAGAGATACCCGCTCAGCATGGATACCGGCATAAACGCGATGCCAACGATATTGAGCCAGGTAACAGCAAACGGAGGTTTTTCCATGGACAGCAATCTTCCAATAAAATACCCCGCAACCCCCACCGCCTGAATGACCATTCCGCCCCAAACAACCTCCATGGTTTGCTTCTCATACCACCCGCCGAAGGCGCAGAACAATCCAATGGCAATCAAAGCCGTGGAGGCAATATACAGGATCATGCTGGCCAGGGCCTTATTTTTTTGCTCCTGATCCTTTGCAGGTTCTCTGCCCTTTAGCAGATAGTCGGTTGTAACCTCAAAGAAATCGCTCATGGCGATGACTTTCTCCAGGTCAGGCATGCTCTGCTCGCTCTCCCACTTGGAAACAGCCTGCCGGGAAACGCCCACCTTTTCGGCCAGCTCCTCTTGGGAAATCCCCTTCGCTTTTCTTAGGTACTGTATTCTGTCCGCCATGTTCATTGCCGTCACTCCTTTCTTTGGATGTGGGAATTGTACCATGCGGCACGGTTGCGCCGCCACCTTGCTGGCCTGGCAATCTGTCAACCGGCGGTTGCGGCCATGATTTTCAGGCACAAAAGGAGCCTCCCGCGCGATACCGGCACGGGAGGCTCCTCTCTTTACGGAGTCCGAGAGCTCCGCATTATCCCCTGGCCCGGGGAAGAATCTCTTGCTGGAAGAAGCTCTCCACATTCTCGGGCTTGAGATCGTAGGGCACGCCGTCGATGTCAATATTGACGCCCTGGGCATTGCCCTCCTGGCAGCGCTTCATGCAGAACTTGCCTGCCAGCTCCACGTAATCCTTTACGCCCGCTTCCTCCACCAGGCGCTGGAGCTCGGCGATGACCTGGGGCGCGCCCTTGACATGGCAATAGCTGCCGATGCAGATGGTTACCTTCATGGCCGTGGCCCTCCTCTTACTCGTAGTCCACAACGTCCGCCCAGCGCAGCAGGAATTCCTTCTCCTCGGGCTTGCCCTTCACGGACTGGCTGGCCGCCACAATGGGAATCCACTTCTGCACGTACTGCTTGGCGGTGTCGCTCTTTTTGCAGAACAGGTTCAGGTACTTCTCCGCGCCCTCGATGTTGCCCTCCAGCCAGAAGAGCAGGTAGGTGCGGGCCGCGTCGGCGGAGGCGTTGCCCTGGGTCACGTGGGACCAGTCCAGGATGTACGCCTTGCCATCCTCGGTGATGATGATGTTGGAGAGGTTGAAGTCCCCGTGGCAGACCTTGTTGTGCTTGGGCATGGCCGCCAGGCGGGTATGGAGCTCATAGCGGCAGGTGGCGTCCAGGTCAGCCTGGGAAATCTTCTTCTGCATTTTTTCCGTGAGGCTGTTGAGCATGGGGCAGGTCTTGCGCTGCACCTCCAGCTGCAGGTCCACGAACTGCTCCAGGTATTCGTCGAACTTGTCGGGGTTCTCGTCCATGAGGCGCTGGAGGGTCTTGCCCTCGATGTAGTCGGTGACGATGGCCCACTTGCCGTCGATCTTGCAAACCTCCTCCACCCGGGGCACGTTCAGGCCGATTTCTTCCACCCGGGCCTGGTTCAGCGCCTCGTTAAGGATGTCCGCCTTATCATAGTGGGAGCCGAATACCTTCACGGCCAGGTCCCCGTCCCGGTAGACCGTCTTGTCCGTGCGGACGGCGATGATCTTCTCCAGCTTCATGTTCAAGCCTCCTCCTTCTTGCCGTAGTAGGCGTTCAGGTACATCTGTTTGATTTCGTTCATGAGGGGATAGCGGGGATTGGCGCCGGTGCACTGGTCGTCGAAGGCCTGCTCCACCATTTCATCCAGGGTGGAGAGGAACTTCTCCTCCTCAATGCCGTATGCACGGATGCTGTCCTTGATGCCCACCTGTTCCTTGAGGGTATGCACCGCGGCAACCAGGCTATCCAGCTTCTCCTGGTCATTCTTGCCCTTCAGGCCCAGGAACTCGGCGATTTCCGCGTAGCGGCGCAGGGTGTGGGGATGGTCGTACTGGGGGAAGGTGCCCATCTTGGCGGGAACCTCCGCGGCGTTGAAGCGCAGCACCTCCTCAATGAGCAGGGCGTTGGCCACGCCGTGGGGCAGGTGATGGAAGGCGCCCAGCTTGTGGGCCATGGAGTGGCACACGCCCAGGAAGGCGTTGGCGAAGGCCATGCCCGCCATGGTAGAGGCGTTGGCCATCTTCTCCCGGGCTTCGGGATCGCTGCCGCCGTTGGTATAGGCCCGGGGCAGGTAATCGAAAATGCTGCGCATGGCCTTCAGGGCCAGGCCGTCGGTGTAGTCGGTGGCCATCATGGAGGCGTAGGCTTCCAGGGCATGGGTCAGGGCGTCGATACCCGAGGCGCTGGTCAGGCCCTTGGGCATGGTCATCATCAGGTTGGAGTCCACAATGGCCATGTTGGGCAGCAGCTCATAGTCCGCCAGGGGATACTTCACGCCGGTGGATTCGTCGGTGATGACCGCGAAGGGCGTCACTTCGGAGCCCGTGCCCGCGGAGGTGGGCACCGCGATGAAGTAGGCCTTCTCGCCCATCTTGGGGAACACATAGGTGCGCTTGCGGATGTCCATGAAGCGCATGGCCATATCCAGGAAGTCAACTTCCGGATGCTCGTACATCACCCACATGATCTTGCCCGCGTCCATGGCGGAACCGCCGCCCAGGGCGATGATGCAGTCGGGCTGGAAGCTGTTCATGGCCTTGGCGCCTTCCTTGGCGCAGGCCAGGGTGGGATCGGGGGCCACGTCGAAGAAGGTGGTGTGCTGCACGCCCATCTCATCCAGCTTGTCGGTGATGGTCTTGGTGTAGCCGTTGTGGTACAGGAAGGAGTCGGTGACGATGAAGGCCCGCTTCTTGCCCATGACGTGCTTGAGCTCGTCCAGGGCCACGGGCAGGCAGCCCGGCTTCAGGTAAACCTTTTGCGGCGCGCGGAACCAGAGCATGTTCTCCCTCCTCTGGGCGACGGTCTTGATGTTAAGCAGATGCTTCACGCCCACGTTTTCGCTCACGGAGTTGCCGCCCCAGGAGCCGCAGCCCAGCGTCAGGGAGGGAGCGAGCTTGAAGTTGTACAGATCGCCGATGCCGCCCTGGGAGGAGGGGGTGTTCACCAGGATGCGGCAGGTCTTCATCCGGGAGGCGAAGTCCGCGACCACATCCTGCCGGGTGGTGGCGTTGAGGTAGATGGAGGAGGTGTGGCCGTAGCCGCCGTCGGCGATGAGCTGCTGGGCCTTGGCGAAGGCATCCTCGAGATCCGCGGCACGGTACATGGCCAGCACCGGGGAGAGCTTCTCATGGGCGAATTCCTCGCTCAGATCAACGCTGGTCACTTCGCCGATGAGGATCTTGGTTTCCTCGGGCACGGTGACGCCCGCCAGCTTGGCGATGGTGGCGGCCTTCTGGCCCACGATCTTGGCGTTCAGGGCGCCGTTGATGAGGATGGTCTTGCGCACCTTGTTCAGCTCGTCCTTTTTCAGGAAGTAGCAGCCCCGGGCGGCAAATTCCTTCTTCACCTGGTCGTAAATTTTGTCCAGCACGATGGTGCTCTGCTCGGAGGCGCAGATCATGCCGTTGTCAAAGGTCTTGGAATGGATGATGCTGTTCACCGCCAGCTGCACGTCGGCGCTGTCGTCGATGATGGCGGGGGTGTTGCCCGCGCCCACGCCCAGGGCGGGCTTGCCGGAGGAATAGGCGGCCTTCACCATGCCCGGGCCGCCGGTGGCCAGGATGATGTCCGCTTCCTTCATGGCCATGTTGGTCAACTCCAGGCTGGGCACGTCAATCCAGCTGATGATGCCCTCGGGGGCGCCGGCCTTCACCGCGGCCTCCAGCACGATCTTCGCCGCGGCGATGGTGCAGCCCTTGGCCCGGGGATGGGGGCTGATGATGATGCCGTTGCGGGTCTTCAGGGCAATCAGCGTTTTGAAGATGGCGGTGGAGGTGGGGTTGGTGGTGGGGATCACCGCGGCGATGACGCCGATGGGCTCGGCAATCCTGGTGATGCCGTAGTTGTCGTCCTGCTCGATGACGCCGCAGGTCTTGGTGTCCTTATAGGCGTTGTAAATGTACTCGGCGGCGTACTGGTTTTTGATAATCTTGTCCTCCACCACGCCCATGCCCGTTTCCTGCACGGCCATTTTGGCCAAGGGAATGCGGGCCTGCTGGGCGGCGATGGCCGCCGCCTGGAAAATATGATCTACCTGCTCCTGGGTATAGGTGGCGAAGGTCTTCTGCGCCGCCCGCACCTGGGCCAGGGCTTTCTCGAAGGATTCTACGCTGTCCACAAGGGGATAGTTCGCGGTCATGGTTTTTCTCTCCTTCTGTCCTGTGGATATTCGTTGGGTGTCTGTCTTATTTTTCTCCCCTCCGGGCGTCCCCATCCGGGATTGATAAAAGTATAACAAGGCAAAATGCCTTTGTCAATGGTCTTGATAAACTTTTAACGTTATATTTTTGACAATGCGAAGAGTGGATGAATTTTTGCCAAAAACGCCACGTCCGTGGAGAAAAAAAATCCCCATGGGGTCCCCGCGGCCGTGCGTCCGGGGCCAGGATGTGCTATACTGGGAAAAAACGCATGCAGGGGGAAAGACCTATGGATACGCAAGCATACGCGGCGCTGGCCCAGCGCCTGACGGAGGGCGCGGCACGGGCGCTCACGGGCAAGAAAAAGGAAACGCGCCTGCTCCTGTGCGCCCTGGCGGCAGGAGGCCATGTGCTGCTGGAGGACGTGCCCGGCACGGGCAAGACGGCCCTGGCCCGGGCGCTGGCCCAGCTCATGGGGCTGCAGTTCAGCCGCATTCAGGGCACGCCGGACCTGCTGCCCTCGGACGTGACGGGGGTCAGCGTGCCGGACATGCAGACGGGAGCCTTTGTGTTCCGCAAGGGGCCGGTGTTCACCCAATGCCTGCTGGTGGACGAATTGAACCGGGCCACGCCCCGCACCCAGGCGGCGCTGTTGGAATGCATGGAGGAATGCCAGGTCACCGACGGGGGCGTCACCTATCCCCTGCCCCGGCCCTTCTTTGTGCTGGCCACGCAAAACCCCATTGAAATAGCAGGCACCTTCCCCCTGCCGGAGGCGCAGCTGGACCGCTTCTTCATGCGGGTGTCCATCGGCTATCCCACCGCCGATGAGGAAGCCGACATTCTGGAGCGCTATACCTCCGGCGCCCGTCCCCTGGAAAAGCTGGAGCCCATCTGCTCCTCTCAGGATATTCTCAAGCTCCAGCAGCAGGTGGAGGGCGTGTACGCCGCCAAGGAAGTGCGGGTATATATCGCCGCCATCGCCGCCGCCTCCCGGAAAACCGGCGCGCTGGAACTGGGGGTCTCCACCCGCGCGGCCATCGCCCTTTTGAAGGCCAGTCAGGCCCGGGCGCTGATGGACGGCCGGGATTACGTATTGCCCGAGGACGTGCAGCGCATGGCCGAACCGGTGCTGGCTCACCGCCTGGTGCTCTCCCCCGAGGCCCGCATGCGCAATATGACCCCCCAGAAGGTGCTCTCCACGGTGCTCTCCTCCGTGCCCGTGCCGGTGAAAACCAAATGAGCATGCATCTGGCGGCCTATCTCATTTTCGCCCTGGCCATGCTGGCCTGCGGCCTGTCCACCGGCGCCCAGGCCTATTACCTGGTGGCCCTGGCTCTTTTCGCGCTGCTGATCCTTTCCCTGATCTCCGCGGCCTGGGCCCTTTTCACCGTGCGGGTGGAAATGAAGGGCGTAAAGCCCCGGGTGGAGCGGGGCGAAACCTTGATGACCATCTTCACCGTGCGCCATAAGTCCCTGCTGCCGGTTTCGGCGGTGCGGCTGCGGCTTTCGGTGCCCTCGGCCTTTCAGCCCTTTCAGGAAATCAGCGTCTCCGCCCCGCCCTTTGCGGGAAAGGTCTACCGCCACCGAATCGTCTGCCCCCACCGGGGCTCCTTCGAAGCCGGCGTCACCCGCGTCTTCGCCAGCGATCTGTTCGGCCTGGTGACCCTCTCCCGGAAAAGCGGCATGCGGCTTTTGCGGGTGGAGGTCACCCCCCGGGTGCCTCAGGATACGCCCATGGCCCTGAAGGCCGGCGACATCGGCCCGGAATTCCTCTCCCGGTCCGACGAGGACACCGCGTCCCCCTCGGACGTGCGCAAATGGCAGGAGGGCGACCCCCTGAAAAAGGTTCACTGGAAGCTGACCATGCGCAAACGGGAAATCATGGTGCGGGTCTACGAAGAAAGCGCCCGGCCGGATACCCTGGTCATTCCCGATCTCACCTCCGTTTCCGCCACGACGGATCAGGCCCTCTCTATCGAGGACGCGGTGTGCGAAGCCTGCCTGGGGGCCGCAAAGGCCCAGCTGGAGGCGGGCTATCCCGTGCGCATGCCCCTCACCTCTCAATCCCCCGCCGAAATCACCGGCCAGTTTCCTCAGGATCTGCATTCCTTCGTGGACGCGCTGATGCGGGTGAAATTCGACAGTCCCTATGAATATGAACAGGTGCTGACCCTGATGCAGCGGCGTATGTCCCGCACCGGCGGCGCGGTGGTGGTCACGCCCCATCTCACCTCCCGCATTGCGGATCTGGCCGCCCGTATGCAGCAATCCGGGGTCAATACCCGGGTCATCTGGATCAGCGATTCCAGCCTGGATCCCTCCCTGGAGATGGTGGAGCGCCTGCGCATGGAAAACGTGCGGG